>Ga0180219_1001259_pt1 | contig 17055 bp, 17 predicted proteins | sample eDN3rd30CBELigMG_FD_151338 | JGI IMG/M metagenome (GOLD analysis project Ga0180219, IMG submission 151338) | Enriched Miracle-Growth compost microbial communities from Emeryville, California, USA - eDNA 3rd pass 30_C BE-Lig MG (version 2)... ...
GAAGGTGAGCCTGATCGCGCCGATCGCAATGGAAGAGGGCCTGCGCTTCGCAATTCGCGAGGGTGGCCGCACGGTGGGCGCCGGTGTGGTCGCCTCCATCTCCAAGTAAGCGGCAAAGCCGAAAGCTGGCGTCAGCCGGCTTTCGCAGTCGGGCAGGCGATGGATCGCCGCCCGATCGGCCTGATAGCCAGACAGGTCGACATGGCTGGAAAAGGGCAAATAGCCTAAACAGCCATTAAGTTGTAAAATCGAAAGATTGTATCGAGGCGATGACACCCAAAAGGTTCATCGCTTTCAGAGTCTAGGGGTATAGCTCAATTGGCAGAGCGTCGGTCTCCAAAACCGAAGGTTGTAGGTTCGATTCCTACTGCCCCTGCCAGACACCCAGTCACATCGTAGCCGCCTTGGCGGCGCCACTAGCCGGAATATGTCAAATAGCAATGTAGAAACCGTTACCAGTACCGTTGATCGCATCAAGCTGGGTGTGGCGGTGCTCGTAATTGTGGCTGGCATAGTAGGCTATTCGATGCTGGAAGGCCAGCCCGCCATCGCCCGTGTCGGCTTGTTTGTCGGCAGCCTTGTCGTTGCCGGCATCATTGCATGGTTCAGCGAGCCGGGCCGCCGCACTCTGAGCTTTGGACGCGACTCGTACAACGAAGTCAAACGTGTCGTCTGGCCGACGCGCAAGGAAACCACCCAGATGACAGGCATCGTATTCGTGTTTGTCATTGCCATGGGCGCTTTCCTGTGGTTCGTCGACAAAGTCCTCGAGTGGGTCATATATGGTCTGCTGCTGGGCTGGAAATAAAGGGCACACATGAGCAAGCGTTGGTATGTCGTTCACGTTTATTCCGGCATGGAAAAAAGCGTGCACAAAGCGCTCCTGGAGCGCATAGAACGCGCCGGTCTTCAAACGTCCTTCGGCCGCATTCTGGTTCCTTCCGAGGAGGTTGTCGAGGTCAAGGGTGGCCGCAAGTCCATCACGGAGCGCCGCATCTATCCTGGTTACGTTCTGGTCGAGATGGATCTCACAGACGAAACCTGGCATCTGGTAAAGAACACAAACCGGGTAACCGGTTTTCTGGGCGGTTCGGGCAACAGGCCCGCACCAATTTCCGAACGCGAAGTCGAGAAGATTCTTTCGCAGATGGAAGAAGGCGTGGAAAAGCCCAGGCCCAAGATACTCTTCGAAGTGGGCGAGATGGTCCGCGTCAAGGAAGGCCCATTCGCGGACTTCAACGGCAACGTCGAAGATGTCAACTACGAGAAAAGCAAGGTGCGCGTGTCGGTCACCATTTTTGGCCGCGCAACCCCTGTCGAACTCGATTTTGGTCAGGTCGAGAAGACCTGAGTTTTCAACCCCCGGGGAGCTGCCCGCAACACGCCGGCAGCGTTCGTACCCGCAAGGAGTAAAGCATGGCGAAGAAAATCGTTGGCTTTATCAAGCTGCAAGTGCCAGCTGGTAAGGCTAATCCGTCACCCCCGATCGGCCCTGCGCTCGGTCAGCGTGGCCTGAACATCATGGAATTCTGCAAGGCATTCAATGCCAAGACCCAGGGCGTTGAGCCGGGTCTGCCGATTCCAGTGGTGATCACCGCCTACGCGGACAAGAGCTTCACCTTCATCATGAAGACGCCGCCGGCCACCATTCTGATCAAGAAGGCCACCGGCGTGCAGAAGGGTTCGGCTCGTCCTCACCAGGACAAGGTTGGCACGCTGACGCGCGCCCAGGCTGAAGAGATCGCCAAGACCAAGCAGCCTGACCTGACGGCAGCGGATCTTGACGCTGCGGTTCGCACGGTTGCCGGCACAGCCCGCAGCATGGGCATTACGGTTGAAGGGGTGTAAGCATGGCCAAGTTGAGCAAGCGCGCGGCCGCCATTGCCGCCAAGATCGATCGCAGCAAGTTCTACCCCGTCGCCGAAGCCCTCGCGCTGGTGAAGGAAACCGCAATCGCCAAATTCGATGAATCCATCGACGTGGCTGTGCAACTGGGCGTTGATCCCAAGAAGTCGGACCAGATTGTTCGCGGTTCCGTTGTTCTGCCTGCCGGCACGGGCAAGTCCGTCCGTGTGGCTGTGTTCGCCCAGGGCGACAAGGCTGAGGCTGCCACGGCTGCCGGCGCCGACATCGTCGGCATGGACGACCTGGCTGCCTCCATCAAGGGCGGCCAGTTGGATTTCGACGTTGTGATCGCTTCGCCTGATGCGATGCGTGTGGTGGGTGCGCTGGGCCAGATTCTCGGCCCGCGCGGCCTGATGCCCAACCCCAAGGTCGGCACGGTCACCCCTGATGTTGCCACTGCGGTCAAGAACGCCAAGGCTGGCCAGGTCCAGTACCGTACCGACAAGGCTGGCATCATTCACGCCACCATCGGTCGTGCTTCGTTCCAGGTTGAACAGCTGCAAGCCAACCTGAACGCGCTGGTCGACGCCCTGAACAAGGCTCGCCCCACTGCCGCCAAGGGCGTGTATCTGCGCAAGCTCGCCGTGTCGTCCACCATGGGCGGCGGTGCGCGCGTTGAAGTAGCATCGCTGGCAGCCTGACAGGCTGCATAGCAAAACAGAACTTTGGGCCATGCCGGGACTCGTTCCGGCATCGCTGTCAAAGACCGCTGGAGCGCCGGCGGGCAGGCTTCAAAACCTGTATGCCGGTGCTTAATTCCAGGCCAAACGGCCCGGGTCCAGCGCAGACGGCGCCCATGGAAGATTTCTTGCAGTACAAAGAACTCGACCAGGTGCGCCGCATTCGGTTGACGCAAGGGACCCTCCCATGCGTCTTTTGAAGGAGTGTTCACACCGTGAGTCTCAATCGTGAAGAGAAAGCGGTAGTCATCGAAGAAGTCAGCGCTCAGGTTGCGCAGGCCCAATCGATCATTATCGCCGAGTACCGTGGTCTGGACGTCGCCTCTGTAACCGTATTGCGCAAAACTGCGCGTGAGTCGGGCGTGTACCTGCGTGTTCTGAAGAACACGCTGGTGCGCCGTGCTGTAGCCGGCACTCCCTATGAGGAGCTGTCGGCCCAGCTGACCGGTCCGCTGATGTATGGCATCAGCACCGATCCCGTCAATGCCGCAAAAGTACTTGCCGGTTTCGCAAAAACCAACGACAAGCTGGTGATCAAGGGTGGGGCATTGCCCAACAGCCTCTTGAGCATCGATGGCGTGAAGGCCCTGGCCACCATGCCGTCCCGCGAAGAGTTGCTTTCGAAACTCATGGGTACCATGCAAGCACCCGTCACGCAATTTGTGCGTACGCTCAACGAAGTTCCCACCAAGTTCGTCCGCGGCCTGGCTGCCGTGCGCGACCAGAAGGAAGCCGCGTAAGCGGCCCTGGGCTTCGTTTTACCGAGCGACAACCAACCCTGGCATTTATACATATCTGGAGTTCTTAAAATGAGCAAAGCTGAAATCCTCGACGCCATCGCCGGCATGACCGTGCTCGAGCTGTCCGAGCTGATCAAGGAAATGGAAGACAAGTTTGGCGTGTCGGCTGCTGCCGCCGCTGTTGCCGTGGCTGCACCCGCTGCTGGCGGCGCTGCCGCTGCTGCGGAAGAACAGACCGAATTCACGGTCGTTCTGGCTGAAGTCGGCGCCAACAAGGTTAGCGTCATCAAGGCCGTTCGCGAAATCACGGGCCTGGGCCTGAAGGAAGCGAAGGACCTGGTTGACGGCGCACCGAAGCCTGTCAAGGAAGGTCTGGCCAAGGCTGACGCCGAAGCCGCCCAGAAGAAGCTTGAAGAAGCTGGCGCTAAAGTCGAACTCAAGTAAGACTTGTTTCGCCTGCCCGGGAAGTGCTCAAGCCTTCCCGGGCTTTTGCGTTTCCAGAAAACCCGCTATTCGGGTCAGGTTATTTGCCGCGGCATACGCCTCGCGCACGGCCTGAGTGGGGTTTTCTGGAGTCGTAAACCAGGGCCGTGGTTGACGGCCCATGTAACCCTCGAGTCGGAGTGCTCATGCCTTATTCGTACACCGAAAAAAAGCGCATACGCAAAAGCTTCGCCAAACGTGAAGACGTCCAGAACGTCCCTTATCTTTTGGCGACTCAACTGCAATCATACGTCACATTTTTGCAGGCGGATACTACACCTTCCAAACGAAAAGATGAAGGCCTTCAGGCTGCCTTCAGCTCAATTTTCCCGATAGTCAGCCACAACCAGATGGCCCGCCTCGAGTTCGTCAGCTACGTTCTCGGCGAGCCTGTATTCGATGTAAAAGAATGCCAGATGCGCGGGCTCACCTTCGCATCGCCGCTGCGCGCCAAGGTGCGCCTGGTCCTGATGGATCGCGAGGTCAGCAAGCCGACCGTCAAGGAAGTCAAGGAACAGGAAGTCTACATGGGCGAGATTCCGCTCATGACAGATACCGGCTCCTTCGTCATCAATGGCACCGAGCGCGTCATCGTGTCACAGCTGCACCGTTCGCCCGGCGTCTTCTTCGAGCACGACCGGGGCAAGACCCACAGCTCGGGCAAGCTGCTGTTCTCGGCACGGGTCATTCCCTACCGCGGCTCCTGGCTGGATTTCGAGTTCGACCCCAAGGACATCCTGTTCTTCCGCGTCGACCGTCGCCGCAAGATGCCTGTGACGATTCTGCTCAAGGCCATCGGCATGACGCCCGAGTCCATCCTGGCGTACTTCTCGGATTTCGACCATTTCGAGATCCTGCGCGAAGGCGGCATGCTCGAGTTCGTACCCGAGCGCTGGAAGGGCGAGATCGCGCGCTTTGACATCAAGGACCGCGCCGGCAACGTCATTGTCGAAAAAGACAAGCGCATCAACGCCAAGCACCTGCGCGACCTGGGCAATGCCAAGGTCGAGTACATCTCCGTGCCCGAGGACTTCCTCGTGGGTCGCGTCCTGGCCAAGAACCTGATCAACCCCGAGACGGGCGAAGTCGTGGCCAATGCCAATGACGAGATCACCGAGACCATGCTGGCCGAGATCCGGTCGGCTGGCATTCGCGAGATCGAGACGCTGTACATCAACGAACTGGATCGCGGCGGCTACATCTCGCAAACCCTGCGCACTGACGAAACGGCCGACCAGATGGCTGCCCGCATCGCCATCTACCGCATGATGCGTCCTGGCGAGCCTCCCACCGAGGAAGCTGTCGAGGCCCTGTTCCAGCGCCTGTTCTACAGCGAGGAAGCCTACGATCTGTCGCGGGTTGGCCGCATGAAGGTCAACAGCCGTCTGGGTCGCGGCGAAGACGCCGGCGGTCCCATGACGCTGACCAACGAGGATATCCTCGAGACGATCAAGGTGCTGGTGGAGCTGCGCAACGGCCGCGGCCAGATCGACGATATCGATCACCTGGGCAATCGCCGCGTGCGTTGCGTGGGCGAGCTGGCCGAGAATCAGTTCCGCGCAGGCCTTGTGCGCGTCGAGCGGGCAGTGAAGGAACGTCTGGGCCAGGCCGAGACAGAAAACCTGATGCCCCACGATCTGATCAACTCCAAGCCGATCTCCGCGGCGATCAAGGAGTTCTTCGGTTCGAGCCAGCTGTCGCAGTTCATGGACCAGACCAATCCGCTGTCGGAAATCACGCACAAGCGTCGTGTTTCCGCCCTTGGCCCTGGCGGCCTGACCCGCGAGCGCGCCGGCTTCGAGGTGCGCGACGTGCACCCGACGCACTATGGCCGCGTGTGCCCGATCGAAACGCCGGAAGGTCCGAACATCGGCCTGATCAACTCCATGGCGCTGTATGCTCGCCTGAACGAGTATGGCTTCCTGGAAACGCCGTATCGCAAGATCATCGACGGCAAGGTCAGCGACCAGATCGATTACCTGTCGGCCATCGAGGAAAGCAACTATGTGATTGCCCAGGCTAACGCGCACCTCGATGAGGAAGGCCGTTTTGTCGACGATCTGGTGGCTTGCCGCGAAGCAGGCGAAACCATGCTGACCGCGCCTTCCAACGTGCATTACATGGACGTTGCGCCTTCGCAGATCGTGTCTGTTGCCGCCTCGCTCATCCCGTTCCTGGAGCACGATGATGCGAACCGGGCACTGATGGGCGCCAACATGCAGCGCCAGGCCGTGCCTTGCCTGCGTCCCGAGAAGCCGCTTGTCGGTACGGGCATCGAGCGCACGGTGGCGGTCGATTCGGGCACGACGGTGCAGGCGCGCCGCGGCGGCGTCGTCGACCACGTCGATGCCGAGCGTGTGGTGATTCGCGTGAACGACGACGAGAATGTCGCCGGTGAAGTGGGCGTGGACATCTACAACCTGATCAAGTACACCCGTTCCAACCAGAACACGAACATCAACCAGCGGCCCATCGTGAAGCGCGGCGATCACGTCGCCCGTGGCGACGTGCTGGCCGATGGCGCATCGACGGACCTGGGCGAGCTCGCCCTGGGCCAGAACATGCTGATCGCGTTCATGCCATGGAACGGCTACAACTTCGAGGATTCGATCCTTATTTCCGAGAAGATCGTGGCTGATGACCGTTATACCTCGGTGCATATCGAGGAACTGACGGTCGTGGCTCGCGACACCAAGCTGGGCGCCGAGGAAATCACACGCGATATCAGCAACCTGCCAGAGGTTCAGCTGAACCGCCTGGATGATTCCGGCATCGTCTACATCGGCGCGGAAGTGCGCGCCGATGACGTGCTGGTGGGCAAGGTCACGCCCAAGGGCGAAACTCAGCTGACGCCGGAAGAAAAACTGCTGCGCGCCATCTTTGGCGAGAAGGCTTCCGATGTGAAGGATACGTCGCTGCGCGTGCCGTCCGGCATGGTCGGCACCGTGATCGACGTGCAGGTATTCACCCGTGAAGGCATCGAGCGTGACAAGCGCGCCCAGTCCATCATCGACGATGAGCTGCGCCGTTATCGCCAGGACCTGAACGACCAGCTGCGTATTGTCGAAGACGATACCTTCGACCGTATCGGCAAGTTCCTGGTCGGCAAGACGGTCAACGGCGGCCCGCGCAAGCTGGCCAAGGGTACCGCGCTGACCAAGGAATACCTGGCTGACCTCGATCGCTGGCAGTGGTTCGACATTCGCCTGGCCGATGAAGAGCATGCCGTGGTGCTGGAACAGGCCAAGGAATCGCTTGAGCAGAAGCGCCACCAGTTCGACCTGGCCTTCGAGGAAAAGCGCAAGAAGCTCACGCAGGGCGATGAGCTGCCTCCGGGCGTGCTGAAGATGATCAAGGTTTACCTTGCCGTCAAGCGCCGCCTGCAGCCTGGCGACAAGATGGCTGGCCGTCACGGCAACAAGGGTGTGGTTTCGCGCATCACGCCGGTGGAAGACATGCCGCATATGGCTGACGGCACACCCGCCGACATCGTGCTGAACCCGCTGGGCGTGCCGTCCCGGATGAACGTCGGGCAGGTGCTCGAGGTTCACCTGGGCTGGGCCGCCAAGGGCCTGGGCTACCGTATCGCCGAAATGCTCGACGAAGAGAAGGGCGTGCAGGTCAAGGAGCTGCGCGGCTATCTGGAGAAGGTGTACAACTCCACGGGCAGCGGCGCGCGTATCGAAGACCTGAGCGATGACGAAGTCATCACGATGGCGCAAAACCTGAAGAACGGCCTGCCGCTGGCAACGCCTGTATTCGACGGCGCCACCGAAGAGGAAATCGACGCCATGCTCAGACTGGCTTATCCGGATGACATCGCTGAAAAGCTGATGCTCACGCCGGCTCGCAACCAGGCCTGGCTGTTCGATGGCCGTACCGGCGAGAAGTTCGAGCGCCCCGTCACGATCGGCTACATGCACTACCTGAAGCTGCACCACCTTGTCGACGACAAGATGCATGCCCGCTCCACTGGCCCGTACTCGCTGGTTACGCAGCAGCCGCTGGGCGGCAAGGCGCAGTTCGGTGGCCAGCGTTTCGGGGAAATGGAAGTCTGGGCGCTGGAAGCCTATGGCGCGTCGTACACACTGCAAGAGATGCTCACCGTCAAGTCGGATGACATCTCGGGCCGTACCAAGGTGTACGAGAACATCGTCAAGGGTGACCACGTCATCGACGCCGGCATGCCTGAGTCGTTCAACGTTCTGGTCAAGGAAATTAGGTCCCTGTCCCTGGACATGGACTTGGAGCGTAAATAATGAAAGCGCTACTCGATCTATTCAAGCAAGTCTCGCAAGACGAGCAATTCGATGCCATCAAGATCGGCATCGCATCGCCAGAGAAAGTAAGGTCGTGGTCGTATGGTGAGGTGCGCAAGCCCGAAACCATCAACTATCGCACGTTCAAGCCCGAGCGTGACGGCCTGTTCTGCGCAAAGATCTTCGGTCCCATCAAGGATTACGAATGCCTTTGCGGCAAGTACAAGCGCCTGAAGCATCGTGGCGTCATCTGCGAAAAATGCGGTGTTGAAGTCACTGTCGCCAAGGTGCGCCGCGAGCGCATGGGCCATATTGAGCTGGCCAGCCCGGTTGCGCACATCTGGTTCCTGAAGAGCCTGCCGTCGCGCCTGGGCATGGTGCTGGACATGACGCTGCGCGATATCGAGCGCGTGCTGTATTTCGAAGCATGGTGCGTGATCGAACCAGGCATGACGCCGCTCAAGCGCGGCCAGATCATGTCTGACGACGATTACCTGGCCAAGACGGAAGAGTACGGCGACGACTTCCACGCCCTGATGGGTGCTGAAGCTGTCCGCGAGCTGCTGCGCACGATCGACATTGATCGCGATGTCGAGTCCCTGCGCGCCGAGCTCAAGGCCACCTCGTCCGACGCCAAGATCAAGAAGATTTCCAAGCGTCTGAAGGTGCTGGAAGGCTTCCAGAAGTCTGGCATCAAGCCGGAATGGATGGTCATGGAAGTGCTGCCTGTGCTGCCGCCTGACCTGCGTCCGCTCGTGCCGCTCGATGGCGGCCGTTTCGCCACGTCTGACCTGAACGATCTATACCGTCGCGTCATCAACCGCAACAACCGTCTGAAGCGCCTGCTGGAGCTGAAGGCGCCCGACATCATCCTGCGCAATGAAAAGCGCATGCTGCAGGAATCCGTTGATTCGCTGCTGGACAACGGCCGTCGCGGCAAGGCCATGACAGGCGCCAACAAACGCCAGCTCAAGTCCCTGGCCGACATGATCAAGGGCAAGAGCGGTCGCTTCCGCCAGAACCTGCTGGGCAAGCGCGTCGACTACTCCGGCCGTTCGGTGATCACCGTGGGTCCGCAGCTCAAGCTGCACCAGTGCGGTCTGCCCAAGCTGATGGCGCTGGAGCTGTTCAAGCCGTTCATTTTCAATCGTCTGGAAATGATGGGCCTGGCCACGACCATCAAGGCTGCCAAGAAGCTGGTGGAAAGCCAGGAACCGGTGGTGTGGGATATCCTCGAAGAGGTGATCCGCGAGCATCCCATCATGCTGAACCGGGCGCCGACGCTGCACCGCCTCGGTATTCAAGCTTTCGAGCCCATGCTGATTGAAGGCAAGGCCATCCAGCTGCACCCGCTCGTTTGCGCGGCCTTCAACGCCGACTTTGACGGTGACCAGATGGCTGTCCACGTGCCGCTGTCGCTGGAGGCCCAGCTTGAAGCGCGTACGCTGATGCTGGCGTCGAACAATGTGCTGTTCCCCGCCAACGGCGAGCCGTCCATTGTGCCGTCGCAGGATATCGTGCTGGGTCTGTATTACACGACCCGCGAACGCGTCAACGGCAAGGGCGAGGGCATGTTCCTGACGGACGTGGCTGAAGTTCAGCGCGCCTACGACAATGGCGAAGTCGAGCTGCAGACCCGCATTACCGTGCGCCTGAACGAGTACGAGAAGGACGAGCAGGGCGAATGGCAACCGGTGCTCAAGCGCTTTGAGACGACGGTCGGCCGTGCGCTGCTGTCCGAGATCCTGCCCAAGGGCTTGCCGTTCTCGGTGTTGAACCGTCCGCTCAAGAAGAAGGAAATTTCGCGCCTGATCAACCAGTCGTTCCGTCGCTGCGGCCTGCGCGCCACGGTGATTTTTGCTGACAAGCTGATGCAGTCCGGCTTCCGCCTGGCGACGCGCGGCGGTATTTCCATCGCCATGAACGACATGCTGATCCCCACGGTCAAGGAAGAGATCCTTAACCAGGCCAGCAAAGAGGTCAAGGAAATCGACAAGCAGTATTCCTCCGGTCTGGTGACTGCGCAGGAACGCTACAACAACGTGGTCGATATCTGGGGCAAGGCCAGCGACAAGGTCGGCAAGGCGATGATGGAGCAGCTCTCCACCGAGCCCGTGGTCAACCGCCATGGCGAGGAAGTGCGCCAGGAGTCGTTCAACTCCATCTACATGATGGCTGACTCCGGCGCGCGGGGTTCCGCAGCCCAGATCCGCCAGCTGGCCGGCATGCGCGGCCTGATGGCCAAGCCTGATGGCTCGATTATCGAAACGCCGATTACCGCGAACTTCCGTGAAGGCCTGAACGTACTGCAGTACTTCATCTCCACGCACGGTGCGCGTAAGGGTCTGGCCGATACGGCGCTGAAGACGGCCAACTCCGGCTACCTGACGCGTCGTCTGGTCGACGTGACGCAGGATCTGGTCATCACCGAGAATGACTGCGGCACGACGCGCGGCTATTCGATGAAGGCCCTGGTCGAAGGCGGTGAAGTCATCGAACCGCTGCGTGACCGTATCCTGGGTCGTGTGGCCGCCGTTGACATCGTCAACCCGGACACGCAGGAAACCGCCGTTCCGGCCGGCACGCTGCTGGACGAAGACACCGTCGAGTTGATCGACAGCCTGGGTATCGACGAAGTCAAGATCCGCACGCCGCTGACTTGCGAAACACGCTATGGCCTGTGCGCACACTGCTATGGCCGCGATCTGGGCCGTGGCACGATGGTCAACCGTGGCGAAGCAGTCGGTGTGATTGCAGCCCAATCCATTGGCGAGCCTGGCACGCAGCTGACCATGCGTACCTTCCACATCGGTGGTGCGGCATCGCGTTCGGCCATGGCCAGCTCGGTGGAAACCAAGTCGGCAGGTACCGTTGCGTTCGCCATTGGCCTGCGCTACGTCACCAACGCCAAGGGCGAGCGTGTGGCTATTTCCCGTTCGGGCGAAATCGTCATCTTCGACGATAACCGCCGCGAGCGCGAGCGTCACAAGATTCCGTACGGTGCGACCATCACCGTGGGCGACAACGACGTGGTCAAGGCAGGCACACGTTTGGCAACGTGGGATCCGCTGACACGCCCGATCGTGTCCGAGTATGCGGGTACCGTGCGCTTCGAGAACATCGAGGAAGGCGTTACCGTGGCCAAGCAGGTGGACGAGGTCACCGGCCTGTCCACGCTGGTTGTGATTACGCCCAAGACGCGCAGCGGCAAGACCATGATGCGTCCGCAGATCCGTCTGCTCAACGAGGCTGGCGATGATGTCAGGATCGCGGGCACCGATCACGCGGTCAGCATTTCCTTCCCGGTGGGCGCGCTGATTACCGTTCGCGATGGCCAGCAGGTCAGCGTGGGTGAGGTGCTGGCGCGTATTCCGCAGGAATCGCAGAAGACGCGCGACATTACCGGCGGTCTGCCGCGTGTGGCCGAGCTGTTTGAAGCCCGTTCCCCCAAGGATGCCGGCATGCTGGCAGACGTCACGGGTACGGTTTCCTTCGGCAAGGACACCAAGGGCAAGCAGCGCCTGGTGATTACCGACATGGACGGCGTGAACCACGAATTCCTGATTCCCAAGGAAAAACAGGTTCTCGTACACGATGGCCAGGTGGTGAACAAGGGCGAAATGATCGTCGATGGCCCGGCCGATCCGCACGATATTCTGCGCCTGCAGGGCATCGAGAAGCTGGCCAGCTACGTCGTCAACGAGGTGCAGGACGTGTACCGTCTGCAAGGTGTGAAGATCAACGACAAGCACATCGAGGTGATTGTTCGCCAGATGCTGCGCCGCGTGAATATCACCGATGCGGGCGACACCAACTTCATCACCGGCGAGCAGGTCGAGCGTTCCGAGCTGCTGAACGAGAACGATCGCATGGAAGCCGAAGGCAAGATCCCCGCCACGTACGACAACGTGCTGCTGGGTATTACCAAGGCGTCCCTGTCGACCGATTCGTTCATCTCCGCCGCATCGTTCCAGGAAACCACGCGCGTGCTGACCGAAGCCGCGATCATGGGCAAGCGGGACGATCTGCGCGGCCTGAAGGAAAACGTCATTGTCGGCCGCCTGATTCCCGCGGGTACTGGCATGTCGTATCACATGGCACGCAAGGACAAGGAGGCTCACGAAGCCGCCGAGCGCCAGGCAGCACGCGCCATGGCCAACCCCTTCGAGGATGCGCCGGCTGCGGAAACTGTGGAAACCCAGGTGGAAGACCACAGCGAAGCACCTTCCGCCGAGCAGCCTCAGGCGGGCGATACGCCTGCGGAAGAGTAATCTTCCGGCCTCGTGGCCCGGCCATGTTTCATGGGCCGTGGCCAGGAGGCGCCAAAACAGAAAGGCCCTGTGTCACACGACGCAGGGCCTTTTTTTCTGATGCGCCCGGCATGAGCTCGATCCCGGGGCGCCGCCTCTAAAGGCTGTTTCGGGGTTTACCGATGACAGGCCACAAAGACTGGCGAGGCATTCTATTGCCATTGAGGCCGAGGGGATGCGCACGCGAGCCGGTGCGGGGGAAACGCCGCGCCGCTGTATTACCGGTGTCTGCGCCTGGGGCCGGCCGTTCGTCTGTGGCGGCTCGCGAGCCTGTTGCTGCTCAGGGTTTGACAGGCTCGGATGCGGACATCCATTTCCTGGGCGGCGGCGTATAGTTCCGGAAACGGCCCAGAAGCTCGTCCAGGCGGTCGGTGAACACCAGCATGTCGGCGTAGCTTTGCTTCATGAAACCTTCATCGACCATCTTCTGCGCCATCGTGCGCAGCGGGTCATAATAGCCCTTGATGTTCAGGAAGCCGCAGGGTTTCTGGTGGATGCCGAGCTGCGCCCAGGTCCATTGCTCGAAGATTTCCTCCAGCGTTCCCGCGCCTCCGGGCAGGGCTACAAACGCCGTGGCAAGCTCGCCCATCCTGGCCTTGCGCTGGTGCATGTTTTCCACAACATGCAGTTCGGTCAGGCCCGCGTGTGCGATTTCGCTGTCGACCAGCGCACGAGGCATTACCCCGACGACACGTCCGCCCGCCTCAATGGCGGCATCTGCGACGGTGCCCATCAGGCCCACGCGACCGCCGCCATACACTATGCCTATGCCCGCCTGGGCAAGCATATGCCCGGTCTCCCGGGCGATCTGCTCGTAGACGGGATCCGAGCCTGCGCTGGATCCACAAAAAACGCCAATAACCAGTTCTGTTGCCACTGCCATAGTTAATACTTCCACTTTCTCGATAAACTGCCAGAAAACAGATTATCACGCGGGTGGATGGCATGCTGCGCGCGGACGATGCGCCAGGCGGCTGATTATCCGGCCGCCGGCCTGTCTGGCACGCAGATCAGGGTCTGCTGGCCCAGCGCCACATGCGTGCGCCGCTCGCCCCGCAGGCCGAATACGTCCAGCTGGCATATGGTCAGGGTGCGGCCCGTGCGTATGACGGTGCCGACCGCCTCCAGATAGTCGCCCTGCGCCGGAGCGAGCAGATTGACCTTGAATTCCACGGTCAGAACAGAACTGCCCTCGGGAAACAGGGTCATCCCGGCATATCCTCCGGCGGAGTCCGCGATCGCGCTCGTTGCGCCCGCGTGGAAGTAGCCATGCTGCTGGGTCAGCGTCTCGGCATAAGGCATGCGGATGCATACCCGGCCAGGCGCAACCTCAGCCAGCGTGGCGCCCAGGTGGCGCATCAGCCCCTGGCGATCAAAGCTGTCGCGCACGCGCTGCTCCGCGCCGGGAACAGCGGTAAAAGAAGGAAGGGAGGTGTCATGGGGCATGAGTGGTTTCTCGTTTTGTTGTGTTTTGTGGAGGTATGGTTTGCTGGTTGAATGGGTGTAAATGGGTGTGTTATTGGGTGCATGTCTGCGCATTGGTGGAACAAGGCCATCTGGTTCAGCAGGGTGGCGGGCGTGGGGTGCGCGACAGATTTGGCACCTTGCGGCGGCTTAGCTCGTTGTCTCACTTTATTGGTTTATCTGGATAGCCAGGAGCCTCAGATTTACCAAATTATGCCAAAATGACGCGTGAAATCGTGAGCCCTCGACTTTCCTTATGAGCGAACAGTCCGATGAAATCCTCACTATGGAGGAAGTTTCTGCGTACCTGAAGGCAGGGCGGCGCACGATCTATCGTTTTGCCGCCAACGGCCAGGCTCCGGCCTTCAAGCTGGGCAGCACGGGGCGGTTCCGTCGCACTGAACTGGACCAATGGATAGCCGCTCGCATGGGCACGCAGGACAAATCCAGCTCAGGCGAGGGGAAAAAATGAGCGGCTCCTTCTCATTATCTGCTGGCACCGGCGATTCCACCGCACTCGGCAAACTCGAGCGGCTGATCGTCAAGATAGATGCTCCCCAGAACAAGCACCTTCTGCCGCTTGGCAAGCTCTCCGCACAGCAGGATGGCAGTCCGCTGACACCTTTCACGGTAGTCATCGGCAAGAACGGTGTGGGTAAGAGTTCGCTATTCGATGCCTTCGGGTTCGTTGCCGATTGCCTTGCAACTGACGTGGAAACCGCTTGCGATATGAAGCAGCGTGGCGGGTTCGAGCGGCTGCGCTCCAAGGGGATGGAGGAACCGATCCGTTTTGAGATCTACTACCGGGAAGCGCAGAACGAGCGGCCCATCACCTACGAACTTGCCATTGATATGGACAATAGCGGCCGTCCGTTCGTTTTGTCGGAAACCTTAAAGCAACGCCGTAAGGGGCAAAAGCACGGTCGCCCATTCCCATTCCTGCGTTTGGATCATGGCAAGGGCACGGTCTGGGCTGGCGAGGAAGCGGTGGACGACGAGCAAGAGGAAAGCAATGCCAGCAGTTCGGTGGAGCTGACTGATCCGCGCAGTCCCGCAACGCTCAGACTTGGTGATGTGTTCATTATTGAGTATATTGAAGACATTAAGACTGCAAGGAGTTGACCATGCCCCGCACGAACACCACCACCATGACAGTGCGCCTCAGTGGCCCTCTGAGCGAATTCGTTGCCTCAAATGTTGGTGAGCAAGGCGACTACGAAAACGTCAGCGAGTATGTGCGCGACCTTATTCGTCGCGACAAAGAAACCAAGGAAACGGCTGCATTCGAGCGGCTCAAGGCCGAACTCACTCACGCTTGGGCGGCGCCAGAGTCGTCATACAAGCCCTTGACGGCAGCAGACGTCATCGAGCGTAACAGGGCCTGATCTCCGTCATGGTCAAGGCGCAGATACGCGTTCAGGAAGCCGCGTCCTGGCGGCTGGACGATATTTATCGCCATACGCATGAGCGTTGGGGCGCGCAGCAAGCCGAGCGCTACATCACGGGTTTATTCGAGGCGTTCGAGGGTATTGCCACACACCAGACGGCATCCCGCGCCATTCCGGCTGAATTCGGAATAGATGGCTATTTCTTCCGTTATGAGCGGCACTTTGTCTATTGGCGCCGGCTCTCGAACGGCGACATCGGTATCGTGACCATCCTGCATGAAAAGATGCATCAGATTGGGCGCCTGCGGGAGGACTTTGGTCTTTGAGGGCGGCAGTGTCCGGGATTGGCGCTCAGTTCCGTAGGGGCCGGAGTTCTTCACTGTTCCCGAATACGCCGCAACCAGGCCAAATCCTTTTTCCATTGCTGGCGATCGGCAGCTTCACGTTCGAACAGAGCAGGCGTCTTTTCCAGTACCAAGGTATAGGGCCTGCCCGTGCGGCGGGTTTCATGCCGTACCGGCAGATCATGATGGTCGATGAACTGATGGATCAACTGACGCCTGGCCTGAGCCAAGGGCCATTCGAACCGTTGCTGCTGTGGTGAGGCCAGGAAGGCCAGCAAGGGTGCAGCAAGGTCATCGAGTCGCCCGCGCTCTGACGGCGGTGTGATCGACCAATCGGTTGCGTCGCGCTCTGGCCTTGCCAGAAGCGTTGCAGTTCGTATGCCAATGCCGTGACAGTGTGTTGTGGCAATTCGCTTGTACGGCCAGACTCCTGTGCGATCAGGTTATAGGTCAGCACGACCCGGTAGCCTTGCTTGACTCGGCGCACTTCGTGGTGACAATCGGCATAGAAGGCAATCATGCCGAGCCGATTTTGGGAACCGCGTGCGCGCACCGTCTGACCTTGGTGCAACACCACAAACACACCGCCAGTGAAGCTTGATGGCAGCGTGATCACCAGCGTGCCCAGCATGCCGTCGGCCTTCTCCGAATCCTGATGTACCGCGAAGAATTGCCCAGGCGCATAAATCAATAAGTTGTGCAGGTCTGCGCGCAGTGACTCAGGTGATGGCATCCCAAGCTCGCGGCCAATGCGCAGCAATGCGCGATCAAGCACTGCCATCCATTCGGGCGAGGTGAAACGCAGGCGTTCTGCTGGAATTTCCCAGGTGTCGCGTACCCGTGGGTCCAGCCGGGTTTGGTCCTTATAGCCATGATGTGCGGGTTGTGCCGCCGCACACAGGCGATGGGCCGTTTGCAGCCCGATGGGCAACGGAATGTCACCCACGCCTTCCACATGCAGGTGCGGATCGCCGGCGATGGTAAAGCGCGTGGCAAATGTGCTGGATGTGCCCAGGGTGGCCAGATGTTGGGCAATGGATTCGCTGGGTGTGGTCATCTACATAGCTTGGATTTATTGGCTTAAGATTGAGGCCGTATCAACCATATGGCCCCAGTTTAATCAATACGGGTAGCGCGCCGTTCGGATTGTTTGCGGCGACCGCGACGTTGCTGGGGTGAGATGGCGGCTCCTTTGGCCATGTGGCCGATACCGACAGGAGCTTTGCCATGTCACATCAACCCTCAGACATCATCAGCAAGCCGTAGGCCTGTCCGCCGGTACGTTGAAGAATCGTATGGCGCATCTGCGCTGGCGGGCCGAGAAGCTGAGCTCGGGCATGAAAGGTTGAAAGTGACGTCGATCTATCTGGGAACCTGAGGCCTATCCATCATCTCTGGTGTTCGACTCACCGGCTGCCAGTTTTTTCACTGCTTTGTCGAAATCGCTTTCAAACAGGCGGTCCTGCACAATTCTGTACTTCT
>Ga0180219_1001261_pt1 | contig 17030 bp, 14 predicted proteins | sample eDN3rd30CBELigMG_FD_151338 | JGI IMG/M metagenome (GOLD analysis project Ga0180219, IMG submission 151338) | Enriched Miracle-Growth compost microbial communities from Emeryville, California, USA - eDNA 3rd pass 30_C BE-Lig MG (version 2)... ...
GGTCGGCCAGCAGGTGCTCGACGGTGTGCCGCGCGAGGGCGAGCGGAATGCGGTCCTGCGGACGCTTGGGGCCCGCGATCGACGGCTCGATCGTGCCGAGGTCGAGTTCGACGATCTGCGAGTACTCAGGCTCGTGATCGGGGTCGTGCCACAGGCCCTGCTCCTTCGCGTACGCCTCGACGAGCGCGACGCGCTCGGGGCTGCGCCCGGTGAAGGTGAGGTAGTCGAGGGTCTCCTGATCGATCGGGAAGATCGTGATGGTCGACCCGTACTCCGGGCTCATGTTACCGATCGTGGCGCGGTTGGCCAGCGGCACGTTCGCCACTCCGGGGCCGAAGATCTCCACGAACTTGCCGACGACGCCGGTCTTGCGCAGCAGCTCTGCGACCGTGAGCACCATGTCGGTGGCAGTCACGCCCTCGCGCAGCTCGCCGGTGAGCTTGAGGCCGATGACCTCGGGCAGCAGCATCGACACCGGCTGGCCGAGCATGGCCGCCTCGGCCTCGATGCCGCCGACGCCCCAGCCGACGACGCCCAGGCCGTTGACCATCGGGGTGTGCGAGTCGGTGCCCACGAGCGTGTCGGGGTAGGCCTGCGGCATCCCCTCACCATTGTCGTCGGCGCCGAAGACGACACGCGCCAGGTACTCGAGGTTGACCTGGTGGCAGATGCCCGTGTCGGGCGGCACGACGACGAAGTCGTCGAAGGCGTGCTGCGCCCAGCGCAGCAGCTGGTAGCGCTCGCGGTTGCGCTCGAACTCGAGGTCGGCGTTGATCTTGGCCGACTGCGGGCGTCCGAAGCTGTCGGCGATGACCGAGTGGTCGATGACCAGCTCGACGGGGATCAGGGGGTTCACCTTCTGCGGGTCGCCGCCCAGGTCGTCCATCGCGTCGCGCATCGCGACGAGGTCGACCACGCACGGGACGCCGGTGAAGTCCTGCAGCAGCACGCGGGCGGGCGTGAACTGGATCTCGGAGTGCCCGACGTCGTGCGCGTTCCACGCGGCGAGCGCGCGCACCTGGTCGGCGGTGACGGTGACACCGTCTTCGTTGCGCAGCAGGTTCTCGAGCAGGATCTTCAGGCTGTACGGCAGTCGTTCGCTGTTCGGGATGCTGCTCAATCGGTAGATCTCGTACTGCTTGTCTCCGACGGTGAGCGTGTCCTTCGCTCCGAAGCTGTTCGTCATCGATATCGCCTCCCGGCACGAGCGTTCGACGCCGCCCACCCGGCGACGCCGTGACCTATGGCCCATCATGCTCCGGATTCAGGGCCCTCGGCCACCCCCTGCGCATTCGCCGCGGGCCGAAGTGCGGCGGGCCGGCCGGCTGCCGTCGCCGCACATCCGTCGCCGTTGCACGGGCGCAGGCCGACTCGTGCGCAACAGCGACAGATGCTGCGGGCGTTTCAGCGGATGAGCGCGCAGACCCGATCAGGAAGCGGATGCCGCGGGCACGAGCGGCCGGTACTCGTAGAACGTCTGCAGGGCGATCGTCGTGCGCGTGCGCACGGAGGCTGCCTGACGGATCTGCCCGATGAGCCGCTCGAGCTCGCGCGGCGAGGCGACGCGCACGAAGAGCATGTAGCTCGCCTCGCCCGCGATCGAGTGGCAGGCCTCGATCTCGCTCAGGTGCTCGAGCAGCTCGGGCGCGTTGTCGGGCTGGGCCGGGTCGAGCGGCGAGATCTCGATGAACGCGGCGAGCGGTTTGCCGACGGCCTCGGGGTCGACGGTCGGTCGGTATCCCGTGATCACCCCGCGCGACTCGAGGCGGCGCAGCCGCGCCTGCACGGCCGAGATCGAGAGCCCGACCTCCTCGGCGAGCTGGGTGAGCGTGGCGCGCGCGTCACGCGAGAGGGCGGCGAGCAGGCCGGTGTCGACCGCGTCGAGGTGTTCGGGTGTCACATCCGCCATGACCGTAATATTATCGGTGTGATGGCGTTATCGCCGTAAATATTCCAGGATGCGCCGCACGAGGACACCCCCAGCGGCCCGACCCTCAACGATCGGAGGTTCCAATGTCCATCAGCCAGACGCACGACGTTCGTGCGACCAAGGCCGTCGTCGGAGAGCCCGAGGTCCTTGAGGACGGCCGCACCCTGGACGGCACGGCCGCCGGGGTCGAGACCTCCCCCGCGTGGCTCGCACTGAAGCAGGCGGCCATCGATCTGCAGCAGCTCCAGGAGCAGGACGGCTCGGTCGCCGAGCACACCGACCGCGCCGGTGAGCTCGTCGATGTGATCATCGCGTCGATCACCGAGCTGGCGCCGCTCTTCCGGCACGATGAGGCCTACCTCGCAGCATCCATCGCCGATTTCGAGCGCTGGAAGAGCGAGGGCCTGGGCGTTCCGGACTTCTACGACTCGCTCGTCGCATTCCACCCCGAGCAGCACCGCGTCGACGGGCTGCGGCACCTGGTCGTCTTCCCGATGTACACGCAGAACGGGTCGCGCAACCGCTATGTCGAGGCGCTGATCGCCGAGGTCATCTGGCCCGAGTTCATCGCCGAGCTGCAGGCCGGCGACTACTCCAACAAGCTGTTCGTCTCGCTGCGGCTGGTCGACTTCACCCCCGGGTACGACACGAACTCGGCGGTGCTGTTCCCCGAGACCGTCGCGATGCGCGAGATCCCGCAGTTCACCTGGGGCGCGATCTTCCAGGACCGCGAGGCGGCGCGCTACCGGCGCGTCGTGCGCGCGGCATCCGACATCACGAAGCTCGACCTGCCCGACGACGCCGCCCGCCTGCTCGACGACCAGAAGCTCGCCGAGGAGACGTTCGTGATGTGGGACATCATCCACGACCGCACGCACATGCGCGGCGACCTGCCGTTCGACCCGTTCATGATCAAGCAGCGGATGCCGTACTTCCTCTATTCGCTGGAGGAGATGCGCTGCGACATGACGGCGTTCCGCGAATCGGTCGCGATCCAGCACCGGCTCGAGGCGCAGGACGAGCTCACCGAGGTCGAGCGTCAGATCCTCGATCACGCGAGGCTCGTGCAGTACGCGGTGATCTTCGACCGGATCTTCCGCTTCCCGCTCACCGGCTCGCGCGTGCGCAACTACGACGGACTGGGCGGGCAGCTGCTGTTCGCCTGGCTGCACCAGCGCGACGTGCTGCACTGGACCGACACCTCGCTCGCGTTCGATTGGGAGAACGTGCCCGCCGCGGTCGTCGCGCTGGGCGACGCGATCGACGAGCTGTACTGGCGCTCGATCGACCGGCCCAAGACCGCGCACTGGCTGGCCGCGTACGAGCTCGTGCGCTCGGTGCTCGCGCCGAACCCCGCCTCGGCGTGGGCGCGCGGCCTGCCCGACGAAATCCTCGCGGGTGCGCCGAAGGGCTACACCGACGCGGTGCTGGACGACGAGTTCCCGCTCTCGATGTTCTACGAGGCCCTCGGCAAGAAGATGGGTGACGTGATCGCCTCGACCGCGGGCATCACAGGGCGCGACTGAGTTGGGGTGCGGCCGCGTGGGCGGCCCTACGGGCGCGGCCCGCGCCTCGCGCTGCGCCGAGTTGTTACGCTCACAGGATTCGGAGGATCGCGCAAACCTCGGATGATTTGGCCGGAACGGTCCGAGGTTCGTTGCATCTTCCGAACCCTGTCAACAGCGGCACCGAGAAGGAGCACCTGACATGACCGATCTGACCGGACGGACCGTGCTGATCGCGGGCGCCACGAGCCGCAGCGGACTGGTCGCTGCGCGGACGCTGGTGGAATCCGGAGCCCAGGTGATCGCGGTCGGCCACGACCCGGTCAAGCTCGAGCAGCTCGCTGAGCAGCTCGACGCCGACGCGGCGTGGATGACCGAAGCCTGTGACCTGACCGACGAGCAGGCCGTCGACGCACTGGCCGAGCGGCTGCACGCCCGCGGCCTGCACGTCGACGGCCTGCTGCACCTGGTCGGCGGCTGGCGCGGCGGCGGCGGGCTGGCCGGTCAGAGCGACGCGGACTTCCGCTTCCTCGAGCGGTCGCTGACGGCGCTGCGGTTCGTGACGCGGGCGTTCGACGGCGACCTGCGCGCGTCGAGCGCGGGGCGTCTGGCGATGGTCTCGTCCACCGCGGTCGCGCGCCCGCTGGCGGGCGGGGCGAACTACGCCGCGGTCAAGGCCGCGAGCGAGGCCTGGATGCGCGCGGTCGCGCAGGGCTTTGCGAAGGCGGCACGGGATGCCGGGGCCGACCTGGCCGCGGCATCCACCGTCTTCCGCGTCACGACGCTCGACGGCCTCGAGCAGATCGTCGCCGACCGGTTCGTCGCCCTGTGGGACGAAGACGCGCCCGACGTCAACGACACCGTCGTGGAGCTCGCCCCCGGCCGCTGAGCGAGGAGCGCGGCGACGCCCCGCCGCGTGTCGACTCGCTCCGCTCGCTCAACGACCGGCTCCATGTCATCCTCCCGGCGTACGGACGCCATCCTTCAGGCCGATCCGCCGGGGGCGGCCTGTTCCATAGCGTGAGGGGCATGCACAAGAACTCCGTGAGACTCCTCGCCGTGGCCGCCCCGCTCGTTCTCGTCGGCACCCTCGCCCTCTCGGGCTGTGGCGCGCTCGACAGCTCGGGCTTCATGGGCCGCCTCGTGTTCGACGACAAGCACGAGGCCGAGCTCGAGTCGAGCACCGACATCCCCACGTGGGTGCCCGCCGACGCGTCGACAATCGTCATCGACTACATCGGCGACGACGGCGGCTACCTCATGAAGTTCGCGTCGTCCGACGGTGTCGGCGCCTCGAAGTCGTGCGTCGCCGTGGCGGGTGACACACCGCTCGCGCCGGCGATCACGACCGACTGGTGGCCGAAGGCGTCGCTGACCGACGGCCGCCTGCGCTGCGGCGACGCGCAGCTCGCGCGGGTGGACGACGAGTGGTACGCGTGGGTGCAGGCATAGGCGCGCGAATTAGAGTGGATACTCGTGACCCCTTTGCATGACCCGCAGCTGCGCGGCTTCGCGAGCGACAACTATTCCGGCATCCACCCCGCGATCCTGGCGGCGATCGCCGCGGCCAACGAAGGGCACCAGATCGCCTACGGGGAGGACGTCTACACGGCCCGTCTGCAGGAGGTGTTCGCCGCGCACTTCGGCGAGGGCGTCGAGGCGTTCCCGGTGTTCAACGGCACCGGAGCGAACGTCACCGGACTGCAGTCGATGCTGCCGCGCTGGGGCGCGGTGGTCGCGGCATCCACCGCCCACATCAACGTCGACGAGCAGGGCGCTCCCGAGCGGGTGGGCGGCATGAAGCTGCTGACCGTGCCCACCGACGACGGCAAGCTCACGCCCGAGCTCGTCGACCTTCAGGCGTGGGGCTGGGGCGATGAGCACCGCGCTCAGCCGCTCGTCGTGTCGCTGACGCAATCGACCGAGCTCGGCACGCTGTACACGCCCGATGAGCTGCGCGCGATCACCGACCACGCGCACGGGCTCGGCATGCACGTGCACATGGACGGCGCGCGGCTGGCCAACGCCGCCGCGTCGCTCGACCTGCCGCTGCGCGCGTTCACACGCGACGTCGGCATCGACGTGATCAGCGTCGGCGGCACGAAGAACGGCGCCATGGGCGCCGAGGCGATCGCGGTGCTGAACCCTTCGGCGTCGGCGGGGCTGACCTATCTGCGTAAGCTCAACATGCAGCTCGCATCGAAGATGCGCTTCGTGTCGGCACAGCTCGTCGCACTGTGGGAGGGCGACCTCTGGCTGCGCAACGCCCGGCACTCCAACGCGATGGCGCAGCGCCTGCGCGCCGGCGTGGAGGCGGGCCTGGCCGACGGGTCGATCCGCGGGGTGGGCTTCACGCAGAAGACGCAGGCGAACGGCGTGTTCGCCACCCTGCCCGACGGCGTCGCGGACCGGCTGCGCGAGTCGTTCCGCTTCTACGATTGGGATGCCGCGCGCAACGAGGTGCGCTGGATGTGCTCGTTCGACACCAGCGAGGACGACATCGACGCCTTCGTCGCGGCGATCGCGCGCGAGACCGGCGCCTGACGCGCAGGGCCGCTGCGCCCGCGGGAATTCGCGGATCGCGGACCCGTCCGCCGGCCCTCACCGGTTGATGACTCAGGAGCATCAAGAGGTGAGCCACGGCGTAGCAACCGTGCGCTCACCAGTTGATGACTCAGGAACATCAACGGGTGAGCGAAACAGGGGGTCCTGCGGCGCTCACGTCTTGATCAGCCAGGGTTATCAACTGGTGAGGCGCCGGGACACAGTGCGCGCGGGCGCCGAAAACGGCACCCGCGCGTCAGAGGAGGGTCAGGCCTGGGCGTCCTCGATGATCCGCTCTGCCTCGTCGACGACCTCGGCCTCGGCCGCGGCATCCGCCGACTCGTCGTCGTCGGCCTCCGGGGTGTCGGCGGTGTCCTCCGCTGTGGCGGCGGTGTCCTCCGCGGCGTCGACGACGTCCTCGGCGACGGGCTCGGCCGAGGCATCCACCTGCTCGTCCGCAGCAGCCGTCTCGACGACGGGCTCGCCCGCAGCACCGGCCGGCAGCAGCGACTCGGGGCGGATGAGCTCCTTGACCTCAGCCATGAAGCTCGTCAGCTGGTGCTGGCGCCAGCGCAGCTGACGCGTGTTGTCTTCGGCGTCGCGCAGCACGCCCTGCGTGTGCGAGGTGACCAGGTCCATGATCTTCTGGGCCTTGGCACGCGCCTGCTCGAGCGTGTCGCCGGACTTCACACGCGCGTCGGCCTCGATCTTGTGCGCCTGCGCACGGGCGAGACGCTCGTAGTCGTCGGCCTTCGCCGAGACGCGCTTGGAGTGCTCGAGGGATGCCGCGACCTGCTCGTTCGCGTCCGCCGTGATGCGCTCGGCGTGCGCGACGGCCTGGTTGTGCAGCACGAGGAACTCCTGGTGCGCGTCGTCCTGCCGGCGCGTCAGCGACTCCTCGAACTCGAGCGCGCGCACGCGCAGCTCGCGCACGGCCTCTTCGGCTTCGGCGCGGTCGCGCGTGGTCTCGCGGGTCACCTGTGAGCGGAGGGCTGCCACGCCCTTCTCCGCCTCGGCGCGGATCGCCGCCGACTCCTGCTCCGCCTGCGCGACCTTCTCGCTCGCGTGCGCGGCCTCGCGCTCGATGCGGGCCTCGTGCGCCGTGACCTCGGTCTCGATGCGCAGCCGCACCTGGGCCGCCTCGTGCTGGGCCTGCGCGATGATCGCGTCGGCCTCCTGCTGCGCCTGGGCGCGGCGGTTGTCGATCTCTCCGCGCGCGGCCTCGAGCAGCCGGTCACCCTGCACCGACGCGTTCTTGATGAGGGTCGACGCCTGCTCCTCGGCGACCCGCAGGATCTCTTCGAAGTGCTTGCGGTTCGGCGAGTCGCCCTCGCCGGTCAGCTCCTCGGTGAGGGTCTGCAACTGCTTGCGGGCGTTGGCCAGCTCGGCCTGCGCGGCCCCCAGCTCGCCCTGCAGACGGGCGGCCTCCGCCGCGATCTGCTCGCGCTCGGCGGCGGCCTCCTGCGTGAGCTCGGCGCGCAGGTGCTCGGTGCGCTCGGTCGCCTCGGCGCGAACGCGGGCCAGCTCTTCGGCGTCGGCCGCATGCGCGGCCTCGACCTCGCCGCGCACCCGCGCGACCTCGTCGGCACGCACCGCGTCGGCGGTCTCGAGCGCGGCGCGCAGGCGCTCGATCTCCTGCTGCGCGCCGGCACTGCGGTGCTGCTGATCGCGCAGGGTGGCGAGCTCGTCGCCGCTGTTGCGCAGGCGCGCCATGAGGTCGTTGATGGTGGCGTCGACCTCATCCTTGTCATAGCCGCGGAAGGCGGTCGTGAACTCAGAGGTCGCCGCGCCGGTGTCGGCGAGCAGGCTGTCGAAGGAAAGGGGCGCAGTGGACGGGGCGTGGTCGGACATAGGGGGTCTCCGGCGGGGGTGGATGCCGCGGCGTCGCGGCGAATTCGGGCTCTTGAACCCTACCCCGCCCGGCTGTGTGAAAGAAAAGGAATGCGTACGATTCCGTGGCCGTCCGGACTGCCCGCCGCGCTTCGACCGCGGCGTCGATCAGCGCAGCGCGCCGACGCTGGCCAGCGCCATGCGCAGCAGGGTGCCGCGGCCGCCCTCCATGTCAGCGGCGACGGCGTCGGATGCCGCTTCTTCGGGCGTCATCCACGTGACCTCGAGCGCATCCTGACGCGGATCGCAGGTGCCGGTGACCGGCACGACGAACGCCAGAGACACCGCGTGCTGCCGGTCGTCGTGGAACGCACTCAGGCCCGGCAGCGGAAAGTACTCGGCGACCGTGAACGGTGCCGGCTGCAGCGGCAGCTGCGGGAAGGCCATCGGCCCGAGGTCGTTCTCCATGTGCCGGAACAGCGCGTCGCGGATCGTCTCGGCGTAGCGCACCCGGCCCGACACGATGGTGCGGGTGATCTCGCCCAGCGCGGTGGCGCGCAACAGCAGCCCGACCTGTGTGACCGCGCCCATGCCGTCGGTGCGCACCGGCACCGCCTCGACGTAGAGCATCGGCAGCCGGCGGCGGGCCTCGGCCAGCTCGAGCTCCGTCAGCCAACCGGGGTTGGCGGCCGCGTCGCCCGCGGGGGTGCCGAACGAGCCCAGCGACCCCGGCACGAAGGGCTCACCGGCGCCGAGCCCGTTTCCTTCGGGCTCTTCGGGCTCCGGCTCGGGGTCAGGCGTGCGGACGGGGGGCATGCCTCCTGTATACCCCACGCGGTCGACATCGGCCCGGACCCGGCCCGCCGACCCGCCCCTGTGCGCGCACCCGCCCTGGCAGACTGGGCGCATGGACGAGCTGCGCATCGACCCCGACGTCGCACTGTGGTCGGCTCCGGCATCCGACCGGCCGGACCGCCCGCTGCTGGTGCTGCTGCACGGCTACGGCGCCGACGAGAAGGACCTGTTCGCCCTCACCCCGTTCCTGCCCGACGACTTCGTGTGCGCGGCGATCCGCGCCCCGCTCAGCCCGCCCTGGCCGGCCCCGGGCTACTCCTGGTATCCGATCGAAGACGTCATGGACGTGCAGCTCGCGGGCCGGGACCCGGCGCGGGTGACGGCCGCGGCATCCACTTTTCTCGAATGGTTGGATGCCGCGGCCGACGACGCGCAGACGGTCGGCCTGCTCGGCTTCTCGCAGGGCGCGTCGGTCGCGCTGCAGTCGCTGCGGCTGCGGCCCGACCGGTTCGCGTTCGCCGTGAACCTCAGCGGCTACGCGGCACCCGGCGATCTGCCGCGCGACGCCGAGCTGGCCGCGGCGCGCATCCCGGTGTTCTGGGGGCGCGGTGCGCGCGACGACGTCATCCCGCCTGAGCTCGTCGAGCACACCGCGCAGTGGCTGCCCGCGCACAGCGACCTGTCGGGCCGGGTCTACCCGGGCCTCACGCACAGCGTGTCGGAGGAGGAGCTGGCCGACGTGCGCGCCTTCCTCGACAAGCGCCTCGCGGCGATCTGACGCTTCCCGGTCGTCGAGCGAGGGCGCGACCCGAGACGACGGGTGGGCCTCAGTACGTCAGCCCGTGCCCGAAGCGGAACAGCGGGTCGGCGGTGTCGAAGGGCACGTCGGGGCGGGATGCCTCGACCACCGCCATCGAGCGGGGCAGGTCGAACGGCAGCTTCCCGCCGGGCGAGACGACACCGGTCAGCACGTCGAGCAGCGCGGCGGCGCTCGCGCCCCAGTTCACGGTCACCGCGGCGGCGACCTCGACGATCGGCGTCAGGATCGCGGGCCGGTCGGCGAACACGTCGACCACGGTCGGCACGCGCGCGGCGATGTCGCGCACGTGCGCGATCACGTCCTCCGCGAAGTCGAGCGAGCCGGAGTGGAAGAAGTTCTCGAACGTCGTCGCGCGCTCCTCGAACGGCGCCTGCAGTCGCAGCACGGCGACGTCGGCGTCCTCGGGGCGCTCGACGACCTCGCCGTAGACGGCCGCGGCCGCGGCATCCATCCCCTCCACGTACACGCGCAGTCCCCGCTGCAGCGGCAGCACGGCGTCGCGGTTGGTCAGCAGCGTGATCGAGGCGCGCTGCGCGGCCTCGCCCGCCGCGCGGAACTCCGCCTTGCCGACGATGGCGTCGGCGGCGTCCTCGTCGACGAACGGGTCCTCGAACAGGCCCAGCTCGAACTTCTCGCGCAGCAGCCGGCGGGCCGACACGTCCAGCCGCGCCTCGTCGATCTCGCCGTCGCTCACCAGTGCGATCAGCAGCTCGGGGCAGGCCTCGCCGCCGAACTGGTCGGCTCCGGCATCCAGCACCTTCTTCATCCGCTCGCGCGGCGTGAGGTGCTCGACGCCCCAGGCGCGGGCGGGGAACGGCTGACCGAAGATCTCGGCGTCGCTGATCAAGCCCCAGTCGGTGCAGACGACGCCGTCGAAGCCGAGGCGCTCGCGCAGCAGCCCGGTGACGACCGAGCGGTTGAAGCCGAACCCGACCTCTTCGTACGCGGTGCCCACCGGCATGCCGTAGTACGGCATCATCTGGCGGGTGCCCGCCGCGATGAGCGCCTCGAACGGCTTCAGGTGTCGCTCGAACTCGCCGCCGGGGTACACCTGCTCGCGGCCGTGGGCGAAGTGCGGGTCCTCGCCGTCCTTCTGCGGACCGCCGCCCGGGAAGTGCTTGGTCATCGTGGAGACGGATGCCGCACCGAACGACTCCCCCTGGAAGCCCCGCACGTACGCGGCGCCCAGGCGCGAGGTCAGCGCGACGTCCTCACCGAACGTCGACGCCTGCCGCGACCAGCGCGGCTCGGTCGCGAGATCCACCTGCGGGTGCAGCGCCGCGCGCAGCCCGACGGCGAGGTACTCCTGCCGGGCGATGTCGGCGAAGCGCTCGACGGTCGCCTCGTCGCCGATCGCCGCCAGCCCGAGCGGCTCGGGCCACTGCGAGAACGGGCCCGCGAGCATCGCGGTGCCGGGGTTGTCGGTGAACGAGTGCCGAGGGTCGGTCGAGACCGTCACGGGGATGCCGAGACGAGTGGATGCCGCGAGCCGCTGCAGCTCGTTGTGCCAGTGCGCGATCTCGCGGGCGCTCGTGGTCGTGCCGAACAGGTTGACGTGCGTCATCCGCCGGTTCTCGACCAGGTCGACGGCCGAGGGCATGCCGAACACGGGGTCTGCGGCATCCATCTCGGCGACGCCGATCATGGTCTGGAAGAGCAGGCCCGCCTTCTCTTCGAGCGTCATCTCGCCGAGCAGCAGCTCGACGCGCTCGGCGACGGGCAGCGCGGTGTCGAGCCAGGGGCGTGCGGTGGTGGTCTCGGGCATGGTCACTTGACTCCCTTGATGCGGTAGACGAGCACGGCGCCGGCCAGCGCGACGAGCGCGCCGAACAGATACCAGGTGGAGTAGCCGCCGATGGCGGTGCCGGCGCCCAGCGCGATGATGCCGGGGGCGATGGCGGGCGCGAGCGACTGCGGCAGGGCGTTGGCGATGTTGAGCACGCCGAGGTCCTTCGCGGTGTCGTCGGGGCTCGGCAGCACCTGGGTGGCAAGCGCCAGGTCGACGGAGAAGAACGAGCCGGCGCCCAGGCCGATGATCGCCTGCGCGATGATCACGACGGTGATCGTCGGGGCGAAGGCGAGGATGACCAGGCCCACGACCATGATGACGCCCGCGATGGCGACGAACGGGCGGCGCTTGCCGACCTTGTCGGAGAGGAATCCGCCCAGGGGGCTGGAGATCGCCATCATGACGGTCGAGGCGAGGTTCGCGATGAGGATCGTGGTGATCGCGCCCTGCTCGGTGAGTTCGAAGCGCTCGGTGAGGTAGTAGGGCAGGAAGGTCGCGATGCCGGCGTAGCCGAACATGATGAAGAACTTCGTCAGCCACGTCCAGCCGAAGTCGGGGTGCTTGGCGGGGTTGAACACGAACGAGCCGAAGAACTGGCCGATCGTGAACCGCTGCGCGGGCTTGTGCTCGAGGCGGCGGTCGCGCAGCACGACCACGAAGAAGACGATGAACACGAGCGCGACCAGACCCGGGGCGAAGAAGCGCATGACGTCGCTCGCGATGTAGTTGATGAGGAAGCTGCCGGCCAGGATCGCGAGGGGCGTCGTGATGCCGACGATGCCCGACACCTTGCCGCGCGAGGCGACCGGGACCTGGTCGGGCAGCGTCGCGTTGGCGGCGGCGAGCACGGCGTTCAGGGCCGCCTGCGCGAGGCACCAGCCCACCAGGACGACCCAGATCGAGGTCGCGGCGCCGATCAGGCCGAGGGCGGCGACACCGATGACGCCGCCGCCGATGATCCACGGGCGGCGCATGCCGAAGCGCGAGGTCGTGCGGTCGGAGAGGCGCCCTGCGAGCGGGTTGGCCACGAGCGCGAAGATCGCGCCGACGCCGAGGACCAGACCGAGCTGGGCCGTGGCCTCTGAGACGGAACCGGCGATGTGCTGGATCTTGAACGCCATCGACACCAGCACGGGCGTGAGCAACGCGAGGTAGATGCCGAAGTTCACGGTGGCCAGGCCCGGCGTGTACCCGCGGGGCGTGCGCTCGGGAGTCGTGCCGGGCGTCTTGATGCCCGTCGTCCCCGCGGCGGCCGCGCTGGCGGCCGACGACAACTCTGTCATGTCAAAGGTCCTCTCCTGCCGTCGACTCCGACGGTCGGGTGACAGCATACACATAATCCGACCGTTTGGTAACTGAAAAGAGACCGAATGGTTACCGAGTACGATGGCGGAGGAGGCGACCGTGACCACCACAGCAGCGCAGAAGACGCGGACCGAGCAGACCGGGCTCACCCGCGCGCGCATCGTGTCCGCGGCACGACTGCTGTTCACGACGCGGGGCTACCGCGCGGTCTCTCTGCGCGACATCGCCGCCGAGGCCGGGGTCACGCATCCGGGTCTCCTCCGCCATTTCTCGGGGAAGGAGGAGCTGCTCGACCTCGTGCTGAAGGAGTTCGACGACCGCACCGACACCGAGACGTGGCAGGCGCTGGTCAGCGAGGCGGACGGCGCCCTCGCCTTCTCGCTCGCGGCCGACCGCAATGCGCGCATCCCCGGGTATCTGCCACTGTTCGCCGGACTCGTGGGCGAGGCATCCGTCGCCGGTCACCCCGCGCACGCGGTCATGCGCGGCCACGCCGAGCGCTTCGGTCCCGCCGCGCGGGAGGTCATCGACGCGGCGATCATCGACGGCACGGTGGCGGCGGACCGCGACCCCGACGGCGAGGCCCTCCGCCTGATGGCGGCGTGGGACGCGCTGCAGGTCGTCGAGCTCTACCTGCCCGACCGCGTCGACACCGCCGCCATGATCGCCGAGCACGAGCGCCTGCTCGCCTACTCGTTCGGCTGGCGCGACCCGTCCGATGCGGTGACCGGCAGGGCCCCGATCGCCGCGACGAGGCAGATCGCGCCCGACGCCGAGGCCACGGGCGGATACCGCTCGGGCCGTGAGCGCCGCGCGCGCATCCTCGCCGCCGCGATGACGCTGTTCGCCCGCGAGGGGTACGCCGACACCAGCCTGCGCGACCTCGCGGCGAAGGTGGGCGTGTCGAAGTCGGCGCTCTACCACCACTTCCCCTCGAAGGACGCCCTGCTGCTCGCCGTGCTCGAAGAGCGCGACCGGCTCATCGACGTCGCGATCGGCGAGCTGACGATGGACGGCGCCGCCGACTTCCTGCGCGCGCTGCCCGACGCGGCCGAGGAGAACGACCGCACGCAACCCGGCCTCATCGAGCTGTACGCCGTGATCTCGTGCGAGGGGATCCCCGCCGATCACCCCGCGCACGACTACTTCACCGCGCGCTTCACGCACGCGCTCGACAGCTTCGAGGCGATGTTCCGGGCCGCGGCATCCACCGGCGAGCTCCCCTCGCATCGCGACCCCGCCCACGAGGCGGCCTGGCTGCTCGCCCTCTGGGACGGGCTGCAGTACCAGTGGCTGTACGACCGGGACGGAGTGGATGTCGCGGCCCAGTTGCGCGCGCATCTCGACGACGTCCTGCCCGCGTGACCCCGACCCAGCAGGCGCCCGGCCCCGTCTGCTATCGTGGGCGATCCCTGTCCCCGACGTGAGGAATGAAGTGACCGAGATCTTCGCCGCGTGCTGACGCTGCGCTGATCCGTCGATTCTCGACGTGTCGCGCTGTCACCGAACAATCCGCTGCCTCTGCAGCACGTTCGCGCGCCGACCGTCGATCTCGTTCCCCTCCTCTGGGCTGCCTCGGGCATCGGTGTCGGCGCGCCCCGACACCCGAGGAGGACCCTCATGCCCACCCCATCCATCGTTCTCGACCGCGTCTCGTTCGCCTGGCCCGACGGCTCCGTCGCGCTGCGCGAGGTGTCCGGCGCCTTCAACACCGGCCGCACCGGCCTGGTCGGCCGCAACGGCTCGGGAAAGTCCACGCTCCTGCGCCTGATCGCGGGGTCGCTGACCCCGACGAGCGGGCACGTGACCGCGGCATCCGACATCGCTCTTCTCCCCCAGCAGCTCACGCTGGGCACCGACCGCTCCGTCGCGGAGCTGCTGGGCGTCGCCGACGTCCTCGCCGCGGTGCGCGCGATCGAGTCGGGCGACGTCGACCCCCGCCACTTCGACACCATCGGCGACGACTGGGACATCGAGGCGCGCACGACCGCGGCGCTGTCCGAGGCGGGACTGCCCGACGACGCGCTGGGCCGCACGGTCAGCGAGCTGTCGGGCGGCGAGGCTGTACTGGCGGCCGTGGCCGGCATCCGGCTGCGGAACGCCCCGATCACCCTGCTCGATGAGCCGACCAACAACCTCGACCGTGACGCGCGGGCGCGGCTGTACGACCTGGTGCGCGCGTGGCGCGGCACGCTGGTCGTGGTCAGCCACGACACGGCGCTGCTCGAGCTCATGGACGACACCGCCGAGCTCTACGAGAACACGCTGAGCGTGTTCGGCGGACCGTACTCCGAGTGGCGCGCGTGGCTTGCGACCGAGCAGGACGCCGCGCGCCAGGCCGAGCGTGCGGCGACGCAGTCGCTCGCGCGCGAGAAGCGGCAGCGCATCGAGGCCGAGACGAAGCTCGCGCGCCGCGCAGCCGTCGGCCGCAAGGCGCAGATCGAGAAGCGCGTGCCCGGGATCATCGCCGGCGGCCGCAAGCGCGCCGCCCAGGTGTCGGCCGGCAAGCTGCGCACCGAGGTCGGCGAGAAGGAGGCCACCGCCCGCGCCGCGCTCGATGCAGCCGAGCGGCGTGTGCGCGACGACGACGCGGTCGTCATCGACCTGCCCGATCCGGGTGTGCCCGCGGGCCGCCGCATCGCAACGCTCGGCGACGGCGAGCGCGCGTGGATCGTGCAGGGTCCCGAGCGGGTCGCCCTGATCGGCCCGAACGGCATCGGGAAGACGACGCTGCTCGAGCGGCTGGTGGCCTCGGCCGTTCAGAACTCAGCAATTCTCGTCGATTCGGGCGCTCAGACGGCCGAATCGGGCGTCTCGCGCGCGGATGTGCTGAGTTCTGCACACGCGCAGGCCCACACCGACCGCATCGGGTACCTGCCGCAGCGCGTGGACGGGCTCGACGACGCGGCATCGGTGCTCGAGAATGTGCGGGATGCCGCGCCCGCCGTGCCGCCCGCCGAGATCCGCAACCGGCTGGCCAGGTTCCTGATCCGCGGCGACGCCGTCGAGCGGCCGGTCGGGTCACTGTCGGGCGGCGAGCGGTTCCGGGTCGCGCTCGCCCGGCTGCTGCTGGCCGACCCGCCGCCGCAGCTGCTCGTGCTCGACGAGCCGACGAACAACCTCGACCTCGACACGGTCGATCAGCTCGTCGAGGCGCTGTCGGCCTATCGCGGCGCGGTGCTCGTCGTGAGCCACGACGACGCGTTCCTCGATCGGCTCGGCATCGACACGACGCTCAAGCTCACGCCCGAGGGCGTGGTCGAGCGGGGGTGAGCCGGCCGCGGGGGCACACAGGCTTCGGAGCATCGCGCCGAGCTCGGAGCATTCCGACCGAACGGTCCGGAGATGGCGCGATCCTCCGAAGCCTGTGAGGGGTGGATGCCGCGGGTCGCGGCATCCACCCCCGCTCAGGCCCAGCGCGTGAGCACCCTTCGCGAGAGGATGGGTGCATGAACACGCTCGTCCGGCCCCGTCGGGGGCGCATGGTCGCCGGTGTCTGCGCCGGACTCGCCCGCCGCTTCGGCATCAGCCCGTTGGCGATGCGCATCATCGCCGTGGTGCTGGTCGCGGTGTTCGGCCTGTCGCTGTGGGCCTACGTGCTGCTCTGGATCGTCATGCCGACCGAGCGCTGACCCGCAGCGGTCAGGCGAACGGCGTGGCCGCGATGATCGTGACGGTCAGCTGTGCGCCGTTCGGCGCGGCGTAGCTCACTTCGTCGCCCACGTGGCGCCCGTCGATCGCCGATCCCAGCGGCGAGCTCGGCGAGTACACGTCGATGTCGGCACCGGCCTGCACGAGGTCGCGACTGCCGAGCAGGAACGTCTCGACGGAGTCGTCGCTGTGGAACTTCACGGTGATCCGCATGCCGGCCTCGACGACGCCGTCGTCGGGCTTGGTGCCCACCTCGGCGCGGCGGATCAGGTCTCGCAGCTCGAGCACCCGCGGCTGCGCGGCCTCGTCGCCGGCTGCGGTGAGCTGCTCGAGCTCGGCGTGCAGGGCCGCGAGGGCGGCGGGGGTCATCCAAACGGTGTGAGTAGCGGTGACATCGGTCATGATCGGCTCCCTTCCCACTGACTCTTCATAGGTGGCAAAGAAAGACCAGCTTAGCCCGGATGTCTGACCCCGAGGTCAGAATGGAGAGGATGAGTGACACTTCGGCAAGCTCAGCGCAGCGTGTGCTGAGCCGCTTCGGCGCTGCGACCCGGGAGTGGTTCCGCGCTGCCTTCAGCGCGCCGACCGATGCCCAGCGCGGGGCGTGGGAGGCCGTCGCCGGCGGCAAGCACGCCCTCGTGGTGGCGCCCACCGGGTCGGGAAAGACGCTGGCCGCGTTCCTCTGGGCGATCGACCGGGTGTTCCATGATCAGGATGCCGCGGCTCCGCCCCGCCCGAAGACGCAACGCACGCGCATCCTCTACATCTCCCCCCTGAAGGCGCTCGGCGTCGACGTCGAGCGCAACCTGCGCTCGCCCCTGGTGGGCATCGCCCAGGCCGCGCGGCGGCTGGGCGTGCCCG
>Ga0180219_1001262_pt1 | contig 16983 bp, 16 predicted proteins | sample eDN3rd30CBELigMG_FD_151338 | JGI IMG/M metagenome (GOLD analysis project Ga0180219, IMG submission 151338) | Enriched Miracle-Growth compost microbial communities from Emeryville, California, USA - eDNA 3rd pass 30_C BE-Lig MG (version 2)... ...
CAGCATGAATATCGGGGTTACTGATCACGCCACCCTCGCCGTCGACCCGCGTCCAATCGTCGCCCCGGTTGGCGCTGCGCCATACCCCGCCTTCCTCAATGCCGAACCACACTTGCTGGCTATCGGTTGGATCAACGCAAATCGACAGAATGCGAGGGCGGTTGACGCCTCGACAAAACTCGGGAATGTCCGGCGGCAGGCGCTTCCAATGGGCGCCACCGTCATCGGAGCGGAACATCGCCGCACGCGAAGGCGCGCCGGTGCCTGCATACATGATGTTGGAATCAGATGGATCAATCGCCATTGCCCAGACCACCATGCCGTTCAAGGGCGAGTCAATGCGCTCGAAGTGCACTCCCCCATCATTGCTGACGCAAATGCCGCAGTCGGCGCCTGCAAACACCCGTTGTGGATTGCTTGGGTCAACAGCCAGGCTACGCACAGTACCGTCAAACTCAATCGCCTCTTTCAGGCCGAGACGGTGCCAGCTTGTCCCGCCATCGGCGCTGCGCAGTATGCCTTGTCCGGCAGTCCCCACTAGAATCGTGCCTTGCATTATTCATGCCTCCGCAAAAGTTTTTGCCTTACAAAAAAATCCCACGGGTGATTCCGCCATCGACACCGAGCGATTCACCCGTGATCGCACCTGAGCGAGGCGATGCCATGAACAGCACAACGTCTGCAATTTCATTGACCTGCAGGACACGGCGGATCGGCGTCACCTTGGCATAATTGGCCTCTACCTCGGCAGCCGTCAGCCCTTGCTTCCTGGCCTCTTTTTCATATAGCTCATGGATATGCGGTGTCTCGACGACACCAGGATGAATCACATTGACAGTGATCCCCGAAGGCCCCAATTGATCGGACAGCACCTTGGTCATATGGCAAACCGCGACATTGCGCATGCCCGACAGCTGCTTGCTGCCACGGCCTGTCAGGCCGCCGATATTGATGATTCGCCCGTAGCCATTGCGTTTCATGTAGGCAGCCGCGGCCTTGGCGCAGCGCATATAGCCCACCACTTTGATATTGATGTCTTCGAGCAGCCCTTCGGGATCGGCCTGCTCGATCTCGCTGCGCACCAGCCCGCCCGGATGTGCGGCGCCATTAACAAGAATGTCGATGCGGCCGAAGTGATTGGCAATCTTGTCCATCATCTCGCCCACTTGCTCTGTACTGCTGACATCAGCGGCCACCGGCAGGATCTCGCCACCCGTGGCGGCCGAGATTTCACGAGCCGCTTCATCCAGGCGAGACTGGCTGCGCGCCACAATCGCAACCTTTACCCCTTCGGCAGCCAAGGCCTCGGTAACAGCCCGCCCGATTCCCAAGCTGCCGCCCGTCACTACGGCAACCTTGCCTTTCAACTGCAAATCCATGTCAGTTCCTTGAGTCGTGTTTCATGAAGCAAGCACAAGCGCTTTACAGCGTCATCTCGATCAATGTCGGCCCCGCGCGTCCGAGAGCCTGCTCAAACGCCTCGGCCAACGCCGACGCAGTTTCCACCCAACGAGCCGGAACCCCATAACCGGAAGCCAGCGCAACCCAATCGATACGCGGCTTGTCCAGAGCCGTCAGTGCGCTGGAACGCTCGCCCAGCTGGGCATTGCCGCGTCTCAGCTCATTGCGCAACACTGCGTATTGATGATTGGCCGCAACCAGCACAATGACCGGTAGATTCTCATGCGCAAGCGACCAGAGTGTCTGCAGCGTGTATTGCGTGCTGCCATCAGACACCAATGCGACGACGCGGCGGTCAGGGCACGCAATGGCCGCGCCCATGGCGACCGGCAGCCCTTGGCCAATGGCGCCCCCGGTGTTGGTCAGCGCGGTATGCAATTGCGCGGTTGCCGAAGCGGCATAGAATGGATAACCGCAAGTTCCGCCTTCGACAGAAACAATGGCGCCGGCTGGCAGCAGCCGCGCAACCGTCGCGGAAATATTTCTGGGCGTCAGCGGACCTTCTTCGGGCGCAAGGGCTTCATATGAGGGCGCCGCGTATTCCGGCGCGCCGAGCATATTGGCCAAGGCCTCCAAGCGGCCGACCATGTCCTCGCCCGGCTGCCCCAGGCGCAGCAGACGCTCCTCATTCACCATCTGACTGGCATGCCCCTCGTAGCCAAAGTAGGTCACGGGAACCAGGGCGCCAGCCAACACCACCAGTTCAGCCGGATCAAGCACCGCGCGAGCGGGCTCGGGAAAATATGGCAAACGATCAAAGTCCGGCAAGCCTTGGCCGCGTTCGGCACGAGAGGGGAATGTTTCAGCGTAAGCCGATGCGCCCAATGCTTCGCAAAGGCGCGCCACGGCGCGTTGGCCCGCCGCGCTCAAGGCTGACCGTTCACCGCCGCCGCCCAGCAGAAACAGCACTCTCTTTGCATTCTTCAGGCGTGCGGCAATAGCGTCCAGGTCAACCGGCGTGTCCTCGTCGGCGCACGCCGCCGGCTCAACGGCCTCATTCGCCTCCTCATGCGGCATCTGCCCCGCCTGAAAATCGGCAGGAACGATGAGTGTTGCGCTCTGCCCGCCATTGGCAACGCTCTGCATGACCGCCTCGCGCCCCGCAGCGACGGAGTCTTCGGTGCTGCGCACGCGATACACCCAGCCCGACACAGGTTTGGCCAAAGATTCGATGTCGGAAGACAGCGGCGCATCGTAAGGAAGATGCCAGCTGGTGTGGTCGCCGATCAAATTGACAATGGGCGTGCGGGCGCGCCGGGCGTTATGCAGGTTGGCAATTCCGTTTGCGAAGCCAGGGCCCAGGTGCAACAGGGTTGCCGCCGGCTTGCCCAGCATCCGTCCATAGCCGTCTGCCGCCCCGGTGCATACGTTTTCCTGCAGGCCCAGCACACAGCGCAATCCTGCACGGTCTTCCAACGCCCGGACAAAATCAAGTTCAGTGGTGCCCGGATTGGCAAAGCAAACCGAGACGCCATTCTCTTCCAAAACACCCAACAAAGCGCTTGCACCAGTTGTCATAACCAGCCTCCTTTTTTTGCATTATTACCGTATTTTGATAATTTTGCAAATATAAAACAGAAAAATTACCGACATATCTTCATGAAAAATCATATTTAGATAAAATTGAATTTATTGAATTTTGCTCGAAAAGCGGGCAAAAGCGTTTGCAGATGGCCCTATCGGCTATCATTTCTCTCTTTCATCTTCATTTCTGGCAACGATATGAATAGCCTCAGGCGCATGCTTAACGTTCTGAACCTTTATGGCCCTGAACAGCCCATCATCGACGTCGAGTCGATATGTGCCCAGCTGGGATACGCACCTGCCACTGCATACCGTTACATCCGGGAACTTTGCGGCAGCGGGCTGCTGGTACGTCTGCCCAACGGCTATGCGCTCGGTCCACGCGTCATCGAGCTGGATCTGCAAATGCGGGAGTACGATCCCATCGTGGTATCCAGCCGCGACTTGATTTCCGATATGGTCGAGACAACGGGGCTGACTGTCCTGCTCAGCCAGCTATATGGCGATGCCGTCATCAACATTCACCAGCATGCGGGCCAGGACAATTTTGAACTGAGGTTCGGGCGCGGCCGGCCAATGAGCTTCTTTCAAAGCGCAACGGCCAGAGTCGTATTAGCCAACCTGCCGCCCCGGCAACTGCGCCGCATTTATGATGAAAACCAGCAGAAACCCGCCGTGCAGCGCCTGGGCAGCGACTGGAAGGCATTTTCGAAAGTCATGCTCGATATCCGGAAAAAGGGATACTGCCTTACATCGGGCGAGCTGAACGCCGGGCTGATCGGCATAGCATCGGCTATTTTTGATGAAGAGAATAGAGTCTTGGGCAGCGTAACGCTGTTGGGCAATGCCGAGCGCTTTCGCACGCTCAACAATGCCTATGTCACCGAACTCATTTGCCAAACAGCTCGTGAAATCACGAAGCGGATTCGGCAGGTTCGAGAACCGGAAGCTTGAAATCACGAAATCCGACTGGCTCGATCCCTCCTCCCAGGCGTGCCGCCTTTCGAGCACTGGCACGCCTCTATCGTCAGGCGACAAAGATAGAATTCCAACCAGGAATTTCTACTTTATCGGAGCGTGATCATGCAGGTGACTGAAAAAGGGTAGATCACCATCCCCAAGCGTCTGCGTGACGCTTCCGGCATCTTGCCCGGCAGCCGGGCCTCCTTCGTGCTGGAAGGCGGGAAAATTATCAGTGACGTGGCTCTGCGCAGCTTCGAGCAATTGCAAGCCTCTTAAAAGCCGGAACAGATCAGTAGCAGCGACTAATATTGGCGCACGTCCGCATCGCCATCACGCTGTCGTAACGCATCACGGATCAATCGCATGAGCGCCTGGACGCCGGGCGTTGCCCAGGACGCAGCACCGGCTTTATACGCCATCAAGCCAATAGTGCTCCATGCGGCATTGCGTTACACATGACATATGACGCATGATCAGGCTGCCCATCCCCATAGCCGCATTGACATCCGTGTGAGGCCTTATGCACAAGAACACATCGCTACACCTCATCATCTGGGCCGCAGGACTAACGGTGTTGCTAACGGTGACCACATCCATCTCGCTGGCCAAGCTGCCCGCCGACTTCGATAGGAACCCCTTCAAGTATCTCAGCATGGGCATCAATCTTCTGGACGCTAAGCGTACTCCCGAAGAGCAGGCCCGGGGTGTGGAAATACTCAAAGCATTGGCGGAGCGAGACGATCAATTCGCGCAATTTCACCTGGCCATCGCCTATGAAAAGGGAAGGGGCACGCCGCAGGATCTGGAGCAGGCTTTTTACTGGTATTCCCAGGCTGCATACAAGGACTATATGTCGCATGTTGCCGTCAAGCTGGGAGACATGCTCAGCCAAGGCATAGGGACGAAGATAGACAGACAGCGCGCGATCGGGCTTTACCAATATGCAATGGGCAAACATGACAGCACGGCCTATCTGCGCCTGGCCGAGGCCTACCTGGATGGAAATGGCGTGGAACAGGACATCTCGAAAGGCATGGCGCTTCTGGATGAGGCGATCAAAAGAAGAGCGCCTGGCGCGTATTCGGTACAGCAGAAAATCAGGCGCGCACATGAGCTGGCGCATCTGGGACTGCAAAATGCAGCGATATGTGGAGATATTCCACAGGAGTACACGATCCACCCGTATGGCCGCCCGCTTTATGCCATGTTGAAGATGTGCCGGCTGCAGGACATCACCTCCGACGAACTGCTGTTTCTGGCCGGGGTCGCCCAGCGCATGCTGGAAGAGTGCAACCTGCCGGCCTCGGGTGAAGGACAGGCCAAGTTTCGGACATTGATTATCGCGTCTTCCCTGGCCATGGGGATGGGACGGCAAGGAGGCAGCAACCCAGCCATTGCCATCGGCGATATGATAAGCGGCAACACCGCTTTTTCCGCCGGCGTGCTTCAGGCCCGACAAGTTGAATGCACGCAGCTGGGCGGCGGCGCCAATGCCTTGGTCAAGTTTCTGGAACTTGATGCCATTGCCGATCCTGGCGCGCCCAGCTTCGTCCATGGTTGCGTGCAACAGAACGAGGGACGCTATTCAGAAAAGCAATGCAGGTGCGCAGCCGATGTGTGGCGCATCATCAACCCCCAGATCTACCGTTATGTATATGACGATCAGACCATTAAGTCCCTGACCCGCGCCAATCCATTTGTTGGATTGCAGATCGCTGTTCAATGCGGAGTGGGCTACTCGAAATGACTGGCCATGTCGCGAGCCCAGAAAGCCCGAGGGATCGTTGTGACCAACCAAGTGGCACGTGATCAATGCTGCTTGGCAACCGTTCTGTCTTTCGTGCGCAGCGCCAGGACTAGCGCGATCACCGCCAATGCGAGTGGTCCGAACGACACCCACAGCACCACATCCCATCCGTAAGCGCCCACAACAGGAGGAGAAGACAGACTTGCTTCGGCGTGACGGAGCCAAACAGCGGATTAAACACCCTCAAGCTGCGTACCAACAGCGGTGCGTCGGGGAGACAAGTATGTGATCAATGGCCAGAAAATCTGGATATCCACGGCTCAGGTAGCAACCAAAATCCTGCTGCCTGCCCGCACGACACCCGTAGACCAGGCACATGGTACTGAAAGACTCAGCCTGTTCTATACCGATCTCGATCGCAGTCGCATACAGGTGAGGGAAATAGAAAAGCTTGGGCGAAAGGCGGTGGACGCCAAGGAGCTTTTCATCGACGGGTTGGAAGTCCCCGTGGCAGACCGGATTGGCAAGGAAGGAAAAGGCTCCTCGTACATCTTGCACGGCTCAACCTTGAGCGCTTGCTTCTAGCCGCCGAAGTGCCCGGTCTCGGCCGGGCGGCACTGCGGCGCGCTGCCCGCCATGCACAGGACCGCACCGTTTTCAACCGGCCCATCGGACAAAATCAGGGGATCCAGCATCCGCTGGCGGAGCGCTGGATCGAACTGGAAGCCTCTGAATTGTTATACCGGCGCGCCGCATGGCTTTATGACCGGAGCTTGCCTTGCGGTGCTGAGGCAAACGCCGCAAAGTTTTTCTGTGCGGAATCAGGGTTCCGCGCCTGCGAAACAGCAGTGTTGACACATGGAGGCATGGGGTATGCCAAGGACTACCATGTAGAACGCTATTTCCGCGAAGAAATGCTGCCACGCATCGCGCCCGTTTCACCTCAACTGATTCTTTGCCATATCGCCGAACGAGTATTAGGGCAAGCGAAATCTTATTGAGCACCCACGCCGCTTGCCGAGCCTGGCTCACCAGTCGTACCGAAACCTGACCTCGCGGAAGCGGCGATCTCATGGTTTGGATGACGCCGAGCCAGACACTGCCTTGCTGACCATATCCAGGCTTTCCCTCATCAGCCTGTCCAGATATGCGGTATCCTGAGTATCCACGATTATCCCGGTTCGCGCTATCTTCTCTTGTATCTCTTTCCTTGACAGCACAGTGTGCAGCGCCTGGGTAATACGTTCGGCAATGCCAGAAGGCAGCCCCGCCGGCCCCCATATAGCCGCCCATGCGGGGACATCAAAATTGGGAAGCCCGCTTTCTTTGGCCGAGGGTATCTCGGACAAAGATGCAACCCTTCGATCACCCAAAACGGCAAGAATTCGCAGGTTGTCTGAATTGAGATAGCCATCTATCGGACCAACGCCTATGTCAACGCGCCCGGCCGAAACATCAAGCGCCATGGGAGCCAGGCCTTTGTACGGTATGTGATTGAGCTTGATGCCCGCTTGCTGCTCAAGCAGCAACGCGGCAATTTCATATATGGTGGCGGGGCCGCTGGTGCCAAAGCTTAGCGGCTCGGGGGCAGCCTTGGCATATGCAATCAGTTCGGAAAGCGAATGCACCGGCAGCTTGCTGCTTACATAAAGCACAAATGGCGCTCTTCCGACAAACACCAGCGATGTAAAATCCTTGATAGGATCATATGACACCTCGCTCTTGACCAATGGAACCACGACGTGCGTGGACCCCGTACCGAAAAACAGGGTATAGCCATCCGCCGATGCATCCGCGACATAGCGGGCTCCTATTGCCCCGGACGCACCAACCTTGTTCTCGACAACGACAGGCTGCCCGATCTCCTTGCTCAGCTCGTCGGCAATAATGCGTGCTGTCGAATCGTTCGCCCCGCCCACCGCAGTCGGAACGATAAGCCTGATTGCCCTGGAGGGAAACGAATCGCTGGCATACGCGGGCGAGATCATACACAGTGAAAGCAACAAAGCAGCCACAACTGACATGATGTTTTCCATGCTTTTTCCTTTTGGCACCACCAACATTGGAACGATATCGTTCAGATGATCCGGGTTTCCAGCACGCCGATCTGGTCTATGCCGGCCTGCACAACATCGCCTGGCTTGAGAAAAAATTGCGACGGGTCGGGCTTGCGATGCAAGGCCACACCCTCGGGTGTGCCGCTGGAAATAATATCGCCGGCCCGCAAACCCACCCGTGACCAGAACGCAACCAGCTCGTCAAATCCGAAAATCAGATCTGTGCAATCCGATTGCTGGCGAAACTGCCCATTCACCTTGAGCCATAGCCTTAGCGCGGTCGGGTCCGGCACCTCATCCGCAGTCAAAATGCAGGGTCCTATGGGGCCAAAGCCGGGAAAATTCTTCCCCATCATGACGAGCTGGTTTTTCATTTCATTCAGCTGCCATTCGCGTGCAGACAGATCATTAAACACCGTATAGCCAAAAATCGACTTGCGCGCTTGAGCCAGTGAGGCCCGTTCCACGGCCCGCCCCATGATAATTGCTGCCTCCACTTCATAGTCGAACTGCACGACATCGGGCGGGCGCTGGACACTTGCCAGGTGCGGAACCAAGGTCCGTCCCAACTTGATGAACCCTGTGGGAAAATCAGCCTGAAAGTTCCTCCCGGCCTCCGGATTGCCCAACATGCTTTCCAGCCTGTGGCGGCCAAAATTGCGGCCCGCCGCGATACAGGAACGCTCGGGAACCGGTGTCAGCCAAGTAAGCTGTTCTGGAGCATGCCACCACCGCTCAGCATCCCGGCTCATGCTCCATTCAAGCAGACCGCGCAGTTGATCCAGTCCTCCATCACCTGACTCTATCAGCCCCATCATGGACCGCGGCGCGTCGGCATTGGCGGCTTCGCAAGCTTCGCCCACGTCAAGTATTTTTTGAACATCATCATGTCCGACCAGCACACCAAGCCGTTCGGTATGCTGACCCGCAAGGCTGAAGCGCATTACCTTCATTACACCGGCTCCAGTTCTCGCGCGGAGCACCACCGCAATTCGCGCCTGTACTTCTGATCATCAAACGGTGTCGAACGATGGAGCGTGCAGCTATCGTCCCAAACCAGCAAATCGTAAGGCTGCCATTCATGCACATAACGAAACTGTGGCTGCGTCGCGTACTCAACCAACTCATCCAGCAGTTTTCTGCCCTTTTCTTCCGGCCATCCAACGATATGCGAGGCGTGCGCCCCCATATACAAGGTCTTTCTTCCCGAGCCTGGATGCAGGCGAACGAGCGGATGCTCGCTGGGGGGCAACAGCCTGCGTGTCTCATCGTTGAAATTCGTATAACCGACTTTGGCGCGAGAGGCATAGACGCTATGGACAACCGTCAATGCTTCGAGTTCAGCCTGCCGTGACGCCGGCAGACTTTCCCAAGCCGCCCTCATATCGGCAAATTCCGTGTTGGGGGGATTTTCCTCCGGCAGCACAATCGCATTCAATGCGGTAACTCTGGCGGGAGGCTGTCGCATGGACATGTCTGTATGCCAGAACATATTTGCCTGCAGGTAAAGGCGACGCTCATGATCTTCCATCATGATGTTTCCATTTTCGTCCACATTGGAAACATCATAGAAGTACGGATTCCTGACACGGCTATTGTTCAGTTGCCTGGCCAGTGCGTTTGGCGGCCCAAACCATCGTATGAATGCCTCCTGCTGTTCCTCCCTCAGAGGCTGATTGCGGAAATAAATCACACCATGTAGAGACAGCGCCTTCTCCACCGCCTCGTATCTTTCCTGAGTAAGCGGCACACTCAAATCGATACCAAGAACTTCCGCGCCAAAGCCAGATGCCGCCGGCTCGATCCCTATAGACATAACCAGACTCCCATGCTTGAGTTAAATCCAGCGTTTCCAACGCTAGTTGATTATCCGAACAGGCTCCCCGCTTAACCACGCGAGGATGTTCTCGACCGTATGCTGATAGAACAATTGATAAGTATTCCGGGTGACATATCCGATATGCGGCGTGAGCAGGACGTTCGAGCATGCGCGCAGCGGATGGTTGCCGGGAAGAGGCTCCGTCTCGAACACATCCAACCCCGCCCCCGCTATCTTCCGGGCTTCCAGCGCATCGACCAGCGCATCCTCATCGACAAGACCCGCGCGCGAGGTATTAATGAAGTACGCATTGCGCTTCATTGAGGAAAAATCCCGCGCCCCAATGATTCCGCGCGTGCTATCTCCCAGCTGCAGGCTCAACACAATAAAATCGGAACTGGCAAGAAGAGCCTCCTTGTCTCGATACTCGGCCATCCCCTCTCGCGCGCGGGCACGCGTGAGATTGGGGCTCCAGGCAAGCACACGCATCCCGAATGCCGCGCCTATGCGGGCGACTCTTGATCCCACGCGGCCAAGGCCGATTATGCCCAGCGTCTTACCATGCAAATCCACGCCCAGCGATTCCTGCCACCTGCCTTCCATCACCGCATTTGCTTCCGTCACGATTTGGCGGGAAAGGGCAAGCACATGAGCCCAAATCAACTCGGGCGTTCCAGAATGGATCGCATCCGTACCGCAGACCGTCACACCAAGGCTTCTCGCAGCCTCCATATCTATGGCCGCATTTCTCATGGCAGTGGTGACAAGCAGCCTGAGGCGATCCAGTTTCGACAAAATCGCCTGATTGAACGGTGTTCGCTCACGCATTGCACAGATCACGTCATAGGGTTTGAGCCTGGCAACCAGATCGCTCTCGCCCGCAATATGGTCGGAATAAAAATCAATATCCGCCCTGCCCGAAAGAAGCGACCAGTCTGCGCAGTCTTTCGCCACATTCTGATAGTCATCCAGAACAGCGATGCGAATCCTTTCATTACCCATGCCTCACGGCCTCATCAATGCTGTCAATTCACTGGCGCTGCTGGATTCCTCAAACGCATCGATACACTGGCACATACGCGAAAACCGGCCACATGCGTCTGGCATAGACCATTCGTCCAAGGTGGCGGAAAGTATCTTGACCACCTCATCCCAACCAAACTGGAAGGAAGACATATCGGCAATACTGGCCTGGCAAGACTGGTCCGAACCGTATGTCACCTGGACATGGCATCCCCATTGAGACAGACCATCATCCGCATGCACCTGAACTTTTCTGGAAAATTCGTGAATCTTGCCCGGCCCCCAGTGCTCGGAAAAATCCGTGGAGCGAACCTTCGACTGTTGCAATATCATGGCAAGCATGAACGGGCAGCTCATGATCGCGCCCGCTTCCGCATCAAATGGCCCATAGTTCGATATGCCGGGATAACGGGCATTGGCGCTTGACAGCCAGACATCCACTTTCCCGACTGCCGGGCCGTCAATGCCATGGGCATTGAGCAGTGATTGCAAAAGATAGGCGGGCCCCTGGTTGATCAGGCAGCCTGGCATAGGCTTGAATACGACTTCAGGCGTTTTCCATATCCAGCCATCGTGCAGCAACGGGGCCTGGCCGCTGAATGCCCGATAGAGCCCACTATTGCCTTCCAATGCCATGGCAGCGCTTTCATGTCCTGCGCCAGCCAGTAACGCGGCTGTTATTCCCGCCTGCGTAACATGCCCAATCTGAACCTGCCATTCAGGTGTTCCTTCCTCCCAGCACTGCATGGTCCCGCAAGAGAATTGCGTAGCCAGGCTCAGTGCATTGGCAGTCTCCTTTTGCGACAGACCTAATAGCTTCGCGGATGCCGCAGCAGAGGCAAACACACCAAATACTGACGTGGCGCGGAAGCCTCGTTTTACAACGTCCACGGATGCGCCCTGGGCGAGCAGTGCGAGCGTTTCGTAGCCGGCGGCCATTGCAAGAAGAACATCCTTGCCCGTCGCATTGCGTTCATCGGCCAGCGCCAGAAGTGCCGGAATCGCAATGCATCCACCGTGCGCATATAGATCGGCAAACGTATCGTTTTGCCCTCTTGCACAGGCCAGGTATGCATTCAGCCATGCCGCATCGCGGGCCGACAGATATTCCGGGCGGCAAAAAACAGTGCTTTTCCCCGTGCCGCCAATCACTGTCCTCGCAGCGGCCATGCCGGAAGTCCCTTGCGGGCTCGCCGCAGCCATGCTCAGCCCATACAGCAGGCATGTCTTCAGCTTGGCGACCACGGCGTCGGGTATATCCTCAAAACGCAGACCGCTGATCAACCGCCCAACCTGTTCCGTATAGCTCATGGAATCACCAACCCTCTGCTTTGAATGAGCTTGGCGGTCTTTTCGTAGTCAGCCTGAAGGAAAGCCTTGAAGTCCTGCACAGATCCTCCGGCCAGGGAGATTCCGAACATGCGGCTGCGCTCCTGAACCACAGGTCGCCTGATCGCGGCATTCAGCGTTGCATTGAGTTTTTCGACAACCTCATCAGGTGTGCTGGCCGGCACAAATATGCCGTACCAAGTACCCGCCATGAAACCGCCCAGCCCCACATCACTTGATGCGGGCAATTCAGGCCAATCGGGAAGGCGGTGATCGAGTCCGACAAAAAATGCCTTGAGCTGCCCGCTATCGACCAGCTCCCTGGTCGCGGGTGCGTCAAATACCGCGTCCACGTGCCCCCCGGCAAGCGCTGGCCGGAACTTGCTTGAGCCACCCATGGGCACATGGACAATCTTCACGCCGGTTGCTTCCGAAAATGCCTCCGCCGCGATATGCGGACTGCTCCCTATGCCCGACGAGGCAAAAGTGACCCCGTCCGATTGATTTTTTGCCCAGCTGAGGAATTCGTCAAAATTCTTTGCCGGGATAGAGCTTCTTGTAAAAAGCACTGTCGGCTGCCAACCCACGTAGAAGACTGGCTTGAGCATGTTCTTGTCAAATGCCACACCTCCCTGCTTGAACTGCAGCGTGGTGTATCCGACCCCAGTGATGAGCAGCCTGCGCCCATCGGCGGACTTGTCGCCAGCCACGTCACGAATACCTATCAAGGTGCCAGCCCCTACCTTGTTCTCAGGAATGACAGGTTCGCCCAGCTCCTGGGACAACGCTTCAGCCACGGCCCTGGAGATCAGATCCATCGAACCGCCAGCCGCTATCGGAATGATCATTTCATAAGGACGCTGCGCCAGTGCAGGCGTGACCGCTGTTACCAGGGTGAAAACACAGAACAATATTCCAAGCGACCTTCTACAGGTTCTGTTCTTGAATAAAATATTGATCGGCCTGCTCAACATGCCTTGCATGCTCGTCTCCAATGTAGTTTTAATTGAGCTTGCGTCGCCAGTTTCTTGATAACGAGCGCCTCCAGCAACATTCTGCTATCGCAGGTCGCGCCGCACAAACGATTAATCTTTATATTCAGGAATAAAAATTCCATATATCTAATTTCAGGGCATGCCAAACGGCACCCAGGAGGAGAACAATTGCGAAACATCAGCCTGGCCAATCTGGAGACGGCATTTTGGGTTGCACGGCTAGGCAGTTTCACCGCTGCCGCCCAGCGCCTTTACACTACCCAGCCAGCCGTATCGGCCCGGATGCGGGAGCTTGAATCCACCCTGGGAACGAAGCTGTTCATTCGCAGCGGACGAGGTGTTGTTCCAACAAAGCAGGGCCGTGACTTTCTGGCCGAGGCCGAGCCGCTGCTACAGCAGTTGGAGATTCTGACAGCATCCTTTCAGGCGGGAGACAGCATTTCAGGAACCATCCGAATCGGCGCGGGCAATATATCTATGTGCTGGTTTCCCAATATGGTCAATCGCATCAGAGAGACGATGCCCGATCTGACCTATGACGTTGAAATAGATATAGCGGGCAAATTGCTGCAGCGGCTCGACGCTCGCCAGCTTGACGTGGTTTTCGTCGCAGGCCCTTTGGATTCAGAGCGGCTGCATGTGCAAAGCCTCGGGTTTGACCAGATGCTGTGGGTCACGTCCCCGGACTACCCCGGCTTGAAGACCAAAGCGTCGTTGTCCGAATTTCTGAATAACGCGCCGTTGTGGTGCGTTCAGCGTGAGTCTTTCTATTGGTCAGACGCGCTGCGTATCGTGGTGGATCAAGGTGCGAACCCCAGGCACTTCAACGCCATCAGCAACATGGCCGCCGCGCGAAATATTGCCGTGGGTGGCGCAGGAATCGCTTTACTCTCCGCAACACTCATCCGCGATGACCTTGATGCTGGACGGCTCATAAAAATTCCAGGCCTTGTTCAAGGCGGATGGGTTGAACTGTCCGTCGCCTGTCAAAAGGAGCCGCCCCCCTCGCGGGCTGTCATCGAAATCATAGAGACGGCCAAACGCGTGAGCACGCTTGTATCAGAGCCGGAAGGAGACAGCTGACCAATACAGCTCGTCAGGTATTGGCTGCATAGCGTATATTGCAGTCATATTCTCAAATGGAGTGAGCAGCATGGCGACCCTGACATGGTTGATAACGGGATGCTCCACAGGCCTTGGCAGGGCCATGGCAAAGGAGGCCTTGTCCAGAGGCGAGCGCGTCATTGTCACCGCCCGGTCACCGGGCGCACTCAAGGAATTAACGGCTGAATTCGATGGCCGAGCCACTGCGGCCACCCTGGATGTAACCAGGCCGGATCAGATCCGCAATGCCGTGGATCTGGCGCATGAGCTGTATGGAGGTATAGATGTGCTCGTCAACAATGCCGGATACGGCTATCAGGCCTCAGTGGAAGAAGGTGAGGACGCTGAAATTATCAGACAGTTCGATACCAATGTCTTCGGCCTCTTCGCATTGACGCGAGCGGTACTGCCTGGCATGAGGCAGCGCCGCCGTGGACACATTATCAACATCACATCGATTGCAGGGCTTATAGGCTTTCCAGGGTCCGGTTACTACGCTGCAAGCAAGCACGCAGTGGAAGGTTGGTCCGACTCGTTGGCTGCGGAAGTGAGCCCTCTCGGCATCCACGTGACCTGCGTCGAGCCAGGGCCGTTTCGTACCGAATGGGCAGGCCGATCCCTGAGAGTGACCGAAAGCAGAATCGACGACTATGCCGCCACGGTTGCCGCCCGCATGCACAGAACCAAAGCAACCAGCGGCGCACAAGCCGGCGACCCGGACCGGGCGGCCTCGATTATTGCTGATTTGACATCCGCGCCTCGCCCGCCGCGCCGCATTGTATTGGGAACCATTGGGCTGGACTTGGCAGTCAAGGCTGTGCAGGACAAGCTGGATGAGATTCAGGCATGGAGTGCCCAAGGCCGCGGTGCCGACTACCCCGTCTCGTAATCCGATGCGGCTGGCCCGTCCGCGCTACCGGCCTGCATCGCACCATGCTGCTCGACGTCATAGCTCGACTTCATATCCGGGCTGGCCGATGCTCGTTGCTTTTAGCTCCGCACAGAATGCCATGCGCAACAGAATACCTGTCTAGCCACGCGCCAGAGAGATAACAATCAATCATAGCCGCCCATTATGGCCAGCTATAAAAAACCATGATTTTTTGATTTATCCAGGCTGTCTTAAAGTACATGGTCTCGTTGTTCCTCTTGAATACACATCGACCGAATGGACTGCAACCATGTCATTTGACAAGCGCTTTGGATACAACTATGAAGACTTGCGCGCACTGGCCAGGCGCCGACTACCGCATGGATTGTTTGAGTTTGTTGATCGTGGCGCAGAGGATGACCTGACGATAAAGAATAATCATGATGGATTCAGATCCATCAAACTCCTGCCCCGCCCCTTGAACGATGTCAGCCACCGCAATCAAGCGGTGACGCTGTTCGGCAAGCGTCAGCCCTCACCGCTATGCCTCGCGCCAACAGGCGCTGCGGGACTGCTTTGGTATGAGGGAGAGGTGGAGGCAGCCAGAGCGGCCGCGGCCGCAGGCCTGCCTTACTCGATGTCGACAGGATCAATCGCCTCGCTTGAAAAGGTTGCCGAACTGGCGGGTGGAACGCTGTGGTTCCAGCTATATCTGTGGCCAGACATTTCGATGTCGCTGGAACTGCTCCAGCGCGCGAATGCCGCCGGCTATCAGGCATTGATCGTCACCATCGATACGACAGTCACTCCCAACAGAGAATTCAATTACCGCAATGGCTTTACGGTGCCACTGCGCCTGACCCGCAAGAATGTACTGGATGCGGTCCAGCATCCAAGGTGGACATGCGGCGTGATGGGCCGCTATATCATCAACGGAGGCATGCCTCGCTTTGTAAATCTGCCGCGCGCTTTGCAGCAGTCGATGACGGATACGCGCCAACGTGGCCTGATGCCAAAAAATGACTCTCTCACGTGGACCAATCTGGCAAGATTGAGAGATATCTGGGACAAGCCCCTGCTGGTAAAAGGCATCATGCATCCTGAGGATGCGAAGCGAGCCTTCGCGTGCGGAGCGGACGCCATCATTGTCTCCAACCACGGGGGCCGGGTACTGGACAACGTTCCCGCCACAATCAGTGTATTGCCCGGCATCCGTGAAGCCGTCGGCCGGGACGCAACCGTATTGCTCGATAGCGGGATTCGGCGAGGAAGTGATGTGGTAAAGGCAATCGCATCGGGAGCAGATGCCGTCATGATAGGCCGGGCAGCCATGTGGGGCACAGCTGTTGGAGGACAGGCTGGAGCCTCACATGCCATTTCAATGTTCTATGACGAGATCGATCGCGTAATGGCGTTTTTGGGGAAGTCAGCGATTCCCGACCTTGATTCCTCAACCCTCGCATCGCCCCATGGCCAGGTCAGACATACAGAATGCCTGGGTTTTCCCGCCTAGAATAGGCACGGCAAGAATGCCCTACCCCAGCTCTAAATGCGCTTGCTGGGCAATTTCTCGAAATTTTTCCGTATCCTGCGCCATCACTTCGGCCAATTCTTTGGGCCCTTCGTATTCAGGAACAAAACCCGAGCCTTCCATTTTGTTCGGCAGGGTAGGAGACTGAGCCGCCTACTTGACTGCGGCGGCAAGCTTGTCTATCACAGCCTGAGGTGTTCCCGCTGGAGCAAAAACAGCCTGGCGCCAGGTCGCATCGTATCCCTCCAGACCACTTTCACTTACCGTGGGCACATTAGGAAAGCGTGGATCACGTCGCTTTCCGGTCGAAGCAATGGCTTTGAGTTGCCCCGCGTCAATGTAGGGCTTGGCTTCGGTCATATGGATACACTCAGAATTCATACAGATTCGCGGGATTGATGACCAGGATTCGTTCCCTGAGCTGCGCGTCAGGTACCCAATCCACCAATTGATTTCTTAGTCTACCGGTGTCTACCATTCGTGGAATATGTACATGTGGCCAATCGCTGCCCCATAGCACACGATCTGGTGCTGCCTCTACCAACCCTTGAGCCCAGGA
>Ga0180219_1001264_pt1 | contig 16946 bp, 15 predicted proteins | sample eDN3rd30CBELigMG_FD_151338 | JGI IMG/M metagenome (GOLD analysis project Ga0180219, IMG submission 151338) | Enriched Miracle-Growth compost microbial communities from Emeryville, California, USA - eDNA 3rd pass 30_C BE-Lig MG (version 2)... ...
AGCGCCCCGGGCCGACACCATGGCCTCATAGGCTTTGGCAACCCGGTCCCACCGCTTGTCGCGGTCCATGGCGTAATAGCGGCCGGAGACGGTGCCGATGCGGATATCCCCATGGCCGGCGATGGCTGCCTCGAACGTTTCCACATAGCCCTCGGCGCTGCGCGGCGGCGTGTCGCGGCCATCGAGGAAGGCGTGCACCACCACGCGCACCCCGGCATCCGCCGCCAGGCGGGCCAGGGCCGCCATATGGTCCTGATGGGCATGCACGCCGCCGGGGGAAAGGAGCCCCAAGATATGCAGAGTGCCGCCCGCCGCCTTCACCTTGCCGATCAGAGCTGTGAATTCGTCGTTGCGGGCGATGGTGCCGCTCTCGATGGCCTGGTCGATGCGCGGCAGGTCCTGCAATACCACGCGGCCACTGCCCAGGTTCATGTGCCCCACTTCCGAATTGCCCATCTGCCCCTCGGGCAGGCCGACGGCCAGGCCGGAGGTCTCCAGCAGGGCTTTTGGGCAGTCCTGCTCCATGGCGTCCCAGTTGGGGGTCTTCGCCATGGCGATGGCGTTGTTTTCGGCGCTCTTTCGCTCGCCCCAGCCATCGAGGATACAAAGGAGAACAGGCTTGGTCATCTCGGTTCCTGATCGGTCAAATCTCAGCTTCCCATCTACCATCTATAAGCAATGGGCCCACGAAAATCATGTAAAAATCGGGTGTTTTTCCTGAAGTTTTTCAGGGGTCCGGCCACCGCTCAGGCCCGGTGGTAGGGGTGCCCGAGAGGATGGACCAGGCGCGGTAGAGCTGTTCCGCCAGCATGACGCGGGCCAGCATGTGGGGCCAGGTCATGCGGCCCATGGCCAGCAGGAGATCGGCCCGGGCCTTCACCTCGTCCGTATGGCCGTCCGCTCCGCCGATCAGCAGCGCCACGTCGCGCCGGCCCTCGTCCTGCCACTGGCCCAGCCTTTCGGCCAGCTCCGCGCTGGCCAGCGGCCTGCCGCCCTCGTCCAGCACCACCACGGCAGCACCCTCGGGCACGCCGGCCAGCAGCAGGACCCCTTCCTGGCGTTGCTTCTCGGCCGGCGGGAGGGCCTTCTTCACCTCCATCTCCTTCAGGTCCACCGCCCAGGGGAGGCGCTTCAGGTAATCCGTGAACAGCGCCTTTTCCGGGCCGGTCCTGGCGCGGCCGATGGCGAGGATGGTGAGTTTCATGGCCTCTCAAAGACGGAGGAAAATGCCCCGTCATTCATAGCGCAACGCCTCGATGGGGTCGAGGCGTGCCGCTCTGCGAGCCGGGACATAGCCGAAGATGACGCCGATGACGGCGGAGAAGCCCACCGCGATCACCGCGATCATGGGGCTCGCCACGAAGGGGAAATTCAGCACCCTGGTCAAGGCGAAGGAGCCGCCGAGGCCGATGGTCATGCCGATGAGCCCGCCCAGCGAGGTGAGGATGATGGCCTCCAGCAGGAACTGGCGCTGGATTTCGCCCTCCTCCGCGCCGATGGCCAGGCGGATGCCGATCTCGCGCGTGCGCTCGGTCACCGAGACCAGCATGATGTTCATGATGCCGATGCCGCCGACCAGCAGGCTGACGGCGGCGATGGCGCCGAGGAACAGGGTCAGCGCCCCGGTGACCGTGTCCAGCACCTGGGTGATCTGCGCCACGTCGGTGACCTGGAAATCGTCGCGGTCGCGGGGGCCGATATGCCGGCGGGCGCGCATCAGCTCCTTCACGTCGTCGGTGGCGTAGGTGGTGTTGAAGCCGTCGCTGACCCGCATCAGGATCTGGCTCACGTCACGCCCGCCCACCAGCCGGCTCTGCACGGCCTTGAGGGGGGCCAGGATAAAATTGTCCTGGTCGCCGCCCAGCATGCTGCTGCCGCGCGCCGCCATGACGGCGGTGATGGGGCAGGACAGATTGCCGATGCGGACCTTGGCCCCCAGCGGATCGACATTGGGGAACAGCTCCTTGCGCACCGTGTCGCCGATCATGCAATAGAGCTGGCTGCCGCGAAGCTGCTGCTGGGTGAACGGGTCGCCCCGGGCGATCTTGAGGGTGATGACCTTGAAATAGGCGTCGTCGATGCCCGAGACCTGGGTCTGCCAGTCCTCGCCCTCGACCACCGCCACCACCGCCCGGTTGGCGACGGGGGCAACCTCCGCCAGCTCCGGCACCTCGCGCTTGAGGGCGCGGATGTCCGCCATGTCGAAGAGGCTGCCGCTGCCCATGGCCGGGCTCAGCACCAGGAGATTGTCGCCGAGGTCGCGGATCTGGCCGGTCACCTGTTCCCGCGCCCCGTTGCCCAGCGTCACGATGAGGATGACGGAGGCCACGCCGATGATGATGCCGAGCACCGTCAGGATGGAGCGCATGATGTTGCGCTGCAGTGCGCGGACCGACATGAGAAGGGTGTTCCACAGCATCAGGCAGGCTCCTTCATCTCGTCGCGGGCGATGAGGCCGTCAAGGAAATGCACCGTGCGCCCGGCATATTCCGCCATGTCCGGCTCGTGCGTGACCATGACGATGGTGAGGTTGCGCTCCGCGTTGAGGCGCACCATCAGCTCCATGATCTCCCGGCTGCGCTCGCTGTCAAGGTTGCCCGTCGGCTCGTCGGCCAGCACCACCGAGGGGTTGGTGACGATGGCGCGGGCGATGGCCACCCGCTGCTGCTGTCCGCCCGACAGTTCGGAGGGCTTGTGGTCCGCCCGGTTGGAGAGGCCGACCAGCCCCAGCGCGTCCAGCGCGCGTTCGCGGCGTTCGGCGGCGGGCACGCGCTGGTAGATGAGCGGCAGCTCCACATTCTCCAGCGCCGTGGTGCGGCTGAGCAAGTTGAAGCCCTGGAAGACGAAGCCCAGGAAATGCCGGCGGATCATGGCGCGCTGCTGGCGGGTGAGGCCGGAGACGTCGGTGCCCTTGAAATAATAGGCGCCGCCGGTCGGCTGGTCGAGACAGCCGAGGATGTTCATGCAGGTGGACTTGCCGGAGCCCGAGGGCCCCATCACCGCCACGAAGGACCCGGTCTCGATGGTGAGGTCGATGCCCTTGAGGGCGGAAACCGCCGCGTCACCGTGGCCATAGACCTTGGACACCGCCTCCAGCGCGATGACCGGCGGGCCGGCGTCTCGGGACGCAACCATCATTCCTCCGCTGTATCGTCGTTCTGGGCGACGCTGGTGATGAGCTCCATGCCGGGCGTGACCTCGCCCTGGGTGATTTCCGTCCACTGCTCGTTGGAGGCGCCGGTCTTCACGTCGATGGCCTTGGGCTTGCCGTCCTTGAGCACCCAGACCTGCTCCTTGTCGTCGCGGAAGCCGGGGCCGTCCATGAAGTTGGCGCCATTGCTGGCGGGGCTGAACCGCAGCGCCCGGTTGGAGACCATCAGCACGTCGGGCTTGGACTGGGCGACGATCTCGGCGGTGGCGGTCATGCCGGGGCGCAGCAGCTTGTCGGGATTGGCGACGCTCAGCACCGCCTCGTAGGTCACCACATTGTCCTTTTCCTGGGGCGCGTAGCGCACCGCTTCGATGCGCGCCGGGAACTCCTGGTCGGGGAAGGCGTCCACCGTGAAACTGGCCTGCTGCCCCTCGTGCACGAGGCCGATATCCGCCTCGTCGATATCGAGGTGCAGCTCCATGCGGGTCAGGTCCTCGGCCAGCTTGAAAAGCAGGGGGGTCTGGAAGGTGGCGGCCAGGGTCTGGCCCTCCTCCACCTCGCGCGAGATCACCACGCCGTCGATGGGCGAGCGGATGACCGCCTTCCTCAGGGCCGTCTGGTCGCTCTCCAGGCTGGCTTTCGCCACCGTCACCTGCGCCTTGGCGCTGGCCACCGCGGCGTCCGCCCGGTCGGCGGCGGCCTGCGCGGCCTCCAGCGCCTGTTCGGAGACGAAATTGCTTTTCACCAACTCTTCGGCGCGCTTGGCCTTGGCGCGTTCCTCGCGGGCCGTGGCCTCGGCCTGGCGCTGCGCGGCCTCGGCGGCGGCGAGCTGGGCCGAGGCCTGCGTCACCCGCGCCTCGAGCTGTTCGGTATCCATGACCGCCAGCACCTGGCCCTTGCTCACCGGGTCGTTGAAATCCACGTTGATCTTGTCGACGCGGCCCGAGACCTCGCTGCCCACGTCCACCTGGTTGGTGGGCTGCAGCTTGCCCGTGGCGATCACCGTCATCTGCAGGTCGCCGCGCATGGCGGCCACGGTCTCGTATTCCGGTCCGGCGCCGCTCCCGCGGCCGAAATAGACGGCGGCGCCGAGCACGACGACGGCAATGGCGACCCCCGTCCACAACCGGATGCGGCGCTTGCGCTTGGCTTGCGCGTCCTGCGCGATGACGGCGGCGACGTCATCGGACCGATCGACCGGTCCCGGCTTCTGACCCAGACCCGGCTTTTGACCTTGACCCGGCTTTTGACCTTGAAAAGTCATTATTCCGTACTTCCGGTGCGGTTATTTGAATAATTCTCAAGTGTATCGGATTGGAATAAATATATATCGGATAAATACAGACAAACCGATAGTATCATGTCGCCCACCCTGATGGTTTTATTGATTTTGGAGCGCGAGTATAACGGAAAATGTGAAAAAGTCGCCAAAAAACCGGTGGGCGGGTCACCCATCCGGCCATTTTCCTATGTCGGGGCGCTCGGGCGGCGCGTCCCCCTTCAGAGGGCAACCATCAGCGGATATCTAGAGGGCGGCCTGCTCGGAGGGCAGGGTCACCGACCACATCTTCTCCAGATTGTAGAAGGCGCGGACTTCCGGCCGGAAAAGATGGATGATGACGTCGCCCGCATCGATCAGCACCCAGTCGCCCTGGGCCTTGCCTTCCACCTGCACCGTGCCGAAGCCGGCCTCCTTGATGCGGCGCGCCAAATGGTCGGCCATGGAGAGCACCTGGCGGCTGGAGCGGCCGTTGGCGATCACCATATGGTCGGCGAATGAGGTTTTTCCCTGAAGTTCGATCGATATCACGTCCTCGGCCTTGTCGTCGTCGAGCGACTGCAGAACCAGGTCCAGAAGAGTGGTCACCGTGTGCGGTGTCGAATGGACGTTAATCAGGAGGTCTCCTGTTCAGTTGCAAAGCGGGTTCAAGGCGGTCGTCACTCGTCCCAGCGGCGGCCCCGGGCGGCGAATTCCTGCCGGATGCGGGTGGCGGACGCGGGATGCCGGATGGACCGGAAGAAAACCCAGGCGGGCAGCTTGCGTTCCAGCAAGCCCCCGGCGTCGGATTCCCGGACCCGGCGGCCGGCAAAGCGGAATGCGGCCTTGGCCGCAGTCACCCTTAAAGAATAGGATGGCCGACCGAAAACCGCAACGGGGGCGGCATGAAAAATTCTCTGCCAATGCTCCCAGCGGGGCAGGTCGAGAAAGGCGTCGGCCCCCATCAGCCAGATGAACTTGCTGTCCGCGAGGCGCGGTTTCAGCGCCTTGAGCGTATCGGCCGTGTAGCGCGTGCCCATGCGCCCCTCCAGCGCCATGACGCGGATGCGCGGATGCCGTGCCACCTGGCACGCCCGGTCGATGCGGGCCTGCATGGCCGCCATGTCGGCATTGGATTTCAGGGGATTCTGCGGCGAGACCAGCCACCACACCTCGTCCAGCCTCAGCCGGCGCAGCGCCAGGTAGGAGATGAAGAGATGCCCCTCATGGGCCGGGTTGAAGGAGCCGCCGAGCAGGCCGATGCGCATCCCCCGCCACATTTGCGAGGCGGGCAGGGCAGGGTGGCGCACCAGTTTGCGGAATTCAGGGCCTGGCCTGGCCATGCCCGCGCACGACATATTTGAAACTGGTGAGCTGTTCCACGCCCACCGGGCCGCGCGCGTGCATTTTCCCGGTGGAAATACCGATTTCCGCCCCCATGCCGAATTCGCCGCCGTCGGCGAACTGGGTGGAGGCGTTGTGCATCACGATGGCGCTGTTCACTTCCCCCAGGAAGCGCGCCACGGCCGCCCCGTCCTCGGCGATGATGGAGTCCGTATGGCCGGAGCCGTGATGGGCGATGTGATCGATGGCGCCGCCCACGCCGTCCACCGCCTTCACGGCGAGGATGGCCGCCAGATATTCGGTGTCCCAGTCGCTCTCCGAGGCGGGCGCCAGCCGGCTGTCCACGGCCCGGCACTCGGCATCGCCGCGCACCTCGCAGCCGGCGGCGATGAGGTCGTCGAGGATGGGCGTCAGATGGGTGGAAATGACGGCCCTGTCGACCAGCAGCGTCTCCATGGCGCCGCAGATGCCGGTCCGGCGCATCTTGGCGTTGAGGGCCAGTGCCCGGGCCATAGCGAGGTCCGCCGAGCGGTCCACGTAGAGATGGCAGATGCCCTCCAGATGGGCGAAGACCGGCACCGAGGCTTCCTTCTGCACACGCTCCACCAGCGATTTGCCGCCGCGCGGCACGATCACGTCGATGGTGCCGGCCATCTTGAGCATGCGGCCGACGGCCGCGCGGTCCTGCGTGGGGACGAGCTGGATGGTCTCCTCGGGCAGGCCGGCGGCCTTGAGGCCGGCGATGAGGCAGGCATGAATGGCATGGTTGGAGCGGACGGCTTCCGAGCCGCCGCGCAATATGGCGGCGTTGCCCGCCTTGAGGCACAGGCCCCCGGCATCCGCCGTCACGTTGGGCCGGCTTTCGTAGATGATGCCGATGACGCCCAGCGGCGTGCGCACGCGGGAAATCCGCAGGCCGTTGGGCCGCTCCCACTCGGCGATCACGTCGCCCACCGGGTCCCTCAGGGCGGCGATATCCTCCAGCCCCTTGGCCATGGCCTCGATGCGGGCGGCGTTGAGCTCCAGCCGGTCCAGGAGGGCATCGGAGAGGCCGCGGGCCCGAGCCGAGGCGAGGTCTTCCCCGTTGGCTTTCAGGATGGCGGCGGCCTGGGCGCGGATGGCGGTGGCGGCTTCCCGCAGGGCACGGTCCTTGGCATCGGTCGGGGCATGAGCGAGCATATCGGCGGTGGCTTTCGCCGCCCGCCCGAGCCCGTTCATGATGCCGTCGATGTCCGCGTCGGTTCTCGTCGCCAGTGTCGCCGTCATGGCCGTCCCCCGAAATTGCCCGATCTACTTAGCCCGTTGCGCCCGCCAAGGCAAGATTGTGCGCTAATCCAGCGTCCGCCGGTAGCGGGTCAGGGCCAGGATGCCGATGACGATGGTGAAGACGACGATGGGCCAGACCTCCTGGATGATGTCGGTGAAGGTGGCGCCCTTGAGCATGATGCCCCGGATGATGCGCATGAAATGCGTGAGCGGCAGGGTTTCGCCGATCCATTGCGCCCAGCGCGGCATGCCGTGGAAGGGAAACATGAAGCCCGACATCAGGATGGACGGCAGGAAGAAGAAGAACGACATCTGGATGGCCTGCAACTGGTTCTGCGCCACGGTCGAGAAGGTGAAGCCCAGCAGCAGGTTGGCGATGATGAAGATGATGGCGACCGCTGCCAGCATCAAGAGATTGCCCGAGACCGGCACCCCGAAGACGAAATGCGCCGCAAGCAGGATGATGGCCACCTGTACATAGCCCAGCAATATGTAGGGGGCGATCTTGCCGGTCATCACCTCCAGCGGCTGGATGGGCAGGGAGAGCATGTGCTCCATGGTGCCCAGCTCATGCTCCTTGGTGATGGAGAGGGCGGTCATGATCATCATGGTCATGGTGAGGATGACGCCGGTGAGCCCGGGCACAATGCTGTATTGCGTGATGCTCTCCGGGTTGTACCAGCGCTGGATGCGCGTCTCGAAGGGTGGGGGCGTGGGCTGCAGCGTGGCCAGCGGGCCCTTGAGGTCGTGCACCAGAGCGCGCTGGCCCAACTCCGCCAGGGCGGCCAGCGCATTGCCGCCGGAGCCGGGCTCCGTGGCGTCGGCCATGACCAGCAGGGCGGGGTGCTTGCCGGCCAGCAGCGCCCGGGTGAAGCCCGGCGGAATCTGGATGACGAACTGCACCTCGCCGCGCACCAGCATATCCTGCGCCTGGGCTTCATGCTGGGGCGTGGCGGTGATGTCGAAATAGCCGGTGTTGCGCACCGCCTGGGCGATGGCGCGGCTGTAGGCGCTGTTGTCGGCGTCGATCAGGGCGGTGGGCAGGTCTTTCGGGTCCAGATTGATGGCGAAGCCGAAAATGACGAGCTGGATGAGCGGGATTCCCACCATCAGCCCGAAGGTGAGGGGGTCCCGCCGCATCTGGATGAGTTCCTTGATGGCGATGGCGCTGAAGTTGCGCCAGGAAAAGAGGCGGGTCATCAGGCGTCTCCCCCTGCGTCATGGGGCGTCATCTTCTGGATGAACACGTCCTCCAGATTGGCCTTGTCCTTTTTCCAGAACTGACCGGGATTGGTCTGCGCCTCGCTCAGCGCCTTTTCGATAAGGCTGCTCTGCCGCCCGCCGACGCGGAGCGCCATGCCGAAGGGCGCCACCATCTCCACACCCTCGCGGCCCTTGAGGGCTTCCGCCAGGTCCGGCAGGTCGGGCCCGGTTACCGAATAGACGATGAGGCCCGACTGCTGGATGACCTCGCGCACCGAGCCGCGGGCGATGAGGTGGCCGTAGGACATGTAGGCGATCTCGTGGCAGCGCTCCGCCTCGTCCATGTAATGGGTGGAGACCAGGACGGTGATGCCATCGAGCGCCAGGTAGTGGATATGGTCCCAGAATTCGCGCCGCGCCTGGGGGTCCACGCCGGCGGTGGGCTCGTCCAGGAGCAACAGCTTGGGCTCCGGCAATATGGCGGCGGCCAGCGCCAGGCGCTGCTTCCAGCCGCCCGAGAGCGTGCCGGCGAGCTGGCCCTCCCGGCGGGTGAGGCCGAACCGCTCGCACACCGCCTTCACCCGGCCCTGATGCGCCCGGCCATAGACGCGCGCCACGAAATCCAGGTTCTCGCGGACCGTCAGGTCCTCGTACATGCTGAAGCGCTGGGTCATGTAGCCGACCTGCTGCTTGATGCGGTCGGACTCCTTCACCAGGTCGAAGCCCAGGCAGGTGCCCCGGCCGCTGTCGGGCGTCAGGAGGCCGCAGAGCATGCGGATGGTGGTCGTCTTGCCCGAACCGTTGGGCCCCAGGAAGCCGAAGATCTGCCCACGGGTGACGGAAATGGATACATGGTCCACCGCCGTCAGCGAACCGAAGGTCTTCACCAGGTCGTGGGCGTCGATGGCGAGTTCGGTCATTGCGTGTTTTCGGCGTTGGTCTCGGCGGGTTCCACGTCGACGGGCAGGCCGGGACGCAGGAAGTCCACCGGCTTGTCCGTGCGCGCCTCCATCATCACCATCAGCTTTTCACGGCTCTGGTCGGAGAAGATGACGGGCGGCGTGTATTCCACCTCGTCGGCGATGAAGCTGATGTGCGCCTGGGCCGGGCCGGGGCAGCCGTCGCAGGTGATGGTCACCGCGTCGCCCCGGCCGAGCTGCGCCATGCGCGCCTGCGGCACGTAGAAGCGGACCTTCAGGTTGCCCGGGGGCAGCATGGTGACGACCGGCACGCCCGCCGCCACCACCTCGCCCGGGCGGGTGACGATCTCGCTCACCTGGCCTTCGGCCGGCGCCACGACGCTGCGCTTCTCCAGCCGGTATCTGGCCTTGTCCAGCTCCGCCTGGGCGGCTTTGACCTCCTGGTTCGCCGCTTCGATCTGATGCGTGCGCGAGCCCAGCTGCGCCACCTCGATCTCCTTGTTGAGCTCCTCGATGCGCGCCTCGTCCCGCTCCAGCGTGGCGCGGGCTTCGTCCAGCATCTCCTTGGGACGGGCGCCGCTCTCCACTAGGCGCTTCTGCCGGTCGAACTGGATGCGTGACAGTTGCAGGTTGGCCTTGGCCTGGTCGCGCTGGGCGATCAGGGCCTCCACTTCCGGCTGCCGCGCCCCGCTCTTCAGGTCGGCCAGCCGGGCCTCGGCGGCCAGGAGCCCCGTCTGGGCGGCAACCAGATCGGCCTGGGCGGTGGTGTCGTCCATGTCGAAGAGCGGCGCGCCGGTCTCGATGCGGTCGCCTTCCCGGACCATCAGCCGCGCCACCCGGCCGCCTTCCTCGGGACCGATGTTGAGGAAGTCCCCCTCCACATAGCCCTGGTAGGAGGACGGCGCTTCGCCGCAGGCCGCCAGGCCCAATGACAGGATGCACAGGACGGGGATGCTATAAGGTTGCAATTGCGCCTCCGATACGCCTTAATTTCCGGTCAGTCTTATACGATGCTTCGGTCCGATTCAGCTAAATAGCATAATTGCGTTCCGATATGGTTACCGGATGTGCGCTGATTACCTTTCGGTAAGGGCATTGGGCGAAGATGGCGGAAACGGGAGGACCGTCCGCCGGGCGGAAACATCGATGCGGGGCCATGGCTCCGCCATGATATGGGAAATTCAGCTATGCAAACGTCAAAACTGGTGATTCTCGGCGCGGCCCTGGCCCTGCTGGCGGCGTGCGGCGGCGGGGGCGGCGGTCCCGACACTGGCGGCGGCAACAACGGTGGCGGCAATGATGGCGGCGGCAACGATGGCGGCGGCAACGGGCCGACCTCCAACGAGACGCTGACCAACCTCACCGTATCGGAAACCTTTCCGACCGCCTCCGGCACCCTGACGGGCACGGTGGAGCCGGGGGATACGGTATCCGGCGTCTCCAGCAGCCAGAGCAGCCTGGGCACGCCGGTCACGCTCTCCTATGATGCCGCCAACAACAGCTACACCGTGAAGATCGACCAGTCGGGCGTCTCCGCCAACACGACCTTCCAGGCGTCCGACCGCGACGTGGCCGGCAGCACCGCCACTTATGACGTCTTCAAGCGCGGGGACGACCAGTTCGTGCTGTTCAAGCCCGGCAACGCCACCAAGACCCTGACCTACACCACTTATGGCGGCTGGCTGCGGCGCACCGCCTCGGGCGACAATATCGATTTCAAGACGTCCTTCTTCGTCTTCGGCGTGCGCACGCCGACGGACGACATGCCGACCACGGGCACCGCCAGCTACGAGGCGGCGGTGGACGGCTACTGGGTCAGCAATGGCAGCCTGCAGGTGCTCACCGGCGACGCCGCGCTGACGGCGGATTTCGCCGCCGGCGCCATGGCCGGCGTCTTCGCCCTCAACGGCACGGATCAGGCCGGTGCGGCGCACGGCTTCGACACGTTCGACGGTGCGGCCTCGATCACCGGCAACCTGTTCTCAGGCACCATGACCGGACGCGACACCAATTACGAGGGCGAATGGGACGGCGGCTTCTTCGGCCCCAATGCCGAGGAGGTGGGCGGCAGCTTCCGCCTGGCTGATCCGGCCGAGAGCGGCAACCAGGCGGTTGGTGTTTTCGTCGGCAACTAGTCCCGACATCTTCATGCGGCATCTCGTTTCCGGGCGGGTGTGTCTTCTCGGCGCACTCGCCCTTTTCCTGACCTTCCAGCCGGCGGCGGCCCAGGATGCCGCCGGCTGCCCGCCGGGCAGCGACTGCATCACCGGTCTGACGGCGGCCGACCTGCTGGCCGCCGCCTCCCGCCTCATCGAGGCGGGGCGCACCGCCGAAGCGGCGGCCGTCCTGGGCGATCTGCGCAATCTGACGCCGCAGGAGGAGACGGAGCGTGCCTTCCTGCACGGCATGATCGCCCTTCAGGACGAGGATTACGATCAGGCGGCGGCCCGCTTCCGCGATATCCTGGCGGCGCAGCCCGGCCTGCAGCGTGTGCGGCTGGAGCTGGCGCGGGCCCTGTTCCTGGCGCATCACGACAGCGCCGCCGATTACCATTTCCGCCTCGTGCTGGCCGACCAGCCGCCGCCCGGCGTGGCTCTGAACATCAACCGCTTCCTCGCCGCCATCCGCGAGCGCCGGGTGGTGAGCTTCAACCTGGAACTCGGCCTGGTGCCCGACAGCAACGCCAACGCCGCCCCGGACGACGACCGGGTGGAGCTCTACGGCCTGCCCTTCACTCTCTCGAAGGACGCGCAGGAGACCGGCGGGCTCGGCGTCTCCATGTCGGGCCGGCTGCTGATGCGCCCGCGTCTGGCGCCCCGTGTGCGGCTCTATTCCGTGCTCTCCGGCTATCATTCGGAATTCTTCGGCGGCGATCTCGACGACACCATCGCCACCGCCGAGCTGGGGCCGGAGGTGGAAACGGGGAAGGGCACCTTCATCCCCAGCGCCATCTATTTCCACCGCTGGTTCGGCGGGCGGGATTATAACGACGGGCTGGGTCTGCGCCTGCGCTGGCAGAAGGACGTATCACGCACCTGGTCGCTGCAGGCCGATGCCCAGTGGCGGCATATCGACAACAAGGTCAACGACGGACTGGACGGGCCGCTCTACCTGGCCGGCCTCCTGGCGCAGCAGCGGCTCGACGGCAAGAGCTACTTCAACTATCAGGCCGTCCTCCGCCGGCAGGAAACGAAGGACGCGGCCTATACCTATATCGAACCCGGGGCGACGCTGGGCTACGGCCGGGAATTCCCGCTGGGCATCACCACCTATCTGGCGGTGGAGGCGGCGCCCTCCTTCTACAAGGGCCGCATCGCCGCCTTCGACAAGGTGCGGGAGGACTGGCGGCTGAGGGGCGAGCTCACCCTCATCAAGCGCAACTGGTCCTACATGGGCTTCGCCCCCGTCATCCGCCTGAGCTACACCCGCAACCTCTCCAATATCGATTTCTACGAATACAAGCGCCTGCGCGGCGAATTCACGGTGACAAGAACATTCTAGTCCTGGAGGGACTAGAATGTTCTTTGTCTTTGTTTTTGGCCCCTCAGGCGCCGGGCGCGGGGCCTCCGCCCCGCTTGGCTATCCTCGCACTCGCTCGGCGGCGCGGTCGCGCCTACTCGGGCCTGCGGCCCTCGGGTCCTTGGCCATGCAGCACGGTTGGAGCGCTGGCCGGGCGGCTTCCCTCCTTCGTCATTCGCCCACTTGATGGGCGAATCCAGGCGGCTCTGGACTCAGCCGTCAAACCGGCGAGTGACGATGAGGAGAGATGGCGCCGCGCTTTAAAGCAGCCTTGAGCGCGTTTCATGGGATGGCGGGGCGAAGCCCTCGCCATACCGGAAACAATCAAAAAAAAGGCCACCTTTCAGGTGGCCTGAGTTCAGGGAGGAAACGCCCACGGAGGGCATCAGCGCTACTGCGAGACGCAGCAACGCTGCCCTTAGGATGTCGTATGTTTCGCGCTCAAATCAAGTGCTATCGGCAAATTATTTTATTTGACATGTGGCTTTTTCACCACAGTCGGGGCCGGCAGCATGAAGGGAATGGCGGGGCCGCATTCCAGGGTGATGGGCAGCTCCATGAACACGTCCCCGTCCATCTGCGCCAGGATGGGAGCGGGGCTGGAGAGCATCACCTTGTGTCCCGCCAGGAACTGGCCGCCGGGGATGCGGTCAGGCCATCCCATGCCGAGCAGCAGCATGTCGCGCAGGCGCCCGGCCCAGCCGCGCACCGGGAAGACGGCCAGCCCCAGGTCGTCGCGTTCCAGCGAGGCGGTGGGCACCAGGCGGAAGGGCCCGGCGAAATGCCGCGTCTTGGCGACGATGGCCCAGCCGCAATCCATCGTCCGGCCGTCGATGGTCAGGGTCAGCCGGTCGCGGTGCGCGGTCATCAGCGCGGTGCAGCCGGAGAGCGCATAGGCCAGCCTGCCGATGCGTCGTTTGATGCCGAGGTTGACCGTGGCCACCGCCCGCGAATCGAAGCCGGCGGAGACCATGGCGACGAACAGGCGCCCGTTCGCCCGCCCGAGGCGGACGGGCCGGTTGACGCCCTCCAGCACCATGCGCGCCCAGGCGTCCGGCCGGCGGGGAATGCCGGCCTCCAGGGCGAAGACATTGGCGCTGCCCATGGGCAGGAGGCCGACCGGGATGCCCGATGCGGCGCAGCCGTTGACCACTTCGTTGAGCGTGCCGTCGCCGCCGGCGGCGACGATGCCGTCAAACCCCGGCTCGCGGCAGGCGGCCCGTGCCCGGACCTCGCCGTCGCCGGGGCAGCGCGAGACATGCTCCACCACCTCCACGCCGGCCAGGCGCAGCGCCGCGATGGCCCGCCGCAGCACGCGCTTGCGGCGGCGGCCCGCCACCGGGTTGTGGATGACCAGCAGCCTCGTTCTCGGACAGACCGGGCTGTTACAAAACTGACTTTTTTCCGACATAAAACGATAAAGCGCTGGTGATAGTGGAGTGGTGCGACATGAGTTCTTGTTTCAGCGAAAAATGACGGTCTCATGACTGAAACCGCACTGTGGACACGGTTGTTCTTCCGGGCGACGGCGCCCCTTACCCCCGCGCCCGCCAGCCGCCGAAGCCGCCGCCGCGGCAGGACGGCCCGGGCCGAGGTCCTCCATCGCCACCGCTTTGGCCGCGGCGAGAAGCGATACTACCGCACCATCTGGATCTCCGACACGCATTTGGGCACGCGCGGCTGCCAGGCGGACCTGCTGCTCGATTTCCTGCGGCACACCGAATGCGCCTGCCTCTACCTGGTGGGCGACATCATCGACTGCTGGCGCCTGAAACGCCGCTGGTACTGGACCGAGACGCAGGATCTCATCATCCGCACCATCATGGAAAAGGCCCGGGCCGGCACGCGGGTGATCTATGTCCCCGGCAATCACGACGAGGCGCTGCGCGCTTACGCCGACACGGTGTTCGCCGAGGTGCGGGTGCAGCGGGAGGCCATCCACGTCACCGCCCGGGGCGAGCGCCTCCTGGTCATCCACGGCGACGAGTTCGACGGCGTGATGAAATACGCCCGCTGGCTGGCGGTGCTGGGCGACCATGCCTACGGCGCCGCCCTCAAGCTCAACACCCTGTTCAATATGGCGCGGCGCGGCCTGCGCCTGCCCTACTGGTCGCTCTCAGCCTATCTCAAGGCGCGGGTCAAGAACGCCGTGCAGTTCATCAGCCGGTTCGAGCAGGCGGTGGCGGACGAGGCCGCGGCCCGGCGGGTGGACGGCGTGGTGTGCGGCCATATCCACCATGCGGAGATCCGCCGCATCGGCAATCTCACCTACTATAACGACGGTGACTGGGTGGAAAGCTGCACGGCCCTGGTGGAGGACCCGCTGGGCAATATGGATTTGTTGCGCTGGACCGACGAAATCCATAAAAGGACTCAACGCAGGCAGTTGAGTGTGGCAGAGGCGGTCGCGGCCGAATGAAAATTCTCATAGTAACGGAGTCCTGGCACCCGCAGGTGAACGGCGTGGTGCGCACGCTGACCACCCTGAGGGAGCTTCTGGAAGCGGCAGGCCACGAGGTGCTGTTCATCACGCCCGACATGTTCCCCACCTTTCCCTGCCCGACTTACCCGGAAATCCGCCTGCCCTACTGGACGGGCCGCAAGCTGGTGAGCTTGATCGAGGAGTTCCAGCCCGACGCCATCCACCTGCAGACGGAAGGGCCGCTCGGCTGGTCCGCCCGGCATTACTGCCGCAAGCACGGCCTGCCCTTCACCACGGCCTACCACACGCGCTTTCCCGAATATGTGCATGCGCGCTGCCGTTTCCCGCTCTCCTTGGGCTACAAGGTGATGAACTGGTTCCATTCCGCCTCCTCGGCCATCATGGTGGCGACGGAGAGCATATCGCGGGATATCGAGGCGCGGGGCTTCACCAATATCCGCAAATGGTCGCGCGGCGTGGATACCGAACTGTTCCGCCCCCGCGACAAGGGCTTCCTGACGGATGCGCGCCCCATCCACATGTATGTGGGCCGCGTGGCGGTGGAGAAGAACATCGAGGCCTTCCTCGATCTCGATCTGGAGGGCACCAAATATGTGGTGGGCACCGGCCCGCAACTGGAAGAGCTGCAGAAGAGATATCCCGACGTCATCTTCACCGGCCGCAAATATGGCGAGGAGCTGGCGCAGTATTATGCCGCCGCCGATGTCTTCGTCTTCCCCAGCCTGACCGATACGTTCGGCATCGTGATGCTGGAGGCGCTCGCCTCCGGCGTGCCGGTGGCCGCCTACCCCGTGCCCGGCCCCATCGACGTGGTGGGCCCCCTGCAGGTGGGCGAGACCGACCGGCCGGTAGGTGCCCTGGACGACGACCTGAAGACGGCCATCACCCGGGCCCTGGCCTGCCGCCCGCAGGACTGCCGGGACTTCGCCCTCACCCAGTCCTGGGACAATTGCGCCCGGCTGTTCCTCGAGAACCTGGCGCCCCTGCCCGCCGGCGCCTGGGACCGGCTGAAGGCCGGTGAGACGGAAACCGTCGCCTGATTCCAAACCGCCCCTCGGGGGCGGACATGGTGATCATTGCGGCAGGGTACAGCCAACACCCCTATGCAAACCGCCAAAAGCCCATTAAAAGGGCGCCAGATTTTCCCCCGGAAGCACCAACATGTCCTTACGCAACATCGCCATCATCGCCCATGTGGACCATGGCAAGACCACGCTTGTCGACGTCCTCCTGCGCCAGTCCGGCACCTTCGGCACCCATGAGGCCGTGGCCGAGCGCGCCATGGACCGCAACGATCTGGAGCGTGAGCGCGGCATCACCATCCTCGCCAAATGCACGGCGCTCAAATGGGGCGACACCAAGATCAATGTCGTCGACACGCCGGGCCATGCCGATTTCGGCGGTGAGGTGGAGCGCATCCTCTCCATGGTCAACGGCGTGGTGCTGCTGGTGGATGCGGCGGAAGGCCCCATGCCGCAGACCAAGTTCGTGACCGGCAAGGCGCTGGCGCTGGGCCTGCGCCCCATCGTGGTCATCAACAAGGTGGACCGGCCCGACGCACGCGTGGAGGAAGTGCATGAGGAGGTGTTCGACCTCTTCGCCAACCTGGGCGCCGACGACAAGCAGCTCGATTTCCCGACGGTCTACGCCTCGGGCAAGGAAGGCTGGGCCTCCATGGACCTCGACCAGAAGGGCGCCGACATGACCTGCCTCCTGGACCTGGTCAAAAGCTACGTGCCCGAGCCGGACGTGGAAACCCGCAAGTCGGCCCCCTTCTCCATGCTGGTCACCATCCAGGAATGGGACAATTACCTGGGCCGCGTCATCACCGGCCGCGTGGAA
>Ga0180219_1001265_pt1 | contig 16941 bp, 14 predicted proteins | sample eDN3rd30CBELigMG_FD_151338 | JGI IMG/M metagenome (GOLD analysis project Ga0180219, IMG submission 151338) | Enriched Miracle-Growth compost microbial communities from Emeryville, California, USA - eDNA 3rd pass 30_C BE-Lig MG (version 2)... ...
CGCTCGGTGATCGCCTGCCCGAGCAGCGGCGCGTCCATCCGCTCGGACACCTGGTCCCAGACGGCGGCCGTGTACGGGTCGACCTGCGGATCCCAGTCGCTGCCGCCCTCGGGCCACAGCACGAGGTCGACAGGATCGCCCGCGGCGACCTCGTCGAAGAGCGGGCGGGTGGCGTCGTACTGCGCGGCGAGCAGGTCGCCGGGGCTGCGCTCGTCGAAGTAGCCGGCCGGGCCGTTGCCCTGCACGAGGGCGATGCGCATCGTCCCCGTCTCGGCGACCTGCCATGCGGGCCAGAACGCGAGGACGGCGGCGAGCGCGACCGGCGAGGCCGCGCGCAGCCAGATCGCGACGCCGCGCGCCCGCACTGCCTCGACGACGAGCGCGACGAGCCAGACGACGAGGAACGTCATGCCGGAGATCCCGACCCAGGAGTAGAGCTCGGATAGGGGCGAGTCGATCTGCGAGTGCCCGATCCGGCCCCAGGCGAAGCCGCCGTACGGCCAGACGCTGAAGATGGCCTCGCGCAGCGTCCACAGCCCCGCGACCGCGACCGGCAGGACGGCGAGGTGCAACGCGGCGGCCGGCCAGCGGGCGGGCCAGGCGCGCGGCAGCCAGCGGTACGCGAGCGCGATGAGGCCCGCGCCCGCCGCGAAGAAGACGCCGCCGGTGAGCGCGAGCGCGATCATGGGCAGTGGTCCGACCCAGTTCGAGGCCCACTGGATCTGGACGAGGTAGAAGACGCTCTCGTAGACGAGCCCGATGAGGGCGCCCATCCAGAAGCCGCGGCCGATGAGCGCGACGAGCACCATCGCGATCCCGGGGAAGACGAACGGCCACCAGCCGAGGTCGGGGTAGGCGAGCTCGGTGACCCAGCCGCCCGCCCCGGCGAGCAGCACGGCCGCCCACCACGGCATCAGGGCGCCGTTAGAAGTCGACACTCGCGACCACCCCCCTGCGGATCGCGTCGACCGCGTGGCGCGCCGTGCGCGCGACGGGCCCGTCGGCGACCTTGCCGACCTGATCGAGCAGGTCGATCGTCTGGCGCGCCCAGCGCACGAAGTCGCCCGGCGCGAGGTCCGTCTCGCGCAGCACGGCGTCGAGGGTGCCGCCCCTCCCCCAGCGGTGCATCGCGGGCACGAGCGCGACGCTGAGCGGACCCGATCCGTCGAGGCGGTGCGCGCGCTCGAGGTCGTCGAGCTCCGCCCAGCGATCGGTCGTGCGCTCGATCGCCTCGGCGAGCACCCGCCCGCCGGGCAGGCGCATGCCGTACTCGCTGCCGCCCTCGCGGCGCGGCTCGTAGACGAGCACCGTCGCCATCGCGGCGAGCCCCGCGGCGTCGAGGCCGTCCCACAGACCGAGCCGGAGGCATTCGGCGACGAGGAGGTCGCGTTCTCCGTAGATGCGCTTGAGGCGGCGGCCCGCGGGCGTGAGATCGAGGTCTCGATGCGCCCCTTCGGGGCTGCTCGACCCGGGGGTCCGCACGGCGTACTCGAGGGCCACGAGGACCTCGGTCACGCGGTCGAAGACGCGCGCGATCGCACCGGTGCGGCTCTCGATCTGCCGCTGCAGCTGATCGGTCGCCTTCTTGAGCTGCCAGTAGCGCTCCGACCAGCGGGCGTGAGCCTCCCGATCAGGGCAGGCGTGGCAGGGATGGCGCTTGAGCTGCTGCCGCAGCCCGTCGAGCCGGCGCTGGCGCTTGTCGCGCTCGCCGCGCGAGGCGTTCGGCGCGACCTTCTTGCGCTCGAGGTCGGTGAGCTCGCGGCGGATGCCGGAGTACTCGCGGAAGTCGCCGAGATGGCATTCCATCGACGTCGCGTAGCCGGTCAGCGACTCCTGCTGGGAGCGGACGCGGCGCGCGAGGTCGACGACGGCGCGGTCGGCCTGGAACTGCGCGAAGGAGGACTCGAGGATCTCCCTGGCGCGCTCGCGGCCGAACTGGTCGATGAGGTTGACCGCCATGTTGTACGTCGGGCGGAACGACGAGTTGAGCGGGTAGGTGCGCCGCGAGGCGAGCGAGGCGACGGCGGCGGGGTCGACGCCGGGCTGCCACACGACGACCGAGTGGCCCTCGACGTCGATGCCGCGGCGGCCCGCGCGACCGGTCAACTGCGTGTACTCCCCTGGCGTGATGGGGACGCGCGCCTCGCCGTTGAACTTCTCGAGCGACTCGAGCACGACGGTCCGGGCGGGCATGTTGATGCCGAGCGCGAGGGTCTCGGTCGCGTAGACGACCTTGATGAGCTTGCGCTGATAGAGCGTCTCGACGACCTCCTTGAACGCCGGGAGGAGGCCCGCGTGGTGGGCCGCGACACCGCGTTCCAGGGCCGAGACCCAGTCCCAGTAGCCGAGGACGCCGAGATCCTCGTCGGGCAGGCTCCGGCAGCGCTCCTCGGCGATCTCGCGGATCTGCTCGCGCTCCGCCGGTGTCGTCAGTCGCACCCCGTCGCGCACGAGCTGCTGGACGGCCTGCTCGCAGCCGGCGCGGCTGAAGACGAAGACGATCGCCGGGAGCAGGTTGCGCTCGCCGAGGATGCGCACGACCTCGGGTCGGGGCACGCGGTCGTCGAGCCGGCCGACCCCGGGACCGGGCCTGCGCCGGTCCCCCCTCCCCCGGTCGTAGCGGCTGTGCGGCCCCACCCGCCGGGTGCCGCCGCGGGCCGCCTCGACGAGCTCGGGGTTGACGCGGGCGGCGCGACCCGCCCCGATCGCCGCGGGGTCCTCGAAGAGGTCGATGAGCCGGTGGCGCACGAGCACGTGCTGGTCGAGCGGGACGGGCCGGTCCTCGGACACGATGACGTCGGTGTCGCCGCGGACCGCGAGCAGCCAGTCGCCGAACTCCTCCGCGTTCGACACCGTCGCCGAGAGCGAGACCATCCGCACCTCGGCCGGCAGGTGGATGATGACCTCCTCCCAGACGGCTCCGCGGGCGCGGTCGGCGAGGTAGTGGACTTCGTCCATGACGACGCAGGCGAGGCCGCGCAGCAGCTCCGAGTCGGCGTAGAGCATGTTGCGCAGCACCTCGGTCGTCATGACGACGATGCGCGCGCCCGAGTTCACGTTGACGTCGCCCGTGAGCAGGCCCACCGAATCGGGCCCGTAGGCGTCGACGAGCTCGCCGAACTTCTGGTTCGACAGCGCCTTCATGGGCGTCGTGTAGAAGACCTTGTCGTCCTGGCCCTGCATCGCGCGGAAGATCGCGAACTCGGCGACGATCGTCTTGCCGGCGCCCGTCGGGGCGGCGACGAGGACGCTGCGTCCCGCCTCGACGGACTCGCAGGCCGCGATCTGGAACGGGTCGAGATCGAAGCCGAGGTGCTCGCGGAAGGCGTTCAGCACCGGTGTCCGGGTGCGTCGCTTGGCGGCGGCGAACCGCTCCGCGGCGGACGGCTCGGGCATGCGGCGAGCCTACCCGCTGCGGCTGTGCCGTCCCCGAGCCTCAGCGGCCCCCTTCAGGGCTGGTGTGTGGGTCTTCGCCTGGCCGCCCGGGGGCGTCGCGAGAATCCGACAGCTCATCGCGGGCTCTTCGCGACCCAGCAGGCTTTGACCTCGTTCGGCGCGGGATCGACGCCGCCCATCCCGTCGGTCGTGCAGGAGGAGGTCCTCGCATTGAGCCGCGCGGTGGTGAACTTGCCGTTCGTGCCGAACTTCACCCAGGCGAGGTTGAAGTCGGCGGGGCACTCGCCTCCCTCCGGCGCGCACAGCACCCAGTCGCCCTCCGGCGGCGTCGCGACGGGATAGAACACCGTCGCGACGCGGGCGAAGGGCAGCGAGTGCTCGTCCAAGTGCGTCGACTCGTGGTACTCGCAGGTCATGGAGCCCGCGTCGCAGTTGACGTACACCTTGACGTCGAAGGCCGAGGAGCCCGAGCGCGTCTCGATGATCATGTTCGTCAGGAAGCTCTGGCCGTTCGGCAGCAGCGCCGTCATCCACCAGCGCGCATAGCTGTACTCGAACAGACACGAGCCCGACGTGGAGATGGTCATCACGGTCGGCCAGGGTGTGGTGTCCGCTTCGAACGAGCCCTCGTACTCGTCGCGAACGCAGTTCGCGCGGTCCCGCTTCCAGACGAGCTTTGTGCCGGCCGGGAAGCCGCGCAGGCCGTAGTTGAAGGAGGCGCTCGCCGGGTAGAGATCGCCGAGCAGGTCCGTGCCGTCGGCCGCTGCCGGCTCGTCCGCGTCGCCCGGGACCGCGTCGCTCGTGTCGCCCGGCTCGACGAGCTGCTCGTCGGAGCCGCCGAGCCCGAGGCTCTCCGGCACTGCGGGGGCGCAGCCCGCGATCATCGCGCCGGCGAGCAGGACGGCCCCGAGCGCGCCGAGCATGCGTGTCGTTCTCATGCGATCAGGCTAGGCAGCGGCGGACCCCATCGGAATCAGGAGGATTCCCTAGTCTCCTCGACTTCGACGGGCTCATCGATGCCCTCCTCGGCGAGGAACGCCGCCTCCTTCTTCGCGCGGCGCCGATCGTTGATGAGGGCGATGCCGGCGGCGGCGAAGTAGAGCGCGAGCATCGGCACGGCGAGCAGGAACATCGAAATAATGTCGGTCGCGGGCGTCGCGAAGGCGGTGAACGTGATGACGACGATGATCGCGATGCGCCAGCCCTTGATGATCGCCCTGCCGCTGACGACGCCGACGAAGTTGAGCAGCGTCAGGATCGCGGGCAGCACGAAGCCGACGCCCGTCGCGAGCATGAGCTTCAGGATGAAGTCGTAGTAGTAGCGCGCGGACAGCGCCGATATCGAGTCGGCGGGCGCGAAGCTCACGAAGAGCTCGACGATGTGCGGCATGACGAGCCAGCCGACGGCGCAGCCGGCGAGGAAGAGCGGGACCGCCGAGAGGAGGAACGCGATGCCGTAGCGCCGCTCCCGCTTGACGAGTCCCGGGGTCAGGAACGCCCAGATCTCGTAGAGCCACAGCGGCGATGAGGCGACGATGCCGATCGTCACGGCGATCTGGAGGCGCAGGTCGAAGGAGCCGGCGATCGTGTCGAAGTTGAGCGCCGCTCCCCTGCCGGACTCGGCCGCGACGGTCGCGATGGGCGCCTGCAGCGCGATGAAGACGTAGTCGGAGAGCCACCAGCCGTAGATCATGCCGCCGAGGATGCCGAGGAACGCGGTGAGGATGCGGCGGCGCAGCTCGCGCAGGTGCCCGCCGAGGGGCATCGTGCGCTGCGCGTCACTGCCCTGCCGCACCGGTCTGGCGGCCACGGCGCTCAGACGGTGGGCTTGGGCTCGTCCGGAGCCTCGTCGTCGGTCTTCCCCGACTCGGGCTTGTCAGCGTCCGACTCGGCGGCCTTCTCGTCCTTCATCGTCTTGACCTCCTTGCGGAAGATCCGCATGGACTGGCCGAGGCTCTTGGCGAAGGCAGGCAGTTTGGGCGCTGCGAAGAGCAGGAGGACGAGCACGACGATCAGGATGATCAGCCATGGCTCCCTGAAGATGCCCATTCGCGGTTCCTTCCCCTGAGGTGCTGCGAGTCTACTCGGCGCGGCCCGGGTAGCGGCCGAGCGAGTCGGCGGCCCAGGCACGCACCGATTCGCGCGCGGCGGGCGGCCCGACGACGACCGCGCCGGGCACCTCGGCGACGATGCGCCGCAGCGCCGCGTCCGAGCCGATCGCGATATCCATCCGGACGCGGCTCGAGGTGGGCACCCGCTTGACGGCGGTCGGCCGGTAGCCGGACATGAGCGGCATGCCGGAGGCGTCGCACTCGATCGTCACGACGCCGTCGTCGGGTCCCGGGTCGAAGCCGATCTCGGCGAGCTCGAGGTCGGCTCCCCCGTGCTCGATCGGCGTGTCGAGCACCGTGAGGCCGGAGATCCGGTCGAGGCGGAAGGTGCGCAGGGCCTCTCGCAGGTGGCACCAGCCGCGCAGGTAGAGGTCCGCGTCGGTCGAGTCGAGGCGGACGGGGTCGACCTCGCGCCGCGCGCTCGTGCCGTCGGCGCCACGGTAGTCGAACGCGACGCGCCGACCGGCCGCGATCGCGGCCCGCAGCGCGGCGAAGTTCGGCGTCCGCGCGGCGGTCGATGCGACGACCGGCTCGGCGGGCGCTTCGGCCGCGCCGCGAGCGAGCTTCGCGCGCAGGCTCTCGAAGTCGGCGCCGGCGGCGATCGCGGGATCCGCGCCGAGCAGCCGCAGGCCCGCGAGGAGCCCCGCGGCCTCCCGCGCGGAGATCCGCGGTACGTCGTCGATCGCGACGCGCTGCACGAGCACGAGCTCGTCGTGCTGCTCGAGGGCCCCGAGGTCGAAGTCGAAGAGATCCTGGGCGAGGTACATGCCGGTCTCCCCCGGCACGCCCATCGTCATGATCTTGAGCACCGAGTCGCGGATGAACTGCTCCGGGTAGCCGAAATGCGCGGCCGCCTCCGCGACCGCGACCGGTCCGCGGCCCTCCAGATACGGGACGAACGCGAGGTAGAACGCGAGCTTGTCGCTGCTCTCCGCCGGCTCCGCCGCTGCGGGCCTGGACATCGCAGGCTCAGCCATGCGCCACCTCGAGCCTGCCGAGCCGGGCGACGACGAGGTCGATGAGCGCGGGCGGTGCGAGCACGGTCGCCTCCGGGTGCAGGGCGACGAGCTCGTCCGCGAGGAGCGCGAGGTCGGGGTCGCGCACCTCGATGACGCCCGAGTCGATCTCGCGGCCGCCGGGACGGTTGCGCAGTCGCAGCTCCGCCTCGGAGCCGGGTGCGACGGCGACGCGCGCCGCGTTGCGGGCCGCGACCGCATCGAGTTCTGCGAGCTCGCGCTCGACCTCGTCGGGGTCGGGTGCGATCGCCTCGGCGCTCGTGACGCGCACGTCGCCGACGATCCGGCGCACGAGGAACGTCTTGCGCGTCCCGTCGGCGTCGGCGGCGGCGAGGAGCCAGCGGCCCTGATGGTGCAGGAGGTCCAGCGGCGAGACCCGGCGACGGCTCGGGGCCTGGTCATCCGGCTTGAGGTAGTCGAACTCGACGACGCGCCGCTCCTGGATCGCGGCGCGCAGGGGGTCGAGCGCGGGCTCCGCGGCGCGCACGAGCGGCAGGTAGCCGACGACCGGGTCGCTCGCGGCGATGCCGAGTCCGCGCAGCTTCGTCAGCGCGCGGCGCGAGTCGTCCGAGAGGGAGCCCTCCCGCCACACCTCGGCGGCGAGGCCGAGGAGCGCGAGCTCGCCCGGCGTGAACGAGACGTCCGCGGGCAGCTCGTACGCGGTCTTCGGGATGCGGTAGCGGGCGAGCTGGTTGTTGCCGGGGTCGCTCGGATCGTCGATCGTCTCGATCGGCACGCCGAGGTCCTTGAGCGCGCGCTTGTCGCGCTCGAAGAGCCGGTCGAGCGCCGCGATCGCGCCGGCGTCGCCGTCCTGGCGGCGCTGCGCGTAGCCGTGGACGGTCGAGAGGATCTCCGGCTTGCGCAGCCCGCCGCTCGTCGCGACGAGGGCGAGGACGAGGCTGAACTGCCGCTCGTAATTACTCGGGACCGCCGCCACGACAGCGAGTCTAGGTCGCCCGGCTCAGGCGGCCGGCAGCACGCCGAGGATGTCGATGACGAACACGATCGTGTCGCTCGCCCCGATGCCGGAGCTTGCCGGTGGGCTGTCGCCGTAGCCGTACTCCGGCGGGATCGACACGAGCACCTGGGAGCCGACCTGCTGGCCGACGAGCGCCTGACCGAAGCCCTCGACGACGTCGCCCGTCGCGAACTGCGCGGGGGTGCCGCGATCCCAGCTCGAGTCGAAGACCTTTCGGGTGTTCCAGTTGACGCCCGTGTAGTTGAGGAGCACGGTGTCGCCGTCCTGGACCGTCGTGCCGCTGCCCTGGATGAGCGTCTCGATGCGCAGCTCGGCCGGCGGCGACGCGTTCGTGAAGGAGAGCCCGGGCTGTCCGGTGCCGGCGAGCGAGACGCTCGGCAGGCCGTTGAGCGGCGGGAGCGTCGGCCCCTGCGCGCGGCTGATGAACGCGTCCTCGACGTCGATGATCGCGACGATCGTCATCGCGGGGTCGATGCCGGTCTGCGCGACGACGCCCGCGCTGAGCAGCGCCTCGGTCGTGCCGACCGCGGCGATGCGGGAGCCGACGGGCGCGCAGACCGCCGCGTCGAAGAGCGGCGAGGCGCCGGTCAGCGGCAGGTACACGGTCGAGCCGGTCTGGTCGAGCACGGCGCCCGTCTCGCCGTCGACGAGGGTGATGGTGCCCGCGACGATGTCGGTCGGCCCGACGATCGCCCCGTCGCCGACCTCGATGAACGCGGTCGAGGTGGTCTCGCGAGACACGAGCGGGGTCGGGAACGACGGCGTGACGGGCGTGACGCCGAAGTCGCCCGTCGCCGTGATCTGGGCCGCGATGCCGCCGCGCTGCCAGATCGGCGCGCAGCTGGCCGCGTCGACCGGGCTGCCGCCGTCGACCGCGGGGCCGGAGGGCGCGGCGCAGGCCGCGAGAGTCAGGACGAGGGCCGATGCGGCGAGGATGGCCGGGGTCTTGCGCACCGGCCTACTCTACCGGCCGGTCCCTGACGGCATCGGCCGCGGCGGCCGCCTGCCGCGCCGCCTTCCGCGCCCGCTTCGGACTCGTGACGCGCTGCCCGAGCGCGCCGGGCGTCCACGCCTCGACGTCCTCGTCGTCGTAGTCGTCCTTCGACGCGCGGCGCTTGCGCTCCAGCGGCAGCACGTCCGGGGCGAGCCGGCGTGCGGTCAGCAGGAAGCCGGTGTGCGCGTTCATCCGGTGATCGGGCCGCACGGCGAGCCCGTCGACGTGCCAAGTGCGCACGAGCGTCTCGCTCGCCTCCGGCTCCGTGAAACATCGCGCTGCCCGGATCGCCTCGGTCGTGCGGGACAGCTGCGTGACCGTCGCGACGTAGCAGCACACGACGCCGCCCGGCGCGAGGGCCGTCGCGGCGGCCTCGATGCACTCCCAGGGCGCGAGCATGTCGAGGACGACGCGGTCGACGCTCCCCGGCCCCACGGCCTCCGGCACGACGTCGGCGAAGTCGCCGAGGCGCAGCTCCCACTGAGCCGGCTCCTCCCCCAGGAACGCCGCGACGTTCGACCGCGCGATGTCGGCGAACTCCTCCCGGCGCTCGACCGACAGCAGCGAGCCGGACGCGCCGATCGCCCGCAGCAGCCACATCGTGAGCGAGCCCGAGCCGACGCCGGCCTCGACGACCCGCGCGCCCGGGAACACGTCGGCGACCGCGAGGATCTGCGCGGCGTCCTTCGGGTAGACGATCGCCGCGCCCCGCGGCATCGACAGCGCGAAGTCCTTCAGCAGCGGTCGCAGGGCGAGGAACTCCTCGCCGTTGCTCGCCGTCACGACGCTGCCGTCGGGCCTGCCGATGATGTCGTTGTACGAGACGAAGCCGCGGTGCGAGTGGAAGGCGCCGTCGGCGACGAGCGTCACCGTGTTGAGCCGACCCTTCGTGCTGGTCAGCTGCACGCGCTCCCCGACGACGAACGGCCCGCGCCGCGCCGTCATCGCAGCGCCTCCGCGGTGCGGTGCGCCCCGATCGCGGCGCGCACGTCCTCGACGCTGCGGCCCTCGAGCGTGTCCCAGGTGATGAACCCCGGCCGCGGCTCGATCGGCACGATCCACGGCACGGCGATCGCGCACGCCCCCGAGTCGATCGCGGCGGCGAGCCCGATGTTCGAGTCCTCGAAGGCGGCGCAGTCCCCGATCGGCACGCCGATCGCCGCCGCACCCCGCAGATACGGGTCCGGATGCGGCTTCGGGTGCTCGACCCGGTCACCCGCGACGATCGCATCGAAGCCGACGAAGCCGAGCTGATCGGCGACGTGCTGGGCCATGTCGTGCAGCGACATCGTCACGAGCGCCGTCGGCACGCCCGCCTCCCGCAGCGCGAAGAGCAGCTCGCGCGCGCCCGCGCGCCACGGCATCGTCTCCGGGTTCAGATGCGCCTTCACGTGGTCGGTGAGCCAGCGGGTGATCTCGTCGATGCCGAGCCGCACCCCGGCCGCCTGGATGATCGCCGCCGAGTCGTCGAGGCCCTTGCCGACGCACGCCATCGCGTTCTCATGCGTCCACACGCCGCCGAAGGACGAGACGAGCTCGGTCTCGGCGGCCATCCAGAGCGGTTCGGTGTCGACGAGCGTGCCATCCATATCCCAGAGCACGCCGATGCTGCGTTCCTCGGCCATCTCGCACGACTGTAGTCCTATCCTGGTGAGCACCGGCCGGAAGGAGTCGCATGGTCCCGGTGCCGTTCTCCCGAGACAGGACGCTGATCGTCGCGTTCGAGGGGTGGAACGACGCCGGAGAGGCCGCGAGCGGGGCCGTGCGCCGGCTGCGCGACCACCTCGACGCCGAGATCGTCGCCGAGCTCGACCCCGAGGACTACTTCGACTACCAGTTCAGCCGGCCCATGGCGACGACGGGACCCGACGGCACGCGCCGCATCCTCTGGCCCGGCGTGACGTTCTACTCCTCGCCCGCGCCCGACGACGCCGTCCGCCTGCTGCTCGGCACCGAGCCGTCGCGGATGTGGAAGACGTTCGCGGCTGAGGTGCTCGAGTTCGCGGAGGACGCGGGCATCGAGTTCGTCGTCTTCCTCGGCGCCATGCTTGCCGACGTCCCGCACACCCGCCCCATCGCCACCTTCGCGTCGAGCGAGCACCCGGAGGTGCGCGCCGCGTTCGGCGTCGAGCGCTCCTCCTACGAGGGCCCGACCGGCATCATCGGGGTGCTCGCGGACGCCTTCCAGACGGCCGGGATCCCCACCGTGTCGATCTGGGCCTCCGTCCCCCACTACGTGCACAACTCCCCCAGCCCCAAGGCGACGCTCGCGCTCCTGGACCGCCTCGCGGACTTCGTCGCCGTCGAGGTGCCCCGCGACGAGCTCGTCGAGGAGGCGGTCGCCTGGGAGACCGGGATCGACCAGCTCGCGGACGACGATGACGAGATGGCCTCCTACATCGAGACCCTCGAGCGCGCGCGAGACACCGTCGACGCGCCCGAGGCGACCGGCGACGCGATCGCCGAGGAGTTCGAGCGCTACCTCAAGCGCCGCGGCGAGTCGCCCTCTCAGTAGGGCTGCAGGACGTTCGTCGCGAGCAGCACCATGATCGTGCCGCCGAGCAGCACGCGGTAGATCACGAACGGCAGGAACGAGCGCGTCTGCAGCCAGCGCATGAGGAACGCGATGACCGCGTAGCCGACGACGAACGACACGATCGTCGCGAGCGCCGTCTCCGCGAGGCCGAGCGGCACGACCGGCAGCACCGCGCCCGTGCCGTCCGTGCCGCCGTCGCCCTTGAGCGCCTGGAACAGCTCGTAGACGCCGCTGCCGAGCACCGCGGGGATCGCGAGCAGGAACGCGAAGCGCGCCGCCGCGGGCCGGGTGTAGCCGAGCGCGAGCGCCATCGTCGTCGTCGCGCCCGAGCGGCTGACCCCCGGCACGAGCGCGAGGACCTGCGCGAGCCCGACGAGCAGGCCGTGCGGGTAGGTCATGTTCTGCATGTTGCGGCGCCGGTGCCCGAGCCCGTCGGCGAGGCCGAGCAGCAGGCCGAAGACGATGAGGACGATCGCGACGAGCCACAGCGAGCGGAAGACCGTGCGGATCTCGCTCTGCGCGAGATAGCCGACGATGCCGATCGGCAGCGTGCCGATGATGACGAGCCAGCCGAGGCGCACGTCCGCATCGCCGCGCTGGATGCCCGAGCTCGGGAAGAAGTGGCGGAACCACTTGCCGATGATCCGCGTGATGTCCCGCCAGAAGTAGAGGATCACGGCGACCTCGGTGCCGATCTGGATGATCGCGGTGAAGGTCGCGCCCGGATCGTGGCCGAAGGCCTCGCCGACGATGCGCACGTGCGCGCTCGACGACACCGGCAGGAACTCGGTCAGGCCCTGCACGAGGCCGAGGATGATGGCCTCGATGAAACTCACGGTTGCCGAGCCTAGCGGGGCCCCAGCAGGAAGTCCGTGAGCACCGCGGTGCCGAAGTCGAGGGCGTCGAGGGGCACGCGCTCGTCGACGCCGTGGAAGAGCCCCGGGAAGTCGAGGTCGGGGGGTAGCCGCAGCGGCGCGAAGCCGTAGCCGGCGATCCCGAGCCGCGACAGGGCCTTGTTGTCCGTACCGGCGGGCATGAGGTACGGCAGCACCGGCGCGCCCGGGTCGTGGCGCTCGAGCACGGCCCGGATCTCGTCGACGATCGTGCCCGCGAACGGCGCCTCGAGGCCGACGTCGCGCCGCAGCACCTCCAGCTCGACCCCCTCCGGCAGCAGGGCGCGGATCTCGTCGAGCACGGCGTCCTCCTGCCCCGGCAGCGGCCTGAGGTCCAGGAGCGCCTCCGCGCGGTCCGGGATGACGTTGTGCTTGTAGCCGGCGCGCAGCACCGTCGGGTTGCTCGTCGCGCGCAGCGAGGCCTGCAGGAATCCGGCGGCCGAGCCGGTCGCGAGCACGAGCTCGTCGGGGTCGCCGCCGACCGCGGGCAGCAGCCGGGCGAGCTCCTCGAGGAGCCCCCGCGTCGTCGTCGTGAGCCGCACCGGCCACTCGAGCCGTCCGATCCGGGCGACCGCCTCCGCGAGCCGGGTGATCGCGTTCTGACGCACCAGCCGGGAGCCGTGCGCGGCGGGGCCGCTCGCGACGAGCCGGATCCACACGAGCGCCTTCTCCCCCGTCTGCAGCAGGTACGCGCGTCGTCCGTCGACGTCGATCGAGTAGCCGCCGACCTCGCTGATCGCCTCGCTCGCGCCGGCGAAGAGCTCGGGGTGGTGCTCGACGAGCCAGTGCGAGCCGAAGGGGCCGCCGTTCTCCTCGTCGGCGAAGAACGCGATGACGAGCTCGCGCTGCGGCAGCCGTCCCGAGGACAGGATGTCGCCGACCGCGGTGACGATCATCGCGTCCATGTCCTTCATGTCGACGGCGCCGCGACCCCAGAGCATGCCTTCCCGGACCTCGCCCGCGAAGGGGTCGACGGACCAGGCGGCGGCATCGGCTGGCACGACGTCGGTGTGGCCGTGCACGACGAGGGCCGGGAGCGACGGGTCGGCGCCGGGGACGCGGGCGACGACGCTCGTGCGCCGGGGCGCCGAGTCGAAGTACTGCGGCGCGAGGCCGAGGCCTTCAAGGATCGCGCCGAGGTACTCGGCGGCCTCCGTCTCGCCCTTGGACTCGCCCTCGCCCCAGTTCGTCGTGTCGATGCGGATGAGGTCGCGGGCGACCCGTGCGGTGGGGCTGAGGTCGTCGGCCATGCGCTCCAGTGTCCCCGGGGCGCCGAGTGGGCGCAAATGGTCGCCGTCGCACAGCTGGGACGACCCTTTGCGTCCACCGCGCCGCCGCCTGCGGCCCGCGCGATGTCGCTACAGTGACCGCGTGACCACGGCAGCCTTCGAGCCCCCGGCAATCGCATTCGGCCCCCGCTGGCCCGTGCCGAGCATGATCGTGCGGGACCAGGTCCTCGCGGTCGCGCGGGAGAATCCCGACCATGCCGCGCTCAAGGAGGGCGAGACGACGACGAGCTTCGCGGAGCTCGAGCGCGACTCGGGCGCGATCGGCCGCTGGCTGCTCGATCACGCCGACATCGGGAGCACGCCCGAGCCGATCGTCGCCGTCGTCGGCGGCAGGTCCGCGAAGCTCATCACGACGCTCCTGGGCATCTGGCGCGCCGGCGCCGTGTACCTGCCGATCGCGTCCGACTACCCCATCTCGCGGATCAAGTACCTCATCGAGGACGCGAAGCCCGTCATGACGCTCATCGACGGCGAGACGACCGATCCCGAGCTCGTCGCCGAGATCGCCGGGCTCACCGCCTCGGCGAGCATCGCGGAGGTGCTCGGCGACGCCGACCCCGCGGGGACCGACGACCGGCTCGACCCGCACCGCACCGGCAGCGCCGCGGCCTACGTCATCTACACGTCCGGCTCGACCGGCAACCCGAAGGGCGCCGTCCTCACCCACGGCAACGTCCGCAACTTCGTCGCCGCGCACCTCGTCGACATCGGCCTGACGATGGTCGACCGGCAGGGCTGGTCGGGGAATGTCTCGTTCGACGCCTCGGTCTCCGACATCTGGCCCGCCCTCAGCCAGGGCGTCACGGTGTGCATCGCGCCCCCGCACGCCAACGAGAACCTGAGAGTCCTGCTCGACTGGCTGCGCGACGACCGGGTGACCTGCACGCTCGTGCCGACCGCGGTCGTCAACATGCTCTTCGGGCTCGAGGACGAGTGGTGGCACGAGCTGCGGCTGCGGGTCATGCTCACGGGCGGCGACCGTCTCACCCGTCGTCCGCCGCTCGGACTGCCGTTCATGTTCATCAACGCCTACGGCCCGACCGAGGCGACCGTCTGGACGACCCTGCGGCGCGTGCCGACGGCCCCGCAGCGCGGCACCGCGCAGGCACCGTCGATCGGGCACCCCATCTCGAACTCCTTCGTCACGATCCTCGACGAGGACCTGCGGCAGTGCGTCGTCGGCCAGCAGGGCGAGCTGTGCATCGGCGGCGCCGGCGTCGCCCGCGGGTACCTCGGCCGGCCGGAGGTGACCCGGGAGAAGTTCGTCCACGACTACTGGAGCGACCCGGGCCTCGGCACCGTGCTGTACCGCACCGGCGACCAGGCGGTCATGCTGCCCGGCGGCCTGCTCCAGTTCGTCGGCCGTTCCGACCGGCAGATCGCCCTGCAGGGCTTCCGCATCGAGGCGGGCGAGGTCGAGGCGGTCCTGATGAGCGACGAGCTCGTGCGCGAGGCGATCGTCAAGCGGCACGACTATGAGAGCCTGGGTCCGCGCCTCGTCGCGTTCGTCACCCTCCGCGAGCGGGGCGCCGCGTCCGAGCACCCGATCGAGGACATCCGGGCCCGCATGCGCGACCGGGTGCCCGCCTACATGGTGCCGAACCAGTTCGTCGTCCTCCCGGAGATGCCGCTCACCCCGAACGGCAAGGTCGACGAGAAGGCGCTCGTGCCGCCGCCGCGCAGCCGCGAGGGCCTCGTCGCCGAGGACCAGCTGACCGTCGCGTACCGCGCGCCGGAGTCCGTCGCGGAGCGCCGCGTCGCCGAGGTCTTCGCCGACGTGCTCGCGATGGATCTCGTCGGCGCCGACGACGGCTTCTTCGACATCGGCGGCGACTCGCTCGCGGGTGTCGCCGTCATGGCGCGGCTCGAGAAGTCCTTCGACACGACGCTGCCGACCGACGCGCTCCAGCAGGCGCCGACCCCGCACGACCTCGCGGCGCTCATCACGGGCGACGTCGGCGGCGCGGCGGCGGCCGCGCCCGTCTCGCGGGACTGGGAGACGGAGTCCCGTCACGAGCTGCGCCCATCGAGCCGGCGCGACCCGGCGGCGGACGCCGCCGTCTTCGTGACGGGCGCGGGCGGTTTCGTGGGCGGCGCGGTCGTCGGCGAGCTGCTCGCGCGTGATCCGCGCGCGAGCGTCGAGGCGCTCGTCCACTCCCCTGCCAGCGGACAGCGCCTGCTCGAGCGCTTCGCCGCCGACCGGGACCGCATCACCGTCGTCGTCGGCGATCTCGGCCAGCCCGGCTTCGGCCTGCCGGATGCGACGCTGCGCCGGCTCGCGGAGCACACCAGGGCGGTCGTCCACACGGGCGCGCAGGTCAACCATTTCAAGACCTACGAGGCGCTGCGGGCCGACAACGTCGAGGCGACGTCGATGGCCGCCGACCTCGCCTGGTACGCGGGCGGCGGCACGGTGCCGCTCGTCTTCACCTCGTCGATCTCCGTCGACGACGGCCTCGCGGCCGGCGAGCTCAGCCCCAACGGCTACGCGCGCGGGAAGCAGATCGCCGAGCGGCGCCTGCAGCATGCCGGCGAGCAGGGCCTGCCGGTCCGCGTCATCCGCGTCGGCAGGGCGCTGCCGGCCTCGGGCGGCGGCCCCTTCAACCCGAACGACACCCTGCAGATCTTCTTCGGCGCCTGCCTTCAGCTGCAGGCCACGCCGGACTGGCGCTTCTGCGAGGCGGCGCACCCCGTCGACGTCGTCGCCCGCAGCATCGTCGACGCAGCCCTCGAGACGGCCCCTGCCGCCGGGTACGAGGTGCGCTATCCCCCGATGGCCGTGTGGTCCTCGCACGAGTTCCTGGAGGCGCTGCAGCGGGCAGAACGCGATGGCGGCGCCAGCCTGCGGCCCGTCGCCTGGGACGAGTGGGTGGCCGCGCTGCAGGCCGACGGCGGGGTGACCGCGCAGCGCGCGATCGCGCTGCTCAGCGCGAATGCGGGCGACGACCTCGTGCGGGACAACGAGGCCGCGACCGCCCGCTACATCGCGGGTCTCGGCGCGGCGCGCGACCGCGCGTGGGACGGCTTCGACGCCCGCTACTACGACGCGACCGCGGTCGAGCTCGTGCGCACCGCCCGGCCGTGATCGTCGGCATCGGCGTCGACATCGTCAGCGTCGAGCGCTTCACCCGGCAGGCGCGGCGCTCGCCCGGGATGCTGCACCGGGTGTTCCGCGATTCGGAGCTCGTCGGCGAGTCGGGCTCGGTGCTCGGCTGGCCGGCGCTCGCCGCCCGATTCGCGGCGAAGGAGGCCGCGGCGAAGGCGCTCGGCGCGTCGATCGCGTTCGACTGGCACGATTTCTCGGTCGCGCCAGACCCCGCCGGGGCGGCGGCGCTCGAGCTGTCGGGGCGCGGCGCAGCGGAGGCTCGTCGGCTCGGGGTCGCCTTGTGGCGCCTCAGCCTCGTGCACACCGCGGGACTCGCGTTCGCGACCGCGATCGCGCAGGCCGAGGAGTCGGTCAGGCCAGGCGCGTGATCTCGAACGCCGGCGTCGCGGCGAGGGTCTGCGCGACGACGCAGTAGCGCTCCGTCGCCTTCGCCATCCGGGCGAGGCGCTCGTCGTCGGCGTCCGTGTCGACCGCGATCGTCACGGTGATGCCCTGGATGCCGACGGGCGCCTCGCGCTCGACGCCGAGCGTGCCGCGGGCGTCCCACCAGCCCTTCGCGCTGAGCTCGGCCCGCCGGATGTCGACGCCCGAGGCGATCGCGACGGCGCGGAACGTCACGCC
>Ga0180219_1001270_pt1 | contig 16882 bp, 14 predicted proteins | sample eDN3rd30CBELigMG_FD_151338 | JGI IMG/M metagenome (GOLD analysis project Ga0180219, IMG submission 151338) | Enriched Miracle-Growth compost microbial communities from Emeryville, California, USA - eDNA 3rd pass 30_C BE-Lig MG (version 2)... ...
GGGCTCAAGGTGACGACCGAGAACGCCTGGTTCGCCGCACGCCCGTCGGGCACCGAGAACGTATACAAGGTCTACGCGGAGTCCTTCGTCTCCGCCGAGCACCTCGCATGCGTGCAGGAGGAGGCCAAGGAGGTCGTCGCCACGGCGCTCGCCTAGGCGCGTCGAGCGGGCGGCCGCTGCGGAGAAATCTGTGGAACGGCCGTGAAACACTGGTCTGATGCCCTCGCAGAACCAGCCGCACCACCCCTCGCGGCCGACCTCGTCCACCGGTAACCCCTACCTCGCCGTCCTGCGCCGTCCGGGCGCGTGGCAGTTCTCCGCGGCCGGAGCCGTGGCGCGGCTGCCGATGTCGATGGTCGGCATCGCCATCGTGCTCATGGTCCAGGGGCAGACGGGCTCCTACGCGCAGGGCGGTCGCGTCTCGGCGGCCTACATCGTGACGCAGGCGATCTGCTCGCCGCAGATCGCCCGGCTCGTCGACCGGCACGGCCAGTCCCGGGTGATGCGCCCCCTGGTGGTGCTCACCTCGCTGGCGATGCTCGGGTTCATGCTCGCGGCGACCACACGGGCGCCCGAACCGGTGCTGTGGGCGCTGGCCGTCCTGATCGGCGCGACCGTCGGATCGGTCGGCTCGCTCGTGCGCGCCCGCTGGAACCACGTGCTCGACGACGGGCGCGCGCTGCACACCGCCTACTCTCTCGAGTCGGCCGTCGACGAGCTCGTGTTCGTGATCGGCCCCGTGCTGGCCACGATGCTCGCCACCAGCGTCCATCCGGCCGCGGGCCTCCTGGTCCCCATGCTCGGCGCCGGGCTGGGCGGCTGGTGGTTCCTCGCGCAGCGGGGCACAGAGCCGCCGCCGCGCCCCGTCGTCGTGGGCGCCCGCACGCGCACCGTGCTGGCCGACCCGGCCATGGTCGCGCTGGTCGCGGTGTTCGTCGCCGTGGGCGGGGTGTTCGGCGGCATCGACGTCGCCACGCTCGCCTTCGCCGAGGAGCGGGGGCACCGCAGCGCGGCCGGTCTCCTGCTCGCGGGCTTCGCGCTCGGCTCCCTGCTCGCCGGGCTCGGGTACGGCCTGCGCCACTGGCGCTCGGGGGCGGTCACCCGGCTGGTGGTCACGACCGCGCTGCTCGCGGGCGGCGTCGCGCTGTTCTTCACGGTCTCGACGCTCTGGGCCCTGGCCCCGGTGATGTTCGTGACCGGCTTCACGATCGCACCCACCCTGATCACCGGCAACAACATCGTCCAGATCGTCGTCGCGGATCACCAGCTCACCGAGGGCCTGACCTGGCTGGGCACGGCGATCGGCGTGGGCGTCTCGGTCGGCACCTCCGTGGTGGGCGCGGTCACCGACGCCCACGGCGCTCACCGCGGCTACGGCGTCTGCGTAGGCGCCGCCGCGGCAGCCTTCCTGCTGTCCCTCGCCTTCTTCGCCCTCGTCCGACGCCGTCGCCGCACCAGCCCCGGCGCCTGACAGCCCGCCCACCACGGGTCCGAGCGGAGGGACCCGGCCGGCGAGCGGGCGGGCGGGCCGCCGGGACGGACGCCACATGTGGTGGACGAGACAGACGTTCGTGCAGCGCAGTGCCCTGTTCGGAAGCAGACTGGGGTGGTGGGCGCGAGCCCACCACCGCCGGAGCACTCGAGCAGGGAGCATCATGGCCAAGCAGCAGGTACGGGGCGACACGGTCGCCGATCTCCTCGTCAACGCCCTCCTCGCCGCAGGCGTGAAGCGCATCTACGGGATCGTGGGAGACAGCCTCAACCCCGTGGTGGACGCCGTGCGTCGCAGCAACAAGAACGGCGACGGGATCCAGTGGATCCACGTGCGCCACGAGGAGGCGGCCGCCTTCGCGGCCGCCGCGGACGCCGAGACCACGGGTGAGCTCGCGGTGTGCGCGGGCTCGTGCGGCCCGGGCAACCTCCACCTGCTCAACGGCCTGTACGACGCGAACCGCTCGCGCGTCCCGGTGCTCGCGATCGTCAGCCACATCCCGAGCGCGCAGATCGGTACCGGCTACTTCCAGGAGACCCACCCGGACCGCCTGTTCACCGAGGCGTCCGTGTACTCCGAGATGATCTCCAACCCGGTCCAGGCCCCGCGCGTCATCACCTCCGCCATCCACCACGCCTACGCGGGCCCCGGGGTCTCGGTGCTCACCCTGCCGGGCGACGTCGCCGACGCCGACGCCCCGGCGCTCGCCCCCGCGCTGATCTCCCACCGGCCGGCGCGCCCGCGCATCGTGCCCGACGCACGGGCGGTGCAGGAGCTCGCCGACGCGATCAACGAGGCGGAGAAGATCGCGATCTTCGCCGGCGCGGGGGTCCGTGGCGCCCACGACGACGTCGTCGCCCTGGCGGACCGGGTCGCCGCCCCCGTCGGCCACTCGCTGCGCGGCAAGGAGTTCATCCAGTACGACAACCCCTTCGACGTCGGCATGTCCGGCCTGCTCGGCTACGGCTCGGCGCACGAGGCGATGTACTCCGCCGACCTGCTCCTGCTGCTCGGCACCGACTTCCCCTACGACCAGTTCCTGCCCGAGGGCGTGCGCACCGCACAGGTGGACGTCCGCGAGGAGGTGCTGGGACGGCGCACCCGCCTGGACCTCGCGGTCGTAGGAGACGTGGGCGAGACCGTGCGCGCGCTGCTGCCCCTGGTCGACAAGGCCAGGTCCCGCCGGTTCCTGAACCAGATGGTCAAGAAGTACGAGAAGTCGCTCAAGGGCGTCGTCGGCGCCTACAAGGGCAAGAAGGCCGAGAACCTCGTCCCCATCCACCCCGAGTACGTCGCGGACCAGCTCAGCGACGTCGCCGCCGACGACGCGGTCTTCACGGTCGACACCGGCATGTGCAACGTGTGGGCCGCGCGCTACGTGCGCGTCAACGGTCGGCGCCGGGTCATCGGCTCGTTCCTGCACGGGTCGATGGCGAACGCGCTGCCGCACGCGCTCGGCGCGGCTGCGGCGAACCCGGGGCGCCAGGTCGTGGCGATGGCCGGCGACGGCGGTCTGTCGATGCTCCTCGGCGAGCTGATCACGGCCCGCACGTACGACCTGCCGGTCAAGGTCGTGGTCTTCAACAACTCTTCCCTCGGCATGGTCAAGCTCGAGATGCTGGTCAGCGGCCTGCCCGCCTACGGCACCGAGTCCCCGGAGGTCGACTACGCGGCGGTCGCGGCGGCGGTGGGCATCCCGTCCCAGCGGGTCACGGACCCGCACGAGGTGCGCGGTGCGCTGGAACGGGCGCTCGCGACGCCGGGGCCGGCGCTCGTCGACGTCGTGACCGACCCCCGCGCGCTCTCCCTGCCGCCGAGCATCACCGCGGACCAGGTCGCCGGCTTCGCCGTCGCGATGAGCAAGGAGGTGCTCGGCAACGGGCTGGGCGAGGTCGTCTCGATGGCGCGCTCCAACCTGCGCAACATCCCGCGCCCCTGACCCGTCCCGTGCCGCCCGTGCGCTTCGGCCCGGGATCAGGCACGATCACACCAGAGGCCGTTCTCGACGACGAGGTCGGCCCGCACCTCGAAGGAGATGGCCCATGACCGAACGAGAACCGCTCCACGTCGTGATCATGGGGGTGTCCGGCTCGGGAAAGTCGACCGTCGCCGAACGTCTCGGTGCGGTGCTCGGCTGGGACTACGCCGAGGCCGACACCTTCCACCCGCAGGCCAACAAGGACAAGATGGCGGCGGGCCACCCCCTCGACGACGAGGACCGATGGCCCTGGCTGCGCGCGCTGCGCGACTGGATCTCCTCGGAGGACGCCGCCGGACGGGACACGATCACGACCTGCTCCGCCCTCAAGCGCTCGTACCGCGACCTGCTGCGCGAGGCGGCGGGCCGGGTGGTGTTCGTCTACCTGGACGGCACGCCGGAGCTCCTCGCGGAACGGATCGGTGGCCGCAAGGGTCACTTCATGCCGACCTCGTTGCTCGGCAGCCAGCTCGAGACGCTCGAGGTCCCGCAGCCTGACGAGGACGCCCTGACGCTCTCGATCACCCAGACGCCCGAGCAGCTGGTGGACGCGATCGTCGCCGAGTACGACCTGCACGGGGTCGCGCTCGCCAACACCACTCTCAAGGAGGACTGACGATGTTCCTCACCGCAGCACACACCCTCGCCGCAGACGCCGAGACCACGACGAACGCCTCGTCCACGCAGCTCGTCATCGCGGCCCTCATCGGCATCGCCGTGATCATCGTGCTCATCGTGTGGGCCAAGCTCCACCCCTTCCTGTCCCTGATGATCGGTTCGGCCGTCATGGCCGTCGCCGCCGGCATCGGCTACATGGACGCCTTCAGCTCCTTCACCAGCGGCCTCGGCTCGACGGTCGCCGGTGTCGGCGTGCTCATCGCGCTCGGCGCGATCATCGGCAAGCTGCTGATCGAGTCCGGCGGTGCCGACCAGATCGTCGACACGCTGCTGTCGAAGGCCAAGCCCGCCCTCATCCCGTGGGCGATGGCGCTCGCCGCGTTCATCATCGGCATCCCGCTGTTCTTCGAGGTCGGGGTGGTGCTGCTGATCCCGATCGTGATGATCGTGGCCCGCCGCGTGAAGCTGCCCGTGGTGCTCATCGGCATCCCGGCGCTCGCCGGTCTGTCCGCGCTGCACGGTCTCATCCCGCCGCACCCCGGTCCGCTCCTGGCGATCGACGCGCTGAACGCGAACCTCGGCATGACCCTCGGCTTCGGCCTGATCGTCGCGATCCCGGTGGTCGCGATCTCCGGGCCGCTGCTCGCGCGCCCGATGTCACGGTGGGTGCCCCGGATGGCGCCCGAGAAGATCCTCGGTGCCACCGAGCGGGACCCGAACGCCCCGCGCCCGTCGTTCGGTGCCGCGCTCAGCATCGTGCTGCTGCCCGTGGTGCTGATGCTGCTCGCCACGATCGTGGAGACCACGGGGCACAAGGAGTCGGGCGTCGGCAAGGCGCTGACCTGGATCGGCACCCCGCTGCAGGCGCTGCTCATCACCTCCCTCGTGGCGATCTTCGTGCTCGGCCTGGGCCAGCACCGCGACCGCGGCGAGGTCTCCGACCTCGTCAGCTCCTCGTTCGGCCCCATCGCGGGCATCCTGCTGATCGTGGGAGCGGGCGGCGGCTTCAAGCAGACGCTCGTCGACTCCGGCGTGGGCGACGTCGTCGCGAGGTGGATCGAGGGCGCGTCCATCTCGGTGCTGCTCGCAGGCTGGCTGGTGGCGGTGCTCATCCGGGTGGCGACCGGGTCGGCGACCGTCGCCACGATCACGGCGGCGGGCATCATGGCCCCGCTCGCCGGCGAGCTGACCACGACGCACGACGCGCTGCTGGTGCTCGCGATCGGCGCCGGGTCGGTGTTCCTCTCGCACGTGAACGACGCGGGCTTCTGGCTGGTCAAGGAGTACTTCGGCATGACGGTGGGCGAGACGTTCAAGACCTGGTCGCTCATGGAGTGCGTGGTGTCCGTGACCGGGCTCGGTGGCGTGATGCTGCTCAGCCTGGTCGTCTAGCCGTACCGCCTCGCGGCTCCGGTGCCGCACCGAAGGCCGCGAGGAAGGTGTCGACGCCGGCGCGGACGGTCTCCTCGAGCTCGTCGGCGCCGAGGGTGCGCCCGCCGAAGCCGCTGTCGGACAGCGCGTCGTCCGTGACCAACGACATGAACTGGCGCGCGGCGCGCTGGGCGTCGCCGAGGGTGAGATAGCCCGCCGTCGCGAGCTGCGCGAGCCTGCCCGCGAGCGCGTCGACGGTCGCGGCACGGTTCCCGTTGCGGATGCCGTCGAGCAGCTCGGGGAACCGCGAGCGCTCGCCGAACATCAGTCGCATGAGCGCCGCACCGTCCTCGCTCGAGACGCAGCCGACCAGTGCCCGGCCCAGGCGCTCGAGCTCGTGGCGCAGGTCGAGCGGGTGCAGGTCGAGCGACCCGACGACGCCGAGCACGCGCTCGTTGGCCTGCGCGGACGCCCGTGCCACGGTCGCGGCGAAGAGCGACTGCTTGTCGCCGAAGTGGTTGTAGACCGTCGGCTTGGCGACCCCGGCCAGGCGCGCGACGTCGTCGAGGTTGCCGTCGGAGAAACCGTCGCGGCCGAACACGTGGAGGGCGGCGACGAGGATCGCCTCGCGCCGGTCCACCCGGGTCGTCTGCGTGGGAGCCATGAGCCCATCGTACGCAACCGGGCTTACGAGCCGGTTGTCGAAACTGTACGCATGCGTATAGTTAACTCATGAGTTCAGTTTCCATGACGCGCAAGTTCTCGTCCCGTCGGGCGCCATCCCGGCAGGACCCCTCGCTCGGAGCCCTCGCCGCCGTGCTGGTGCCCGGAGGGGTCCTCGCGCTGCTGAGCACGACGGTCGTCGGGGTGGCGGTGCCGGACATCGTGCGGGACCTGGGCTCCGACGTCGCGGCGGCGCAGTGGGTGACGACGGCCTACCTCCTGGCCGCCGGTGTCGCGATCCCCCTGGGCGGATGGGCCGGGGTGCGCCTCGGCACCCGACGCACCTGGGTGGTCGCGCTCACGCTCTTCGCCGTGGGCTCGCTGCTCGCGGCGCTGGCCGGAGGGTTCGGCGCGCTGACCGCGGGGCGCGTGGTCCAGGGCCTCGGGGGCGGCGCGCTCGAGCCGCTCATGCTCACCACCCTGGCGCAGGGGGCCGGAGCGGCGCGCATCGGGCGCGTCATGGGCGCGACGGCGGCCGCCATGTCGCTCGGCCCCGTGGCCGGGCCCGCGCTGGGCGGGGTGGTCGTCGACTCGCTGGGCTGGCGATGGACTTTCGCGTTCACAGCCGGGGCCGCAGCCGCAGTCCTCGTGGGGTCGCTCGCCGTCCTGCCGCGCGGGGCGGGTGCCCGGGCGCGGCTGGACGTGCCCGGCCTGCTCCTCCTGGCCGTCGCGACGAGCTCCGGGCTGTACGGGTTGTCGCGCGGGGCCACCGCCACGGGCTTCGACCGGGCGGCGCGGGGCTGGGTGGCGCTGGGGGCCGCGGCGCTCGTCGGCTTCGTGGCCTGGGCCCGGCGACGGGGCGAGCGTGCGATCGTCGACGTGGCGACCTTCGCGCGCCCCGGCTTCGGGCCCGCCGTGGCGATCATGGCGCTCATGGGCGCGGCGATCTACCCGTTGTTCTTCGGGCTGCCGCTGTACTACCAGGGCGTCACGGGCCTGGACCCGGCCGCGGCCGGGCTGCTGATGATGCCCTACGGCCTCGGGACCCTCGTGGCGATGCCGGTGGCCGGGCGGCTCAGCGACCGCGTCGACGGGCGGCTGCTCGTCTGGGCGGGTGCCGCGCTCGCGCTCGGCGGCTTCCTGGGTCTGGTCGCCACCGGCGCCACCACCCCCGTCTGGGTGCTCGGGGGCCTCTCGCTCGTGATCGGGATCGGGCTGGGCTCGGTCGGAAGCCCCACCGTCTCGACCCTCTACCGCGTGCTGCCGAGCGCGCTGGTCCCCTCGGGGAGCACCACGCTGTTCGTGGTGAACCAGCTCGGCGGCGCGCTGGGGGTCGCGCTGCTCGTCGTGCTCGTGGGCGGTGCCGGGTGGACCTCCGCGGTCGGCACGACGCCGTTCTGGCTCCCGGTTGGCGCCGTCCTCGGGATCACCGCGGTCGCCGTACGGCTGCGCGGCTCGTCCGGGCCGGACAGCGCGACAGCGGTCGGCTCGCGCTGAGCCGACCGCCGTTGCGCCCGCTGCCGACGGAGGAGCGCGTCAGGAGGCGATGCTCGCCGCGCCTTCGCGCAGGGCTCGGTTCGCCAGCTCCTCACGCACGAGCGGGATGACGTAGCGGCCGGCGTCGATCGCGTCCCCGATGTCGCCCAGCGTGGGCAGCGAGACGATGTCGGCACCGAGCTCGACGTACTTGACGATCGCCTCGGCGACCGTCTCGGGCGAGCCGACGAGGAACGAGGACGCTCCCCCGTTGCCCGCGATGTTCTTCGGGGTCCACAGGGCCGTGTCGTGGCGCTCCTGCTGCGCCGCGATCTCACGCAGCCGGACGGTCCCCACGTTGGTGGCGTCCGCGCGGTGCGCCTTGCTGCCGGTCTTGGCGTAGGCGGTCTCGAGCTCGGCGACGATGCGCTCGGCCTTCGCCTCGGCCAGCGCGTCGGTCTCGGCGACGATCGGGCGGAAGGTCACCCAGAACCGGAACGGGTCCGTGCGGCCGATGCGGGCCGCCTCGGCGTGCACCCGGTCGATCTGCTGCTGGGTCTCGGCGAGCGGCTCGCCCCACAGCGCGAAGATGTCCGACGTCGCTGCCCCGACACGGATGGCGTCCTCCGACAGCCCGCCGAACGACACCGGGATCTGCCGGCCCTCGTACGTGGGGGCGGCCGGGCCGAAGTTCTCGAACCTGTAGTACGTGCCCTCGTGGTCGAACGGCTCGGTGGACCCCCACGCCTGGCGCAGGATGCCGATGAACTCCTCGGAGCGCGCGTACCGCTCGGGCTTGGACAGGTAGTCGCCCTGACGGCGCTGCTCGCGGTCGTCCCCGCCCGAGATGATGTGGACGGTCACGCGACCCTGGGAGACCTGGTCCAGCGTGGACAGCGCCTGCGCGGCGACGGTCGGGAACGCCGTGTTGGGGCGCAGCGCGACGACCAGGCGCAGCGTCTCGGTGGCGTTGGCGACCGTCGTGGCGACCACGAACTGGTCCCAGCTCGCAGAGCCGTAGGGCACCAACGTGTGGTCGAAGCCCCACTGCTCGAGGGTGCGGGCGTAGCGGGCGACGTGGTCGGCGTCGACGAAACGGAACGCCGCGCTGTCCTCGTGGCGACGGAGGCTGGAGGCGGAGATGGCGTTGACGAACTCGACGGTCATGGGGGCTCCCGGGGATGGTGCGAGGCGTGGAGGTCTTTTCTGGAGTGTTTCACTCAGGAACTGTCCTCATCGAACGCTGCCCACATCGCGAGACGCTGGCGTCCACCTTCGACCGCGGCTCGACTAGCCCACCGTCGACCCGAAGACGAGCCCGAGCACGTACGTCACGGCTGCGGCGCCGAACCCGATGGCGACCTGGCGCAGCGCACGGGTGGTCGGAGAGGTCCCCGAGAGCAGGCCCACGGCTGCGCCCGTGAGGCTCAGCGCGATCCCCACGAGCAGGGCGGCGACGGCGATCGCCGCGAAGCCCTGGAGCCCGAGCAGGTACGGGACCACGGGGACCAGGGCGCCGGAGGCGAAGAAGCAGAAGCTCGACAGCGCGGCGCCCCAGGCGGTGCCGTGCGACTCGAGGTCGTCGTCGGCCGCGGGAGCGATCACCGTGCCGACGGAGTACGTCTCCACGACCTGGCGCGCGTGCTCCTCGGCTTCCGCGGGCCCCATCCCGCGGGCACGGTAGACGAGGGCGAGCTCGTTGGCGTCGACGTCGAGGTGCGGGATCGCCGTGGCCGCCTGCGGGTCGGGGGAGGAAGCCTCGAGCAGCTCGCGCTGGGAACGGATCGAGATGAACTCGCCGGCTCCCATCGAGAGCGCGCCCGCGAGCAGGCCCGCCACACCGGAGAGCAGCACGGTCTGGTTGGCAGCCCCCGAGGCGCCGATGCCCAGGATGAGTGCGAGGTTCGAGACGAGACCGTCGTTCGCCCCGAAGACCGCGGCCCGGAAGGTGCCCGACATGCGGGTGCGCCCGCGGGTCGCCAGCCCGCGCACGACCTCCTCGTGGATGCGCTCGTCGGCGGCCATGGCGGGGGTCGCGTCGACGTCGACGTCGTAGGTGGAGCGCGCCTCGGCCCGCTGGGCGAGCGCGAGGACGAACACGCCACCGAAGGTGCGGGCGAGCCAACCGAGCACGCGGCTGCGCAGGGCCCCCGGGAGCGGGCGACCCACGTCGCCGCCCAGGAGCTCGAGCCAGTGCTCCTCGTGGCGCCCCTCCGCCTCGGCGAGGGCGAGCAGGATCTCACGCTCCTCGCCGGACCGCTTGCGCGCGAGGTCGCGGTAGACGGAGGCCTCGGCCCGCTCGTCGGCGAGGTTGCGGCGCCAGCGCCGGATCTGGGCACGCGTGGGCGAGGTCGTCATGGCGCAAGTCTGGCAAGGATCGTCCCGGCGCGTCTTCGGGCGTGCGGAACCTGGGGTGCGACGGCCCGGACGCGCTGTCGCCCAGGCCCCAGGAGTGGCAGGCTCGTGGGCATGACCGACCTGGCCTCCTTCACCGCCGACGTCCGAGCCTTCTCCCGCGAGCGCGACTGGGAGAAGTTCCAGGACGCGAAGTCGCTCGCGCTCGCGATGACGGGAGAGGTGGGCGAGGTCGTCGAGCTGCTCCAGTGGCTGCGCGAGGCGGAGCTCGACGAGCACTTCGCCGATCCCGAGCGACGTGAGCGGATCGGCGACGAGCTCGCCGACGTGCTCATCTACCTGGTGCGCCTGGCAGACGTGCTGGGGGTGGACCTCGGTGCCGCGGCACAGGCGAAGCTGGCGCGCAACCGCCTGCGGTTCCCGGTGGGCGGCGAGGCGAGCGTGCGCGGGGTGGCGCCGCACAAGCGGTGACCGCGCGGCGACCCGTCGGCCCGTCCAGCCGCGGCCGCTCTGGCCTGCCCGCTCGGTCTTGCCTGCCCGGCCTTGCCCGCTCAGCGGCGGCCGACCAGCAGCCCTCTGACGTAGGCGGCCTGCCCGAGGTGCTGGGTGGCGTCGTTGACGACGCTCACGAGCCGCACCCCGAGGGTCACGTGCGGTGTCCAGGACGTGTCGACGACCCGGTCGAGATCGGCCGGCGTGAGTCCCGCGACGAGACCGAGGGTGCGGGCGTGGACGGCGTCGTGATACCCGGTCAGGAGCGCGCCGTCGTCCACGCGGACCGCCGCGACCTGTGCGGAGGTGTGACCGTAGCCCGTCGAGCCCGGGGGCAGGTCCAGGCCGAGGCGCTGCTCCCAGCCCTCGGAGTCCCACACCTGGGGGAGGTCGAAGGCGTCGGCGAGATGGTCGTCCTCGACACGCGTGAGGTGCCACACGAGCCACGCGACGGAGTTGGCGTCAGCGGCGGGACGAGCGGCGAGGTCGTCGGGGTCGAGGCCCTCCACGACGCGGTGCACACCGTCGGGGATGCGCCCGAAGGCATCGGTGAGGAGCTGGGCGACATCCATGAGCGATGATTCCCCTTCCGGTGAGACGACGGACGCTCTCGACGTTAGCGCCGCGGGGACGGTGGCGCGAGCGTGTCCGTGGCGAGGGTGGCCGCGGGCTGTCTGGCTCGTCACGTTCTGCCGTCACGGGGTGCGCACCCAGGATCCAGGCGTAGGTTAGTAGTTGATCCTTCAACCAACGGAGATGAGAACGTGACTACTGCGGTGCGCGCCGCTGTCCTTCCCGGCGCAGGCGAGTCGTTCCGGCTCGAGGACCTGGTCCTCGACGACATCCACGCCGACGAGGTGCTCGTCAAGATCGAGGCCGTCGGCCTGTGCCACACCGACCTCGCGGTGCAGCACGGCGACATCCCGGGCTCGTTCCCCTACGTGCTCGGGCACGAGGGTGCCGGCGTCGTCGAGCAGGTCGGGGACGCGGTGAGCGGTTTCGCCGTCGGGGACAAGGTGGCCCTGTCGTTCGCCGCGTGCGGCCGCTGCCGCAACTGTCTGGCCGGGCGCGAGGCCTACTGCGTGAGCTTCATGGCCGAGAACTTCGGTGGCGTGCGCGCCGACGGCAGCCACACCCTGTCCACCGGCGCCGGGACGCCGGTCAGCGGAAACTTCTTCGGCCAGTCCTCGTTCGCCACCCACGCGATCGCCGCGGCGAAGAACGTCGTCAAGCTCCCCGAGGGCGCCCCGGTCGACATCTCCGGGCCGCTCGGCTGCGGCATCCAGACCGGTGCCGGCACCGTGCTCAACTCCCTCGCGGTGCCCGCCGGTGCGTCGATCGCCGTGACGGGCACGGGCGCCGTGGGTCTCTCCGCGGTCATGGGCGCGAAGGTCGCCGGCGCGACGACGATCATCGCCGTCGACATCATCGACTCCCGTCTCGAGTTCGCCAAGAAGCTCGGTGCGACGCACACCATCAACTCCAAGGACGAGGACGCGGCGGCACGGATCCTCGAGATCACCGGCGGCGGCGTGGACTACGCGCTGGACACCACCGGCGTGGCGCCCGTGATCGCGTCGCTGTTCCAGGCGACGGCTTTCGGCGCCACCATCGCGCTCGTCGGCGTGCCCCGCCCGGGCACGACGCTCGACCTCGGGCTGCTCTCGGCCTCCGGCAAGACGGTCCTGGGCGCCATCGAGGGCGACTCCGTGCCGCAGAACTTCATCCCGCAGCTCGTCTCCCTGTACCTCGCGGGCCAGTTCCCCTTCGACCAGCTCGTCACGAAGTACCCCTTCGACCAGATCGACCAGGCGATCGCCGACACCGCCTCGGGCAAGGCCGTCAAGGCCGTGCTCGTCATGCCGTGAGGCCGTGAGGCCGTGAGGCCGTGAGGTAGCGCAGCAGCACCGGGTCGCGCGCCGTCAGCTCGTCGGGCCGTCGGGAGCCTCGGAGGTGCTCGCGGCAGCCGCGGGCTCGGGCAGCCAGGCGACGTCGTCCGGCGCTCCGGGGCTGTCACCACCGGGCACACGTTCCGCGCTCGCCACGCCTGAGGCCACTGAGCCCGACGCCGTCGTGCCCGAGACCGCCGCGTCCGGGTCGACCGGTACCGCGACGGCGCGGCGCCCCTTGCGGCGTCGCCGTCGCACGACGAGGCGGCGCACGGCCCAGGCCACGAGGAGCGCGACGACCAGCAGCACCAGCCAAGGAGCCCCCCAGCCCCAACCGCTCGCACGCACGACCACCGGCACGACAGTCCCGGCAGCGGCGTCGACGACGACGGGGGTCACCGTCGCGTCCGCGAAGACGGCGAGCGTCGCCGGGACGTCGGGCACGGTGACGGAGACGTCGTGCCGGGAGCCGGGGAGCAGCTCGGGCAGGTCGGGCACGGTCGCGGTCGTCCCGAGCAGCCCGAAGGGGCCGTGCAGGCGGAGCGCCACCGTCCCGCCGAGCCGCACGTTGCCGGTGTTGACGACGGTGAAGCGGACGGTCGCCGTGCCGCGGGGGACCAGGTCCGTGCTGCCCGAGTGCGTCACCGACATGCCCTCCACGGTCAGCGCCGGAGCCAGGTCGCCCGCGACCCGGACGTGGACGCGAGAGCCGAGCCGCCGTTCCACGGAGATCGAGGAGTCGCCGACGGTCGCCATCGAGCTGACGATCCCCCCGGTGTGGTCCCCGGGCGTCGCGTCCGCCGGCACCGTGAGCGTGAACGGGACCTGCACGGACTTCCCGGGCTTGATCTTGATCGATCCCTTGCCCGGCTGCAGCCATGCGCCCACGTCCGTGGAGGCGACGTCGTGCCCGACGAGGTCGAGCTGTCCCGACGTCGAGACGAACCCGTCCGCGGCGTAGACGGCCAGGGAGATGGTCTTGTCACCGTGGTTGGTGACGACGAAGGCATCCTGCACTGTGCTGCCGGGCGCCAGGGTGTACGAGTAGTTCGGCCGACCTGAGCCCTGGTCGTTGTCGGCGGGACGCACCCCCCACGTGACCGTCGGGTCGTCGGCGGCGCTCGCCGTCGTCGTAGGCAGGAGCATCAGCGCGCTCGCGGCGAGCGCGAGGAGCGCCGCGAGCGCTCGGGAACGGTTTCTCATCGTCGAGGTCTCCAGAGGTCGGGAGGGTCGCCGTCGGCCGCGCACGGCGGCCGACGGCGACCCGGTGTGGGCGGAGCGCCCGTCCTAGCTCAGTGCCGTGAGCACGAGCGTAGCCCGGTAGGTCCCGTCAGAGACCGTGGTGGGCAGCTCGAGCGTCAGGTCCGCCCCGAGCAGCGCGGACCCCGCCGGGTGCGAGCCCGGCGCCGAGCCCAGGGTGGCGGACTGGGACAGGCCCGGGCCCGAGACGAAGCCCGTGGCCACCGAGGCCCCGGGGACCGCGGACACCGTGTTGTCGGTGATCTTCGGAGCCCAGCCGAGGTACTTGCCGGAGAAGGTCGAGTCGCCCGAGACGAAGTCCGAGACCACCGCGGAGACCGACCACTGCGGTCCGCCGCGACGGGTGTCCGTGACCCGGACCGGGTTGATCGAGCCGGTGGCTCGGTAATGGTCGCCCGTGAGCTCGGCGGTGCCCAGGTCCACGAGACCGTTCGAGCCGTCGATCGCCCAGACGAACTCGCCCTCCGGGGCGGTCTGCGGCACGACGACCTGCAGGTTCTGCGCGTCGGGGTCGGCGGGCAGCACCTCGACGGTCGCCTCGACGTCGGTCATCGCCGCGCCGCGGCCGGCCGCGGGCACGCTGACCTGCGCGGTGCCGTGGACCGTGAAGGTCCCCGGCTGGGCGAGCCTGGCGGGGTCGACGGCGTCCCACTGGACGGGAACCTGTGACTTCGCGGAGGTGGCGAGATCGAGGCTGGTCACCGTCGAGGGCAGCAGCGGGTCGAGACCCGCCGTCGTCGACGCGTAGACCTCGGACTCGACGACGTTCTTCGCGAAGGCGTCGTTCCAGACCTTGAACGAGGCGCGCAGGGTGCCGTTGGCACCGCTGCCCGTACCGAAGACGTTCGTCCCCGCCCACGGCCACACGCCCGTCCCGGCATTGTTCGGCACGTCGTTGATCGTCTTGAGGATGTCCGCCGTGTCATCGCCCTGGGACTGGACCGAGTACTGGAACCCGACCGGGTGGTTGGGGTCGGACAGCGGGTCCGTCACGGTGCCGGTGTACTTCGGCGAGCACTCCACGATGCTGACCGGGGTTCCCGGGAGCATCCGCGAGATCTCGACGAGGTTGCGCTGGACGACGTCGTACGTGCCGTGCCAGTCCGGGTAGTAGGACAGGCCGATGCGGTCGACCATCCCGCCCCGCGCGTCCAGGTCGGACTTGAGCGTCGCGATGAGGGTCTGCACGCGCTGGAAGACCTGCGCCGGGTCGAGCTGGACCTTCGGCTGGCCGGACGGCTGCTCGAACACGTTGAAGGCGAAGTGCAGCTGGGTGGCGATGTGCGTGCCGCGCTCGGAGTTGATCTTGGCGATCGCACGGTTGCCCGCGTCGATCAGCTGCGCGAGACGCCCGACCGAGGCGAGGAACTCCTGGTACGCGGCCGAGCTCGTGTCTCCCGCGGCCTCCTCGTACTTCTCCCACTCGACGCCACCGCCGGGAGCCTGGTTGTACAGGCCCGAGGTGTAGTAGTGGTGGTGGTCCACGTACGGGGTGACCTCGTCGTACTCCGAGCCCCAGAGCATGCCGTTGGTGATCTCGTTGCCGAGCGCCACGATCGTCGGGGTCGTGCCCTGGTCGACGAGGCTGTTGGTGAAGCTGTAGGTGTAGTCGTAGACCGCCTGCTGGAGGTCGGTGAACGACAGTCCCGCCCACGCGTACGGCTTCGGCTGGTTCTGCGGGTCGGCCCACGAGTCCGCATAGTGCAGGTCGATCGCGAGGTTCTGGCCGGCGCCGACGACGGAGCGCGCAAGACGCAGGGTGTTCGCCGGCGAGTTCGTCCCCGTGCCCGTCGACAACGTGCCCGAGGTCTCCGAGCGGGGCTCGTTCCACACCCGCAGGCGCGTCGTGTCCCACCCGAGGTCCTTCGTCAGGCCGAAGTAGTTGTTGCCGCTCTGCTCGGAGCCCGGGTCGGCCAGCCGACCGCCCCGGACGCCCTCGACCGCGGGGCTGTTGCCGGCGTTGTAGTAGTACGCCGTCGTGTTGCTCATCTGCTCGGAGGAGTCCGAGCCGTTGTCCAGGTCGGGACGCAGGTAGTTGACGACCCGCAGCTCACGCACGCCCACCGGGGTCCCGCCCGTGATCGTGAGCCGCACCTTGGTGAGCCCGGCGAGGCTGAAGACGTCGGTGAAGATGCCACCGGGCTTGGTGTTGTGCGAACGGTCGGCGAGCACGACCCAGCCGCCACCGGCGGTCGTGCCCTCGATCTTGTAGGTGTACGTGGCGTGGTTCGAGGCGAAGACCGTCTCGACCTTGTGGACGGAGTCGTAGGCGCCGCCCAGGTCGACCGTGAGCGTCGCCGGGGCGCTGCCCGCGAGCCAGGTGGAGTCGGGGTCGCCGTCGAGCGCGGCCGAGGCGTCGCCGTCCGACGCCGTGCCGGACACCCAGTACTTGCCAGAGATGTTGCTCTCCACCGGGGTGTAGCTGGCGGTGCCGCTGAGGGCGTCCGCCTGCGTGGGGACCGCGACGAGCGCGGCTGCCACCAGCGTGGTGGCGAGAAGTGTCGTCCCAGCCTGGGACAGACCTCTTCCTAGAGATCTCATTTTCCAGCTCCTCCTTGAGCTACTGCGACCCTGGGCATCGTCGCCCGTCCGGTCGCCTGTCTGCGCGGGGCTCGTCGTCGAGGGCGCGCTCTCTCAGCATCCCCCAAGGAGTCACACAAAGCAACAGGTACGAAAATGATCCAACATTGTTCATCCGTGGGGGCCCGTGGTGAGATGGCTGCATGACGGACCGGGACTCGGGATCTGAGGACGCTGAGCTGCTCCCTGCGCACCTGGCACGGTCACGGCATCGTCAGGTGCGGCGAGCCCTGGCGACCGCACTGGTCCTCACAGTCGCAGCGCTGGCTCTGCGCGCAGCCCTGCCCTCGTCGCAGTCAGGTCTCGGTGCGTGCACGACGGCGGTCCGCGAGACCCTGGCGATCCACGGTGGCGGGCTCGATACGACGGCGGTCGCAGAGGTGGGCGACCAGGTCATCACCTCGGGAAACGCGCTGCAGCACGTCGACGACGGCACACCGAGGACCGGCAGCTGGGGGTGCACCGCCCGGTCGGGCCGATGGGGTCGATGGCAGGCGCGAGTCACGTACGCGGCCTGGGACTGAGGCGTGCGTGCGACCGCGCCTTCCACTACCTCGGCATCAGAACCGCGAGGACGCCTCGAGCACGATCCACATCAGTGCACGCACGGCGAAGACCAGACCTATCGCCAGACCGACCCAACGCCCCCACCGGTGGCTGCGGGGCGGGGGCGGGCAGGCGTCTCGCCGGGCCGAAGGATGCACGACC
>Ga0180219_1001272_pt1 | contig 16867 bp, 10 predicted proteins | sample eDN3rd30CBELigMG_FD_151338 | JGI IMG/M metagenome (GOLD analysis project Ga0180219, IMG submission 151338) | Enriched Miracle-Growth compost microbial communities from Emeryville, California, USA - eDNA 3rd pass 30_C BE-Lig MG (version 2)... ...
GTGAGAGAGGTTAGCGGACGCCCCATGCAGCTTGTCATTGTCGAATCGCCCGCCAAGGCGAAAACCATCGAAAAATATCTGGGCGGCGATTATCGCGTGCTCGCCTCTTATGGTCACGTCCGTGACCTGCCGGCGAAGGACGGATCGGTCGACCCCGACCAGGATTTTACGATGGCCTGGGAGAATTATGGCGACAAGGCCAAGCAACTCCGTGCGATCACCGATGAGGCCAAGAAGGCTGACCGCCTGATCCTCGCCACCGACCCCGATCGTGAGGGCGAGGCGATTAGCTGGCACGTGCAGGAGGTGCTGAAGGCGCGCAAGGCGCTGCCCAAGGAGGTGGAGCGCGTTACCTTCAACGCCATCACCAAGGCGACCGTCACCGAGGCGATGAAGAAGCCGCGCGCGCTGGATACAGACCTGATCGACGCTTACCGGGCGCGCCGCGCGCTGGATTATCTGGTGGGCTTCACCCTCTCGCCAGTGCTGTGGCGCAAGCTGCCGGGCGCGAAATCGGCCGGGCGTGTCCAGTCCGTCGCGTTGCGCCTCGTGGTCGAGCGCGAACGTGAGATCGATACCTTCGTGCCGCAGGAATATTGGTCGGTCACGGCCAGTCTGGAACAGGGCGGGCAGGACTTCGAGGCGCGGCTGGTGCGCTGGCGCGGCGAGAAGATCGACCGGCTGACCATCGGCAGGGAAGGGGATGCGCTTGCCGCCAAGGCCGATGTGGAGGCGGGGCGCTTCACCATCGCCTCGGTCGAAACCAAGCCGGCCACCCGCAATCCGCCGCCGCCCTTCACCACATCGACGCTCCAGCAGGAAGCGGCGCGCAAGCTCGGCCTTTCCGCCAGCGAGACGATGCGGATCGCCCAGCAACTCTACGAGGATGGCGCGATCACCTACATGCGGACGGACGGCGTTCAGATGGACGGCAGCGCCATCTCCGCCGCGCGCAAGGCGATCGCGGATCGCTATGATGGCGGCTATCTGCCGGATAAGCCACGCCACTATCAGACCAAGGCCAAGAACGCGCAGGAAGCGCACGAGGCGATCCGCCCGACCGATTTCTCGCGGGCGAGCGTCGGCTCCGGCGTGCACGCCAAGCTTTATGAGCTGGTGTTCAAGCGCGCGCTGGCGAGCCAGATGGCCTCGGCCCGGCTGGAGCGGACCAGTGTGGAATTGACCGACGGCACCGGCCAGCATGCCCTGCGCGCGACCGGGCAGGTGGTGCTGTTCCCCGGCTTCCTGGCGCTCTACGAGGAAGGCCGAGACGATGCGGCCGACGAGGACGGCAAGCTGCTCCCCGCGCTCAAGGCAGGCGACCAGCCGGCCAAGAAGAACGTGCGGGCCGAGCAGCACTTCACCCAGCCGCCGCCGCGCTACAGCGAAGCGAGCCTGGTCAAGCGGCTGGAGGAACTGGGTATCGGGCGGCCATCCACCTACGCCTCGACCCTCCAGACGCTCAAGGACCGTGATTATGTCCGCGTCGAGAAGAACCGCTTCTTCGCGGAGGAGAGCGGGCGGCTGGTGACGGCGTTCCTGGAGCGCTTCTTCGAGCGCTATGTCGCCTATGATTTCACCGCCGAGCTTGAGGACGAGCTGGACGATATTTCCGGCGGCCGGGCACAGTGGCAGGAAGTGCTCGCTGCCTTCTGGCGCGACTTCAAGCCCAAGACTGCCGAGATCATGGAGCTGAAGCCGTCCGAGGTGACGGCGCAGCTCGATACGTTCCTCGCGCCGATGCTGTTCCCGGACAAGGGCGACGGCAGTGACCCGCGCGCCTGCCCGCTGTGCGGTGACGGCAAGCTTTCCCTGCGCGGCGGGCGCTATGGGGCCTTCATCGCCTGCTCCAACTACCCAGAGTGCAAATATACCCGCAAATTCGGCCAGCCCGGCGGATCGGGGGATGGCGCTGAGAGCAGTGGACCGGAAGAGCTGGGCCTGCACTCCGAGAGTGGCGAGCCGGTGCTGCGCAAGGCTGGCCGGTTCGGGCCGTATATCGAGACGAAGATCGGCGAGGATACCAAGCGGGCGTCCATCCCCAAGGATCTGCCGGGCGGTGAACTGACGCTGGACTGGGCGGTGAAGCTGCTCTCATTGCCGCGCACGCTCGGCAATCATCCGGAGACGGGCAAGCCGATCACCGCCAGCCTGGGCCGCTATGGGCCATATCTGGCGCATGAGGGCAAATATGCCCGGCTCGGCTCTACCGCGGAGATTTTCGAGACGGGGATGAACGCGGCGGTCGTCAAGCTGGCCGAGGCTGCCAATCGCGGCGGGCGCAAGAGCGCGGAGCCGCTGCGGGTGCTGGGCGCCCATCCACGCACCGAGGCTGAGATCAGGCTGATGGAAGGGCGCTACGGCCCCTATGTGACCGATGGCACGACCAATGCGACGTTGCCCAAGTCGATCACGCCAGAAGCGCTCACGCTGGAGGAAGCCGCGCAACTGATCGATGATCGCGCGGCGGCGCCGTCCAAGGCCAAGGGGCGTAAACCCAAGGCCAAGGCCCCGGCCAAGAAGGCGACCGCCAAGAAGGCCCCGGCGAAGAAGAAAGCCGCGGCTGAGAGCTGAGCCACCCCGCCTGTGATGGGGAGCAGTCTGCGCGCGCCATGGGCGGCGGCAGGCCTGCCTCATCGCGACCCGCTAAAGCGCGGGTAGGGGCGGCTGTTAGCAAAAGGCGCGTGCCAAAGCGGCCTCGAAGGTCTAGCCGAAGCTCGGATTTTGACGACAACGCGCCTATGCCGGCGTGCCAGGATGATGGAATGACCGAGAGCCTCACTCACCTCGAACGACTGGAAGCCGAGAGCATCCATATCATGCGGGAGGTCGTGGCGGAGGCGGAAAAGCCGGTCATGCTCTATTCGGTGGGCAAGGATTCGGCGGTGATGCTGCATCTCGCCCGCAAGGCCTTCTATCCCTCGCCGCCGCCCTTCCCGCTGCTCCATGTCGATACGACGTGGAAGTTCAAGGCGATGTATGAGCTGCGCAACCGCATGGCGAAGGAGAGCGGCATGGAGCTGCTCGTCTATCAGAACCCGGAAGCCAAGGCGCGGGGCATCAATCCGTTCGACCATGGCGCGCTGCACACGGACATGTGGAAGACGGAAGGGCTGAAGCAGGCCCTCAACCTCCATGGCTTCGACGTGGCATTCGGCGGCGCGCGGCGCGATGAGGAGAAGAGCCGGGCCAAGGAGCGCATCTTCTCCTTCCGCACGGCGAGCCATGGCTGGGACCCCAAGAACCAGCGGCCCGAGCTGTGGAACCTCTACAATGCCCGCAAGAACAAGGGCGAGAGCATCCGCGTCTTCCCGATCAGCAACTGGACCGAGCTGGATATCTGGCAATATATCCAGCTCAATGATGTGCCGATCGTGCCACTCTACTTCGCCGCGCCGCGCCCGACGGTGGAGCGCGACGGGGTGCTGCTGATGGTCGATGATGAGCGCTTCCGGCTGGAGCCGGGCGAGGAGCCGGTAATGCGCTCCATCCGCTTCCGCACGCTCGGCTGCTACCCGCTGACCGGCGCGGTGGAGAGCGAGGCAGCGACGCTTTCCGAAGTCATTCAGGAGATGCTGCTCACCACCACCAGCGAACGGCAGGGCCGGGTGATCGACAAGGATGCGGGCGGCGCCGGCATGGAGAAGAAGAAGCAGGAGGGCTATTTCTGATGGGCCGTTCTTCGCTTGGTTCCATGTGCACGGTTGATTTTCTGCGGTTCGGGAGGATGTTGTGATGGATGATCTGGCCGAACCGATCTACCGGACGGACGCGCTCATCGCGGAGGATATCGACGCTTATCTGGATCGCCACCAGTATAAGTCGATGCTGCGCTTCATCACCTGCGGCAGCGTGGACGACGGCAAATCGACGCTGATCGGCCGTCTGCTCTACGACAGCAAGATGATCTTCGAGGATCAGCTGGCCGCGCTGGAAGCGGACAGCAAGCGCGTCGGCACGCAGGGGCAGGAGATCGATTTCGCGTTGCTGGTCGACGGCCTCGCCGCCGAGCGCGAGCAGGGCATCACCATCGACGTGGCCTATCGCTTCTTTACCACCGAGAAGCGCAAGTTCATCGTCGCGGATACGCCGGGGCACGAGCAATATACCCGCAACATGGTGACGGGCGCCTCCACCGCCGACCTCGCCGTGATCCTGATCGACGCGCGCAAGGGCGTGCTCACTCAGACGCGGCGGCACAGCTACCTCGCCAAGCTTGTCGGCATCCGCCACATCGTGCTGGCGGTGAACAAGATGGACCTGGTCGGTTACGATCAGGCTGTGTTCGATGCGATCGTGAAGGATTATACCGCCTTTGCGCAGAGCATCGGCATCGAACGGTTCACGCCGATCCCGATTTCCGGCTTCAAGGGTGACAATATCACCGCGCTTTCGGCCAATACGCCCTGGTTCAAGGGACCGGCGCTGATCGAGCATCTGGAGACGGTGGAGGTGGACAACAGCGCCGATCAGGCGCGGCCGTTCCGCATGCCGGTGCAGTGGGTCAACCGCCCCAATCTCGATTTTCGCGGCTTTTCCGGCCTGATCGCAAGCGGAACCGTCAAGCCCGGCGATGCGGTGCGCGTGCTTCCCTCCGGCAAGACCAGCACGATCAGCCGCATCGTTACGCTCGACGGCGATCTTGCTGAGGCGGTCGCCGGCCAGTCGGTCACGCTCTGCCTTGCCGACGAGATCGACTGCTCGCGCGGCGATGTGATCGCGGCGTCCGACAATCCTCCGCAGGCGGCGGATCAGTTCGAAGCCTCGCTTGTCTGGATGGCGGATGAGGCGCTCAAGCCGGGCCGGGCCTATTGGATCAAGATCGGCACGCAGATGGTGTCCGCCACGGTGCAGGCGCCGAAATATGAGGTGAATGTCACCACGCTGGAGCATCTCGCGGCCAAGACGCTGGAGCTGAATGCCATCGGCGTCGCGGAGATCGCGACGGACCGGCCGATCGTGTTCGAGCCTTATGCGGAGAGCCGCGCGCTCGGCGGGTTCATCCTGATCGACAAGATCAGCAACGCCACCGTGGCAGCCGGCATGCTGCACTTCTCGCTGCGGCGGGCGCAGAACGTCCACTGGCAGGCGGTCGATATCGGGCGCGATGCCCATGCCGCGCAGAAAGGGCAGCGGCCGGCCCTGCTCTGGTTCACCGGCCTCTCCGGCTCGGGCAAATCGACCATCGCCAATATCGTCGAGAAGAAGCTTTATGCGCTCGGGATGCACAGTTTCCTGCTCGATGGCGACAATGTCCGCCACGGGCTGAACAAGGATCTCGGCTTCACCGAGGCGGACCGGATCGAGAATATCCGCCGCGTGGGCGAGGTCGCCAAGCTGATGACCGACGCGGGCCTGATCGTCATCACCGCGTTCATCTCGCCCTTTAGGGCTGAGCGCGAAATGGTGCGCGCCATGCTGCCGGAAGGCGAGTTTCTGGAGATATTCGTCGATACGCCGCTGGCCGCAGCCGAGCAGCGGGACGTCAAGGGCCTTTATCGCAAGGCGCGTGCCGGCGAGTTGAAGAACTTCACCGGCATCGACAGCCCCTATGAAGCGCCGGAGGAACCGGAAATCCGCATCGACACGACGCGGACCTCGCCGGAAGACGCCGCCGATCTCATTATCGAGCGCCTGCTCGGTAAATGGAGCCCGACCCTTTGAGCGACGCCGACCTGGCTGCGGAACTGGCGGAGGAAGCAGGCCGGCTCCTGCTCGACCTGCGTACGGCCGGCCGGTTCGAGGGCAAGGCGCTCGGCAAGGAAGGGGATGCCTCCGCCAACCGGCTGATCGTCGCGGCGCTACGCGCGCGGCGCCCGGCGGATGGCCTGCTTTCAGAAGAAAGCCGGGACGATGGCACCCGCCTTGCCCAGCCGCGCGTGTGGATCGTCGATCCGGTCGACGGCACGCGCGAATATGCCGAGGGTCGATCCGACTGGGCGGTTCATATCGCGCTGGCGATTGACGGCGTGCCCGCCATTGGCGCGGTCGCCTTGCCCGGACTGGGGCTTGTGCTGCGCTCCGATACGCCTGCGCCGCTGCCACCCGCGACCACGCGGCCGCGCATGGTGGTGAGTCGTAGCCGGCCGGCCGCCGAGGCGCTCGCCGTGGCGGAGGCGCTGGACGCGGACCTGATCCCCATGGGGTCGGCTGGCGCCAAGGCGATGGCGGTGGTGCGCGGCGAGGCGGACATTTATCTCCATTCCGGCGGGCAATATGAATGGGACAGTTGCGCCCCGGCAGCGGTTGCTCGCGCCTATGGCCTGCATTGCTCACGCATCGACGGCACGCCGCTCGTTTACAATCGCGCGGATGTTTATCTGCCCGATTTGCTGATCTGCCGGCCTGAATGGGCCGAGCCTGTGCTGCAATTGCTCTCGGCTCCCGCTCTCTGAACCTGACTGTGCGGCGGGTCATCGTCCGCCGCTACCCGCTCCGGCGGGGTGGCTGCCGATACCCGGCTCAGCTCTGTAACAAATCCGCCATGAAAACGTCATCGACCTGACGCTGGAATCGCATCTCGCTGTCACACTGATCCCCTAGCTGCCCGGCCGAGGGCGCAAAGGGGGACCATAGAGTCGATAGTCCCATTGGCCGTCCTGCACTCGACAACCCGGCTCAATCCGGCAGCGGAGACGACGATGAAACATATCATGCGGACCAAGACGATCATGCTGGCGGGCGCTGTTCTGCCGCTTCTGGCCGGCTGCGGCGCAAACGAGATTGCTTCGCCCGGTACGGGCGGCAATGTCACCATCAATCCTCCCGCGACGGGCACGCCGACCCCGTCGCCCACGCCGACGCCGGCTGCAACGGTGACTCCGGCGGGCGGTTGCCCGACGCTGCCCTCCGGCGCGAATCCGCTGGTCGATCGTGGCGTGACGGCCGAGACGCCCACGGGCATCTGGCGCATCTGCGAACTGCCGGCGACGATCAATCAGTCGATCACGCTCACCAAGGTGCCAGGCCTGCTCTATGCGCTCCCCGGCCGCGTGAACGTCGGTTGCGATCGCGGCTTCAGCGAGAGCCAGGTGCCGGCAAGCTGCACGCTGCCGGCGGTGACGCTCAAGATCGAGCCGGGCGTCATCCTGTATGGCGCCACCGGCCAAAGCTGGCTGGCGGTCAATCGCGGTAACAAGATTGATGCCGTCGGCAGTGAGACGGCACCGATCATCTTCACCAGCCGCGACAACGTCCTCGGGATCAACAGCGACAGCTCGATAGGCCAGTGGGGGGGCGTGGTCCTGATGGGGCGCGCCAAGGTGACCGATTGTACATATGGCTCAGTGGCTGCCGGCACCTGCGAGCGTGACACGGAAGGCTCGGCCGATCCGGCGATCTTCGGCGGCGCGGACGATGCGGACAGCAGCGGCCGCATGAAATATGTCCAGATCCGCTATTCGGGCTTCGTGCTCGGCAAGGATGTCGAGCTGCAGGCGTTGACCACGGAAGGCATCGGCAGCGGCACGGAACTGGAGTATATCCAGAGCCACAACAGCTCCGATGACGGCGCGGAATTCTTCGGCGGCGTGGTCAACTTCAAGCATTATATCGCCACCGGTGCGGACGATGACAGCCTCGACGTCGACACGGGCGCCCGCGCGAACTTCCAGCACGTCATGCTCATCCAGCGCGCCGGCGCCGGTGATGCGCTGATGGAGATCGACAGCAACGGCAAGGAAAGCGATACGCCGCGCACCAACCTGAAGGTGGTGAACTTCACGGCCATTCAGAGCCAGATCAGCAGCAACAACGAAGCCAATGACCAGGCCTCCATCCTGCTGCGCGGCAATTCCGATACGACCTTCGCCAATGGTGTCATCGTCACGCCGAACAACGAGTGTCTGCGCCTGCATGGCACCGGCGTGACCGCGGAGCGGGCCACGCTGGTAGCTCATTCGACGGTGCTGACCTGCAACAGCACGAAGTATATCGGCAGCGGCGCGGCCGGCTCCGCATACACGGCGGCCGACATCGCGGCGATCTTCGGCGCCAACGGCAATAATGACGTGTTCACGACCACGCTCTCCAGCCTGTTCGTCAACGGCGCCAATGAGAGTCAGGTGGCCGCGTTCGATGCCAAGACGCTCGATGATTTCTTCGACACCACCACGCACATCGGCGCGGTGAAGGACGCGAATGATGGCTGGTTCAAGGGCTGGACCTGCAACTCGGCCACCGCGACCTTCGACGATCAGGCCAATGGCAACCGGGCCTGCACGTCGCTGCCGGTCACCTGATCGCTGCTCGACCAATGCAAGCGGGGTGCGGCTTCTGATGGCCGCACCTCGCCCGTGACACCTTCCATTCCAAGGGGACATTCCATGGCGACGCCGCTCAAATATGCGGGCCTGCTCCTCATTTCATCGGCGCTGACTTCGCCCGCGTTCGCGCAGGCTGCCGAGGATGCCGCGCCCATCGCCGGCGATGCGGCCTCTTCCCCCGCTCAGGCGGCCGCCGCTGACGATGAGGGAGACGCGCCCGATATCTCGATCCCCGGTGGCGACATTGTGGTGGTCGGCCGGCGCGGCGCGAATGTTCAGAAGAGCGCGCCAGCCGTCGTCTCCGTCCTCTCCAGCGCGGACATCGCGCGGACGGGCGAGGGCAATATCGCCGGTGCGCTCGGCCGTGTCACCGGCCTCAGCGTCGTCGGCGGCGGCTTCGTCTATGTGCGCGGCCTTGGTGACCGATATTCGCTGGCGCTGCTCAACGGCTCGCCGCTGCCCAGCCCGGAGCCGCTCAAGCGCGTGGTGCCGCTGGATCTCTTCCCTACCAACATCGTCTCCTCCTCGCTGGTCCAGAAAAGCTATTCGCCCAACTTCCCCGGCGAATTCGGCGGCGGCGTCATCAACCTGACGACGAGCGCGGTGCCGAGCGAGAGCTTCCTGACCGTGAGTGGCGGCGTGGGCGGCAATAGCGAAACCACCACGTCGGTCGGTTATGTCCATTACGGCGCGAAGACGGACTGGACCGGCTTCGACAACGGCTCGCGCAACATTCCGCCGGCGCTGGCAGCCTATTTCGCCAGCGGCGAGCGGCTCAACGACGGCAATGTCGATACGCAGGCGATCGGCAAGGAACTCGTCACCTGGCGCAATGGCGTCGTGCAGCGGCAGGACAGGATCGCGCCCAACTGGTCGGCAACGCTTTCGGGTGGCGCTTCGTTCGAGATTAGCGGCGACGCCACGCTCGGCCTGATTGCGACCGCCGGCTACAGCAACAAATGGCAGACGCGCGACGCGATCCAGCAATTTTCGGTCAGTTCGGACCTGTCCTCGCTCGATTCGAGCTTTGAGCGGGTGTCGACCGATAATCGCGTGGTGGTGAACGGCCTTGTCGGCGTCGGCCTCGAATTCGGCGAGAACAAGCTGCGTTGGACCAATCTCTACATCCGCGACACGCTCAAGCATACGCGCCTCGGCCTGGGGCAGAAGAACCAGACCCAGACCGATTATATGCAGCAGGATACCGCCTGGTATGAGCGGCAGCTCATCAGCACGCAGCTTACCGGCGAGTTCAAGGTGACGCCGGACCTGAACATCGACCTGCGCGGCGGCTACGCCAACTCCCAGCGCGAGGCGCCCGGCGAGCTGTCGATCGAATATGTCCGCACCAATGCGGGGGCCGATCCCTATGGCGCCTATTTCGTCAACCGGCTGGACGGCAACCGCGGCAATGCGGAGATCACCTATTCGGATCTGAACGAGGATCTCTGGTCATTCGGCGCCGACGCCACCTATCGGGTGATCCCCGATCTGGCGTTCTCGGCAGGCTATGCCTATCAGCGGACGATCCGCGAAAGCTCGCGCCGGGATTTCCAGTATCGCGCGCCGAGCACCTTGCCGGGCGGCGTGGACATGTTCCGGCCGGATCTGCTTCTCTCGGGCAGCATCATCGATGCGTTCGACATCGGGCTGGTCGAGGATGACAGCAGCCCGGTCTTCCGCGCCAAGCTGTTCAACCATGCCGGCTATGGCAAGCTCAACTGGCAGATCACGCCGGAGCTGCTGATCGACGCGGGCGTCCGCTATGAGACGGCCAAGCTGCGGGTGGCGCCGGTGCAGGTGTTCGCCGTGCCCGGTTCCTCGCTCGCGGCGACCAATCTCGACAACGACTATTGGCTGCCCGCCGCGACCCTGACCTGGCAGATGCAGCCGGATATGCAAATCCGGCTCAACGCCTCCAAGACCATCGCCCGGCCGCAGTTTCGCGAGCTGATCTTCCAATATTATTTCGACCCGGATTCGAACCGGCAGTATCGCGGCAACCCGCTGCTGACGGATAGCGAGCTGTTCAACGCCGAAGCGCGCTACGAATGGTATTTCGCGCGCGATCAGCGCCTGTCCGTCGCGGGCTTTTTCAAGCGGCTGGATAATCCCATCGAACCGTTCAACTTCATCCTGGCCGACAAGCTCGTCACCAGTTTCGCCAATGCGCCCAAGGCGGACCTTTATGGCGCCGAGGTCGAGGTGCAGAAATATATCGACGCGTCGGTTCTCTCGGGCAGCGACTTTTTCGCCAGCCGCCGCATCCTGGCGATCGCGAACTATACCTATACCAAGTCCAAGCTGAAAGTCGGGCCGGATGACAAGGTGGCGGTGTTCGGCGCATCATCGACCAATGCGACCGACTTCTTCCGCGATGGCGCGGCGCTCACCGGCCAGTCGGACCATCTGGTGAACCTGCAACTGGGGCTGGAGGATACCGACAGTCTCTCGCAGCAGACGCTCATCCTGTCCTATGCCAGCAAGCGCGTGACCAGCCGGGGCATCGCGAACCAGGGCCAGCCGGATGTGTATGAACATCCCGGCTTCAATCTGGACTTCGTCGCGCGGCAAGGCGTCGATCTGGCGGGGCGGGCATTCGACGTGAAGTTCGAGGCGCGCAATCTCACCAACCGGAAATATCGCGAGCTGCAATCGAACGGCACGAACACGGTGATCTATAACGGATATAATAACGGCATCACCGTCAATCTGTCCTTGTCCACCACCTTCTAGGGGTATCGTGCCGCTCCCGAGGCATGGCTGAAAGGGCGGTCGCAAGGCCGCCCTTTCCATTTTGTCTCAATGCGTGGTGAGAGGCAGATCGCTTGGCGAGATGACACCTTTCGGCATCATCGTTCCGATGCGGTCTGTTGGGATATGTGGCTTTGAGGGCGGTTGCGCTAGTCCACCAATGCGTGTGGCCTAGCCTGCCCAGACCTGCTCGCGATACCATTTGGTGATGATATATTTGGTGCCGGAGCGGACTTTCATGCCGTGATGAAGCGAGGTGCCGTTCACGGCGCCGTCGGGCAATCGGTTGTTCCAGCCGAGCAGTTTTCCTGCCTCGGGCTGGATGATCTTGTTGATGCGGGTGAAGCGGGTGGCTCCGCCGGCAAGGGGGGCGTTCAGATAGACCATGACCGTCCAGGTCCGGTTGCCCGAACGGCCGCAATATGTCTCATAATCCGCGCCTTGCGGCTCGAAATAATCCGTATGTGCCTTGAACTCCTGCCCCACGGCATAGCGCTGGCCCTGCAGCGGCTCGCCATAGGCCGGATCGATGCCGGCAAAGGCGGCGAGCTTGCCGTTGATGGCGGCGACGACCGGGTCCGTATCCTCCAGATCGCATGTCTCGCTGGTGCGGAAGGCCTCATAGCCCATATCGTCCGCGATGGTGGAGGGGCGCCGCCTGGCATCGATCCGCTCGATCAGCGCGCCGCATTCCTCCAGGGTCAGGAAATCGCGCATGATGAACAGTTCCAGCCCCTTGCCGGGAAAGCGCTGGATTCCGGGCTGGCCGGCGAGGAGGGGAGCTTCGCGCGTCGACATGGTCTGCGGGGACGTCTAGCAAGGCGAGTATGCCGCGATCAACCAATCAGATGCGATACGAAGCCTGTCTTTTTTTGGTAACTATATTGTCTTCGATCGGTCATAGTAGGCGCCTAGGCAGCGCGTGCTGTGGAGGGCATCAAGCTTAATATGCGATGGAGCGATTTCATTCGGCGCGCGCGGCCGGCGCAGGCGAAAGCCGCGTCCGATTTCGGCCAGTGGATCGAGGCTGCGCTGCTCGTGCTGCTGATGATCCAGATCGCCCGGCTGCTCTGGGCGCTGGTGACGCCCGTCGGCCTGTTCGGCGAGTGGCGCGCCCGCGAACCCGTGATCGTCAGTGCCGACGCGCGGCAGGCGCTGTTCGCGGGGTTTGATCCTTTCTTCCGCACCGGCGCCGCCATCGGCGCAGCGGGCGCGCAGCAAGTCACCACCCTGCCGCTCAAGCTCTATGGCACCAGCGTCAATGAGGCGTCCGGTCAGGGCACGGCGATCATCGCCAATGAAAGCGATGAGCAATCGAGCTACGCGGTGGGCGACGAGATCGCGCCCGGCGTGGTCCTCAAGGCGGTCGCCTTCGACCATGTCGTCATCCAGCGCGGCGGCGCCAGCGAAACCCTCTATATCGACCAATCCAGTGGCGACATTGCCGGGGATGATGGCGCGGCCCCCGCAAACGCTCCCGCCTCGCCCGGCCTTGCGGCTCCGCCGCCTCACGGGCTGGAACCGGACGGCCTGATAAGCGCCCTCAACCTTGCGCCGCGCACCGAAGGCGGGAAGGTGACGGGAATCGTCGTGGGCGCGCAGGGTGACAATGAAGCCGCCGCGCTGGCGGGCTTCCGCGCGGGCGACATCATCGTGCAGGTCAACGGCCGGCCCGTGACGAGCGCCGGCGATCTCAATGCGCTCCGCGGCGCTATCAGGCCCGGCGCGCGCCTTTCCTTCATGGTCGAGCGTGGTGCTGCGACCGTGCCGATTTCTCTCGTTCTCCCGGAAAACAGATGAGTTCCATGTCCAAGCTGCGGCGTCTCGCCGGAACCGCCTTTCTTGCCCTGATTTGCGCGGCGCCCGGCTTCGCTCAACTCACGCTCAACGTGCGCGACGCCGATATTCGCGCCTTCATCCAGGATGCTGCCCGCAATACGGGGCGCACCTTCATCATCGACAGCAGGGTGCAGGGCAAAGTCTCGGTCGTGACCGATCGCTCCCTGACCCGCTCGGAATATTTCGAGATTTTCCTTTCCACATTGCGGGCCAATGGCCTGGTGGCGGTGCCGGCAGCCGGTGGCGCCTTTCGCATCCAGCCCGTGGAGGGTGCGGCGGGGCAGCCGGGGCCGGTGGGGCAGGCGGCCAACCGCAACCAGTTCGTGACCGAAGTGATCCGCCTGCGCTCGATCGACGCGCAGTCCGCGCTCGATACGCTGCGGCCACTGGTCAGCAAGGATGGCTCGATCACGGCCAACCGCTCCGGCCGCTCGCTCGTGGTGGCCGATTATGCCGATAATATCGGTCGCATCCGCCGCGTGCTCGCGCAGGTCGATACGGACGGCTCCTCCACGGCGCTCATTCCGCTCAGCAATGCCGGTGCGCGCGAGATTGCGACCTCGCTGCAGACGCTCGTCGGCGGCGGCGGGGAGGGGAGCGCGGCGAATGCGACCATCGTCGCCATCGACAGCTCGAACAGCATCGCCATCCGGGGCGATGCGACCAGCGTGTCGCGGCTCTCCAGCATGGTGCGCGATCTCGACAAACGAGCTGAGTCCGGCACGGAAATACGCGTCTATTGGCTGCAGAATGCCGATGCCGATAAGATGCTGCCGGTGCTCCAGCAATTACTCGGTCAAGCCGCCACGCCGGTGACGAAAGCTTCGTCCTCTGCCAGCGCGTCCGCTCCGGCCGGCAATGGCGCCCGTAATGCCGGGCCGGCGGAAGCCACGCCCGCCGCAGTCGCCGCAAGCGATGCGGGCACGGGGATCAATGGGCGGGGTGCCGCAGTGGTGACGCGCTATGAGGGCGCTAATGCGGTCATCGTCGCGGCGAGCGGCGAGACGCAGCGCATGCTCGGCGAGGTGATCCGCCAGCTTGATACGCGGCGCGAGCAGGTGCTGGTCGAAGCCATCATCGTGGAGATCGGCAACAATGCCGCGCGCAAGCTGGGCGTGCAGTTCCTGCTGGGCAGCACCAAAACCGGTTTTGCGGCGACCAACTACTCCAACGCCAGCCCCAATCTGCTGACGCTGGCCGGCGCGATCGGCGCGACCAAGCTCGGCACGCAGGAAACGGTGGTGGTAGCGCCTGACGGCACCAAGACCACGACGACGACGACCGAGAATAGCGGCCTTGCCAACCAGCTCCAGAGCGCGGCGGTGGAGACGCTGCAGAATGCGACCGGCGGCTTTGGCGGTGTCGCCACCCAGTTGGGCCGCAACGGCATATTGGGCGCGATCATCAACGCGGTGCAATCCGACACGGAGAGCAATGTGCTCTCTACGCCGTCCATCACCACGCTGGACAACCAGCAGGCGCACATGCTGGTCGGGCAGGAAGTGCCGGTCGCCACAGGCGAGGCGCTCAGCCCCAATTTCGACAATCAGTTCCGCACCGTGCAGCGCCAGAATGTCGGCATCATGCTGGACGTGACGCCGCAGATCAACGCGGGCGGCACGATCAAGCTGTTCATCAAGCAGGAGGTGAGCAGCGTGGCCGGGCCTGTCTCCAACAGCAGTAGTGACCTCATCATCAACAAGCGCCAGTTCGAGACGACGGTGCTGGTCGATGACGGCGATATTCTCGCGCTCGGCGGCCTGCTCGATGACAATGAGCGGCGGACGATCGAGAAGATCCCGTTGCTTGGCGACCTGCCGGTGCTGGGCAACCTGTTCAAGTCCAAGAGTCGGGCGCGCACCAAGACCAACCTCATGGTGTTCATCCGCCCGACCATCCTCACGAGCAAGGCGGACGCACAGGAGATGACGGCGCGACGCTATGGCTATATTCGCGGGCGGCAGGCGCTTGCCAATCCGGGTGCGGAGCCTTCCATCGACGAGCTGGTGCGCGATTATATGGGCGCGGCGCTTCCGGTCAGTGGGCCGCAGTCGGGCGATCAGGTGGTCGATGGTCGGGTCGTGCCGATCGAGCCGACGCAATCGCAGCAGGTGGTGCGCCCGGCCTCTGATCCTGCCGCTGCGGACAGCCGAAAATGACGGGGAATCCCGCCGATCTGCCGCCCGAGGGTGTCGGGGCACCAGCGCCCACGCCGGGTGCTGACGCGGAGGCCGAGGCGCCGCATGCGTTGCTGCCGGTCGATATCCCTTATGCCTTCGCGCGCAAGCATGGCGTGGTGATCGTCTCCAGCCGTGATGAGGCCGAAAGCACGGGGCGGCTCGCGATTGCGCTGCGCGAGGGGGCCGATCCACGTGCGCTGGTCGAGGTGCGACGACACCTCGGGCGCAGTTTCGATGTGGCGATCGTGGATGCGGCCAGCTTCGACAGGAGCCTTTCCGATCATTATGCGATGGAAGGCTCGGCTGCCGCCATGGCCGGATCGCTGGCGCTGGGCGGGGATGATCTTGACTTCATCGCCGGCGACCTGCCGACCGCCGAGGATCTGCTGGCGAGCGGTGACGACGCCCCGGCCATCCGCCTCATCAATGGCATCATCGCCGAGGCGGCGCGGCAGGGCGTCTCGGATATCCATATCGAACCCTATGAGACGGGCCTTGTCGTGCGGATGCGCATGGACGGCGTGCTGACCGAGACGCTGCGCATGCCGCCGCATGTCGCGCCGGTGGTGGTCAGCCGCATCAAGGTGATGGCGCGGCTTGATATCGCGGAGCGGCGCGTGCCGCAGGACGGGCGCATCGGCCTGACGCTGGGCGGCAAGCTGCTCGATGTGCGCGTCTCCACGCTGCCCAGTCGCGCAGGCGAGCGGGTGGTGCTGCGTATTCTCGACAAGGAGAATGCAGGCATCGCGCTCGACGTGCTCGGCCTCACCGGTTCGGCGGACGAGGTGCTGCGCGCGGCCTTGCGCGAGCCGAATGGCATCATTCTCGTCACCGGCCCGACCGGCAGCGGCAAGACGACGACGCTCTATGCCGGCCTGCGTCAGCTCAACGATGGCAGCCGCAATATCCTCACCGTCGAGGACCCGGTCGAATATGCCATTGAGGGCGTGGGGCAGACGCAGGTGAACGTCAAGGTGGGCCTGACTTTCGCGGCTGGCCTGCGTGCGATCCTGCGGCAAGACCCGGACGTGGTGATGGTCGGCGAAATCCGTGACCGGGAGACGGCCGAGATCGCCGTGCAGGCATCGCTCACCGGCCACCTCGTGCTCTCGACCGTGCACACCAATGACGCGGTGGGCGCGATCACCCGCATGCGCGACATGAAGGTGGAGCCGTTCCTGCTCGCCTCGACGCTGCGCGCGGTGCTGGCGCAGCGCCTGGTGCGCCGGCTGTGTCATGACTGCCGCGAGCAGGTGCCGGCCGACAAGGCGGCGAGCGCGCTGCTGGGGATCGACGAGGGCACGCTGATCTACCGGCCGGTTGGCTGCGATACCTGCAACCATAGCGGCTACAAGGGCCGGGTCGGCGTGTTCGAGGCGATCCGCGTGGATGAGACGATCCGGCGGATGATCAACGAAGGTGGCGATGAATCGCTGATCGCGCGCCATGCCTTCCTCAATGCGCCCAATCTCGGCGCGGCAGCGCGGGCATTGGTGCGCGACGGTGAGACGAGCGCGGAGGAGGCGATCCGCATCTCGCGGCGTGAAGCGATCGATGCCTGACTTCGATTATGTGGTGATCGACAAGGCCGGGCGGGAGAAGCGCGGCCTGCTGCGGGCGGACTCGGTGGGCGATGCCCGCGCGGCGCTGGCGGCCAAAAAGCTGTTCGTCGTGCGCATTGCCGAAGGGCGCGGCGCGACCGGCGGCGTGAGCGAGGGCGGCAAGGCGCGCCGCAGCCTGCTCAGCTTCGAGCGCAACAGGCTTTCCGCCAAGGAATTGACGCTGTTCACCCGGCAGCTTTCCACGCTGGCGCAGGTTTCTCCACTGGAG
>Ga0180219_1001274_pt1 | contig 16854 bp, 13 predicted proteins | sample eDN3rd30CBELigMG_FD_151338 | JGI IMG/M metagenome (GOLD analysis project Ga0180219, IMG submission 151338) | Enriched Miracle-Growth compost microbial communities from Emeryville, California, USA - eDNA 3rd pass 30_C BE-Lig MG (version 2)... ...
GCTGTCGCGGTGATCGCCTCCAATGCGGGGCAGTTGATCTTCGGCGCCGAGACGCGCCCGTTCCCCCCGCTGTTCGAGAATCCGCATGTCGAGATCGGCGGCATCCGGCTGGATCCCAGCCAGCTCACCGCCATCGGCGCGACCGCCGCCTTCCTGCTGCTGTTCCACCTCGCGTTGAACCGCACGCTGCACGGGAAGGCGCTCAAGGCCGCCGCCCGCGATCCCGACATGGCGATGATGCTCGGCATCCGGGTGAGCCGCTATATCGCGATCGCGTTCGCGCTCGCCGGCGTGATGGCGACACTGGCGAGCTTCCTGATCGGGCCGTTGACCTTCATCAACGCCAACTTCGGCTTCTCGCTCGGCATCAAGGGTTTTGCGGCGGCGGCGCTCGGCGGTCTCGGGACGCTTCCCGGCGCGGTCATCGGCGGCCTGTTGCTTGGGCTCGCCGAGACATTCTCGAGCACCTACCTGAGCTCCGATCTGAAGGACATCATCACGCTCTCGATCCTCTACGGCATCCTCGTGTTCCGCCCCACCGGACTTGTCGGCGAGGCGAACATCGTCAAGGTGTGAAATTTTCAAGCCTCGCGCGTAACAGCATGGGTCGTTGAGGCACGCGCACGCACGTCCGTGCGCTGTGAGATCAACTTTGTTTGTCGCTCGGAAAGAAGCTTCCCTGATTGCGCTTTCACCCATCCGGATAACGCTACGGGCCGGTGATATGGAGCCGCCCGCCGGATCGGGCGGAACTGTCAAGTGCGCGCGCGGCCGCCGCCGGCGAGGAAGTCCGCATAGGCGGCCGCCAGCCCGTCCCGGAGCCGCGTCGCGGCGCGCCAGCCCAGCCGGGTAAGCTTTTCGACATCCAGCAGCTTTTGCGGCGCGCCATCGGGGCGAGACCGGTCGAACACGATCTCCCCCTGGTAGCCGACGACGTCGGCGACGAGCCGCGCGAAGTCCGCGATGGTGATGTCCGCGCCGGTGCCGATATTGATGAACTCGTCGCCGGAATAGCGCCGGAGGACGAACACGCAGGCGTCGGCGAGGTCGTCGACCGCCATGAACTCGCGGCGCGGCGTGCCGGTGCCCCAGACGGTCACCGACGGCGCGCCGGCCTGCTTCGCCTCATGGAACCGGCGGATCAGCGCCGCGGGAACGTGGCTGTGCTCGGGATGATAGTTGTCGCCCGGACCGTAAAGGTTGGTCGGCATCACCGAGATGTAGTCGGCCTTGTATTCGCGCCGGTAGGCTTCGACGAGCTTCAGCCCGGCGATCTTGGCGACCGCATACCATTGGTTCGTCGGCTCGAGCGGGCCGGTCAGCAGCATGTCCTCGCGCATCGGCTGCGGCGCCAGGCGCGGATAGATACAGGACGACCCAAGAAAAAGGAGCTTTGCGACGCCCGCCTCGTGCGCCGCCCGGATGACGTTGACCGCGATCGCGATGTTTTCCGCCAGGAACTCGACCGGGCAGGCATTGTTGTAGGCGATGCCGCCGACCTTGGCGGCGGCGTGGAACACCACCTCGGGCCGATGCGCGCGCATCCACGCGCGGACGGCTGCGGGATCGGTAAGGTCGAGCATGTCGCGGGGGGCGGACAAAAGCTCGCAACGCTCGGCGGCCAGCCGGCGCATCAGCGCAGCACCGACCATGCCGCGGTGGCCCGCCACGTAGACCCGCTTGCCCGCAAGGTCGAAGACCGGTTCCATGCTAGCTCGTCCGATCCCTGCGGTCGTTCTCGCGCTGGACTGCTTCGAGGTCGCTGTCGACCATCTCGTTGACGAGTTCGTCGAAGCTCGTCCTGTGCTTCCAGCCGAGCCTGGCGCGGGCCTTGGAAGGGTCGCCCAGCAGGAGGTCGACTTCGGTCGGGCGGAAATAGCGCGGATCGATCTCCACCAGCACGCGGCCGGTCTTCGTATCGATGCCTTGCTCGTCCACGCCCTTGCCGCGCCATTCGAGCGTGAAGCCGGCGCGGGCAAAGGCCTTTTCGGTGAATTCACGCACGGAATGCTTCTCGCCGGTCGCCAGCACGTAGTCGTCGGGCTGCGGCTGCTGCATGATCATCCACATTCCCTCGACATAGTCGCGCGCATGTCCCCAGTCGCGCTCGGCGTCGAGATTGCCGAGGAACAGCTTGTCCTGCATGCCGAGCTTAATGGCTGCGACCGCGCGGGTGATCTTGCGGGTTACGAAGGTCTCGCCGCGGGTCGGGCCTTCATGGTTGAAGGCGATGCCGTTGGAGGCATGCATCCCGTAGGCTTCGCGATAATTGACCGTCATCCAATAGGCGTAGAGCTTGGCCGCGCCGTAAGGCGAGCGGGGGTAGAACGGCGTCGTTTCCCGCTGCGGCACTTCCTGCGCCTTGCCGTAAAGCTCCGACGTCGAGGCCTGGTAGAACCGGACTTCCTTCTCCATGCCGAGGATGCGGATGGCCTCGAGGAGCCGCAGGGTGCCGAGCGCGTCGGCGTTGGCGGTATATTCCGGCGTCTCGAACGAGACCTGCACATGGCTCTGCGCTGCCAGATTGTAGATTTCGGTCGGCCGGGTCTGCTGGATGATGCGGATGAGATTGGTGGCGTCGGTCAGGTCGCCATAGTGCAGGGTCAGGCGGACATTCTCGGCATGGGGGTCCTGATAGAGATGGTCGACCCGCTGGGTATTGAACGAGGACGAACGGCGCTTGAGCCCGTGAACGATGTAACCCTTGCCAAGCAGGAACTCGGCCAGCAGCGCGCCGTCCTGACCGGTGGCGCCGGTGATTAAAGCAATTCTACGATCGCTCATACTGTCTCTTGGAACCTTGCCTCAGGTCGGCACGGCAAAGGAAACCGAAAACCGGCCTTCGGCGATGACCCACCGCGTCATGCTATACGAGCTATTTCGCATCGGGAAAGCAGCCGACCTTTTTCGTAAATGCGGGCAAGAAGGGCATTAATTATCCTTCGAAATACTATTGGTGTTAATGTGGCTTATTGCTAGAACACAGCAATTATCATGCTTGGCGCTGAAAGTCGCAGCGAAAGCGCTCTTTCCAATTTTTGTTGCCAAACATCATGTCTGCTTTCTTTTCAAGGCTGGACGCCAGGAACAGGTCCTGGATGCGGCTGAAGTTGTCTTACGACAGCATCGGCGCGCTGGTAGCCGTTTTCGATGCCGCCATCATCCTGGCGTGCAGTGTCGCTGCAGGCGCCATCTACCAGTATTTCATTATCGATGATCTGGCGAACATCTCGCCTCAAATGGGAATCGGGGTCGTCGCTGCGATCAGCTACGTGGCCGTCGCGTGGCTCATGGGCCTTTATGACACGCGGGCTCTTTTAAAGACGCTTCGCGATTACGGGCAGATACTGCTCGTGTGGGGCCTCGTTATTTCGTTCATTGTATTACTATTGTTTCTGTTCAAGTTGAGCGCGGAGGTCTCGCGCGGATCGGTGATTTCCTTCGCGGCTTCTGCAATCGTGCTGCTTATCTTGTGGCGCAAGGCGGCCAAGCGCCTCGTGAGATACGCGTTCGCGACCAAGACGATAACCGGTTCCAAGGTCATCATGATCGGCACGCGAGACGAGCTCGCGCCGCTTCGCCCGGATGCGTTGCTGGAATCTTTCGGTCTTCGCGAAGTCGATCGCATCGTGCTTCCATTTCACGATCCGAAAAATCCGGTCATCTCCGATCTCCAGATGGAAGCGGTCGGTCATGCGATACATCAAAGCCGCATGATGGGAGCCAACGAAATCGTTCTCGCGCTGCCATGGGGCGATCGCGCGCACCTGGAATTCGTGCGGGAACAACTTCGCGTTCTTCCATTGCCGGTGCGGCTGCTGCCCGACCAGCATATTCGCTCCATCTGTCTCGATCTCAATACCAACACGACCAGCAATATCCTGATCGACTTGCAGCGCGCCCCGCTCAGCCGCACCGAGCTTGCCGTCAAGCGCCTGTTCGATATCGTGATCGCCGCGACGATGCTGTTCTTGTTGCTTCCATTACTCATCGCGACGGCCGTCGCCATCAAGATGGACTCGAATGGTCCCTTGATCTTCCGCCAGCGCCGGCGCGGCTTCAACGGTCAGGATTTCGTGATTCATAAATTCCGCACCATGCGAGTCATGGAAGACGGAGACGTAATCCGGCAGGCTTCCAAATCCGACACGCGGGTGACACGGTTCGGCCGTCTGTTGCGGCGTTCCAGTATCGATGAGCTTCCGCAACTCATCAACGTGCTGAAAGGCGACATGTCGATTGTCGGCCCGCGCCCTCATGCGCTCGCGCACGACAAGGAATATGGCGCCCTGATCGGCAATTATGCGTTTCGCCATCACGTCAAGCCGGGCATCACCGGCTGGGCGCAGGTTAACGGCTTTCGAGGAGAAACATCACATATCAGCTTGATGCAGAAGCGCGTGGAGCTCGACATTTGGTATATCAACCACTGGTCGATATTGCTGGATTTGGAAATTCTCGCCCGAACGGTGCTTGAAGTCGGAAGATCGAAGAAAGCCTATTGAGGGGCTGAGACAATGAAAATTAATGCCAGGGATTTTTTCAAGGCGAAATGGATCTACAGGTGCCATCGCCTGCGCTCGAAGTTCGGCACGACGCCCACGGTGGAAGTGCTCTTCCAGAATATGGTTCAAAACGGCGTCCAGGCGCTCGGGCTGAGCGTGCCTCCGCTGTATCCGAGGGGAGGGGCAGCCAACTATAGCTTGCTCTATGCAATTCTGAGGATCGCGACGGAGCTTCCGATCAAGCGCGTGCTGGAGATCGGAGCCGGTCAATCCACCTTGCTCCTGAATTCAATCGCGCGGGCGCGCGGCTTGGAAATTGTTACGCTGGAAACCGATTCCAATTGGGCTTCTCGTATTCAGGCGGCCGTCGATCATAAAGTCCACTTCGTCAAGCGTGAGCCCGCCGTAGTCCATGGCCACAGCACGGAAAATATCGTCCTGCCCGCCGACGTGGAGGGGAAATTCGATCTGATCATTGTCGATGGTCCCATCGGTTCTCGCCGGCGGTCCCGGTGGACGGCTTTGTCGGCGCTCGACAAGCTGCTCAATGACGATTTTGTCGTCGTTTTTGACGACGCCGGTCGGGTCGGCGAGCAGGATACCGCGAAGGAGTTCCTGACGAGCAGGGACGAGCAGCTCTTCGTGCATTTCATATTGGGCGAGAAGGCACAGTGCCTGATATCTACCGCGAAATTCCGCGAGGTCGCTTATTTCTAGCGCCCGGCTTCCCCTGCACGATGCTGCGATTCAGCCAATTTGATTTGTCGAGAGGTGGCTTCTCCGCTCCGGACCTGAGCAAGCGGGACTGAACATTGCATCCATGGTGCGCGTCGGCTTCGTGGCGCGTCGCTTCATGGCGCGCCGCTGGGCAAGCCAGATCCCGGTCCGGGCCAGGAAGGCTTTGCTGGACCTGCCTTAATAAAAGTCAGGTTGCCATTATCGATGGCTAGATGAATTCCTGCTTGTCGTCGTCCAGCACGAGACAGGTCAGCCGGCCGGTTGCGTAGGCCCCGGTATCGAGGTTGATGCGATTCTTGTGGACTTCCGGTTCCTTGACTGGCGTATGGCCGTGCACGATGAACTTCTCGAACATGCCCTCGTGCAGCAGGAAATCCTGGCGGATCCACAAAAGGTCTTCGTCCTTTTGGTTTTTGAGCGGAATTCCCGGCCGCACACCGGCGTGCACGAAATAATAGTCGCCGCAGGAGAAGGAGCTCGGCAGCCCTTCGAGCAGCAAGCGATGTTCCGCAGGAACGGCGCGCTCGAACTGCGCCGATAGCTTGAGCTGCTCTTCTTCCGTTGGGCTAAATGACGGTTGCAGGCCATAGGAAGTCAGTGTCTGCAGCCCGCCATACTGGCGCCAGCTGGACAGCACGGCCGGATCCTTGAAGAACGAGAGAAACAGCTCTTCGTGATTTCCCTTCAGCATTAATATTTCGTGGCTGCGTGCGCGTGCGATCAGCCGTTCCAATACCTGCCGGGTCGCCGGGCCGCGATCGACATAGTCGCCCAGAAAAATCTGTACGGAGCGTTTGCTCGGATGGGCAGCCTGATCCGCATCGATGCGGGTCAGTACGTCAACCAGCGCATTCTCGGCTCCATGAATATCCGCCACGACATAAAATCGAAGTCCCTCCGGCAGGCGGGGTTTATGTTTTGTCCTGCTTTTGAAGAGTTTCGGCACGGCGACGGGCGACCTGCGATCAATCAGCGCCGGAAGTTGCGAGCGGTTGGGTTAATAACTCGCGAACGGAAAAGCTCAGTATTGATAAGCATTTATGGGGCTGCTCAAACGGAACTGAAAAAGCTGAAGCGTATGAATGGCCGCAAGCAGGAGCTTGTGGAGACTTCGTATGCGTCGGCGACCGGCACTATTGCTGTCAATTGCGGCATTTCTGTCGCTGTCTCTTTGTGGGCAGGCGCAGGCCGGCTTGTTCAGCTTCCCGCGCGCACTCAAGCCTCAGGTCCAGCGGATCGCGCTGGCGGGACCCGTCCTCGGTCCGATGGCCCATGTCCGCTTCTGCCTGCAATATCCCGCGGACTGCGAAATCCGCAAGATCGCGTTCCGCGGGGGAGCGCTCAGGCTCACCCCGGAGCGTCTCGCCGATCTCCAGGAAGTCAACCGCTTGGTCAATCGCAGTATTGCGCCCGAGCGCAACTTGCTGGGCGTCAACGGGGAAAAGTGGCTGATCGCGCCGACGGCGGGCGACTGCAATGATTACGCTGTCACCAAGCGCCATGAGCTGTTGGCGCGTGGCTGGCCGTCGCGGTCGCTGCTGCTTGCGGAAGTGGCCGTGCCGGACGGCGAACACCATCTTGTCGTGGTCGTGCGCACCGCTCAGGGAGACCTTGTCCTCGACAACCTCCATCAGACCATCAAGCTCTGGTCGGAGGTACCCTATCGCTGGGTGCGGATACAGCGCCCGAGCAATCCGCTTTTCTGGTCGACCGTTCGTCAGGCTGCGGATATCTGAGGCGGAGCTCCGAAGATTGTCTGATGGGCTGGCCGGGATTTAGCCGCCCGCCCGCTTTTCCTTTCGGATTGCCTGCCTATGGCGGGCCGTGCTGAGGTGCCCGGCGAAAGCTCGCCGGGTATCGATACATCCATTTTCGCAACATGGTTCTTTGATTCCCCCCGCAAAAATCTGCGGAAGGTTCTGTTTGGCCGGGATGCCTGCGCACGACGAAGGCTACCGGAAGATTTCCTATTGCGCCGGAAAGTTCGTTCACTCTAGACAAGCCGGGCAGGGGACAGCGCAACACGCGGAATTTGCCTTGTTGCGTAACAGGCCGGCGTGATGTCGCGCCGGTTGGATGGATGCAGGCGAGGGGGTGAGGGGTGGCGCAATCGCGGGGGGTTCTCAGCGCGATGGGCTCCGGCGTCCTGCTGCGGATAGCGGGCGCCGCGGTTAACCTGCTTATCGTTCCTATCGCCATTCATAACCTCGGTCAGGAGCGCTACGGAAATCTGGCTGCGCTTCTCGGAATTGCCGGTTGGCTCATGATCGGCAATCTCGGACTCGGCAATGCCGTGGCGATGTCGCTGGCCGGTCTGCACGATCGGGAGAACGAGGCGCGGATTGTCTTCTGGCGGGCCGTGATTTCGGCCTGCATCGTGATCGGCATCGCGTTAGCGGTCGCGGCTGGTCCGTTCGTGTTTCTGGTACGCGGACTTGCCGCGAATTCTCCCGTCCCCCAGCAGCAGGAACTCTATTGGGCGGGCCTCTACTGCTTTTTTGCTTTTGCGATTTGTGCGATCGGTACGCCTTTCGAGGGGCGTTATTTCGGCAAGCTGCAGACGGCTTACAGCAATTTTACGCGGCTGACCTGGCAATTGATCTCGATCAGCGTTCTCCTGGCCATGGCGTCCGTGCTCGACAGTGTGCTTGCACTGTGCGTTGTCATGACGTTGGCGCCGATGGGGTCGGCGCTCTGGTTCATCGGAAAGGGCATCATCGAATATCCGCCGCCGCGCGGTTTCAAGTTTCGCATTCGCGACGGCACGTCTCTCGTCGGGCAGGGGCTTGGCTTTTTAGGAAGCTCCATCGCGATCATGTTTCACGGCGGGGGATATCTGCCGTTATTCGCCATGGCCTTCGGAAAGGACCAGCTTGCCACCGCCGGCGTGCTGTCGCGCATGACGCAAATGTATTGCAGCTTCATCGCGGTCCTGCTCCTTCCGCTCGGCTTTGGACTTCGGCATGCAATTTCCTCGGGCGATCTACGATGGGTGCGTAAATCGTTGTCCCTGGCCCTGATCGTGCTGCTGGGTGCGGCGGCGGGCGCCGCCGTGGTCCTTATCTTCTGGGGCGAGTTCATCGTTTCCAAGTGGAGCGGCACCGACCTGCCTGGTCTGCGTGAATGGCTTGCTCCCGAAGCGCTTTTGCTGGGTGTTATCAGCTGGTCCTATGTCTGGGTCTTTGTATCGTTCGCGATGCACGGGTCGCTGATCGTTGCCGTGTTGGCGATCGCGGAAATAATACTGATATCCGCGATCTATTATGTAGCGGGGGGGAGCTGGCTTTCGCCTTCGCACAGCCTGTACGTTTCAGCACTGGTGATGCTGCTGCTGTCCGGAACGGTGTTGCCCTGCCGCGTGCTGATGAGCTTTGCGTTCGGTGCGCGCGGTAAATAAAGGAGCGCGCGTTTCCGTCATTCGTTTAGCAGCTCTCCACGACGCCACGGACCGCGATCTGTTACCGCGACAGCAGCGCTTCGACACGAGCCCTGATTTCCGCTCTCGGATTCTGCAGGAGCCGCGGATTCGGAATGGTGGCCGCCGCCGCGGCTGGAAGCGTGCGCGCCCCCGACAAATCCATGTAGCCGCTGCTGACCTTCTTATTAAAGACCTCCGGCTCGGGCGATCCAATCAGCACGTTGCCGGACCATTTATCTCCTGCTGGAACGAGAAGGCTTTCAACGGATTCGCGAAGCCGCGGATGGCGCTGCATGAGCAGCGAGCCTTTGGCCGTCAGGTCTCGCAGGATCGCGATCGCGCGGTGGTTCTCGCTGAAGCTCGAGCGGGGATGCGCTAGTCCCCAGGCGTAGAAGAGCAGCGGCGGCGTGCAGCGGATGAAGATATTCGAGTTGACCTCTACGTCGCTGCCTCCGTTGATGAAGACCGCGTAATCCACGTTATAGAAAATATTGTTCTGGATTTTGATGCCGCTGGCGAAGTCGTCGAGATAGATGCCTTTCACGGCATCGGTGGCAGGCGGACTTCCATTCGAATTCAAATCCTTGCGGGACGTGATGTCGAACAAGAGGTTGTCCTCGATTACGGTTCCGTAAGTCGTCCAGTCGCGCCAGCCGTAGATTGCCCCGCTGTCGCTGACTTCCAGATCAACGGATGAAATGGTGTTGCCGCTGATGCGATGATCGTTACCCTCAAAAATGATTGCCACGTGCGGCGCATTCCTGATTGTATTTTCGGAAACCGTCGCGCCAACGCCCCGGACATACACGGCCGGACGATAGGTCCAGGCGATTTCCGCAAAGCGTTCGAAAGTGTTTCGTGAAATCAGGATGTCGCTGCGCGCGAGGCTGACGCGATCTCCGCCGTCGACATCCACCCCGCCTTCGCCCATGAATCGAACGGCATTGTCCGTGAATTCGATATTCTTGCCCTTGTCTGCGTAAACGGCACGTCCGCCCACGCGCTCGAAGCGGTTGTTCTGAACGACGATCCCTTGAGAGTCGTCGATCGTGATGGCATCTCCGCCAAAGCCTTCAAATGAAATCCCGGAGATCGTGATGCCGCTCGCTTTTCGGATATGGGCGAAGCTATCGGCTTTCGCGAGTTCGGCCGGTTCGTCCAATCGAAGGTCGAGAAAGCCGCCGGCGACCTGAGCACGGCTGTCGACATTCCTTCCGCGCGCATTTTCCAGGGTTATCCGGCTTTTCGCCTTGGGCTTATAGCGGACCGCAGCCTTGGCGATTTCGATCTCGTCCGGAGCCACCACCCGGGCAGGGGAAGATTCATATGACCAGTCGATACTTGGGAACCCGGAGAGACGCACATCGCCCATCATCAAGTCGGCAGGCTGCCCGTCGCCCGTAGCGAGCTTGAACCGCCAATTCGTCCCATCATCCGTCACCGACTGGATATAGCCCCAGCCGCGCGCAGGCCAGCGGCCGGGGACGATCCGTTCTCCGTTTGCCCAGATCAGGATTGGATGGGGTGTCGTCGGCTGAGCCAATCCATATCGGTAGGTCCTGTACTTGCTCAGGGCTTGATCGGTTAACGCTATCCTGTCCGTTCCGGAAACCTGTATCGATCCCAGGACGCGCGTGGAATCTGCGGACGATCCACGTATCTCGAGGGCAGCGCCGTGCAATCTTTCGGCATTCAGCTCGAGGGGAGCCGTAATGCGATACGTGCCGGGCGCGACCGTGACAACGATACTGGAATTCGTGTCCGCGTTTGCGGCGATCGTGTCGAGCGCATGCTGGAGTTCGTCAAACGATCGGATCGATGTCGTATTCCGGCCGGGCCGAAGCGGCGTGGTTTGGTCCGATGCGGCAGGATTGATTTCGATGCCCAGCGTGCGGGCGCAGGTGCTGCCGGGAAGGAAGGTGATAATCGCCAAGGATAAGGCGATGGCCTGAAACAGGAACGAAGCGGGAATTCTTCGGACGCGGCCCTCCGGGAGGAGTCCGGCATCTACGGTGATAGCGCTGCTGCCGGCCATTTATCTTACCCGCTGATTTCATACATCCGCGTTATGGTGAACTTGCGCGTTCGCTTGCGTGATGCTTTTTGGGCTTCTAGATAATTCCGGATAATTCCAGGCTTCTACGGCGCGGCGAAAAGTAAATTTAACTTCGCTGCCCATTTAACTTCGCTGCCCAATGTCATCTTAGCCTCGTACGGCGCTTTTAGTCCATGCTGATGCCCTTTGCGACACGATCTTCGCCGGCTGCCATAGCGATGGTGCGACAACGGGATGCCGGGCCCGGCGACGTGACCAGGTGGCCGGGGGGCGAGGCGCGTCGGTTCGAGCGGGTGTCGCGATGAATGCTTCGGCAGTCTGAGCTATGAGAACCATTGCATTTGTATGGGACAATTTCGGCCCGATGCATGCCGACCGGTGCGATGCCGTTGCGCGCCATTTCGGAAAGCGCGCCGACATCGTGGGTATCGAGTTGGGGTCTCAAAGCGCAACCTATGATTGGAATAGCGAAGCCGGGCAGCTATTCAGGAAGGTGACGTTATTTCCGGGGCGCCCCGTCGACGGGGTGCCCACATGGCGCCGGTTGCGGGCGATCCTCAGCGCCTGCTTCCGCTCCGGCGCTCGCGATTTTTTCCTCTGCCATTATGAACATCCTGCGACGCTGTTCGCCGCCATCGTTCTGCGATTGTGCGGCCGAAAAGTATACGTGATGGGATGCTCGAAGTTTGACGACGTGAAGCGCTATCTGCGTCGCGAGATTTTCAAGAGCTTGTTTTACATGCCTTATCATGGCGGCATCGGCAGCCATCGCCGGTCGACCGAATATCTCGAGTTTTTAGGCGTGCCGGCCGGCCGTATCGAAGGCGGCTACAATACGTTATCGCTGGAGCGGATCAGGCAGGCGGCCGGCGCGCCGCTGGCACCGGACGGTGCTCCATTTGTTGAGCGCCGCTTCACGGTGATCGCCCGTTTCGTACCCAAGAAGAACCTTCCCGTCATATTGCAAGCCTATCGGCTGTATCGGGACAGCGTTGCCCATCCACACAAGCTCGATCTGCTCGGTTCAGGGCCGCTCGAAAGCACCCTGCGGGCGCAGGTCAAGGAACTCGGCCTCGAAGACGATGTGTTTTTTCACGGCTTCCTGCAGGCGCCTGAAGTCGCACATCGCTTGGCGGCATCGCTCGCGCTTTTGTTGCCGAGCGTGGAAGAACAATTCGGAAATGTCGTGCTCGAAGCTCAAGCCATGGCGGTGCCGGTCATTCTTTCGGACAATTGCGGCGCGCGCGACGAGCTTATTCGGACGGGAGTCAACGGCTTTGTCGTCGAGCCTGACAATCCCAAGGGATTTGCGTTCTTCATGCGCCTGCTGTCACAGGACGAGCAGCTCTGGGCGGACATGTGCCGCGCGTCGAGTCTCTTTGTTGGAAAGGCCGATGCGGTTCGTTTCGCCGAGTCGGTCGAACGCTTGGTGGAGGCGCAGTGACTGCCGCCGGAAAGGTAATGAATTTTGTGGTGGCCGCTGTTGCTCTTCCGCCACCGTTACACGGGCAGTCGCTCGTCAACAAGGCAATCACTGACCGGCTGCGGCACAAGACCCCAATTGCGGTTGTTGACTTGTCTCCTGGAAGCTTGAACCGCGATATATTTTATCATCTCCGGCGACTTTGGATGGCGCTGTATACCGCTGCAGTGCTTGTTTTTCATGCAAGTCGGCACCGGAAGACCTTCTACACCGTAGTCGAAGCCGGCGCTGGCATGACCTATACTGTATTTCTAACGTCAATCGCTAAACGTTTGGGTTACCAGCTTTTCCTGCACCATCATGCGAGTAATTACCTGCTCCATTTTGCGCCGATCTTCGACCGATTAGCCCGTAATACCGGAAGTGAAACAGTCCATATCGTTGGTAGTGAACTGATGGCTCGAGATTTGCGCAGCACATATCCTACGGTAAAGGCTATTACCATATCGACAAACGTGTGTCACATCGAGGCAGGACAATTCTCGAAGTTCAGGCCGAGATCGGCGCAAAGTCTCAAGATAGGATTTCTGAGCAATCTGACGATGGAGAAAGGGCTGGGCCGCGCTATTGCTGTGGCATCGCGGCTGAAGGCGACAGGGGCGTCGGTCGATCTGATCTTGGCGGGGCCACTTATTGAAGACGAGGCACGGCACGCTTTTGAGGCGGCGCGTCCAATGCTTGGAGATAATCTCAGCTATCTCGGGCCTGTAATTGGAAGTGCAAAGGCCGACTTTTTCAACTCCATCGATATTTTTCTGTTTCCGACGACGTATCGTCATGAAACGCACGGGCTGGTGGTGTTTGAAGCTATGAGTTATGGGGTTCCAGTTATCGTTAATGATACCGGCTACACTGCTGAATTTGCGCGGGGGAGTGGCATTGTAGTCGCGCCGGGCGAAGACTTTGTCGAGCGTTCGGTTGACACGATTTCCTATTGGGCAACCCATCGCGATGAGCTTGCGGCGCAGTCCGCTGTCAGTCGCCAAGCTTACGAGAGGCTTCGCGCAGATTCGGAGAAACAGTATGAGCGATTGGTAGATTCCATTTGCGGCGATCGAAATTAAGTACGCTAGTATTCAAATATTTCCTACGCAATCATCTGCGATATATTTCGCTCTCGAACCTTCGTGCAGTTAATTATTATCATGAATAGCTCAAGCCATTGGTGTCGATAAATGAGATCCGATAGCGGCGAGCAGCCATCGTTTTTACGACGTAGCCGACCGGAAAGAGATGCGGGTGGATTCGACCGCTTTGACGGTACGATTCAGTTCTATCAGCGGGTCAACGCGCTGCTCCAGCCGCACTTTACGGTGGTGGATTTCGGCGCCGGCCGCGGGCTCAATCATCTTGAAGACCAGAATGCCTACCGCCGCGGACTGATCTGGCTCAGGGGCAAGGTGAAGGAGGTTATCGGCGTCGACGTCGATGATGCCATTTTGGACAACCCCTCGCTCGATCGAACGGTCCTGATCACGAACTCGGAAATTCCGCTGGAGGATGCGTCCGTCGATCTGATCCTGACCGACTTCACGTTCGAGCACCTGCCGGATCCGGTCGGCGTGGCGCGAAGCTTTGAGCGCATTTTGAAACCGGGCGGGTGGATATGCGCGCGTACCCCCAATCGTCACGGCTACATCGCGCTCGGCAACCGCATCATCCCCGATAGCCTGAAGATGAAAGTCCTGCGCGGCGCGCAGCCGATGCGAAAGGACGAGGACGTTTTTCCCGCATTCTACCGAATGAATACACTAGCCGCGCTGAAGCGCATTTTTCCGAGCGAGCGTTTCAAGCACTGCAGCTATTGCTGGGATAGCTCGCCGTCTTACTTTTTCAACAAAAGCTGGGTATTTCACATGTTCCGGCTGCTGCACTCCATAACGCCGGAGCGGTTCAAGACGATGCTCTTCGTGTTCATACAGAAGCGCGGCTGAACGCCGGCGTGCTTGCGGGCTCGCCTTACAAAGGTGCGGTTTCATCTATCTTTGAAAAAAGAAGGTCAGCCTGGATTGCGGCCCCGCTCCCTGCAATCGATGGATTGTAGGCACCCGATATTCGGAACCCCCTGGACGCGAGCCAGGCGATGATCTCGTGCGCGAGAGGCTGTCCTTCGTACAGTTCCTGGAAGGACACTTCGGCATAGACGTGCCTGGCGCGAGCCAATAGCTTCGGCATGCCCTTGAGCGCCGCAAGCTCGTATCCTTGAACATCGAGCTTCACCAAGATCGGATCGGCGAGGGCGGCTTCGCTGAGGATATCATCCACACGTTCGATCCGGACGGTCTCGACCGATGCTTGCGCGGTCCCCGGAAACAGCTTGTCCTGAAGATCCGTTATCGGAAGCAACGACGAACTGTCCGCTCTGCCGGAAACGTGGATTTCCGCCGTTGCCGACGCTTCGCCGGCGGCGATGGGATGCAAGTGGACGTTCTGTTGATGCGAGAACAGGCGCCGGTAGCGCCGGGCCGGCGCTGAGAGCGGCTCGAACGCATGAATAAGCAGGTCGGGATGTAGCGTGCGTGCAAGCAGCGAAAACTGGCCCTTGTTCGCGCCGACATCGACAAGCGTGCCGGGCGTGAGCGCGCGCATGACGTCCTCATGCTCGATGGTCGCCGCAACCCCGTAGCGGAGCCCGCGAGCGTAACCGGCTTTTGAGAGGAGCCGCAGAAGCTTGGCTGCCTTGGAAGGAAAAAAGTGGCGCACGGATGAACCTCAAAATCGCTAAACGGTCGGCTGGACGGTATTTCAATTGGCTTGAACACGCCTCGGCTAATTTATCCTGGCCGGCAAGAGCGGATGCCGTCCTGCCGGCATTCGTCAATTTGGGATTGCCGAAAGCCGGAGCGTTTCATCCGAGGCGCCGAGATGGCAGGTGGGCCAGATTTATGATGTTCATCCGCAGGAGCGTTACGGAGATTATCAGAACGATCGCGTGCCCGATGAACTCGCCGTAGCCAATGAGTAGCGGCCCACGCTGGGTAATCATCATGAGCATGGGCGCGAGACAGGCAAAGAACCCCCATATCGAGGGTATCGGGTGTTCGTTCGCCCGGCGCTCGCAAAGCGCCATGATAGAAAAGAAAACGAGCGGCAAAATGATCGCGCCGAATGCTCCGAATGCGAAATAACCTTCAGCCGGTAACGGGGAAGACAAATTATCCGTGCCAAAGGCGCGGAATATCTTGAGATAGTCGAACATCATTTTCGTTATATTTTCTGCTTTGTCTTGCCATATTGCTCGAGGAACGAAGAAAAAAAACGCAGATATAATATTGCTTCCAAACGCTATTCCTTGCTGTTCCACATACCGCAAGGTGTGGCTGACAATATTCAGGCAGTCGTAATCGAGGTGAGCAAAAAAGGAGCCAAATTCACGCGCATCGTTTCCGCCGCGTATGGTTCGGAAATTATTCAATATTGGTGACACTAGTGTGCCCATCAATACGATGCCCAATAGGAGGCGCGATCTGTTCCACCCGAAATAGGTCAGTATGATAAAAATAATAAGTGTCGACTCCTTGTATCGCGGAGTAACGAGGGGATTATTGATAAGCAACCCGGCCACTACCAGAACGCCGAAAATGTACATCCAGAATCGAGAACCGTTGATGCGTGCGGTCACCATTCCAACGCATGGTGCTACGACAACAAGCGGAGTAAAAAAGTAGCGAAGTGACAACTCGAAAGCTCTGTTGCCCAGCGAGTCATAGAATGCGGCCATTGCCTCGCGTGAAGTGAACAAGACCGCGCCATATACCCCAAAGAGCGCTAGAGTAACGACCGCCGCAACTGTTGCCAGAAGCAGGTAATTGGACCGCAGCTTGGGAATGGTGGCCTGTGTTGAGTTGGCGCTCGGGCGAGTAGGTTTTTTGTTCTTTTGATAAAGCAAGCACAGCCATATCTCGACTGTATAGATCGTGCAGAGAATCGCACTCTCCCGCGTAAGGTCTGTCAAATTGAAAATGGGATCGTAGCTGACCGAGAGTTGCTGAAGTGGCGCTACCGCAAAGAAAATGTAACTAAAGTAGAACGCCATCATCAGCAACGAATGGCCCCCTCGGGATGTTGCAAGCAAGCCGCTCAGGCCGAGTATGCCGTTGAATCCCAGAATGACAATTGATAGCTCATCATAAATGCCGGCCGTGATCGCTCCAAGAAATGAGGAGGTCAGAAGCAACATTCCTCCGATGAGAAGGAAGAAGTCGAATAGTGCGACCAGGCTCGCCTGCTGGGGCTTTCTCTCATTCGCCATGGACGCGGTATTCATAGGACAACCTGTGGGCTGCGAGGCGGGATCGGTACGTTCTCCTCTCTCACGCCGGGTTGTTCATCCGCGTAAGTCGGTTTCATGGTTCGCGACTGTGCACCGTTCATCGTGGCGCCGTTCATCGTGGCGGGCTTGGTTGCGAACTCGAACCCGATTTCTTGAGCGAGCCTTCGAGCAATTGCCGGACAGCGGGAGAAGCCGTCGTCAGCATGCGCAGGACGTAATCCTTCAGGTCTGGCCTCTTTCGCAGGATCAGATCCAGTTCAAGGGTGATGCAGTCGCGCAATTCGTCGTCAATCGTGCCCGTACTCCTTGCGGCAAGCAGGATCCGAAGCGGAAAGAGCTCCTCGTTGTACGGAGACGTATAATACGACATTTTCAGTGCAC
>Ga0180219_1001276_pt1 | contig 16847 bp, 16 predicted proteins | sample eDN3rd30CBELigMG_FD_151338 | JGI IMG/M metagenome (GOLD analysis project Ga0180219, IMG submission 151338) | Enriched Miracle-Growth compost microbial communities from Emeryville, California, USA - eDNA 3rd pass 30_C BE-Lig MG (version 2)... ...
GCTTGCAGACGCTGGACGGCTGCCCCAGCCAGATGGGAGTGCCCAGCAGCAGGATGTCGCTCTCCAGGATGCGCGCGCGGATGGCGGGCCAGACGTCCCCCGCCCCTTCGTCGGATGTCACACCGGGGCGCACATCGTGGTCCACCACCCGGATCATGTCCCCCATCACCTGCCGGCGATCCAGTTCCTCGAGGAGAAGGGCCAGCATGCGTTCGGTGGACGAGGGTTGATCGGACGATTTGAGGGTGCAGTTCAGGGCCAGGGCGCGTAAGGGCATGGGCTTGCTCCGGTCATTGAATCCGGGAGTTAGACCCGGCCAATGCCGTGCCGCCGGCAAGGTTCCATGTGCACATCTTACAATGAACGCTTTACGTGAGGACTATAATTATTAAGAATACACCTCCAGTATTATTTCAAATCCGCGCCAAATTCCTCAAATATATTTGGAGATTTCTAAATGAAATCGCCCCAGAATCGCCTCTCCATTGACAACGCATTCTTGCGAGGCTTCATGTCTAAGGGGCGACTGGGCGAAGATGAATTGAAACGATTGTCCGATCTCTGCACGTCTCCCAGGCGCATCCCGCGCGGCAAGGAACTGCTCCCCGACCCCAGCCTGACCGTCATCATCCTGGAAGGGTTCTGCCGCTCCTACCGGATTTTCGCCGATGGACGGCAGGTGATCTTCGACTTTCGCATCCCGGGCGACGTGGCATGCCTGCACAATCTCATCATCGGCCGCACCCGCCAGGAGCTGGCGGCGGCCAGCGATGCGGTGGTCTGCCTGGTGCCCACCATCGCCATTCGCCGGCTCATCGAAAGCTCGCCGCCGATCCGGGATGCCTTCGTGGACCGGCTGGATGCGGAGGAGGCCAATCTGGCGGAGCGCTTCGCCCATCTGGCCCGCAGCTCGGCCTTGGGGCGCACGGCGTCCCTGCTGCTCAACCTCCTGCGGCGCATGGAGCCGGCCGGCTTCGTGAGGAACCTCACCTTCCCCCTGGCCATCACGCAGGACGACCTGGCCGATGCCCTGGGCCTCACCCCCGTGCATGTCAACCGGACCCTGCGGCAACTGCGCGACGGGCGCATCGCCCATATCGTCAACGGCTACATATCCATCCTCGACCTGGCGGCACTGCAGGCACTGGCGACGTAAGCGCGGAACCTGCACCCCGTTGTCACGTTGGGGGCTGCAAGGAGAGGCGGATATGGCACAATCCCGGTCCAGGCGATAGGCAGGCCGATGCCGAGGCCCATCGAGGAATTCCCCGAACGCGGCCCCGCGTCGCTCAAATCCATGGCGGAGTGGGCGGCCCGCTGCCGGGCCTGCGACCTGTGGCGCGATGCCACCCAGACCGTGGTGGGCGAAGGCCCCCGCTCCGCCGCGCTGATGCTGGTGGGCGAACAGCCGGGCGACAAGGAGGACCTGGCCGGCAAGCCGTTCGTCGGCCCCGCCGGGCGCCTTCTGGACCGCGCCCTGGCGGCGGCGAAGGTGGAGCGCGACGCCGCCTACGTCACCAACGCCGTCAAGCATTTCAAATTCCGGCCGCGCGGCAAGCGGCGGCTGCACCAGCGGCCCGACGTGCGCGAGATCGAGATATGCCGCTGGTGGCTGGACCAGGAGGTGCGGCTGGTGAAGCCGGCCGGCATCCTGGCCATGGGGGCCACGGCAGCGCGCAGCCTCATGCACAAGCCCACCACCATCTCCCGCGTGCGGGGCACCGTGCTGCCTTATGAATATGCGGCCTTCCCGTGCCTCCTCCTGGTGACCGTCCACCCCTCGGCGCTGTTGCGCATGCCCGACGAGGCGGGCCGGCATGCCGCCTTCACCGATTTCGTCAGAGACATCGAAACCCTGTGGCAGGCGCTGGAGCACCACCCCGCCTGAGCCAACCCGCACGTGCTATACTGCGGTTCTTTGCTATGATGGCGCACCACGGCTGGATTCTCACCCATGCAAACGATTGCTATTGTCGATGACGATCCCGAAATCCGGGACCTGCTCGACCGTCACCTGACGGAAAGCGGCTTCCGCACCATGCTGGCCGCCGACGGCGACGAGCTGCAGCGCCGGCTGGATGCCGGCCGGCCCGACCTCATCGTGCTCGACCTCATGCTGCCCGGGCGCAACGGCTTCACCCTGTGCCGCGAGCTGCGCGAGGCCGGGCAGTCCGTTCCCATCGTCATGCTCACCGCCCGGGATGCCGAGATCGACCGGGTGGTGGGCCTGGAGCTGGGAGCCGACGATTATGTGACCAAGCCGTTCAGCGGCCGCGAGCTGGTGGCGCGCATCCGCGCCGTGCTCAGGCGCGTGGCCAGCGGTGAGGAGCACCGGGCGGACGTGCGGGAATACCGCTTCGCCAACTGGCGCTTCCGACCGGCGGAAATGGAGCTCATCGACGAGCAGGACGTGGCCGTTCCCCTCTCCTCCAGCGAGTCCGCGCTGCTGCTGGCCTTCGTCCGCCAGCCCCGCACGCCGCTCAGCCGCGACGAGCTGCTGGACATCACCAAGGGCCGCACCGCCTATCCCTTCGACCGCAGCATCGACACGCAGGTCAGCCGCCTGCGGCGCAAGCTGGGCGGCAGCGAGCGCCATGCGCAGATCATCAAGACCGTGTGGGGGCGCGGCTACATGTTCGCCGCCGAACCAGAGGCCCTATGAGGCTTCTGCCCCGATCGCTGGAATGGCAGGCCGTGCTGGTGCTGGTGGGAGCCCTGCTGCTGTCGCATCTGGCCAGCGTCACCGCCTATTATTTCGACCGCAAGCAGACCCTGGCCGACGCCGAGGTGGAGGACCTGGCCGAGCAGATCATCCGCAACGCCGCCACGGCCGCTCCCCTGGCATCGCCGGAGCGCCACAGGATACTGGCGGCGGCGCGCAGCCGCTACCTGACCGTGGGCACGGACGCGCCGTTCGATATCGGCCCGTGCGACCCGGCAACCCTGCCGGAATCCGTGCAGCGCATCGCCGAGAACCGGCTTCCCCCCGGGGTGGAATGGCGCGCCTGCGTGGAAGAGCCCCTGGGCCTCTTCTCCCTGCTGGCGGACATCTTCTCCCGCGTCGAGCGCGAGGACGCCATATTGACCATGGCCATCCGCTTTCCCGACGGCGAAGTGGCGCAGTTCCGGGGCGTGGTGCCCGAGACCCCCTCCTTCTTCACCGACCGCACCATCACCTATGTGCTGCTGGCCGCCCTCCTGGTGGGCGTGGTGGCCGACCGCGTCATCCGCCGGGTGACCCTGCCGCTCAGGCGCTTCGGCCGGCAGGCCACCGAGATCGGCAAGAACCTGAACGCTCCGCCGCTGGAGGAACGGGGGCCGAGCGAGGTGGTCAACGCCTCGCGCGCCTTCAACCGCATGCACACGCGGCTCAAGCGGCTCATCGGCAACCGCACGGAGATGCTGGCCGGCATCTCGCACGACCTGCGCACCCCCATCACCCGCATGAAGCTGCGGGTGGAGATGATGGAGGAAGGCGAAGCACGCGAGAAGCTCCTGCGCGAACTGGACGAGATGGAGACCATGGTGGCCGCCGTGCTGGAATTCGTGCGCGGTGCCATGCCCACCGAGCAGCAGCGCGTCGTGGACCTCAACGCCCTGGTGGAAAGCCTGTGCTCCGACCTGGCGGAAAGCGGCGCGCCGGTGCGCTATGTCACGCCGTGGCGGCCGGTGCGCCTGGCCTGCCGGCCGACAGCGCTGCGCCGCGCCCTGCAGAATGTGGTGATGAACGCCGTCACCCACGCCGGCAGCGCCGTGGTGGAGGTGCACGATCAGGACGAGGCCGTGGAAATCCGCGTGCTCGACCGCGGCCCCGGCATACCGGAAGACCAGCTCGAGGCCGTGCTGCAACCCTTCTACCGGGTGGAGAGCTCGCGCAACCGGGGCACCGGCGGGCATGGTCTCGGCCTCGCCATCACCGCCACCGCGGCCCATGCCCATGGCGGCATGCTGGTGCTCGCCAACCGCCCCGGCGGCGGTCTCATGGCCTGCCTGCACCTTCCCCGGTAGGTCAGGGATTGCTTGAGGCTGATCGCCTACGGGTGGACGCAGGCGTGATTTATGGATTGCGGAATGCTTCAGCGGGAGGCCAGGATGGTCTCGGCACGCTGCCAGTCCTCCACGCTGTCCACGTCGATGGGGGCTTCGGCGAAGGGCATGAGCACCGGCTCGGCGTTCACCTTGAAGGCGCGCGACAGCAGCCCCATGAAGCCGTCCAGCGTGGCCCGCTTGGACTTGTAGACCAGGAAGGCCAGAAGCCCGGCCGAGAAGACGATGCGCCATGGCCGCTTGCCGAACTGCCCGCCGCTCTTGAAGGCGCGGGGCGCCGCCAGCGATTGCGGGGTGAGCAGGGCATAGATGTTGCAGCTCGAATAGCTGCCGTCGCGGAAACGGTGAAAGGCGCGCTGCCCGTCGGGATATTTCTCCAGCAGGATGTCGGCATCGGTGAGGCCGATGGCCACGTCGCAGCCGAGGTTCAGCCGATCGAGCTGGCCGCAGAAATAGGCCACCATGTCCGGCGTATGCAGGGCGTTGTCCCCCGTCGTGATGATGAGCGGCAGCGTGTCGGGGATGGCTTCGGTCACCGCCGTGACGCTGGCGCCGATATCCTCCTGCGCCGGCAGCACGGTGATGGAGGCCGACTGGCGGAGCGTGTCGAGGAGCCGTTCCGCCTCCCCCATGCTGTCACGGTCGATGGACACGATGACATGACGGATGCGGCCGCTGCCCAGAAGCGCCTGAACGACGCGGGTGAGCATGGGCATGCCGCCTACGGGTGCGAAACATTTGTGGGATGTGCCGGCTGCCATGGCGACCTTGTCCGCAGCGCCGTGCCGGCTGCCGGCCAGAACCAGCGCCGAGTAGAATGCTTGATCGTCTCTCATCTCCGTCCGTCTCTTGTGATGCAGGGCTTGGAGGGAGTGTATAGGCGAGGCCCTTCCAGAATTTGCCGGAAGCAAGACAATTTGTGACAAAGTGCAACAAACACGGTCCCGTCATCATCCCCCGGCGCGCTTGACAGGCCACCGGCACGGCCTCTAATCACGGGATACAATGTCAACCGGCAAGGAGAAGATCGGATGAAGGGCAAGATTGGCTTCGAGGAACATTTCGCCATTGAGGAAACGCTGGAGCAGTGCCGGCCCTTCGCCGGGGATTCCGACGTCTGGGATGAATTCTCCCGCCAGATCCTCGACCTCGGCAATGAGCGCCTGGAGGGCATGGACCGGACCGGCATCGAAATCGCCCTGCTGTCGCTGAACGCCCCCGGCGTGCAGGCCATCCTTAATACCGACGATGCCATCGCCATGGCACGCAAGGCCAACGACCGCATGGCCGAGGCGGTGAGCCGGCACCCCACGCGCTATGCCGCCATGGCCGCCCTGCCCATGCAGGACCCCGAGGCCGCCTCGGCGGAACTCAGCCGCTGCGTGCGCGACATGGGCTTCAAGGGCGTCATGCTCAACGGCTTCACCCAGAGGGACACGCCGGACACGGCCCTCTATTACGATTTCCCGGAATTCCGCGGCTTCTGGGCCACGGTTTCGGAGCTGGACGTGCCGGTCTACATCCATCCGCGCATGCAGATCCCCTCCCGCTCCCAGAATTACGAAGGCCATGCCTGGATGAAGAGCTCACCCTGGGGTTTCGCGGTGGAAACCTCCATCCACGCGCTGCGCCTGTGCGGCTCGGGCCTCTTCCATGAATTCCCCAACCTCAAGGTCTGCCTCGGGCACCTGGGCGAGAACATCCCCTACGGCCTCACCCGCATGAACGAGCGCATGCGCTTCTCGCCCCGCGGCTATCGCGGCGAGAAACTGCCGGGCGAATATTTCCGCGACCATTTCCACCTGACCTGCAGCGGCAATTTCGACGACCCGGCCTTCCGCTGCGCCGTCGAGGTGATGGGCGTGGACCGCCTGTGCTTCGCCTCCGACTACCCCTTCGAGAAGATGGATGACGGCGCCACCTGGTTCGACCACACCCAGGTCGTCAGCGAGGAAGACAGACACCGCATCGGCCGCACCAACGCCATAGACCTCTTCAAGCTCGACGTGCCCCGCCAAGCCTAAAACGGCCAGACCACCGGGATGACGAGCAGGGCGGTGACGGCGGTGATGGCGCTCAGGGGGAAGCCCAGCTTCAGATAGTCCCGGATGCGGTAGCCGCCGGGGCCGAGGATGATGGCGTTGTTGTGGTGGCCGAAGGGCGTGAGGAAGTCCGTCGAGGCGCCAATGGCCACGGCCATGAGGAACGGGTCGGGAGACACCCCGATGTCGAGGGCGATACGGGTGGAAATCGGCGCCATGAGGATGACCGTGGTGGCATTGTTCAGCACCGGGGTGATCGCCATGGTGGCCAGAAGCGTCATGACCAGCAGCAGCATGGGCCCCGCATCGCCCGAGCCCTGCAGAAGGCTGTGCGCGATCACCCCCGCCGCCCCCGTGGTTCCCAGGGCGCCGCCCACCGGGATCATCGCCCCAAGCAATACGATCACCGACCAGTTGACGCCCTCGAACGCCTCGCTGGGCTTGAGCAGGCCGAGCAGGATCATGGCCAGCACCCCCATCACGAAGGCGATCGCCGTGGAGAGGATGCCGGAGGCCGCCAGCGCCACGGCCCCGGCGAAGACGAGGATGGGCAGCATCGTCCGGCGGGGCGAGAAGCGCAGCGCCCGCTGGGCCAGCGGCAGGCATCCCAGCGCCTTGATGGTCTGCCGCGTGCGCTTGGGCGGGCCCTCCAGGAGGATCACGTCGCCCACATTCAGGTTGGCGTCCCGCAGCCGGCCTTCGAAGCGCCGCCCCTGGCGCGCCGCCGCCAGGAGGGTGACCCCGTAGCGCTGCCGCAGGTCGAGCGAGGACGGCGTGCTGCCGAGGATGACGGCGTTGGGCGTCACCACCGCTTCGGTGACATGCAGCTCGTCGCCCAGCGCCGCACCGCCCTCGCCCTCGCGTTCGAAGAGATCGAGCTTGCCGTCGGCGATCAGCGCCTCCAGCCCTCTTGTCTCCGCCTGCAGGAGCAGGATATCGCCCACCTTCACGGTCTTCCCGGCCAGGCGGCCGAAGAGGCGGCGGTCGTCGCGCACCACGCCCACCAGCGTCACCGGCCAGCGCGCCTCGATGGCCTCCACCGTCTGGCCCTCCAGGGGAGAGCCCGGCTGGACCCGCGCTTCCGTGACATAATCGGTGACATCGAAGACGTCGTCTCCCTCGTCCTCCTCGTCCTCCCCGCCCTCGGGCAGGCGGCGCGCCATCACCAGGTAGAGGCCGCCGCAGATGGCGATCACCAGCCCCACGGGCAGGAAGTCGAAGACCCGGAATTCCGCGCCGCTGAAATCGGCCCGGAAATTGGACACCAGGAGGTTGGGCGGGGTGCCCACCATGGTCAGCATCCCGCCAAGCAGGGTGGCGAAGGATACCGGCATCAGGAGAAAGGAGGCCGGGTAGCGGAAGCGCCGCGCGGTGGAGAGCACAACGGGCATGACCAGGGCCAGCGCCGCCACATTGTTCATGAAGGCGGAGAGCAGGAGCGCCAGGATGCAGAAGCCCGCCAGATGCACCCGCCGGTTGGAGCCGAAGGTCACGAACCGCCCGGCCAATATGTCCACCAGCCCCGATTTGGCGAGCGCCACGCTCATCATGAGCACGGCGACGACGGTGACCACGGCGGGATTGCTGAAGCCGTCAAAGGCCGCGTCGGCCGGCACCAGCCCGGTGAGCACGCACAGCAGCAGGCTGGCCAGCGCTACGATGTCATAGCGCCAGCGATCCCACACGAGACACGCCATCGTGCCGGCGAGGATGACGAGAATGAGGCCCTGCTCCCAGTTCATCCCGCCAGATTGGTATGATTTCCGTCAGCGAAACAAGCGGATTGTGCGTGACGGAAGCGGTCACCGCACCACCGACAGATGCACGCCCTGGTTGAGAGCCTGGGCATCCACCTCGAACTGCTTCTCGCGCGGGAACAGGCCGAACTGCCGGGGCCGCAGCAGCACGCGGTGGCCGACCTCGAGCTGGCGCACGCCGGAATGGCGGTCGTCCGGTATCTCGGCGCTGATGTCGTGGGTGCTGCTGGGCACCCGCACCTCCAGCCGCGTCTGGCCCGAGAAGTGCCGCACCATCTTCACCACCCCGGGGATGGCATGCTGGCGGTTGTCGGTCACCTCCAGGTCGTGGGCGCGGATATAGATGCTGGCCGGACCGGAGACCGGCTCCTTGGTCACCGCCAGCGGAATCTCGAAGCCGTCGAGGAACACCTGGCCGTTCTGCACGGTGACGGGCAACACGTTGGTGCTGCCGAGAAAGCCATAGACGAAGGGCGTGGCCGGCCGGTCGTAGACCTCCAGAGGCGTGCCGACCTGCTCGATCTTGCCGTTGCTCATCACCACCACGCGGTCGGCCAGCTCCAGCGCCTCCTCCTGGTCGTGGGTGACGAAAACCGTGGTGTGGTGCGTAGCGTCGTGCAGCTCCCGGAGCCAGCGGCGCAGGTCCTTGCGCACCTTGGCGTCCAGGGCGCCGAACGGCTCGTCGAGGAGGAGTACCGTGGGGTCGATGGCCAGCGCCCGGGCCAGCGCCACGCGCTGGCGCTGCCCGCCCGAAAGCTGGCCCGGGTAGCGCTTCTCCAGCCCCGAGAGCTGCACCAGCTCCAGAAGCTCCGTCACCTTGTTTTTGATGATGGCGCGGGAGGGCCGCTCGGCACGCGGCCTCACCGTGAGGCCGAAGGCGATATTGTCGAACACCGTCATATGCTTGAAGAGGGCATATGCCTGGAAGACAAAGCCCACATGCCGCTCCTGCACCGACTGGAAGGAGGCGTCTCTGCCGCCGAAATGGATGGTGCCCCGGTTGGGGAACTCCAGCCCGGCGATGAGGCGCAGCAATGTCGTCTTGCCAGAGCCCGAGGGGCCGAGAAGCGCGATGAGCTCGCCCGAATTGATATCCAGGCTCACATCGTAGAGCGCGGCCTGACCCTTGAATTCCTTGCGGATGTTCCTGACTTTCACGTCCATGATCGATACTCCTAATGGCGAACGGCGCCGGCGATATGTTCGCCATGCCGCCATTCGAGGAAACTCTTGAGAGCGAGGGTGAGAAGCGCCAGCAGCGCCAGCAGCGAGGCCACGGCGAAGGCCGCCGCGAAATTGTATTCGTTGTAGAGGATCTCCACATGCAGCGGCATGGTGTTGGTGATGCCCCGGATCTTGCCGGAGACCACGGCCACGGCGCCGAATTCCCCCATGGCGCGGGCGTTGCACAGGAGCACGCCATAGAGGAGCCCCCAGCGGATATTGGGCAGCGTGATGCGCCGGAAGGCCTGCCAGCCGCTGGCGCCCAGCGAGATGGCCGCCTCTTCCTCGTCGGTGCCCTGCTCCTGCATGAGGGGGATGAGCTCGCGCGCCACGAAGGGGAAGGTGACGAAGATGGTGGCCAGCACGATGCCGGGCAGCGCGAAGACGATCTCGATGCCATGGGCGCTCAGCCACGGCCCGAGAAACCCCTGGGCGCCGAAGAGCAGCACATAGATGAGGCCGGCGATCACCGGCGAGACCGAGAACGGCAGGTCGATCAAGGTGATGAGGAAGCTCTTGCCCCGGAATTCGAACTTGGCGATGGCCCAGGACGCCGCGATGCCGAACAGCATGTTGAGGGGCACCGCGATGGCCGCCACGGTGAGTGTCAGCCGGATGGCGGCCAGGGCGTCGGGCTCCAGGACGGAGGAGACGTAATGGCCCACCCCCTGGCGCAGCGCCTCGAAGAACACCGACACCAGCGGCAGGAACAGGAATATGCCAAGGAACAGCAGCGCCGCGGCGATGACCGCCCGCCGGGCGCCCGGCCGTTCCATGGTGGCATCCAGCCGGCGGGCGGGATGGCTCTGATAGGGCATGTCAGTCATTGGCGTATCTCCTGCGGCTCCAGGCCTGGACCAGGTTGATGGCGAGCAGCATGGCGAAGGAGATGGCCAGCATCACCGCACCCACGGCGGTGGCCGCCGCATAGTTGAATTCCTCCAGCCGGATGACGACGAGCAGCGGCGCGATCTCGGATTCATACGGCAGGTTGCCGGCGATGAAGATCACCGAACCGTATTCCCCGATGCCCCGCGCCAGCGCCAGCGAGAAACCGGTGAGCGCCGCCGGCGCGAGCGTGGGCAGGATCACCCGCCGCAGCGTCTGCAGCCGGCTGGCGCCCAGCGTCGCCGAGGCTTCCTCCACGTCGCGCTCCAGATCCTCGATGATGGGCTGCACCGTGCGCACCACGAAGGGCAGGCCGATGAAGGTGAGCGCGATGACGATGCCGAGCGGCGTATAGGCGATCTTCCAGCCCACCATGGCCGCCAGGCCACCGAGCCAGCCGGTGGGCGCATAGATGGCGGTCAGCGCGATGCCCGCCACCGCCGTTGGCAGGGCGAAGGGCAGGTCCACCATGGCATCCAGGAGCTTGCGGCCGGGAAAGCTGTAGCGCGTGAACACCCAGGCCAGCAGGACGCCGAACACCAGGTTGATGAGCGCCGCGCCGAAAGCGGCGGAAACGCTGAGCCGCACCGCCGCCAGGGTACGGTCATCGAGCGCCAGCCGCCAGAATTCCACCCAGCCGAGGCTGGTGCTCTTGACCACCAGCCCGACCAGGGGAAACAGCACGATGAGGCTCAGATAGGTGATGGTCAGGCCCATGGTAAGGCCGTAACCGGGGATGATGCTGGGCCGCGAGAGGCGCAGCGGGTTGGGAATGGTCAAACCATGGGCCATCGTCATCTCCTACCAGTTCACCGAGAAGCGAGCGGCATAGACGTTGCCGTCGGCATCCACCCCCCGGCGTTCGCTATTGAAGCGGCTCCAATCGAGAAGCACGCGAACATAGGGGTTGGCCCACCAGTTGAGGCCCACGCTGTATGTATCCGCCTTGCCGCCCAGGATATCCTTGTCATTGAGGTTGATGGTGCTGTAGCGCGCCGCGATCTGCCATGCGCCACTCCCGCCATCGCCCAGATTGTGCTTCGGCGCCAGCCGGCCGATGCCGCCTTTGGAATACGGAATGGATTCACCCGTCAGGTAATAGGCGGCCGTGATGTAGTAGCCGTCAAAATTGACGTCCGGGTTGACGGGATCGATCCGATTGACGTCCGTGCGCAGATATTCCGCCTGGACGTAGGCGGAGCCCACCGCACCGATAAATTCACCGGCGAGCAGAGTGTAGTTATCGGCATCGATGGCACCTGTATCCACGATACGCCCGCCATCCATGCGCGTTTCCGGCCGGTCCCCGAAGCGCACCAGCCCCCGCGCACCCGGCTCGCGCAGATAGGCCGATACGCCCAGATGCAGCAGTTTGCCGTCGCCATTGATGGGGGACACCGTACCGCGGGCATGATAGCCATACCCTTCGTCGACGCCGTCAGCGGACGTGATGCTGATGGTCTCGCCGAAGACACCGCCGGTCAAAGTCCAGTTCTTGTCCGCATGGGCAACCGAAGCTCCCAGCTTCCAGTCGCCACCGGCGTTGGACCCGTTGGTGAAGGCTTCGACCGCCATGGCACGTTCGGGGAATGTCAGGTTGGTGCCGCCGGTGAGGCGCTCCAGCGAATTGGGGGTCTTGTGATGGCCGACCGTAATGGCGAGGGCGTCGAACCCGGTATACTTCAGATAGGCGTCCTTGATGGAAGTGCCGTTCCCCGCGAAGTCGACCTCCGCGCGATAATCCCATACCGAGTCTATCGTCCCCTCGACGCCAATTCGGGCACTGCGCATGTCGGTCCCGTTGCTGAAGTCACGGGTGCCCTTTGCCTCGTCAAAAACCACGAAGTCGGTTTCCACGCGCCCCCTGATCTTGAAGCTGTAGGCGCCGTCGGCGCTGCTGATCTGCGGCGCCGGCTTGAAAGCCACCTTAAAATCTTCGGCCTTGGCCTGGTTTGCCAGCACCAGAAGCGAAACGCCGGCAAGCGCCAAGGGTGCCAACCGCCGAAGCGGCTGGCTGTAAGTCGTTGTACCCATGGGGTAAATCCTCTCTATATTGTTATGATCTTGGAGCTGTCAGCGCTTCGGCTTGTAGATCTGGTCGAAGATGCCGCCGTCGCCGAAATGCTCCGCCTGCACCTTTTTCCAGCCACCGAATGCCTCATCGATGGTGACGAGCGTGACGTCGGGAAAGCGCGCCAAATCCTGCCTGTCGGCATATTCCGGCTTGAACGGCCGGTAATAGTTCTGCGCGGCGATGCGCTGGGCCTCGGGCGAATAGAGATGCTCCAGATAGGCCTGGGCCACCTCCAGCGTGCCCTTCTTCCTGGCGTTGCCGTCCACCACCGCGACCGTCGGTTCCGCCAGGATGCTGATGGAGGGCACCACGATCTCGAACTTGTCCGGCCCCAATTCGTTGATCGCCAGGAAGGCCTCGTTCTCCCAGGCCAGGAGAACATCGCCGATGCCCCGCTGCACGAAGGTGGTGGTGGAGCCGCGGGCTCCGGAATCCAGCACCGGGACATGCCTGTAGATGTCGCCGACGAACTGCTCGATCTTCTCCTCGTCGCCCTTGAACCTGTCGGCGGCGAAGGCCCAGGCGGCCAGATAGTTCCAGCGCGCCCCGCCGGAGGTCTTGGGATTGGGGGTGATGACGTCCACCCCGTCCTTCAGCAGGTCGTCCCAATCGTGGATGCCCTTGGGGTTGCCCTTGCGCACCAGGAACACGATGGTGGAGGTGTAGGGCGCGCTGTTGTTGGGCAGGCGCTTCTGCCAGTTTTCGGGGATCTTGCCCGTCTTCTCGGCGATGCCGTTGACGTCAGCGGCCAGGGCCAGCGTCACCACGTCGGCATCCAGCCCGTCGACCACCGAACGCGCCTGGCTGCCCGAGCCGCCATGCGACTGGCGGATGGCCACGGTCTCACCCGTCTTCTCCTTCCAGTATTTGACGAACTCCTCGTTGTAGGCGCGGTAGAGCTCGCGCGTCGGATCATAGGACACGTTGAGCAGCGTCTTGCTCTGCGCCAGGGCGGGACCGCCCATGGAAAGGGCCAGCGCGCCGGCCGCCGCCGTGCCCAATAACGTCCGCCTCGACCAGGGACCTATCGTAGACATGTTCTTCTCCTTCATTTTATTCTCTATATGTTCAGTATGATTTGCTGTGTGATGCCGCTGCCGGCTCCACTGCAGGAGCCGGCCTCAGCGCCGGGCGCTTGCGGATGTCCGCCGCTCCAGGCTTTCCAGATGACGGGCCACGGAGCTCTGGGCGGCCTGCGGGCTGGGGAAATGGTTGCCGTTGAGCAGGGCGAAACGGGGATCGTCGGCAACGAAACGGTAGGGGCGGCCACGCTCCCCCCGCACGATCAGGCCGGCGGCAACACCATGCACTTCGATAACGTATGCGTTTGCGTCAAACATGAGGTCTCCTTTGGATCAGATGATCCTGCAATCATTTCAATAGCTTGATGAATTGATTCACCCCTCGGGGCAAAAGGATGGCTCAACGGCAACACATCGTCGCGGTGCAGAGGCCGGACTCAGGGACACCGGAAACGGACATATAAAAAATGGTCATCGCAGTTCTCCTTTGCTCGTTGCATTGGAACCACGAATCCGATTCTCGAAACCTGATCCGTGGCGCTTTAGCTTTTGGTGACGCGGAGCAAGCTGTATCCATCAAAAGCCGCGATCCCTCACGGGACACCCAAACGAAACACCATAATGACTACTATGTCAATAGAGTTTATTTATCGCTGAAAATCCAATCTCGTTTGGTCTCATATGAGGCTATATCAAATTGATAAATAAGGATAATGTGAAAATCACAAGGAGCTCCGCCTTGCCAGCAGCCCTATCATTCCGGGAGAATTTTTTATTTCTCTATTGATTTGATCGTCTTTATATGGTGCCGTTATCAGGTCAACCAACCGAGAGGTGGATCATGACCCATGATCGACGATTGGAACCCACCATGGGCCTCGTTGAAGGCCCCACCGTCCTCATCGTGCCCGGGCTCAACGGCTCGAACGACACCCACTGGCAGACATTATGGGAGGATTCCCGCAGCGACTGCGTGCGCGCTTCCCTGGGGAGCTGGAGCAATCCCCGGCCGGAGCTGTGGATTCCGCGCCTCGATGCGGCGGTATATGGCTGCCCCGGCGATGTGATCCTGGTGGCGCACAGCCTGGGCTGCATCACCACGGCCCATTGGGCGCAGCAACACGAGGAGACGGCGCGCCAGAGAATCCGTGGCGCCCTGCTCGTGGCGCCCTGCGACCCGGAACGGCCCAATGCGCGCCCCGAACTGGCCCGCTTCGCGCCCATCCCGCGCGAGCCCCTGCCCTTCCCCTCCGTCCTGGTCGCCAGCACCAACGATCCGTACATGCGCATAGACCGGGCGCGGGAGCTCGCCCGGTCCTGGGCCAGCAGCTTCATCGATATCGGGATGCACGGCCATATCAACAGCGACTCCGGGCTGGGCCGCTGGGAATTCGGGCTGGATCTGCTGGATGAGATATTCAGCGGCAGCCTGGCTGCCGACCTGGCTCAGGAGAATTACCGCCAGATTCTGCGCAATGGAATCAGTTAGGGCAGGCCGGGACCATTCCCCTTCAGGCGCGCTTCTCCCAGGGGAGCGCGCCTCTTTATGGCCATCAGGCGGAGATGTCCGCCACCTCGGGAGACGGTTGGTCGTCGGGCAGCAGGTCGGGCGAGGTCAGCACGTCGCCCAGCGTCGTGCGGTCCAGCACCCGCGCCGTGGCGTTGTAGGCATCGGCGAACACACTGCGGATCTCGCAGGTTTCCTCGTCCCCGCAGTCGGTGCATCGGCGATAGGCCATGCGGCTGAGGCAGGGCAGCGGCGCCATGGGCCCGTCGATGATGCGCATCACCTGGCCGAAGGTGATGTCATCGGGGGATTTCAGGAGCGTGTAGCCGCCATTCTTGCCCCGCCGGCTCTGCAGCAGACCCTGGTTCTTGAGATCCAGCAGTATCTGCTCCAGGAACTTCTTGGGGATGCGTTGCTTTTCCGCGATGCCCGAAATCAGCACCGCCTGGCCCTGGCCGGCCTTCGCCAGCTCAAGGAGCGCACGGAGCGCGTATTTTGCCTTCTGGGAGATCACTTTATGATTCTGACTGTTGGAAAGACATACTCGTAACTGGACCCTGTTTAACATAATCCGAAAATATTTTCAAATCCTATTGGGTTAGTCGACATTAATCGACCGCATAACCGGCGAAGACGGAGCGTTGCACCGCCGCCTGCATGTCCCCAAGGGTGCGGATGCGCCCACCCCCATGGGTCCGCAGCACATCCCGCACATAGGCGAATATGCGGGCGTCCACATCCGGTGTCACCGCCGCACCCTCTCGCCCACCCGCGGCAAAGCTCACCTGATGCAGGCGCCGCACCGTCTCGAACAGACATATATGCGTCCACTCGTCCGCCGAATAGGCCGGCACCCGGGTGGGAAGGACGAGAAGCGCGTGATCCGAGCGGTCGAGGAAGCTGCCATTGCGCCAGATCAGATAATTCCGGGCGCCCATGAAGCGGATGGCCCACCCCCAATGCCGGAGCTGGGAGAGCAGCCCGGCCGCCAGTGGTGACCGCAAGACGCGGATATCCCCGGTGCGCATCGGCCGACTGGTCAACGTTAACAGAACGCCGGTGCCCCTCGGCAACGCCCGCGCCCCTTTCGCCCGATCCATAAGCCCATCCAGCGCCAATATGTGCCCATCCACCCGAGCCTCCTGCCTGGCTGATATAAGCAATTATAATACTCTATATACTTAATAGAGTATATTCATAAATCCCGCTCATCCTCCGACGGGTGCCGAGACATTGCTTCGGTGGAGGATCGGTCCCGGCTATTTCCCCGCCAGGCGGCGGAACAGGGCCAGTTGGGCCCGGGTGGTGTCGTCCCAGGAGAAGCCCTCGGCGTAGCGGCGGGTGGCGGCGCGCTCGGGCAGGGCGGCGAAGAGGCGAGTGAGGCCGTCGGCGATGGCGGGGCCCGAGCGCTCGCCCACCAGCACCCCGGCGTCCGGCGTGGCCACCACTTCGCCGGTGCCCCAGATGTCCGTCGCCACCACGGGCGTGCCGCAGGCCATGGATTCCAGAAGCACATTGGCCCAGCCCTCGCGGCTGGAGGCCAGCACCATGGCATCCGCCGCGCTGTATATGTGCGGCAGGTCGTCATGCGGCCGGCGGCCGAGGAAGTGCACCCTTCCATCGACGCCGAGGCGCTGCGCCAGCGCCTTCAGCGCCGCCTCCTCCGGCCCGTCCCCGGCGATCAGCAGGGTGATGCCGGGATGCTGCTCCAGGGCCTCGATGACGAAATTATGCCCCTTGCGCTCGATCAGGTGGCCGACGGAGGCGATGACCCGGCCCGAGACGCCGAAACGGTCCCTGGCCGCCGCCCGGTCGACTGGCCGGAAGGCCTCGAGATCCACGCCGTTGCGCATGGTGGTGATCTTCGAGCCGTCCACGCCCAGGTCGATGATGGCCTGGCGCAGCGCCTCACACACCGTGATGATATGGGCCGCCTGGCCGGCCGCCTCCACGATCATGCGCCGGGGCGCCTCATATTGCGGGATGAGGTTGATGTCGGTGCCCCGCGCCGTCACCGTCATGGGGATGCCGAGCTCCTGCGAGAGCCGCGCCGCCGCCACGCCGTCGGGGTAGAAATAATGCACGTCCAGCACGTCGGGCCTAAAGCCGCGTTTCATCAGGACGTCGGCGCCCCTGCGGAAGGCCCTGTAGAGATCGTGCGGCTGGCGGTTCATGCCGACCTTGGGCAGCATCAGATAGCGCGGATGGCTGATGTTGACGCCGTGGCGCACCTCATGCGGCGGCACCCGCGCCTGCCTGGCATACTCGCCGAACATGGGATGCCGG
>Ga0180219_1001278_pt1 | contig 16843 bp, 13 predicted proteins | sample eDN3rd30CBELigMG_FD_151338 | JGI IMG/M metagenome (GOLD analysis project Ga0180219, IMG submission 151338) | Enriched Miracle-Growth compost microbial communities from Emeryville, California, USA - eDNA 3rd pass 30_C BE-Lig MG (version 2)... ...
GAGCGCGCAGCCGAAAGAGGGCGTGTATCTGGATGCCGCGCTCGCCGTCATCGGTGAGCAGGTCGACGAGCGCATCGATGAGCTGAGCCGTCGCCGGCACCGCCGCCGCGCCTGGGGGGTCGCGGGGCTGGTGTCGGCGACCGTGCTCAGCGGATCGGTCGCGGCCTACGCGTTGACGGCGGCGGGTACGGGCGATGAGGCGCCTGCACCGGTCATCGCGCTGACCGCGCACAGCGTCGCGTGCGTCGACGGCACCGATCCTGATGCGGCGGCCTACTTCACCGCGCGCTACCGGGCGGCAGCGGGCGTCGAGGTCTCGCCCACCGCAATCTGCACGGCCGCGCGGACGGTGGCCGACGCCGACGTGCGCGCGCTCAGCCCCGACGCGGCGCGTGCCCTCGCGGGGCGCCTCATCGCCGGTGCCGGCGACGAGCTGGGCACCGCGGACGTGCGGGTGGATGCCGCGTCCTTCGCCGTCGCGTCATCACAGACGGTCGCGAGTATGGGTGTGTGCGCGCGCGACGACGGTTCGCTCATCGTGCTGACGAGCGGCGCGACCGCCGACCGGGGCACCTGGGCGATGCGCTGCGTGCGCGCCGGCTTGCAGCTTGCCGGAGCCGGGCGGTGACCCGCGTCGTTCCGGGGCCGCTGCGGCGCCTGGCGCGGCAGCCGCTGCGGGCGGTCGCCGTGGTGCTTCTCGCCGTCGTCGCGCTCGCGGCATCCGGCATCCAATCCGCCGCCGCGACCGCGCTGCAGTCGACGCTCGACGCGAACTGGAGGGGCGCCTACGACATTCTGGTGACCCCGCGCGACGGAATGCATGCCGTGAAGGGAATGCTTCCGCCGAACACTCTGAACAGCACGCTGAGCGGCATGACCCTCGACGACCTGAAGAAGGTGCGCGCGGTCGCCGATGTCGACGTGGCGGCACCCATCGGGACGGTGCTGCTGCCGGGTCTGAAGTGGGCGATGGTGAACCTCGCGGTGCCGGAAGGGCTCCCGGGCACCGACTCCGCGCCGCAGGCGTACCGGCTCGCCGTGACCTACACCACCGACGACGGACTGGGCGAACGGGTCGTCTGGCACGACACCAATGACTTCATCGTCGACGAGAGTCATGACGATACGCCGGCGTCGGCCGCGCCGGGGTGCGGTGCCGAGGCCGACCCCGACCAGCAGGTGGGGCTCGACGACTACACGTACCGCACCGGCGACTACCCGGCGCTCACCCGGTACAACTGCGAAACGCTGACCAGCAGTCTCAACGGGGTGACGTCGGTCATCGCCCAGGGAATGGCGTTCACCGACCAGCGGTTCGGCGGGGCCGGCGACAGCGTGTATGCGCTGAGCCTGCCCGAGACCGCGCTGACCGCCACCCGGATCACCCTGGTCGATCCGCAGGCAGAGAAGGCGCTGCTCGGTGACGACGGCGACTACCTCGACCCGCTCATCGCCACCGATCCGTCGCCCGAGACCGACCTGAACGCGCTGGACGCGTGGGCGCAGCATGACGATTCGGCGCTGGCACGCGACTTCACCAAGGCCCATGCGGAGATGTCGGGGTACGGGAGCGAGTATCCGGCCGACGTCCTCGCCGATCTTCGTCGGCTCTGGAAGGCCAACGGTGACGACTGGGACACGTGGGTGGCCGAGCATGTGGAGAACGGAGCAGCCGTGCCGCTGCTCATCTCGCAGGCTCCGACGGCCAGCCTCTCGGTCAAGATCGACATTGAGGCGTTCGGTGCGGCGAAGGCCGAGGGCGGATCGGCGACGGACCGACCCGAGTACACGCTGCCGGCGGCACAGACCGACGGCGGCGTCGGCACCTCTGTCGGGACCTCGACCGCCGATGTTTCGGCCGCGCTGAACACGTTCTCCGACACCCAGCCGCTCGTCGCGTGGCCCGGCGACGACAGCGACGTCTCATTGCCCGCCTACGCGCTGCGAAGCCTGCGGGGAGCCGAAAAGTCGGTCGCATACGGATACACGGCGTCCGGCGGCGACGTCCGTCTCGATGCCTCCGGCTACCGCGATCCGCTCGACACCGGCGGAATTCTGCAGACGTCCGCCGATCCGACCGCGCTCGGGAGCGAGGCCGCGTATCAACTGCTCGACAAGATCTCCGACCTCACCGCGACGCGCGCGCCGGTCGCGGTCCCTGTAGGGACTTTCGACCCATCGCAGATCGGTCCGCTGCAAGGAAGCGCGAGCTTCGTCCCCCTGGGCGCCTACGACGACGTCGATGTCGCAGTCTCCGACGGCCCGCACGCAGGGGCCACGATGCAGCCGGCGATCAGCGGCACGGGCCTGGTGAGCACACGCACCGCGGCCATCGCCTCGATCGCAAGCGCCTCGCTCTGGGAGGACGACGCGCCCGTCGACGCGATCCGCGTGCGGGTGGCCGACGTCGGCGGGTATTCCGCCGACGCACAGCACAAGATCATCGCGGTGGCCCAGGCGATCGAGAAGCTCGGGTTCGAGGCCACGGTCGTGGCGGGCTCGTCGCCCACAGAGGTGGCGTTCGACGTCACCGGCTACGCGTTCGGCACGATGGACCCGAACGGCACCCAGACCGTGGGTGACCTCGGCACCGTCACGCAACGCTGGTCAGAGCTCGGCGCCGCTGCCCGCGTCGACCTCTCGGTGTCGACGGCGACCTATGCCATGCTCGGCATAGGCTTGGTCGCCGTTCTTCTGCTCATGGGCACGGTGCAGCTCGCGGCGATCCCCGGCCGGCGCATGCAGGCGCGTGCGATGCGCGACGTCGGGTTCACCCGTGCGCGGATCGCCCGCTGGTATGCGGCCGAAGAGGTTCCGGGCTGGCTGATCGTCGCGCTCGTCGGGGGCGCGGCCATCGTGCTGGCGGCCGACCGTCCGCTCGCCGCGCTCGTCGTCGGTGCGGCGCTCGTCGTGATCGCCGTGGTCGCTGCCGTCTCGGTGGCGGCGGGCTCCCGTTCGCGTATCGCCACGCGACCTCGCGGCGTCACATCGCGGCGTGTGGGCGCGGCATCCATCATCGGATTCGGGGCACGGCAGGCACGCATCCACCCGCTGTCGTCGGTCGTGCACACGTTCGCGATCGTCGTGGTCGGCGTGGCGTGTGCCGGGCTCGTCGCCGTCGCCCTGACCGCACGGGGCGAGGCCGGAGGCAGCCTGCTCGCCGGGCTGACCTGGGTGCGCATGCTGTGGCCGCAGCTTGCCCTGGGCATAGCCGGCATCGGCGGCGGGCTGCTGCTGGCGCGACTCGTGCGCCGCATCGACCTCGACCGCCGCGCAGGCCAGTGGCGGGTGCTGCGCGCCGCCGGTTGGACGGCCGGGCAGCTGGTGGCCGCGCAGCGCGCCGAGGGAACCGTCGTCGCCCTTCCCGCGATCGGCCTCGCGGCACTCGCGGCTTGGGGCGGAGCCGTCGCCCTCGGCGTCGAACCCACCTGGCTCAGTGCGGCCATCTCGGCTTCAGCGGGCGCCCTCTGCGCCCTGCTCGCTTTCACCGCCCGCGGAAGGGGACGTGACGCATGACCGACACGACGACGATGCAGGATGCCGCGGCAGCCGCCTACGGCGGTGCCGCCGTCGAGCTGCAGTCGGTGACGATCCAGTTCGAGCGGCCCGGCGCCGACCCGCTGCAGATTGTCGACGACTACGACCTGACGCTCGAGCGCGGACAGATGCACTGCCTCGCCGGGCGCAGCGGGTCGGGCAAGACGAGCATCCTGCGCGTGGCGGCGGGGCTCGTCCCGCCTGCCGCGGGGACCGTGCGCTGGGAAGGCCTGGAGATCACGGGCCTGGCCGACGACGTCGTCACCGCGCGCCGCCGCACGCACATCGGCTACCTGGATCAGCGCGGCAGCCTGGTGCCCGGGCTGATGGCGCTGGAGAACGTGCTGCTGCCCGCGGTGCCCGACCGCCGCACGCGCGAGCTGTCACGTCGCGCGCGCGACCTGCTGCACCGCCTCGGCGTGGGCGCGCGTGCCACGCACTACCCCGAGCGCCTGTCGGGCGGCGAGCGTCAACGGGTCGCCTTCGCGCGGGCGCTGCTGCTCGAGCCCGCGATCGTCATGGCCGACGAGCCGACGGCCAGTCTCGACCGCGAGACAGCGGATCAGCTGATCGGGCTGCTGGGCGAGCTCGTCGCCGACGGGATCGCGGTGCTCGTGGCATCCCACGATCCGCACCTCATCGAGGCGGCGGGGTCGCGCACGACGCTCAGCTGAGGCCGGCCTACGGCTTCAGCACGAGCGTGTGGGTCGCCGCCGCCTTCACGGCCTTCGGCGAGAAGGCCCAGGGCAGTGCCTCGACGTGCTGCCAGGCATCCACCTGATCGTTGTAGTTCGGGTGGAAGGCATGCCCGCTCTCGCCGGTGAGGTTCGTCCAGGTGGAGCGGTCGAAGTCCGACAGGTCGACGACCATGCGCATCGACGGAACCGTGTTGACGTCGAATCCGTCGCCGATCGACCAGCCCGTGGCATCCACCACACTCGACCCCCCGCCGACCGAGAACGGGCCGCGGTTGAACAGCCACTCGATCGGGGCTATTCCGCTCGAGCCGAACGTGCCGCTGGTCAGTTCGAGAGTGTGGATGCCGCCCCACGACCAGTTCTCGGGGTTCGTGCCCTGCAGCTTCGAGAGGCGGTCGTACGCCTGCCGGGCGGCCTTCGTGAGCATGGCGCGCTGGCCGCTCACGCCCAGCTTGCCGTTGCTCCACCAGGCCGAGTCGGGGTCGTCGAGCAGGTTGTCGACGACGAGGAAGAGGCGGCTCTGGCTGCCCGTGGGGGCGGCCACGTCGCGACGGGTGAACAGGTCTTGCACGAGCTCGTCCCACACGACGTTGGCATAGGCTGCCGCGGCCGAGTCGGCCGAGTTCTGCCCGTCCCAGAGGTCGAACAGGTCGAGGGCCTTCTGCACGTTCTTGTCGTCGACGGTGATGTCGGAGTACGCGGTGATGAGCTTCTTGCCGATCCAGAAGTCGGTGTCGGCCTGGATGTCGCGCATGTCCTGCGCGGTCAGCTTGTGATCCGCCGACTTGCGCGAGATGAGGTCGCTGATGCGCGCCGCGCGCCAGCCGTAGTCCCAGTCGTTGGTGAGGAAGTACTTGTAGTCGTCGCCCACGATCGCGTTGTTGGCGGTGACGATGTAGCCGCTGTCGGGGTTGTAGAGCACCGGCAGATCCTTGAACGGGATGAAGCCCTTCCAGTCGTAGTGCGAGTCCCAGCCGGGCTGCGGCATCGACCCGTCGCCGGCGCCCCGGATGGGCAGCTTGCCCGGCGCCTGATACCCGATGTTGCCCTCGACGTCGGCGTAGATCAGGTTCTGCGCGGGCACGTCGAACTGCTCAGCCGCGGCGCGGAAGCCGGCGAAGTCGCGTGCGGTGTCGAGCGTGAAGATCGCCTCGGCGGTCGTGCCCGGGGTCAGGGCTGTCCACTTCAGGGCGACGGCGGTCTCGCCGTCGGGCATCTTCTGCGGCTCGGTGACCTTGTCGGTGCTGCCGGTCGGGGGGTTCTCGGCGATGGTCGCGTCGTCATCGTTCACGCTCGAGATGATCGGGCCGTTGTTCGTCGAGCGGATCTCGAGATCGACATCCTTGCCGCCTGCGACCTTGATCGTCTCGTGTGTGACCTCCAGCGGCACGAGCTTGCCGTCGCGCCAGTACTCATCGCCCTTCACGCGCTCGAGATACAGGTCGGTCACGTCGGTGGTGAGGTTCGTGAAGCCCCACGCGATCTTCTCGTTGTGGCCGATGATGACGCCCGGAACACCCGAGAACCCGAAGCCGGCGACGTCGAACGGGCAGGCATCCGACAGCTTCGTGCAGCGCAGCGTGATCTGGTGCCAGATGCTGGGCATCGCAGCGCCCAGGTGCGGGTCGTTCGACAGCAGCGGCAGTCCTGTCTCGGTGAGGTCGCCCGAGACGACCCACGAGTTCGAGCCCACGCCTTCGCCGACGGGCCCGATCAGGGCGCTGGCCGCCTCGATGACGCTGTCGACCTGCTTCCACTGGATGGTCGACGACGGCTTCGTGTCGGTGCCCTTGTCGTCGGCGCCGCTGTCGGCCTTGTCGCCGCCGGTGTCGGTGCCCTTCTCGTCACCGATCGTCGACGCCTTCGCCGCGGGGACGTCGGTGGTGATCTCGGGCACGATCACGGGGTTCTGGTCGAACGGGTAGCTCGGATACAGGTCGCTGATCTGGTCTTGCGTGTAGCCCTTGCCGGCGAGCAGGGCGCGGTCGGTCTCGTCTTCGAGGTTCGAGCGCAGATCCCAGGCCATGGCCTTCAGCCAGGCCAGCGAGTCGGCGATGGTCCACTTCTCGATCGTGTAGTCGGGGTTCTGGAGTTTGAGGATGCCGTATTCCAGCGACACCGCGGAGCCCTGGTGGTCCTTCAGGTAGGCGTTCACCCCGTCGGCGTAGGCCTGGTAGTAGGCCTTGGCATCGTCGGAGAGCAGGTCGACCTCCTTCTCGGCGACCTTGCGCCAGCCGAGTGTGCGCAGGAACTTGTCGGTCGCCAGCTGCGATGCGCCGAACAGCTCGGAGAGGCGCCCGCTGGTCACGTGCCGGCGGAAGTCCATCTCCCAGAAGCGATCCTGCGCGTGCACGTAGCCCTGCGCGAAGAACAGGTCGTGCGTGTTGTCGGCCTCGATGGTCGGGATGCCGAGATCGTCACGTCGGACGGTGACGCTGTCTTGCAGCCCGGTGGCCGTGATCTGGCCGTCGACCGTCGGGAAGGACCGCTGGATCGTGAACACGACGAAGCCGGCGGCGACCACGGCGATCACCACGACTCCGGCGAGCACGCTGAACAGGGTGATGCCGATCTTGCGACCGACGGACATCTTGGGCTTTGCGGAGTGGGGAGTTTCAGACACGTATGACTCTTCGGCGGTGAACGTCTTGCGGTGGTCAGTCCGCGCTTCGGGTACGCAGACGTCCTCGCATCGTATCGCCCGGCACCCGTAGAGCCGAACTCTCTTCGGTTTTACGGCCGGCCAGTGATGGATGCTTCGCCCTCGCCCGCGAGTTCGGCAGTCACCTTCTGCGGGTCTTGGCCACGGGCGCTTGCAGTTTGCGACTGCTGAACACTCGTGATCTCCTCGGGCGGGCCGCTAGGGTGAGAGCCGCGGGGTCTGCGCGATTCGGCGTAGCCGGTGATGACCGAACCCCGATGAGTGCGGCCAACGCGGGGAAGTGGATGCCGCGACCCAGCGCCGCGCACGGGCCGCGGCCCGCGGCATCCCGAACCGTCTGTCAGTCGGTGCCGAAGTCGAACGCGGCGCCCTCGCTCGCCTCGTCGACGGCGGCGGCCTCTTCGCGGGTCGCCTGTGAGCCCTCGGAGATCTCGTCGGCGGCGCCCTGCTCGAGTGCTCCGACGAGGTCGGCGGTCGCGCCGCCGATCAGGCCCATGCCGGCGTACTGCTCGAGGCGTCCGCGTGAGTCGGCGATGTCGAGGTTGCGCATGGTGAGCTGGCCGATGCGGTCGGTGGGGCCGAAGGCGGCGTCGCCGACGCGTTCCATCGAGAGCTTCTCGGGAGCGTACGAGAGGTGCGGGCTGGTCGTGTCGAGGATCGTGTAGTCCTCGCCGCGGCGCAGGCGCAGCGTGACCTCGCCGGTGATGGCCGATCCGACCCAGCGCTGGATCGACTCGCGCAGCATGAGCGACTGGGGCTCGAGCCAGCGGCCCTCGTACATCAGGCGCCCGAGGCGCCGGCCCTGCTCGTGGTAGGTCGCCAGGGTGTCTTCGTTCAGGATGCCGTTGACCAGACGCTCGTACGCGATGAACAGCAGCGCCATGCCCGGCGCCTCGTAGATGCCGCGCGACTTGGCCTCGATGATGCGGTTCTCGATCTGGTCGCTCATGCCCAGTCCGTGCCGGCCGCCGATGCGGTTGGCCTCGAACACCAGCTGCACCGGGTCGTCGAACGAGACGCCGTTCAGCGCGACCGGGCGGCCTGCTTCGAACGTGACCGTGACGTCTTCAGTCTCGATGGCGACCGACGGGTCCCAGAAGCGCACGCCCATGATCGGGTCGACGGTCTCGAGCGACACGTCGAGGTGCTCGAGGGTCTTGGCCTCGTGCGTCGCGCCCCAGATGTTGGCGTCGGTCGAGTAGGCCTTCTCGGCCGAGTCGCGGTACGGGAAGCCGTGCTCGACGAGCCACTCGCTCATCTCCTGGCGGCCGCCGAGCTCGCCGACGAAGTCGGGGTCGAGCCACGGCTTATAGATGCGCAGTGCCGGATTGGCGAGCAGTCCGTAGCGGTAGAACCGCTCGATGTCGTTGCCCTTGTAGGTCGAGCCGTCGCCCCAGATGTCGACGCCGTCCTCCTTCATGGCGCGCACCAGCAGCGTGCCGGTGACGGCGCGGCCGATGGGCGTGGTGTTGAAGTAGGTGCGGCCGCCGCTGCGGATGTGGAACGCGCCGCACGCGAGGGCCCCGAAGCCCTCTTCGACGAGCGCCCGCTTGCAGTCGACCAGACGCGACACCTCGGCGCCGTACTGCGCGGCGCGGCCGGGGATGGCCTCGATGTCGGTCTCGTCGGGCTGGCCGAGGTCGCCGGTGTAGGTGCAGGGGATGGCCCCCTTGTCGCGCATCCACGCGACCGCGACGGAGGTGTCGAGCCCCCCGGAGAAGGCGATGCCGACGCGCTCGCCGACGGGGAGGGACTGCAGAACCTTCGTCATACCCCCAAGTCTACAAAGGGGCGGGATGCCGCGAACGCGGCGTTTCGAGCGCGGTGTCGGCATCCGCGTGATCCCGCCGGACGCGCTCTTTCTGGACCGTCCGGTAGATTCCACAGCGGAGACGCGACGGAGGGAGCGCAGATGAGAAGACGCCGCTGGCCGAAGGTGCTGGGCATCGTCCTGGCGAGCGTGGCGGCCGTCGCGGCGATCGTGGCTGTCGCTTTCCAGGTGAGCCCGTGGCCCGGTGTCTTGCTGTTGCGGGCGGCGGGTGATGACGGAATGGGCACGGCCGAAGGCAACGAACGATTCGTGCCCGACGGCATCCACTCCGACCTCGACGTCGAGTACGGCGACGGCATGACGCTCGACGTCTTCCGTCCCGCTTCGGCCAGCGGGCCGCTGCCGACGGTCGTCTGGGTGCACGGTGGCGGTTTCATCGGCGGGATCAAGGCGCCCCTGCGTCCGTACCTGAAGGTGCTCGCGTCGCACGGCTTCACCACCGTGAACGTCGAGTACACCCATGCTCCCGAAGCGACGTACCCGACGCCGGTGAAACAGCTCAGCGCTGCTCTCGAGTATGTTCGCGCGCACGCCGGCGACCTCGGCGTCGATCCCGATCAGATCGTGCTGGGCGGCGACTCCGCGGGCGCGCACATCGCCGGTCAGACCGCGTTGGCGATCAGTGATGTCGCCTACGCGGCAGATGCCGGTCTGCCGCGTGCCATACCTGCCGCAGCGCTGCGCGGTGCGGCCCTGTTCAGCGGTCCGTTCGATCTGCGGCTCACGAACCCGAAGAACCGGCAGATGGCGTGGTTCCTGAACACGGTGCTGTGGGCGTACACCGGTACGAAGGACTTCCGCACCGACCCCGACCTCGCGTCCGTGTCTCTGCCCGAGCACGTGACCTCGTCGTATCCGCCCACGTTCGTCTCGACGGGCCCCGCTGATCCGCTTCTGAGCCACTCGGAGTCCATGGCGAAGGCGCTGGCCGCGCAGGGGGTGGATGTCACGACCCTGTTCTTCGACCCGGCGACGACGCCCGACACCGTCGGCCACGAGTACGCCCTCGCGCTGGACACGCCGCAGGGCAAGCGGGCGATGGTCGACCTGGTCGCCTTTCTGCACGAGGTGACCGACGGCCCCGAGCCTCCCGGCGCCAGTGCGGGCTGGTGAGTCAGCGCACCAGCGTCGTCAGCCCCAGGCCGAACAGCCCGATCAGCGTCGTGCCGACCGCTATGGCGAAGAGGGGCGCGGCTCCGCCGATGCGCGGCGTGCCTGACGCCGCGGCCCGCTCGACGAACGCGCGGTGTCGGCGCCGCGACATCCACCACATCCAGAGCGAGGCGAGGACGCCCACCCCGCCCGGAATCGCCCAGGCGAGCCCGCCCAGCAGCTCGGGCAGCAGCCGCATGGCCACGAGCGATCCGATGGCGACAGCGAGCCCGGTGCGCCGCCACGACAGCGTCGTGCGCTCGATCTGCAGACCGACGTCGACGGGGCCGGGTGCGCTCACCGCAGCAGCACCGCCAGCAGAACGAGCACGCCGGCCACCGTCAGCGTGATCGCCAGAACGGCGCCGACGGGCGGATGCGGCAGATGGCGCCCCTCGCGCAGCGCGCGCTCGGTGTGCGCCCAGGCGACCCACGCGGCCACCGGCAGCAGCGCACCGACAACGATCAGGACGAGGGATGCCGCGAGCCGCAGCTGCGGCTGCAGATCGAGTCCGAGGGCCTCGAGGGCCACGCCGCCGGCGATCAGGGCGAGAGAGGTGCGCGTCCACGCCAGGAACGTGCGCTCGTTGGCGAGCGAGAACCGTGCGTCGGGCTCGGTTCCGCGTGCGAACACGGCCTGCGGGAAGCGGCGGTCGGGGGCGTTCTCCGGCGGAACCATGACGTCATAGTACGGGTGACTGTGGTTGTGGTGCCCGGTCTCGATAGGATGGAGTGCAACCCGTCCTCTCATCAACCGGGGGTTTGTCATGCCGGGAATCGTCATCGTCGGAGTGCAATGGGGTGACGAGGGGAAGGGCAAGGCCACTGACCTCCTCGCCGACCGCACCGACTGGGTCGTCAAGTTCAACGGCGGCAACAACGCCGGCCACACGGTGGTGGTGGGTGACGAGAAATACGCGCTGCACCTTCTGCCCAGCGGCATCCTGACTCCCGGTGTCACGCCGGTGATCGGCAACGGCGTCGTCATCGACCTCGAGGTGCTCTTCAGCGAGCTCGAGGCGCTGACCGCCCGCGGTGTCGACGTGTCGCGGCTGAAGGTGAGCGCGAATGCGCACATCATCACCCAGTACCACCGCACCCTCGACAAGGTGACCGAGCGCTTCCTCGGCAAGCGGCAGATCGGCACGACCGGTCGCGGCATCGGCCCGACCTACGCCGACAAGATCAACCGCGTCGGCATCCGCGTGCAGGACCTCTTCGATGAGGGCATCCTGCGGCAGAAGATCGAGGGCGCGCTCGACCAGAAGAACCATCTGCTGCTCAAGGTCTACAACCGTCGCGCGATCACGTGCGATGAGGTGCTCGAAGACCTGCTGTCGTACGCCGACCGGCTGCGCCCCATGGTCGCCGACACGGCGCTGCTGCTCGATCGGGCGCTCGACGCCGGCGACGTCGTCGTGTTCGAGGGCGGCCAGGCCACGATGCTCGACATCGACCACGGCACCTACCCGTTCGTCACCTCGTCGTCGGCGACCGCCGGGGGAGCGGCCACCGGCGCGGGCGTGGGCCCGAACCGCCTCGACCGCATCGTCGGCATCGTCAAGGCGTACACGACCCGGGTGGGCGCCGGCCCGTTCCCGACCGAGCTGTTCGACGAGTCAGGTGACTGGCTGCGTTCGCGCGGCTTCGAGTTCGGCACGACGACGGGGCGGCCGCGCCGCGTCGGCTGGTACGACGCACCCGTCACCCGCTACGCCACGCGCATCAACGGCATCACCGACCTCGTGATGACCAAGCTCGACATTCTCACCGGGCTCGAGCAGATCCCGGTGTGCGTCGCGTACGACGTCGACGGGCAGCGTTTCGATGAGGTGCCGGTCAACCAGACCGACTTCCACCACGCGACGCCGATCTACGAGTACTTCCCCGGCTGGAGCGAAGACATCTCGGGCGCCCGCACCTTCGAAGAGCTGCCGCAGACCGCGCAGGACTACGTTCTCGCCCTCGAGAAGATGAGCAACACACGCATCTCCGTGATCGGCGTCGGCGCCGCACGCGACGCCGTCGTCGTGCGCCACGATCTCGTCTGATGCGCTTCTTCACCGGCGGATACACCGCCGACATGGACGGTGCGGCGACCGGCATCGGCACTCTGCTCGCCGGCGGTGCGGATGACGCGCTCGCCGGCGGCCCGCTGGGCTTCACGAGGGATGCCGTCGCCACCGGTGGCTCGCCGTCATGGATCGCGTGGCACCCGACCCTCGACGTGCTGTACGCCGCGCTCGAGGGCAGCGGCGCCGTGCAGGCGTTCGCGCGCACGGGCGAGGCATCGTTCACCCGACTCGGCGAGCCGGTCGCGGCGGGGTCGCTGCTCTGCCATGTCGCGGTGTCGCCCGATGGGGCATCGCTGCTGGCGGCGTGCTGGGGTGACGGCCGCATCGTGCGGATGACGCTGGATGCCGCGGGCCGCCCGGGCTCGCCGGCCCTGGCCCCGGCGGCGGTAGACCCGTACGCCGAGCCCGACCTGGCCGCCGCGCTCGCCGCGGGCGACGCCGGCGCGGTCTACCTCTCGGCCCTCCTCTCGCCGCCCGCACCGGCCTCTCTTTCGCTGAGAGTGCAGCTGGTGGACGAGGAAGCGGGTGGTTCCCTATCTCTCGGCGACCAGTTGCACTCTCACGGGGACAGCGAGGAGAGCGCGGAGCCCGAGACCGGCGCCCGGGTTTCGCGCACGCACCAGAGCGCATATCTGCCGGGTGGCGTGATCGCGACGACCGACATGGGTCTCGACCTGGTGCGTTTCTGGCGGGATGCCGCTCCCGGCCTGCGCGCGATCGGCCAGGTCGTGCTGCCGCGGGGGAGCGGTCCGCGCCACATGCGCTGGCATCCGAGCGGCCACCTCTACGTCATCACCGAGCTCTCGCGCGAGGTGTTCGTGCTCGCCCCCGACGCCTCCGGCACGTGGCGGGTCGTGGGCGGAACACCTCTGGCCGCGGGCCTGCTCGACGACGACACGGCCGCCGAGCTCGCGGCATCCCGCGACGGAGAATTCCTCTCTGCGGCCGTGCGCGGGTCGAACACGATCGCCACGCTGCGCGTGCGTGGCGACGGCTCGCAGCTGCAGCCGGTTGCGCTCGTCGAGTCGGGGGTGAACTGGCCGCGGCACCACGTCGTCGTACGCGATACGCTGCTGGTGGCCGGGCAGCTCGGCGACGAGGTCGCCTCGCTCGCGCTCGACCTGCGCACGGGCGTGCCGGGCCCGGTGCGCCACCGCACGGCCGTGCCGGCGCCGACCTGTCTGCTGCCAGCACGCTGAGGAGCGGCGGCTGTGCCGCGACGCTGCGGATGTGTGGTGGCGCGAGACGAGACGGGCGAGACGAGCGCCGCGCCCGCTAGACCTTCGCGTCCTGCCGTGGGATCACGACCTGCTTGATGATCAGCAGGATCGACGCGGTGACCGGGATCGCCACCAGCGCTCCGAGCAGCCCCAGCAGCGTGCCGCCCACGAGCGCGCCGATGACGACGAGCGATCCGGGTACCGACACCGCCTTGTTCATGACGCGGGGCGTGAGCACGTACGCCTCGATCTGCATGTAGATGATGTAGACGATCGCGAAGATCAGCGCGCCGAGCGGGCTGGCGAACAGCGCGATCGTCGTGCCGATCACCCAGAACAGCACCGATCCCACCAGGGGGATGAGCGTGATGATGAACGCCACGACAGCCAGCAGCAGCGGGAACGGGAGCTGCAGCACCAGATAGAGGATGAACGCGACCAGTGCGTTGAAGAAGGCCAGCACGACCATCCCGCCCAAGTACCCGCCGATCGAGGTGGTGATCTGCTCGGTGATCGACGCGACCTTCGGCCGGGTGCGGGCCGGCGCCAGCGTCGTGAACGCCACCTTCATGGTCGGCAGCGACGCGAGGAAATAGAGGCTCAGCACGAGGATGATGATCAGCCCCGAGATCGTCGTGCCGATCGTCACGCCCACCTGCACCACGCCGCCGCCGATCGCGGCGATGTTGGCCGGGTCGGAGAGGAACTTCTGCACCTGCCCGACGAGATCGCCGACCTGATCGCCGAAGTTGCTCTGCAGCCAGGCGTAGAAGTCCGTTGCCTGGAAGTCCGACACGAGCTGCGGCACGTTCTTCACGAATGCCGTGATCTGCTGGATCACCGTCGGAATGATCAGCCACAGAACGCCGACCAGCACGAGTGCGAACACCGTGTAGACGATGACGATGCCCCAGGCTCGCTGCACGCTGTGGCGCTCTAGCATCCGCACCAGCGGGTCGAGACCGAGCGCCGCGAACATTGCGAAGACGACATAGATGATGACCGTCGACAGGTTCGAGACGGCCAGCCCGAGCAGGATCGCCACGAGCGCTCCCGCCGTGACGAAGAATCCGACGGCGAACGGGTGGTTGAGGCTCGCCCAGAACGTGCGCGATGGCACGGCCTCGCCGGACTGCAGGGCGACGGCGTCGGTGGCAGGTCCGTCGATGGGGACCGTGGATGCCGCAGCCGTGGCATCCACTGCGTCAGATCCTTCGCCGACCGGGGGAACGTCGCCCGTTGCGTCTGTCATGCAGCACACTCTAAAGGCACGGCGACGTCACACCCGGCAGGCTCGCACGAGGCGGGCGATAGGGTCGAAACGCACTGCCCGCCGACGGAGAACCACCATGACCGACGCCGAAGACCCCATCGACACGCTGCGCCGCTTCCGCCACAGCATCGACAACATCGACGCCGCGCTCATCTATCTGCTGGCCGAGCGGTTCAAGTGCACCAAACAGGTGGGGAGGCTGAAGGCCGAGCATCGGATGCCGCCGTCGGATCCCAACCGCGAAGAGCAGCAGATTGCGCGCCTGCGCAACCTCGCCGAAGAGGCCGACCTCGACCCCGAGTTCGCGCAGAAGTGGTTCTCGTTCGTCGTCGCGGAGGTCATCCGGCACCACGAGGCCGCCGCCGACGGCGTGTGACGGGTCAAGCGGTCAGACGTCGCAGCATCCAGAACTCGGTCGCGCCCAGCACGGCGACGATCCCGAGCACGATCAATGACAGCGGCACGACGCCGAGGTTCGCGAGCCAGGTGAACACGGCCACCCACGCGTTCAGACGGCCGATGACCCAGAGCCCCGCGATCAGCAGCGCGCCGATGCCCACGAGCACGAGGGTCAGCCCCAGGCCGCCGAAGCGCTTGTAGATCGTCGCGCCCCAGAACCCGGCGGTGAAGGTGAGCATCGCCAGCGCGAAGACCGAGAGCGCCGCCCCCAGTGGGCCCGAGGCCCAGGTCCACGCGGTGTAGAACATCCAGCCGTTCACGCCCCATCCGCCCGTGGCCGACTCGATGAAGCCGCCGACGGTCGTCACGGCCGCCAGGAGCGCCGCGGTGATCGCCGCCGTCAGGTACGTGCCGAGGAAGAACTCGCGCCGCGTCACGCTCATCGCCTGCGAGAACGGGAAGGTGAGCGTCAGTGACTGGATGCCGACGGCCAGCAGATACCAGATGAGGGCCTGGGAACCTGCGGAGTACTTCGGTCCGCCGTAGGGGATCATCAGCCAGATGACCATCGAGAAGACGAGTACCGCGGCGAGGATGAGCAGCGGTATCCACACGAAGGTCATCCGGTTGACGTACTGCATGCGGACGACGTTGAGAATGCGGCCGCGCGGGGCGGTCGGGGCGATGGCGGTCATCGCAGGGCTCCTTCGTTCTGTGCGCGACCGTCGGCCGCGCGCTGCGTCATGCGCACGATCAGCTGTTGCAGCGACACGGGCGCGACATCGAGACCGGATGCCGCCAGCCGGCGCCGGTCGTCGTCGGAGAGTGCACCCAGCATGGTGACCGAGACGACCCGGCCGAGCGACTCGCGGTGGATGATCTCGCGGCCGGCCACGAAGGCCTCGACCGCCGCGGCATCGCCGACGACGGTCGTGGCGCGATCGCGTACCTCGTCGGTGGTCTCGTCCATGATGATGCGGCCCTGATCGATCACGAGCACGCGCTCGATGAGGTTCGCGACCTCGTCGATCAGGTGGCTGGACAGGATGATCGTGCGCGGGTGCTCGGCGTAGTCCTCGATGAGTCTGTCGTAGAAGACCTGCCGGGCCACGGCATCCAACCCCAGATAAGGCTCATCGAAGAACGTGATCTCCGCGCGCGAGGCGAGGCCGATGATCACGCCGACCGCCGAGAGCTGGCCGCGCGAGAGCTTCTTGATGCGCCGGTTCATCGGCAGTTGGAAGTCGGCGACGAGCCGGTCGCACAGTTCCTGATCCCAGTTCGGGAAGAAGAGGCTCGCCGTGCGGAACGCATGCGGCGCCTTCGCATCGTCGGGGTACTTCTGGCTCTCGCGCACGAAGCACAGGCGCGGCAGCACCCGGGCGTTCTCGTACGGCGCCTCGCCGAACACCCGCACCGTGCCACCGGTGGCGAAGTTCTGCGCGGTGAGAATCGACATGACGGTGGTCTTGCCGGCGCCGTTGCGGCCGAGCAGGCCGTAGATGACGTCCTTCTCGATCTGGAATCCGACATCGTCGACGGCGATGACGTCGCCGTAGCGCTTGGTGAGGTGATCCACCTCGATGACGCTGGTCACAGCGTGCTCCCTCCGGTGGTGGTGTGTGCAGACGCGCGCTCGCGGATGAGTGCGCGCAGGTCGTCGGCGTCGAGCCCGATCTTGGCCGCTTCGGCCAGGAGCGGCTCGACGTAGCGGTCGGCGAAGGCGGAGCGCCGCTCGTCGAGCAGCAGGTGCCGTGCGCCCGGCGCGACGAACATGCCGATGCCGCGCCGCTTGTACAGCACGCCCTTGTCGACGAGCATGTTCACTCCCTTCGCCGCGGTGGCGGGGTTGATGCGATGGAACGACGCGAGCTCGTTCGTCGACGGCGCCTGTGCCTCTTCGGCGAGGCTGCCGTCGATGATGGCGTCTTCGACGCTCTCCGCGATCTGCACGAAGAGCGCTCTGCCGTCGTCGATCACATCGCCCTCTCGGTTGG
>Ga0180219_1001283_pt1 | contig 16808 bp, 9 predicted proteins | sample eDN3rd30CBELigMG_FD_151338 | JGI IMG/M metagenome (GOLD analysis project Ga0180219, IMG submission 151338) | Enriched Miracle-Growth compost microbial communities from Emeryville, California, USA - eDNA 3rd pass 30_C BE-Lig MG (version 2)... ...
CAGCAGGGAGTGGCTCCAGGTCTTGCTCGAGTTCGAGCCGACGCTTGAGAACCTTGTCCTTGGCCACGGTCTTGTTCTGCGTGTCCCAGGCCTGTTCGAGACTCTGCAGATCAAGGCTCCAGGTATTGATCATTTCCTCGAAGACAAATGGTATGACCGGCTTTCCGAAGTGGCCAATGGTTACCTCGTCCAGTCGTTGGAGGGCTGCATCGTCAAGCTGAGCCCGCTTGCTGACCAGTGCAAAGGCGACGTCAATGATGAACAGGGGTTCGTCGTTAACCGCTTCGATGTCTTCCAGTTTCGTCATCTGCTCCTCATAGGCCAGTAGCAGTTTTTGCACTGCCCTTACACGGAGGTAGTGTTCGAAATCCAAAAAGTCCCCGGAGTCCACCAGTTGTGCGGTTCTTGCCTTGATCAGCAGGTAACGGTTGATCAGGGCGGCCGCACGCAAGGCTGATTTTTCCGCATCCGGCACCTGCGCGATGGCCTGTTCAAGGTCTTCTGCGCGAGTTTCTGCCTCGCGGACTTCCTGTTCATTGAGCAGGTGTTTCTGTAGTTCGCGGGCCTTGGCGATTACCCAGTCGATGGCCGACTGTACCTTTGCTGCGAAGGGGTGATTGTCCAAGTGCTCGATAAAGGCAAGTGCTCGCTCAAGCTTTCCTGCAGCGACTCTGAGCCAGGGCCAGGGAACTGTCTTGGCAGCGAGGGTCAAGCCATACCGAACCTTGGCAATGTAGGGTTTGGCTGCTTGGTAGAGGGACTTGACTTCCCCGACGAAAGTTTCGGCTTCCGTTGCAAGCCATTCGATTGTCTTCGCTGCAACCTTCTTGGCAGCTCTCACCATTGTTTTCGCTCCTTCGCACACCCTGTCGAAGGTATCCCCTAGCCAACTAATGAGCCCCATTCGTTACATCTCCCTTGCTGATTCCGAGTAATTTTCTTGCCGCGCCGAGTTGTGCGCTCTGATCGTCAGGGTGTGAGCCCTGAAGGCTTTTCTGTGTTGCTTTCAACTGCAGGATTGCATCTTCGATATGGGCGCGGACCAATACTCCGCCACCATTGCTCATAAGTGGCTTGGGAAGTGCGAGGCGCATGCAGGTGCGAATTTCTCGTCCCGAAAGCCCATCGGAAAGTGTCGCCAATGCATCGAGCAGCTGAGTCCGATCCTCTCCGAGAGGGATGCCGGGGACTAGCATGCGAGACCAGATGGCATGGCGCTCGTCATGACCAGGCAGTTCGAAGTGGATGTGCTGGGAAATGCGGCTTACGAAGGCAGTGTCGTAGTTGCGGGCGAAGTTGGTGGCGAAGATCACGATACCGGTGTGTTTCTCCAGTTCGATCAGCAGGGTCGAACGCATGGCGTTGACCTCGTTGTCTATTCCCTGCGTTACGGATGAGAGGCGCTTTCCCAGGAGTGTGTCCGCCTCATCGAGAAACAGCACGGCATCCTCCTGGCGTGTGGCCTCGAACAGGAGTGCAATGTTCTTCGCCGTGTCTCCCATGAACTTGCTTTCCAAATCGGCAATGCTGGCGGTGATGATCCGCTTGCCCAGAGTACCGGCGAAGGCTTCTGCGCTCAGCGTCTTGCCGGTGCCTGGTGCTCCGTGGAAATTGAGCAGAGTGCCGGAGCCACAGGGATCGACTTCTCCGAAACCCCAGTCGACATAGATGGTCTGGTGATTGTGGATCTTTCCAATAGCCTCATCGAGCTGTTGCTTCGCGTTCGCGGATAGCACCACATCTCGCTCCAGAGTGAATCGTGGTTCTATGCTGCGAGGCTTCTCCTCGTTGCCCGGGGGGGGGGATTCCGGCTTGAGAAGCTCGGGCCTGAGCTTGCGGTACAGATATTCCTTGGACGACATTATCTCTTTCCTGGCTCTGGACGACTCGTCTGATGAAGGGCGGAAGATGATTTCTCGGGGGCGCGACATCATGTGTCGCAGGCGTCAGGAGCTTGGTCGCCTGCAGTTCCCTTCGATTGTGTGAGCAAGCGCTTGGGTGTCAGCCCGCGGACTGCTCTGGAAGAGGGGCAGAAGCACAGGGAGTCTCTGACAATTCGGTATCCAGCGGCCCGAACGAGGAGGGAGAGGGGCAAAATGGGCATCCTTGACCTGTAGTCCTTGAATGTCAGCATGACGCGAAGCTCAGTGTCATGGCAACTGGCCATTGGTCTGCTGTATGCTGATTTGCAACCTGTTCCCTCTATCGGAACATTGTCCGAAACCTTTAGTGGTTGGCGCTCGATGTCCCTGTGCTGGTCCAGGGTCGTCGCAACAGCCTGTCTTGTTTGATGTTCGGTATTTGCCGATTCTGTGGAAATTTGGACTCCCCATGTCGATTGCACTTGATATTGGAAATGACCTCGACCTGCTTACGCTTCTGATGAAGGCGGAGCCTCATGATCTGGATGTATTGGTGAACGTACTGACCGATAACGGAAAGGGGCGCCTGTCGCTCTCGAGCAGCTCGAAGGCAGCGTTGCTCGATGCCGGGCGGTTGCACCGCTATGACGAGGACGTCATCAGGCTGATAATCTCGGAGCTCCAGCTTTTTGGCGGAAACAGCGTTGTGAACCTCATTCGGGGCAACGGTGTGGAATACCGTACGATCGTGACTGATGTAGCTGACTCTCTTGGCCTGAAGGTCGGATCCGACGAGTCGCTGCTGAGTGCCGAGGGCAGGATACTGACCTCTCTCTGCAAGAAGGCATGGGAACGCATGGATGAGGAGGAGCGTCAGAGGTACCGAGATGATTTTCTCGAGCTGGATTCCGGTCTTTACAGTTTCGCTACCATCCTGAAGATTATCCTTGGTCGGGGAACCAACTGGGTGATGGGGTTGGCTGCGGCGCCCTCGCTTCTTCGGCTGGTCGCCAGCGGGATCGCTGGCCGTGCAGCATTGGGGGGCGCAGCGAGCGCTGCAGCCGGTGTTGCACTTTTGGCCGGGTGGGGGGCTTACAAGGCTTCCGGAGAGGCCTTGAGGGTTACCATCCCCTCCGTTGTTCTTATTTCAATCATTCGGCATAAGCATCTTGCTGCAAATAAAGGTGCGAGCTGAGCATTACCCAGGCAGGGATTGGACTGTATGGATAAACTCGATTCGAATACGGGCGCCGAGGGATACCCATCTTCGGCGATCCTGATTGGCAGCTCTGCAGAGAGGCCGTTGGTGGTTATAGACAGTCTGCCGGATCACGTGGATCTCTCCGAGGTCAATCCATTGGGTTGCGGGCGTGCCCATGTCGACCGGCTGGCCCCCCTTCTCCAGGCTGTTCCCAGTGCTCTAGCCGGGATGGAGGTTGCAGGCCATCGATACCTGCGTGTGGTGGTCGATGGTCCTTTGGCTGCTGCTGCCGATGGTAATGGCCTGCGGGGTTTCACGCGTGATGTCGAAGGAAACTTCAGAAGCCATGGCCGCTTTTTTGAGGACGACCGCCTCAAGAACCTTGTCGCGAGTGGTGCGCTGTTCCAGATTGCGTCCATTGCTGTTGCCCAGAAGCATCTGGCTGATATTAGTGCCAAGCTGAGCGAGATCAGGGAAGGCGTTCAGAGGATTCAGGAGTTTCTGGAGGACGAGCGTCGGGCGATCATCATTGGACGAATTGATTATCTGCGAAATGTGGCGCCTGTAGTGATGGCCGGAGAAGCCTCATCATCCGTCTGCAATGAGCTGGAGCGCTGCGAAGTTGATCTGGTGGCTGTGCAGAAACACCTGGAGCTTCAGATTGGGCGTCTTGCAGATGAGGTGGCTGAGCAGAAAGATACTAGTCTTTTTGGAAGTACAGGGCTTACCGATGCCTTGCTTGAGCATCAGAAAAAGCTGGAGTCTCCGTTGGAGCAATGGCAACTGTGCATGGCAGCTCGTCTGGTCGCTTGCCAGTTGCTGGGTACGTTCAGGGAGGCGGCATCCATGGCGGCGAAACGTCAGAAGGATCTGGAGGTTGTAATCGAGCAGTTTCTATCTCGCTCGGGCCCCACATATCGCTTCATGCAGGCGATGGAAAGGCGAATCGGCAATCTGGCTGCGGTAACTGATTCCAGGACGACAATCCATGCAAATCGGATTCGCCTGAGCGCATGGGGGAAGCACACACTTCCCGAGTTCGAAAAGGAATGCTCGAAATCCTTTATCCGTATTGCACAGGTGGGGTTTGAGCAGCAAAGACCGGTAACACTGGCGCTAAAGGTACGCGAGGGACAGATTATGGAAGCATTCCACCTGCCCGACTAGAGATGGGTTCTTGACCAAGTTGTTCAATTCCGGCGAAGCGGAAAGCATTTTTGGTGTCTGTACAGCGTCCCAGCAGTTCTCTGGGGCTATTCGAAGGCGCTGAAGCAGGGTTCGGCAGTCATGGGCGTAGTATCTGCTGCTCTGAGCCGGGCATAATAGTATTTGCGCCTGCGGTTCTGCCGACTTCCAGCGGTCATCTCCAGCGTGGCGCGTAGAAGCCACTGTGCGACACCTTCAGGAGCTGGTGCATCGGAGCTGCAGTATAGCGACCAGCCAGCGCCTTGATGGCGCGAAACCTCACTTCGTACCCAGTATCCCGGCGCCATGACGAAGCGGACTACCGCCTCGCGCTTGAAGGATTTGGGAAGCGTCGTGGGTTTGGATCAGGGCTATTCCTTGCGGTGTGCATTATCTACCTTGCGTCAGTGTCACTCAGGTAGGGGGGGATCAGAGGCCGAGGATCGAGACGTCGTTGAAGGCCCTCGAAGCCCTAGACTCTATTCAAGGAGCAGTGCGCCTAATAAATTTATCTGCTTCACACCTACGATGTCTGGGTGTATTGAGCTGCGCACCGTGACCCGTAGCGCTCTTCAGGATAAAATCCAAGACTATTAATGGGGCTGCATTGGCATCGGTGGCACTTATCACCTCAGCTGATCTGCAAAGCTGGCCCTTGATGCTTTTACGACCTGATGTGAGTTGATTTTTGGTGAGTGAATCCAACACTCGGAACACGGCGGCGTCTCCGGCTCTGCCAAGCAAAAGGGGACTGTCCATCCCATCGGTTACGCTTGCTGAAGCTGACGAGATCCCAGTTGATGCTCTCGTGCGATTTGCGCTGCGCGATGGGCGCCGACCGAGACCAATCTACACTGCTCATAAATGGTTTGCGCGACGCCTTCCCTCCGTCTTCCGAAGCTTGCTGATCGGTGTCACTAATGCGCCTGGTGCTGACTTTGATGCTCTGTACTATGGGGCGGCAAACCTCAGCGGCTCTACGGTCCTAGATCCTTTCGTTGGTGGCGGGACCTCCGTGTTCGAGGCGTCTCGTCTTGGTGCAACTGCATACGGCTGTGATGTCGATCCAGTAGCGTGTGCTGTGAGCCAACTTGAACTCGACGCAGCCGACATGCCAGACCTGCAGCAGGCCCTCGAGACTTTAAAGAGTCGGGTCGGCACACAGGTGGAGAAGTTCCATCGTTCAGGAGATGATGTTGTCCTACATCACTTCTGGGTTCAGCATGTGTCGTGTGCGTCTTGTGATGCTGAATTCGACGCTCATCCCAACTTCATCCTTTCTGATGATGGCAAAACACGATATGCGATCTGCTCGCATTGCAATGAGATCGCGGTACTTCCCGCAGGGGCCGCGGAGTTCGATTGCGGATATTGCGGAAAAAATACGGTATGTGATACTGGTCCAGGTAAGGGCGGTTACGTAGTCTGTCCTAGATGCGAGCATACCGAGTCTTTGATCGAGCGTGGTCGCCGGGTGGGCTTGCCTGAGTGGCGGCTATTTGCCGTAGAAACCGTTCGCAGAGCTGAGGATCGGCGTGTAATCCCGATCGCTCAGCGGACACTTCGTCGGGCTACCGATGAAGACCTGCAACAATACAGCGCTGCATCCGCAGCTCTTGCCAGTGGCTTGTCGGATGGACTCCTCGAGCTGCCGGTTGATGCGATTGAGGCCGACGGCTGGTCTGACAATCGGCTCGTCTCTTATGGCTATCGGCGCTGGACTGAGTTGTTCAATGATCGCCAGCTGCTGCATCTAGCACTACTGTTGAAAGAGATCCGTGGATTGGAAGAGCCTGTGCGCTCCGCTATTGCGATGGCGTTTAGCGATCATCTGACAACTAACTGCATGATGGCGTCCTATGCTCATGGCTGGCGACGATTGACGCCTGTCTTCTCAGTCAGAGCTTTCCGCCATATCCAGCGTCCCGTGGAACTCAACCCGTGGATCGAGCGAACAGGTAGGGGGAGTTTTCCTAATACGGTGCGAAAGCTAAGTCAGGCGGCAGCTTACGCCCGCTCACCAAAAGAGCCGACAGGTGATGCCCAGTTTGTGGCTGTACCTTCCATCCCAGCGAAACGTAAAGGCTCGATCCATCTGGGAAGTGCCCGATCGCTCGCTTTTCTAGCTGATTCATCAGTTGATGTCGTCATGACGGATCCTCCGTATTTTGACAACATAGCGTATTCTGAACTGGCGCAATTTTTCGCACCTTGGTTAAAGGCTTTGGGCAGTATCAAGAATCTATCCCGAGTCCAAGTAACCAATGAAAGCCTAGTGGCGCGAAAACAGCAATCTGAGAGCGTGAAAAAATTCATATCTGGGCTTGGGCAGGCGTTTCAGGAAATACATCGAGTACTCCGACCAAAAGGTATTGTTGCATTTAGTTACAGGCACACCGAGGTGCCGGCATGGCTGGCGCTTGCTGAAGCAATTGCAGCATCAGGTCTTTATGTTACGCGCGTTTTACCAATGCCGGGTGAAGTTGGAATGGGCTTGCATGGTCAGGGGCATCGTGGTCTTTGGGATGCAATCTTTATTTTGCGGCGTGGACGCCGGGTATCACTTACCGAACTTACAGTCACGCCGGGTGATTTGGCTGATGCGGAACAAGCAGTGGCTGAGTGGTGTGAGCGATATGGCGAGCTAGCGATCCCGTTTAACGGTATCGACGCCGTCGCCCTGAAAAGAGCGTTTCTTGTCGGTCGGGCGCTTGCCAAAGGGAAGAAGAGTAATCAGCGGCAGCCTATATCCCTTGGGGATGCATTGTGCTCTTGAAGTAAATTTCGAGTTTGGAAGGGGATGCCAATGCCGTATTTAAGTAAGCGTGTTGTCAGTAACTATTTTCGCACTGGCTGTCCTCGCCAATTGGCGTTGATGCTTTATCCCCATACAAAGGCATACGAACCTGAGCGAATTGCTCTGGGTATGCCCCCGAAAGCGGTGGGCAGAACGGGAATTAACGCCCTTACTGAAGAGGGGGGGCGCTGGGAGCAGAAGAAGCTGCAGGATCTAGAGACGACGTTTGGAAACTCTGCGGTAATTGGCACAAAAACCAAGGGCGACTTCCAAGATCAGAAATTGATAGAGGTCATTGGGAAGGCCCTTCCGGGAGTATTCCTTGTGCGTCCCGCCTTCGGGGTAGGCGAGTCATTCAAAAAGGCGATGGGCATCGAGGAAATGATTGCGATGCATGATCTTGCCTTCAGTAAGCTTATCCCTGATCTGATCCAGGTTCTTGCACCGAAAAAAGTCGAACGTATAGTGAAGGCGGACGGTTCGGTATGTGTCAGTGATGGTCGTATCGGGTTACGTGTTATCGACATCAAGATGACGGCTGAGCCAAGCGCCTCCTATTTTGCGGAAATTACCTACTACTCCTTAGCCTTGGCGGGTTGGTTGGAGGATCATGGGTTCGCTGATCGCTATGCGGTGGTCGCCGAGGCAGCAATCTGGCCAGGCTCGCATGAAGCCGCAGCCATCGTTCAATTGCAGGCGGCGAAACGTGATGCCGCTACCGTACCGACTTTGGACGAGTTGCAGGTAGCACTCACGGATGATATCGAGACTCTGGAGATCGACGTATTTTCTCCTCGGCTCAGATTCTTCTTTAATGTAGAGCTGCGCGACGTGCTCGCGAAGTCGTGGCGTCAGCAAGATTATCATGTCAGTACCGCCTGCAGCGGGTGCGAATATTTGGGATACAGCTGGAAGCCCTCCGTTGTGCCTCATCCTGACCACTGCATGCCGCGAGCGGCAGCGGACGGGCACCTGAGCTCCATTGCCTTTTTGCCCAGAGGAGCGCGTCGTGCGCTCGGGGACATTAACCTGCAACAGGCGAAGTCTCTAGCCTCGTTGACTTCCGACGACATCGCATTTGATTGCCATCCTAAACTACGCGCCACTAGGACGGTGGTGGCAGGTAGGGCGCAGTCGTTGGAGAGCGGTGTCAGCACTATTCCTAGCGGCTCTGGTACCTCGGCGGTTCTTCCGAGCTGGTCGGACCTCAGTCTGTACCTCTCTGCCGACTTTGATGTGGGCAGCGGCCTGACACTTGCATTTGGCATCGGTGGGTTTTCATATTTCAATGGGCAGACCGAAAAGGTCGAGGCTCAAGTCTTTATCAATGATACTCGTAGCCCCGAGTCCGAGACACGAGAGTTCCTCAACTTTCTTGCCTATCTCCAGAAGTCGTTAAGCGATGCGACTAAAATAGCAGATGACGCTACAGTTCAAATCTACATTTGGGATCGGGTTACTTACGAGCATATCATCAGGGTTATTGGGCGCAACCTGCAGCACATTCTTGCGGACAGTAGTCTCAAGAAGTTGGCATGGCTGTTCCCGGCGGAGGAGGTAATTGAGAACGCCAAGCTTCGCTCTGCTAACGCCCCGATTACAATTGTGCGAAATACCGTCCAAGCCTTGGTCGCCGCGCCGATTCCTCATTACTACTCGCTCCTGCGGCTGGCCCGGGAATTCAGGCCGGCCGTGAAACCCGGCTCAAAGCCATTCGACTTCCTTGTCCCTGCCATTTTCGAAGACCCTCTGTCGGACCAAGTACCGTCTGAGCGTGCGCACGAGATCTGGACCCGAATGGGCGCCCCTCGGCCATGGAGCCAACAGGTTGAGCAGCTACGTTCCACGGTGAAGATGAAACTTCGCGCAACGGCTTCGGTTGTGCGGCGTCTTCAGCAGGATTTGAAAGGCGTACTGCGCAGCCGGTCTCCGAAGATCTCCGAAATAAAGGCGCCATCTACTCTTAATGGCGTGAGTGCCGACGGTCAGATCTGGTTTGCCTATGCGCGGCTTAATGCCCAAGTTGCGGACCTCGAACACAGCATTTCCATGGCTACACCGGTACATGAACGTGAGGCGCGCTATTTAGCAGCGCGCCTCGAGATCGAGCTTGCGGGGCGCGCACTTAAGGAAGCGGCGACAGCTCTGAGAATCACTCTGGAACCAGGGGTCAGGATCTATCGCTTAGGACGCAACTCTCGTGAGGCCAAGTTTGAGCCTGGAGATTTCCTATGCGCGCTATCGCCGGCATCGATGGGCGACTTCCACATGCGGAAAATTCGGGATCTCATTGGGCATTATCAGCTGCCATTCGATTTCCCTTCGTGGATCGGCCAGTACGGATATGGGCCTTCGTTGACGGCTACTCGGGTGCTCGCAATAGATCGAGAAAATCTGCTGATGGGGGTTTCCTTCGATGTGCGGGTAGATGCATTCCTTCGTTTGATCGAGCCGGTGTTGGACCTGACCAAGGATGTTGTTCTCGACAAGCAAGTGAAAGACTTCCTTACTAAGAAGCTGGAGGTGGCGTTAAAAGCGATCGGCAATCCTTCACTGGCGATCAGTGCTGGTGCTACTACCGCAAAAGTTATTGGCAAGGCTGCCCCGAAAACGGTAAGTAAGCATACCCCTGTGGCAGAAGTGTTGTGGGATACTAAGGCGCTCTCTCAGGCAACCACGGGTCGGGACTTCATTTCTATCCGCGCTCAGTTGGAAGCGAACAGGGTGGGGTTAAATGATAGTCAGTGGGTGGCGCTGCAAGAGGCAGTGGAGAAGCGCCTCGCGTTGATATGGGGGCCACCGGGAACGGGTAAGTCACAGACGCTTCGCGCTATTTTGCTGGGGTTGTTACTGAATGCGCATTTAAGTGGTAAGCCTGTACGAATTTTGGTCACCAGTAATACCTACGACGCCACTGATAACATTGTGCTCAATGTCTTTAAGCTAATCCACGATCTTGGTGAAGAAGTTACTGGAAAAGTACGTCTGGCTAGACTTCGCTCTGAGTCGAAGGATGATGCGCCAGGGTTATCCTCGGACAGCAACCTACTTAACAATTCCAAGTCGCCCGAGATCATGTCCTTGCATGAGCTGCTCGTTTCAGCAGTCAGTAGTGTAATTGTCTCAGCTCCCCCGCAGCAGGTAACTAAGTTTGCGGTAATCAAGAAAAATGCTGCTGAGCCCCTGTTTGATGTCATCCTAATTGATGAAGCATCGCAGATGGACATGGCCAGCGCGGTTCTAGCGCTTGCGCCAATTGCAGAAGGGGGATCGACAATCATCGTTGGTGACCCGAAACAACTCCCCCCCATCCAGCAGGTCGAGGCTCCGGTTGGTATGGAATCGTTGGTAGGGTCGGTCTACGATTTCATGGCTGAATATCGCAAAATCTCACCGAAAAGCCTCCTCAAAAATTATCGATCTAACGCTACCATTGTCAGTTTGAGCCGCTTCGCGGGCTATCCGTCGGAGCTTTCATCAAGCTTCCCTAACCTGCGAATCGCAATGGATACTCAGTTACCGTCAACTTGTCCATCGGACTGGCCGCGTCACCTCGCATTTAGCCAAGAACTGGCCATGCTCTTGGAGCCATCACAACCGATCTCCGCATTCGTTTATCCAGAGGGTAGGAGCAGCCAATGGAATGATTTCGAAGCGCAAACGGTTGCTGCATTGTTGTGGTTGCTGCGTCGTCATCTGAATAGATCATTGGAAAATGATCCAGAAGCCTGCTCCAGCGAGTTGCATGATGCTGACGGTTTTTGGGGAAGAGGTGTTGGCGTGGTTACACCGCATCGAGCTCACAAAGCATTGGTGGTTTCAAAGCTACAGGCGATATTTGAGCCCCTAGGGGACGATGCTCAATTGATTCGCGATGCCGTTAATACAGTGGAGCGCTTCCAAGGGCAGCAGCGTGATGTGATAATCGCAACATATGCTCTTGGAGATCCTGATGCGATTGCAGATGAAGATGAGTTTTTGTTGTCCCTCAATAGATTTAACGTCATGTCATCTCGTCCACGAGCAAAGCTAATTGTTCTCGCCAGTCAGGAAGTGATCAACCACCTGCCAGGGGACATCCAAGTGATGCGTGACTCACGCCTTCTCAAGTATTTTGCTGAGACCTATCTGGATCGCCGCGCTGAAATGACTATACCTTTTCTAGAGGGTGACAAGTTGGCTGTGCGAACCGGGTCTTATCGATATAAAAATGTCGAGTAAATTCGAGGCGGGATTTCTTCTTTGCAATTTTTTACGGAAGAGGCTGCTCATATCAGTCAGCCTCTGTCGGGAGCAGCTATTCAATTGGGGCCAGTAAATCGTCTAGATCCGTCTTGCTTCCCTTGGTGCTAAATATGGCCTCAACTTCCTTGGCCATGTTTGACCAGTTGGTGGTGGCTGCCTCCTTGCTCCCGAACTTACTGAGCTTCCCTAGACCTCTAAGAATCCATGGGAGAAAGTTTCCAATAACAGTATTAACGAATGATACGAACTCCTCGAACATTGTCTCAACGGTATCTGGCTTGGCCTTGGATTTCTTGTCTCGGAGCTCTTCGAAGACTTGGCGTAAGTCCATTCTTAGCAGCAAGTTCTTCAGTATCTTCTCAACGTTTCCAGCCTTAACTACGTTCTTATGATTCGCTCCGGAGAAGATTTTTCTCAATGTCTCATTAGATTGTTCTGGAACATCGTTGAACCACTCTAGGAGCTCTCTATAGAGTGCAGCGTCAGTTTCGAAGGTTTCCTTGGACAGAAATTGCACCATAAGCCGGCAGGTTGAGGGTGAAAAGCCGCTCAAATTGGCTGCTTGTCCAAAATCTGTAAGTCTAATTGGACTGTTCATCACTGCCATTGCACCGCCAGCTTGCTGGGCGTCCAAGATCCGGCTGACTGTTTCAGACAGGATTCGACGAACGTTATTTGCTCCGTCGGTTTGCCCTGCGTAGGAGGCCTTCGTCAGGTCCGATACGATGTCTTCAGCGTTGGGGTGCTCTCTGATGCACGCAAGAAGCTGTGCACTAATTGTAGCTTCCAGCTGTTGCTGCCCTTGATGGGGGAGCTCGTCCCACTCGCCACCAAGAGTTGATATGAGTGGTGTGGAAGAAAACATTACTTCTTCCAAGCGGCGCGTATTTCGCTGTCGTGACATGGATGGGGGGCCCATCAAGTTCTCGAAGAGTACTGTGTCTCCCTCAGAGAAGGCTCCTGCTCTACCGCAACGACCTGCAATGTTGCGAAAAGTCATCGATTTCATTGTCCTGCCATCGTCCCGCATGCTGCTGAGCCAGTGGGCGACGATGGTCCACCGGAACGGAAGGTCCGCGCCTTCAGCGAGCGTGGTGGTCGCGCAAACTACAGACAGAGCGCGTGCCCGAATTAGCTGCTCTATGTCGCGGCGCACATCAAAGGGAAGAGATGCGTTGTGGTACGACACTCCACACCGAAGACACTCGGCCAGGAAGTTCAAGTAAGGGTAGCGTGCTAGAATGTCGTCTGCGATTCGTAGAGCATCATCATTCTGGACGTACTCTCTATCGTTCATCAGTTCGCGAGCAAGTAGTCGGGTATCTAGCTTTCGTGGGCACACGACCAAGCCAGGTGAGCCCAACCGAATCAAAAGGTCTCGCGCTATTGCCCCGACATTGGCGGCCGCGCTCTTCTCATTAACAATCGGAAACCGGCCTGGTCGAATCTGTCCCGGGAGTTTGACTTTGATAGGTTCAGACACGGCTGAGGTGGCTACCTCGTGTGTGGGACGGAGTGTATCGTTCCCATGAATCCAGTACATGTCTCCGTTCGCGAGGCACATTGCCAGCCGGCGAGCGGTAGGTCGCCAGCCAATTTGATGAAGGTCGATTGCTTTTACGTCAAGCCACTTGCAGACGCGCTGCGGCTCGGTCAATACAGCTGACAACCCGATGATTCGAAGCATTGGATTATTTTGCTGAAGGAGCCGAAGTCGTGAAACCAAGCCTTCCACGCGGGCACCCCGAACTCCATTCTCGAGAATATGAATCTCGTCGAAGACAACTGTGCGTAGCCGGTCAAGGTCTTCACCAACACGAAGCCATCCGTCAAACCGTTCGGGAGTAGCGACGACGATCGCACTATCGGCGAATCTATTTAAGGTCTCAGACTGGAAACCACCAAACATCGAAACAACGGAGGTCTCATTGCCGAGATGCTTCCGAAGTGACTCCTTCACTTGCTCTCCAACGGCGACATATGGCGCTACATACACGCACAGGCCGCCACCCGATAGATCGGCAGCCATGCATGCTTCGGCAACAAAAGTCTTTCCAGTACTTGTGGGGAGCGTTAGTAGCGTATTTCGCCCGTGGTTAGCAATTCGTTTCTTACTCAGAAGAATGTGCTGCGGAGGCAGTAGGGTCAACATGCCCGTATTTATGGAATGCCTGATGAACCATTTCGGAATCTCCGGAGCGTCGTCTAGAAGGTTAGCGGTTGATAATCGTCTCGCTTGGTAAGCTGCCATCCGTCCGCCCAGCAAAAGTGCACCTTCCGCCATGGTTCCTCTCTTGGCTGCTTCAGTGAAAAGCTTGAGCGCGACTTCAAATGCTTTAGTACGCATCCTTCTAATAGGGCGACGCAAGGCGTGGGACCACCAAAGACGAAACTCCTCAAATTCACTATTGTTCGAACGAGATCGAGCTGTGCTGCCAGCTGGGTCGCATATGGCCGTGACCATGAGGAAGACCAAGCTTCCCTCGATATAGCCTGAGGACACATCAGAAAGCGCAGCGCGTGCGCTGGGAAAATTGCCATGCATGGCAAAGGCCAGCGCGGCGTGAAACGACAGGTCATCAAGGTCTGCGACGTTCGGCGGATTGGTTGCGCGCCGCAGGTGTTGCGCAGTCGATTGCATGATCCGGGCCGCGGCGACAAGAGGCTGCGCTTTATCTTCATCATCAAGCGCCTCAAGCTCTTCGACATCCACACGAACTTGGAGCGCGCTGATGCACTTGAGTGCAGTTGCTACGTCGAGTGGATCTGCGGTCGGCAACACTGGCTCAACTCCTCTTGCCTTTGCTGCGGACGAGGCGGCGCTTTCGAGGAATCTGACTGAAACAGGGAGGTCGCTCATGGTATCGTGCTTTCGTTGTTCGAGAGATGCACGAGGCAACTAGTCAGCTTGCTTATTGCAATGCTCCAAGGCTCAATGGTTTTTTTACCCCAGCCTTGTTGTTCAATTTTCGCAGCAACATTGTCTAATGCTTCAACAGCCGCTTGGTCCCCGACAACACGATCGTGCACCAGAGTAGGCAATAGCCTGATACCTTTGCAGTCCTTCGCCTCTGGCATGAAAAGATTGCCAACTCTCTCTAGTGCGTCGTTATCGAATTCGTGCACCTCCATCAGGTAACCTTGTAGCCAATTAAGTCTCTGACCTAATGATCCAGCGACCCTTGTTTTTCCCAAAAGCTTTTTGTAGTCGTCAATTAGTGCTGTCGCATAGGTCAACTTGGTGGCGCCGGTAGTCTTTATCTCCATGATATAAAGGCAGTCCTTGCTTTCATCGCCTCCTGGATCCAAGTGAATTATGGTGATGTCCAACCCTGTCGGGGCGCCATCTTGAAGCGGAGTTAGGGCACCCATAAGTGCTATTGTGTACCCGCTGCCTTTCCCATATAGCCCACTGGCACGAGCAACTTTGTAGGAAACGAACTCGCCAAGGTTGCCCCTTCGTCCGGTCGTAAGTTTCGTGATTTTCGGTGGCCAGTTTTTGGTTACCTTTGTGAGCTCGGTGTGTACCCACTTGTAGAACGTTGCGCAATCGGGGTTGCCCCGTATGAGCTGTATATCCCATCCACCGGATGACTTCGAAGGCAACTTAGTGAAAGCTATCGGCATCGCGTTCCCTGTTCTAACCCATGGCGGTTGCTGCGTGGGGCACGGTTCCTAGCGCCATATTAACGCAGCAGTCGCTGGCTGTTGAGAGTGACCATGGGGAGTATTTTCATGGTTGGGAGGGTGGCGGCGGGTTCGTATGCACAGAGCAATTCCGCTGAGGTTTAACTTTGAGTGGTGGTTTTTGATTGGGATGGGCCTAGTATCCTAGCAACCGTTCCACTGGTCAGATGGTAAGGTGGCCCATGACCGCCTCAAGTTTTTCCCCTAGAAGTCGCCAAGCCTCGGTTTTCTCCTTCGCATAGTCGTGGTGCAGATAATGTCTACGCACTTTGGATCCACCAAGCAAGTGGTTCTGGCAGCGATCGATGATCTCCAGCGTGACACCTAGCCCCTGCATCATGGTAGCTCCAGTGCGTCGCAAGTCATGCGGCGTCCATTCACCCTTGGCGCCCTTACTCAGCACCAGTGAGTCGTCATGGTGGCGACCAGTAAGCGGCTTGCTGCGGTTCTTGAAGCGGCACTGTCGATCACCGATCAGCTTGCTGACCGTCTTGGTGTCGACGTGGCTGTTCTCATCCTTGCTGGGGAAGCAGAACGGGGTATGGCCGGTTTCTTCTTTCAGGCGCTTGAACTGATTCAATGCGAATGAGGACAGAAATACGTGATGATCTTGGCGCTTGCCCCTATGTCCCTTAGTGGCCTCGGCAGGGATGAACCAAGTGCCTTTCTCCAGATCCACATGCCGCCATTCGGATTTGAGCAGCTCGCCGATACGGCAGAGGGTACTCAGGCAAATCCAGACGGCACATTGCACGCGTGGATTGACCGGGCGGATACCAGAGTATTTCTGGCCGGCGGGGAGGGCGTCGTAGTCACGCTCCAGGCGGGCGAAGATATCGCGCAGCTCGCGGATTTCGTCAGGAGAGAGCAGACGATCGCGCTGTTCCTCGTAGTCGTGGTCGAGCAGCTTGTTGACGTCTATCAGGTCGGCTGGGTTGCCGTCGGCCATCAGCGTGCGCCATGGCTTGCGTTTCTCTGCCCAGCGCAGCATCTGGCCGATGTCCTTGCTGCGGATCACTACGGTGCGGTTGAGGCCGCGGGCTTTGACTGAGCGTAGGACGTTGAGCAGGTCTTTCTCGGTCAAGGTACGCAGAGGCTTCTTGCCAATGAGTGGCAGCACGTCCTTGGTGAAGCTACGGCGCAGCTCGGCGTTATCGTCCTGGCGCGATACGCCATCGCGCATCCACTCCTCGAAGAGGTCGGCGACTGTCTTGTTCTCCGCTGCCTGGCGCTCGGCTTCGGCAATGGTGGCCGCGATAGCGGCCTGGGCTTCGATCTTGGCAGCCTTGCGGGCAGCGGTGGGGTCGATCCCTTTGGCGGCTATCGCTTTCACTTCGTCGCGTTCGGCGCGAATCTGCGCTAGCGATTTCTTCGGCCAACTGCCCAGGCTTTGGTCGCGCTTCATTCCATCCTGCTTGAATTCGTAGCGGAACTGCACCGTCACACCACGCACGCCGGCACGGACTTTGGCGACCAGACCCCCGTCCTCGCGGAGGATCCGGCCATCATCGGCTGTGGTAAGCGCTTCCAGTTGCTTGGCTGTCAGTTTGGCCATGTCCTACCCCTTGCCTTATTCGGTTCCGTGGAATTTTACCCCACTTTTACCCCACCGAATCGCTTGGCTGTCGGTGGATGCTCGTGGATCGTGATGGACGCTAATTTAGCCTGTATACCCCGTATTTACTAGGGTGTAGGCGATCCATCAGTGTCCACTAGCGTCCATGGGAATCCACCAAATAAGCGCATGGGGTGCAAGGGGTAGAGTGTTTGAGGTGTTCTGTTTTGGTTTCTGGTTGACGCAAATTGCGCACAAAACCATTGAGCGAACGCA
>Ga0180219_1001285_pt1 | contig 16797 bp, 14 predicted proteins | sample eDN3rd30CBELigMG_FD_151338 | JGI IMG/M metagenome (GOLD analysis project Ga0180219, IMG submission 151338) | Enriched Miracle-Growth compost microbial communities from Emeryville, California, USA - eDNA 3rd pass 30_C BE-Lig MG (version 2)... ...
AAGTACTGGCCGCCCGTGCGTCGCATCGACAACGCCTACGGCGACCGCAACCTCGTCTGCGCCTGCCCGCCCGTGGAGGCCTTCGCCTGACCGCCGCCGCGCCGCCGCGCCGCCGCGCCGTCGCCGTCGTGCCGTCGCGCCGTCGCGCCGTCGCCGCGCCGTCGCGCGAGACCGCGTCGGTGCACCGAGACCGCGGTCGTGCACCAGGGTCTCGGGGAGTGAACGCGGTCTCGCGGCAGACCGGCGGCAGACCGGCCGCGCCGCGGCGGCGGGCGGAGGTCAGAACAGGCCGGGCCACCAGCCGGCGACCAGGGGGTAGCCGATGAAGGCGATCAGGTCGATCGCGACGTGGGCGACGACCAGCGGCATCACGCGGCCCCAGCGGTGGTAGACCCAGCCGAACACGACGCCCATGGCGACGTTGCCCAGGATCGGGCCGAAGCCCTGGTACGCGTGGTACGCGCCGCGTAGCGCGGCCGTTGACAGGATGATCGTCCAGGTTCCCCAGCCGAGGCGGCGCAGCCGGTCGAACAGGTAGCCGATGAAGATGACCTCCTCGGTCAGTCCCGCCCGCACCGCGGCCAGCACCAGCAGCGGGATCGTCCACCAGGAGGGATCCAGGGGAGAGGCGTCGACCTGCACCGTGATGCCCAGGGCGCGCCCGGCCGCGTACAGACCCAGACCCGGGATGCCGATGACCGCGACCAGCAGCAGGCCCGCGCCGACGTCGCGGCCGAACATCCGGAAGTCCAGCCCGATGCGCCGGAACGCGGAGACGCCCGGCTCCCAGAGCAGCCAGATGACCAGCGCGATGGGCGCGAAGGCGAACGCCTGCGAGAGGAACTGCGAGAGCACGTCCCAGAACGCCACCGCGTTCGCGCCCGGATTCAGCGCGGTCGACTGATCGCCCAGCGCCTCCTCCCGGGTGAGCGCCTGCACGAGCGAGAGTACGGAATACAGCGCGGAGCGTCCGACGGACAGCGCCAGCACGATGCCCATCTCCCACCACAGCCGAGAGCGGGACGGGACGAGGGGCACGCGCGACACAATGCCACATCGTATGCCGATCGAGTAAAAGGTCTGTAACAGTTCTGCCGTGCGGTGTCAGCAGACGGCGCAACGTGCTTACGCTGTCGGCATGTCTCGGCTCATTCGGTGGTCGAGAGCAATCCCTTTCACTGGAGGAAACGTGAAGCGCAACAAGATCGCCCTCGCCGGGCTTGCGCTGCTGGCCGCGAGCTCGCTCGCGCTGGCAGGCTGCTCGACGGGCGGTGGCGAGACGCCGGAGGACACCGACGCCGCGGCGAACCCCGAAGCCATCATCACGACGAACGGCTCGGAGCCGGAGAACCCGCTCATCCCGACCAACACGAACGAGGTCGGCGGCGGAAAGATCCTCGATGCCGTCTTCGCCGGCTTGATCTACTACGACGCCGAGGGCAAGCCCGTCAACGACGTCGCCGAGGAGATCACCACGGACGACCCGCAGCACCTGACTGTCAAGCTGAAGGAGGGCCAGACGTTCACCAACGGTGAAGAGGTCACCGCTGACAACTTCATCAAGGCGTGGAACTACGGCGCCCAGCTGTCCAACGCGCACCTGTCCAGCTATTTCTTCGAGGACATCGAGGGCTTCAGCTGGGACGAGGACTCGGAGCTGACCGGTCTGGAGGAGGTGGACCCGTACACGTTCACGATCGCGCTGAACAAGCCGGCGTCGGACTTCGCGCTGCGCCTCGGCTACTCCGCGTTCTACCCGCTGCCCGACGTCGCCTTCGACGACATCGAGGCGTTCGGTGAGCAGCCGATCGGCAACGGCCCGTACATGCTCGACGGTGACTCCGCCTGGCAGCACGACGTGCAGATCGACCTCGTCAAGAACCCCGACTACACCGGCGGACGCGAGGCGAAGAACGGTGGCCTGACCATCAAGTTCTACGCGACGCAGGAGGCGGCCTACGCCGACCTGCAGTCGAACGAGGTCGACGTCATCGACGCGATCCCGACCGCTTCGCTGGCCACGTTCGAGTCCGACCTCGGTGACCGCGCGGTCAACCAGCCGTCGGCCGTGTTCCAGTCGTTCACCATCCCCGAGTCGCTCGAGCACTTCGGCGGCGAAGAGGGCAAGCTGCGCCGTCAGGCGCTGTCGATGGCGATCAACCGCGAGGAGATCACCGACAAGATCTTCCAGGGCACGCGCACTCCGGCCAGCGACTTCACGTCGCCGGTCATCTCGGGCTGGTCCGACTCCCTGGCCGGTGCCGAGGTGCTCGACTACAACCCCGACGAGGCGAAGAAGCTGTGGGCAGAGGCCGACGCCATTTCGCCGTGGGACGGCGAGTTCCAGATCGCGTACAACACCGATGGTGGCCACCAGGCCTGGGTCGACGCGGTGACCAACTCGATCAAGAACACGCTGGGCATCGAGGCGTCGGGTGCACCGTACGTCGACTTCGCCACGCTCCGCGCCGAGGTCAACGCCCGCACCATCACGACGGCGTTCCGCACCGGATGGCAGGCCGACTACCCCGGTCTGTTCAACTTCCTGGGGCCGCTGTACGCGACCAACGCGGGCTCCAACGACGGTGACTACTCGAACCCCGAGTTCGACACGCTGCTGTCCGAGGGCATTTCCAGCACCGACCCGGACGAGGCGAACGCCAAGTTCCAGGCCGCTCAGGAAGTCCTGCTGCAGGACCTTCCGGCGTTCCCGCTCTGGTACTCGAACGTCACCGGTGGCTTCTCCGAGAACGTGCAGAACGTCCAGTTCGGCTGGAACTCGGTGCCGCTGTATTACGAGATCACGAAGGCCGAGTAAGCTCTTCACGTCTCACGCGGGGCGGTGACGAACTCGTCACCGCCTCGCGGTCTGTCCGACCACCCTCGTGCCGGCGCCCGAACTGCGGCACGATGTGGTCATCGATGCCGACGATGCACCGCACGTGGCGTCGCCAGTCAGGAGGGAGAGCGCACATGCTCGGCTATATCCTCAGACGGCTGGTCCAAGTGATCCCCGTCTTCTTCGGAGCAACGCTCCTCATCTATGCGATGGTCTTCGCCATGCCCGGCGACCCGATCGCCGCGCTCTTCGGCGACAAGCAGCCCAACCCGGCGCTGCTGGCGCAACTGCGGGCGCAGTACCACCTGGACGAGCCGTTCTTCGTCCAGTACTTCTACTACATCAAGGGCATCTTCCAGGGTGACATGGGCGTCACCTTCTCCGGCCAGCCGGTGAGCGAAGTCCTCGCCCGCACGCTGCCCGTCACCATGCGGCTGGCGGTGATGGCGATCGCGATCGAGTTCGTCCTCGCCATCAGCATCGGCACGGTCTCCGCGCTGCGCAAGGGCGGCATCTTCGACAACGTGTCGCTCGTCGTGGCGCTCGTGTTCATCGCCGTCCCGATCTTCGTGCTCTCCTTCATCGCGCAGTACTTCCTCGCGGTGCAATGGGGCTGGTTCAAACCCACGGTCGGCGCGAACAACGACTGGGGCGATCTCTGGCTCCCGGCGCTGGTGCTGGGCTTCAGTCTCTATGCGACGAGCATGCGACTGATGCGCGGCTCGATGCTCGACACCCTCAATCAGGACTGGGTGCGCACCGCCTACAGCAAGGGCCTGCCGCGTCGCCGCGTCATCCCGGTGCACGCGCTGCGCAACTCACTGATCCCGGTGATCACGAACTCTGCGACGAACTTCGGCATCCTGCTCGTGGGCGCGACGGTCACCGAGGGCATCTTCAACGTGCCCGGCGTCGGCAACACGCTCTTCCACGCGACGCAGAAGCACGAGGGCCCGACGATCGTGTCGTTCGTCACGGTGTTCGTCATCATCTACGTGATCGTCAACCTGGTCGTCGACTTGCTCTACGGCCTGCTCGACCCGAGGATCCGCTATGCGAAGTGAGGCACCGATGGAGCACTACGTCGCTCCCGTCAAAGACGCCGCCGTCGTCGTCGACGCGATCCGCATCGATGAGAAGCCGCGCAACCTGTGGTCGGATGCCTGGACCGACCTGCGCCGCCGCCCGCTGTTCTGGATCTCGCTGGTCGTCGTGGTGATCATCCTGCTGATGGCGGTCTGGCCCACGCTGTTCACCCAGGTGCCGCCGAACAACGATTGCCAGCTGGCGAACTCGAACGAGGGACCGGCGTCCGGGCACCCGCTCGGGTTCACCTTCCAGGGCTGCGACGTCTGGTCGCGCATCGTGTGGGGTGCGCGCACCTCGCTGTCGGTGGGTCTGCTCGCCACCCTCATCGGCAGCCTGATCGGCCTGGTCATGGGCGCTCTCGCCGGTTTCTACGGCGGCTGGCTCGATTCGCTGCTCTCGCGCATCGGCGACATCTTCTTCTCGATCCCCTACATCCTCGCGGCACTGGTCGTGATGAGCGTGTTCTCGCAGTACCGCAACGTCTTCACTCTGGCGTTCGCGATCGGCGGGTTCGCGTGGGCATCGACGGCGCGCATCGTGCGCGCGGAGGTGCTCCGCGTCCGCCAGGCAGACTTCGTGACCGCATCGCTGGCCCTCGGTCAGTCCCGCTTCGGCACCCTCATCGGTCACGTCGTCCCCAACGCGATCGCTCCGCTCCTGGTGGTCACGACGCTGTCACTGGCGGCGGCGATCGTCGCCGAGGCGACGCTGACCTTCCTCGGCGTCGGTCTGGGCGGCAACGTGATGAGCTGGGGCAACGACATCAGCCAGGCGCAGCAGTCGCTGCGCGTGGCGCCGATGGCCCTGATCTGGCCGTCGATCGCGCTCACGGTGACCGTGCTGGCCTTCATCATGCTGGGTGAACTCATCCGAGACGCCCTCGACCCGAGAGCGAGGGCCCGCCGATGAGCGCCCCCCTGCTGAGCGTGCGCGACCTGAAGGTCGCGTTCCGCACCCAGACCGGCGACCGCGAGGTGCTGCACGGCATCGACTTCGACATCATGCCGGGAGAGACCGTCGCCATCGTGGGGGAGTCGGGCTCGGGCAAGTCGACGACCGCGTCCGCGATCATCCGGCTTCTCCCCGGTGCGGGTCGCGTCACCGAGGGGTCGATCACCCTCGACGGGCGCCAGCTGACCACGATGTCGACCGGCGACATGGAGCGGGTGCGCGGCCGGGAGATCGGCTACGTGCCCCAGGACCCGATGTCGAACCTCAACCCGGTGTGGAGTATCGGCTTCCAGGTCAAGGAGGCCATCCGCGCGAACGGGATCGCCACCAATCGCAAGGATGTGGAGCGGCGGGCGATCGAGGTGCTCCAGCAGGCAGGCTTGGCGGATGCCGAGAAGCGGCTGCACCAGTTCCCGCACCAGTTCTCCGGCGGCATGCGCCAGCGCGCACTGATCGGCATCGGCCTGGCCGCCGACCCGAAGCTGCTGATCGCCGACGAGCCGACCTCCGCGCTCGACGTGACGGTCCAGCGCGTCATCCTCGATCACATGGCGCGGCTGACGGCCGAGCGGGGCACCTCGCTGCTGCTGATCACGCACGACCTCGGCCTGGCCGCGGAGCGGGCTGAGAAGGTCATCGTCATGAAAGACGGCGAGATCGTCGAGTCCGGGCCGAGCCGCGTGATTCTGGAGAACCCGCTGCACCCCTATACGCGCCGTCTGGTCGCGGCGGCGCCGAGCCTGGCATCCAAGCGGATCCAGGCCGTGCACGAGCGCGAGGGGATCGCGACGGCGGAACAGCTCGCCGACACCCGGCCGGCTGTCGCCGTGAAGGATCTCACGAAGGACTACAAGATCCGGCAGGGCGGTTTCCGCAGTGAGCCGTTCCGGGCCGTGGACGCGGTCTCCTTCGAGATCCCGCGCGGCAAGACGCTCGCTCTGGTGGGGGAGTCCGGCTCGGGCAAGTCCACGGTCGCGAAGATGATCCTCAAGCTCGAGGAGCCGACGTCGGGCACCATCGAGGTCGCCGGTCAGGACGTCGCCAAGCTGGACCGTCGCGAGGCGTTCGCGCTGCGACGCCGCATGCAGCCGGTCTTCCAAGACCCCTACGGCACGCTGGATCCGCTCCGCAACATCGCGAACACGATCGCGGAGCCGCTGGAGATCCACAAGGTCGGGGACGGGGCCTCCCGCCGCGCCCGCGTGCGCGAGCTGCTCGACCAGGTCTCGCTGCCGCGCGAGCTCGAGACGCGGTATCCGAACGAGCTGTCCGGCGGTCAACGGCAGCGTGTGGCGATCGCACGCGCGCTCGCTCTCAAGCCCGACATCGTCGTGCTGGACGAGGCGGTGTCGGCGCTCGACGTGCTCGTGCAGGATCAGATCCTGCAGCTGCTGGCCGAGCTGCAGCACGAGCTCGACCTCACGTACCTCTTCATCACGCACGACCTCGCCGTGGTCCGGGTCGTGGCCGACCTGGTCTGCGTCATGGAGAAGGGCAAGGTCGTCGAGCAGGGGAGCGTGGACGAGATCTTCACCGCCCCCGTCCAGGAGTACACGCAGCGGCTGCTCGCGGCGATCCCGGGCGCGGAGATCACTCTCGGCGGCGGTCCGGCGGCTCCGTGAGTGCGCCTCAGCCCGCCGCGGGCCGGGGAACGACCCTGCGTGCCACGTCCTCCGCGGTCTCGTTCTGGGCGGCGGTCGCCATTGCGGTCGTGTTCATGGGGGATGCCGCTGTGCGCGGCGCCTGGAGCGTCGTCGCGGCCTGGCTCCCGCTGACCGGGTTCGTGGTGTACCTCGCCTGGCTGGTGCTGTACCGCTCGTCGCTGCGGGTCGAGACCGACCGGCTCACCGTGATAAACCTCGCCCGGGTGCACACGGCCCCGTGGGCGCGCATCATGCGCGTCGCGCATGGGCCGCAGATTCTCTTGGAACTGGACGACGGCACGACACTGACCTGCTGGGGGGGACCGTTTCCGCCACGTCCGGGACGCGAGAGCCGCGGTCAGGAGCAGTCACAGGTGCAGCGCCTGCTCGAGGCGCGGTGCGACGGTGCGGCGGCGACCGACGAGCCGGTGAGGCACCGGTGGGACGTGCCCGTCCTCGCGGTCGGAGCGATACTGGCGGTGGCTGCGGTGGTCGCGCCCCTGATGGTGTCCGGATAGGTCGACCCGACCAGTGTTTGTAAAGTTCGTGAAACGAAATCACCAGTGCGGAGGGCGGAGGCTGTGCAGTTTGTTAGCGTATTGCCTATCGCCGTCCGGCGGTCGGCCCCGTCTCGGGACCGTGTCTGAGCGCGCGAGGGAACAAGCAGTTACGTGATTCTCTACATCATCCGGCGCGTCATCAACTACTCCATCCTCACTCTGGTCGCCACGGCGATGGCCTACATGCTGGCCAGCCTGGGCCTCAACCCGGCGTGGGAGTACATGATGCGCAACCCGCCGGCTCCCCCCGAGACGATCGAATCGATCGTGAACCGGCTCGGCGTCAACCCCGATGTGCCGCTCATCACCCGGACGTTCACCTGGCTCAGCAACATCTTCACGGAGGGGTCGCTCGGTCTGACCGTCGGCTATCAGCCGGTCACCGAGCAGATCGCCGTGCGCGCCGGGGTCAGCCTGCAGCTGCTGCTGATCGGTTCGATCATCGGAGCGATCCTGGGCGTCGTGCTCGGCGTGTGGGGCGCGGTGCGCCAGTACCGGATGAGCGACCGGATCGTCACGGTGCTGTCCTACATCGTCTTCGCAACGCCCACGATCGTCATGGCGATCCTGCTGATGGTGCTCGCCACCTACCTGAACAACGCGCTCGGCTTCCAGCTGATCCGCTTCAGCGGGCAGTACTCTCCCGGCATCCCGAACGAGTTCTGGCCACAGTTCTGGGATCGCGTCTCGCATCTGCTGCTGCCGACCCTCGTGCTGATCCTCGGTGCGGGCGCCTCGTACAGCCGCTATCAGCGCAACGCGATGCTCGACGTGCTCGGTGCCGACTACATCCGCACCGCGCGGTCCAAGGGCCGCACCCGCGGGTCGGCGCTCGTGCGCCACGGCGTGCGTATCGCGCTGATCCCGATGTCGACGTTCTTCGCGTACAGCTTCGGAACTCTCGTCGCCGGCTCCACGATGCTCGAGGTGATCTTCGGCTGGCACGGCATGGGCCGGTGGGCCATCGAGGCCGTGCAGCAGAACGACATCAATGCCGTGGCCGGGTCGACCCTGTTCGTCGCCGTGCTGATCCTGTGCTCGTCGACGCTGTCGGAGATCCTCTACGCGGCGCTCGACCCGAGAGTGAGGCGGTGACGCCATGACTGTTCCCATCGAAGAGATCGTCCAGGTCGAAGAGCTCGAGTCGAAGGCTTCCGTTGCGCGGCCGGTGTCGCGTCGCACGCTCATCTGGCGGCGGCTGAAGGGCTCGCCGCAGTTCTGGTTCGGCGGACTCGTGTTCGCGGTGATCGTGCTGTGGGCGCTGCTGGGCCCGCTGCTGTGGCCGATCTCGTACCTCGAGCGCGATTACTCGGCACTGAATCAGGCGCCGAGCCTGGGGCACCCGTTCGGAACCGACACGCTCGGCTACGACATCTTCGCCCGGGTCATGCGCGGCCTGCAGATCTCGCTGATCATCGGGCTCATCGCCGGTCCGCTCGCGACACTGATCGCGGGCATCGTCGGATCGATCGCGGGTTACATCGGCGGTGTCACCGACAAGGTCATCGCGTGGTTCATCGACCTGCTGCTGGTGCTCCCGTCGTTCTTCATCATGGTGATCATCTCGCCGCTGTTCAAAGGCGCCGGATGGATGGCGCTGACGCTGCTGCTCGCGGTGTTCGCGTGGATGATCATGGCGCAGGTGATCCGCTCGCAGACGCGGTCGCTGCGGGAGCGAGAGTTCGTCAAGGCTGCGCGTTACATGGGCTTCGGCTCGTGGTCGGTCGTCACCCGCCACATCGTGCCCAACGTCGCGTCGCTGCTGATCATCGATGCCACGCTCGGCGTCGGCGCGGTCATCCTGGCCGAGACGAGCCTGAGCTTCTTCGGCTTCGGCGTCCAGGCGCCCGACGTCTCGCTGGGCACACTCATCGCCGACGGCAACACCGCCGCTGCCACCCGGCCGTGGCTGTTCGCCTTCCCCGCCGGTACCCTCGTCGCGCTGCTGCTGAGCCTGAGCCTGCTCGGCGACTCGCTGCGCGACGCCATCGACCCGACCTCGGGAGTGAACCGTGGCTGACACGCTGCTCGACCCGGTGATCCCGGGCATCGCCGACCCGCGGACCCCTCTGCTGCAGGTGAAGAACCTGTCGGTGACGTTCCCGCAGCGCGGCCGTCCGCCGGTGCGCGCGGTCCGTGACGTCAGCTACGACATCCACGAGGGCGAGTTCCTCGGCATCGTCGGCGAGTCCGGCTCGGGCAAGTCGGTGTCGTCCCTGGCGGTCATGGGCCTGCTTCCGGACACGGCGAAGATCGAGGGAGAGATCCTCTTCCGCGGTCGCAATCTGCTCGATCTGGGCGACCGGCAGCTCTCGCGCATCCGCGGCAGCGAGCTGGCGATCATCTTCCAGGACCCGCTCTCGGCGCTGACGCCCGTCTACACCGTGGGCGACCAGATCGCCGAGGGTCTCCAGCTGCACGACCGACGGCTGAGCAAGCAGGCCGCGGCGGCTCGTGCCGTCGAGCTGCTGAAGGTCGTCGGCATCCCCGATCCGGAGCGTCGTGCCCGTGCGTTCCCGCACGAGTTCTCCGGTGGCATGCGCCAGCGTGCGATGATCGCGATCGCGATCGCGAACAACCCGCGCCTCATCATCGCGGACGAGCCGACGACCGCGCTGGACGTGACGATCCAGGCGCAGATCCTCGAGGTCCTGCAGGAGGCCAAGCGCATCACCGGCGCCGCTGTCTCGCTGATCACGCACGATCTCGGCGTGGTCGCCGGCCACGCCGACCGCGTCGCCGTCATGTATGCGGGCAAGCTGGTCGAGGTCGGCGATGTGGAGCAGGTGTTCCGCGCTCCGGCGATGCCGTACACGGTGGGTCTGCTGCGGTCGGTGCCGAACATCCGCACGGCCGGCACGCAGCGGCTGGTTCCGCTGGAGGGGCGCCCGCCGTCTCTCGCCGCGCTGCCGAAGGGCTGCCCGTTCGCGGCGCGTTGCCCTGCCGCGATCGACATCTGCCACGAGATCGAGCCCGAGCTGGTCCATCCCACCGGCGTCGCCGACCATTCCGCAGCCTGCCATCGTGCCGGTGAGATCGCCTCGGGCATGCTCGATCGGGCCGAGATCTTCCCCCGGCCGCCCGTGCTGCCGCAGACCGAGCTCGCCGTGACCGACGACGCTCCGATCGTGACGGTCACCGACCTGAAGCGGCACTTCCCGCTGACCAAGGGCGCCGTGTTCCGCCGCCGGGTCGGCACGGTGCGCGCCGTGGACGGCGTCTCGTTCACGCTGCGCCCGGGCCGCGTGCTCGCGCTGGTGGGGGAGTCGGGCTGCGGCAAGACCACCACGATCCTCGAGCTGATGGAGCTGACGAAGCCGCAGAGCGGGCAGATCCTCGTCGAGGACAAGGACGTCGCCACCCTCAGCGCCGGCCAGCGCCGTGCGCTGCGCAGCGACATCCAGATCGTCTTCCAGGACCCGGCCGCCGCCGTCGACCCCCGTCTGCCGATCGGCGAGGTGATCGCGGAGCCGCTCATCGTGCACAAGGTGCCGAAGGCGGAGCGGGACGCGCGCGTGCAGGAGCTGCTGGAGCTGGTCGGCCTCGATCCGTCCATGGCGGACCGCTATCCGCACGAGTTCTCCGGCGGTCAGCGTCAGCGCATCGGCATCGCCCGGGCGCTGAGCACGAACCCCAAGGTCCTCGTGCTCGACGAACCGGTCTCGGCGCTGGACGTGTCGATCCAGGCCGGTGTCATCAACCTGCTGCAGGATCTGCGCGACCGGCTCGGTCTGTCGATGATCTTCGTGGCGCACGACCTCGCCGTCGTCCGCCAGATCGCCGACGACGTCGCGGTGATGTATCTCGGGCACATCGTGGAGTCGGGACCGATCGCCGAGGTCTTCGACACCCCCCGGCATCCCTACACGCAGGCCCTCATGTCGGCCGCGCCGATCCCCGACCCGGTCATCGAGCGCACCCGCGACCGGGTGCTGCTGGAGGGCGACCTGCCCTCGCCGGCGGCGCAGATCGAGGGATGCCGGTTCCGCGCGCGCTGCCCGCTGTACCGCCTGCTGGATGAGACGGCGCAGCAGCGGTGCGCGGCCGAAGACCCCGCGCTGCTCCGGCATGGTGGCGCCGATGTGGCCTGCCACCACGTCGACCGCAACACCCTGCACGTCACCGTCTGAGACCCCCCATACTCCGCCTGCACCGGCGGACCCCAAGAGAAGAAGGAAGATGCACATGATCCGGAAGACCACTGGGCTTGCCGGGCTCGCGATGCTCGGCGTAGGAGCCCTGCTCCTCTCCGGCTGCGCCGGCGCCGGCACGCCTGAGCCCACCACGTCCACCGAGGCACCGCAGCTCCCGCTTGTCGGCTACGAGGCTGTGGCACACGACGACCTCGTCCAGGGCGGCACCCTGAACATCGGCGTCACGAGCAGCCCGACGGATGAGGGCAGCTGGAACGTCCACGCCGCCACCGCGCAGAACGTCGACGTTCAGACCGTCCTCGAGCCGACCATCGGCTCGACCATCAAGGTCGCCGACGACGGTTCGTGGTCGGCCGACCCGAACTACGCCTCGTCGATCGAGCTGACCAGCGAAGACCCGCAGACGGTCAACGTCAAGCTCAACGACAAGGCCGTGTTCCAGGACGGCACTCCGATCACCGCGAACGACTACAAGGCGACCTACGAGGCGCTCGGCGACACCACGGGTGCCTACGAGATCATCCCGTCGTCCGTGTACTCGGCCGTGGGCTCGATCGAGGTCGTCAGCGACTACGAGTTCAACGTCGTGTTCGCCGACGTCTACGCCGACTGGGCTGCCCTGTTCGGCACCTCGCCGCTGCCCGCAGCGGTCGCCAGCGACCCCGACGCCTTCAACACCGGCTACACCAACCAGCCGCTGCCGTCTGTCGGGCCGTACATCTTCGACAAGATCGACAACAACGCGAAGATCTACACCCTGGTCCCGAACCCGAAGTGGTGGGGCGAGACCCCCATGCTCGACCAGGTCTCGTTCAAGGTCGTCGCGCAGGAGGCCCTGCCGCAGGCGTTCGCCAACGATGAGATCGACTTCATCGAGATCGCCACGCCCGACGCCCTCGACACCGCGTCCTCCAAGACCGGTGCCGTCATCCAGCGCTCGGGTGGCCTCACGTGGAGCCACCTGACCTTCAACGGCCAGGCTGCGCCGTTCGACGACGTGAACGTCCGACTGGCCGTCGCGAAGGCGATCGACCGCGAGCTGATCGCGCGCGTCGCGAACGAGCCGCTGGGCGCCCCGGCCACCACCACCGGTGACTACATCTTCATGCCCGGCCAGAACGGCTACGAGGACCACTTCGGCAACAACGTGGGCTTCGACATCGAGGGTGCCGAGGCGCTGCTCGAGGAGTCGGGCTGGACGCACGAGGACGGCGCGTGGACCAAGGACGGCGACACCCTGACCTTCTCGGTCACCGTCCCGGCCGGCACGGAGTCGAACATCAACCGCGCGCTCGGCGTGCAGGACTCGCTGAAGGCCCTCGACATCGAGGTCACCCTCGACGAGGTTCCCGCCACCGAGTACTTCACCAACATCGGCAACGGCAAGTTCCAGTCGGTGACGTTCGGTTGGCAGGGCACCCTGTTCCCGATCTCCTCGGCGGAGCCCGTCTTCTACCCGGCGATGGAGTTCGGCGACGAGACCGGCTACAACTACTCGTTCATCACGGATGAACGTCTCGGCGACCTGTGGGATCAGGCCAACGCCGAGCTCGACGAGGACAAGCGCATCGAGATCGCTCAGGAGATCAACACCGTCCTGACCGAGTACATGCCGCTGGTCCCGATCTACCCGTACCCGGAGGTCGTTGCGACCGACGCCGGCCTGGCCAACTTCGGCACGGCTACCTTCAAGTCGACCGACTGGTCGCTGGTGGGCTACACGGAGTGATCCGAGCGATCTGATCGCCGCACAGCAGGAGGGCGGGGCCGGTGACGGCCCCGCCCTTCCGCGTTCCCGCGCAGCCCACGGGCCCCTGCGCTAAACTGGAACGTCGGCATCCCGACGAACCCCCATCTTTTCTCGAGGACACCTCCATGGCGCACGCCCTCCGTCCGGATCTCCGCAACGTCGCGATCGTCGCGCACGTCGACCACGGAAAGACGACGCTCGTCGACGCGATGCTTCGTCAGACCGGCTCCTTCGGCGAGCACGCGCACGTCGAAGAGCGGGCCATGGACTCGAACGATCTGGAGCGTGAGAAGGGCATCACGATCCTCGCCAAGAACACGGCGATCACCTACAACGGCATCCACTCCGACGTCCCGGTGACGATCAACGTGATCGACACGCCGGGCCACGCCGACTTCGGCGGCGAGGTCGAGCGCGGACTGTCCATGGTCGACGGTGTCGTCCTGCTCGTGGATGCCAGCGAGGGCCCGCTGCCGCAGACCCGCTTCGTGCTGCGCAAGGCACTCGAGGCGAAGCTTCCCGTCATCCTCCTGGTCAACAAGACCGATCGCCCCGACGCGCGCATCGCCGAGGTCGAGGAAGAGGCGCACGACCTGCTGCTGGGCCTGGCATCCGACCTCGTCGACGACGTTCCTGACCTCGACGTCGACGCGCTGCTCGATGTTCCTGTCGTGTACGCGTCCGGTCGCGCGGGCGCGGCATCCCGCACTCGGCCCGCCAACGGTGAGCTGCCCGACAACGACGACCTCGAGCCGCTGTTCGAGGCGATCCTGCAGCACGTGCCCGCTCCGGCGTACGACGACGAGGCGCCGCTGCAGGCCTGGGTCACCAACCTCGACTCGTCGCCGTTCCTCGGCCGCCTCGCCCTGCTGCGCGTGTTCAACGGCACGCTGAAGAAGGGGCAGACCGTCGCCTGGGTGCGCCACGACGGCTCGCACTCCAACGCCCGCATCACCGAGCTGCTGAAGACGCGCGCACTCGAGCGTTACCCCGCGGAGTCGGCGGGTCCCGGCGACATCGTCGCCATCGCCGGCATCGAGGAGATCACGATCGGTGAGACGATCGCCGACCCCGAGGACGTCCGGCCGCTGCCGGCCATCACGGTGGACGACCCGGCCATCTCGATGACCATCGGCACCAACACCTCGCCGCTCATGGGCAAGGTCAAGGGGCACAAGCTCACGGCCCGCATGGTGAAGGACCGCCTCGACCGCGAGCTCATCGGCAACGTGTCGCTGAAGGTCGTCGACATCGGCCGTCCCGACGCGTGGGAGGTGCAGGGGCGCGGCGAGCTGGCGCTCGCGATCCTGGTCGAGAACATGCGCCGCGAGGGCTTCGAGCTCACCGTCGGAAAGCCTCAGGTCGTCACCCGCAGGGGTGAGGACGGCAAGATCAAGGAGCCGTTCGAGCACCTCACGATCGACGCACCGGAAGAGCACCTCGGCGCCATCACGCAGCTGCTGGCCACCCGCAAGGGGCGCATGGAGACGATGACCAACCACGGCACCGGCTGGGTGCGCATGGAGTTCGTCGTGCCCTCGCGCGGCCTCATCGGCTTCCGCAGCGAGTTCTTGACGACGACCCGCGGCACCGGCATCGCCAACGCGATCTCGCACGGCTACGACGATTGGGCGGGGCAGATCACCACACGCCAGAACGGTTCGATCGTCGCAGACCGCTCGGGCGTCGTCACGCCGTTCGCGATGATCGCGCTGCAGGAGCGCATGAGCTTCTTCGTCCAGCCGACGGAAGAGGTCTACGAGGGCATGGTCATCGGCGAGAACTCGCGCGCCGACGACATGGACGTCAACATCACGAAGGAGAAGAAGCTGACGAACATGCGTTCGTCGACGTCGGACTCCTTCGAGTCGATGACTCCGCCGCGCGTGCTGACCCTCGAGGAGTCGCTGGAGTTCGCCCGTGACGACGAATGCGTCGAGGTCACGCCCGAGAAGGTGCGCATCCGCAAGGTCGTGCTCGACGCCACCGAGCGCGGACGCGCGACTGCCCGGCTGAAGCGCCAGGACGCGAACGCCTGAACCTGCGAGGGGCTCAAGAATCGGCTGAGCGGAGGATCTTCTCCATCGGCTTGCCCTTGGCCAGCTCGTCCACGAGCTTGTCCAGGTAGCGCAGCTTCTGCATGAACGGGTCCTCGATCTCCTCGACCCGCACGCCGCAGATCATCCCGGTGATCAGCGATGCGTGCGGGTTGACGGTGACCTCGTCGAAAAGGTCGACGAATGTGCTCTCCGCGGCAAGGTGACGTTGGATGCCGTCATCCGACAGCCCGGTCAGCCACCGGATCACCTCGTCGAGCTCCGTCTGCGTGCGCCCCTTGCGCTCCACCTTCTGGATGTACAGCGGGTAGACGGAGGCGAAGGTGATCGCCCGGATCCGCTTCGCTGCGCGCTCGCTCGTGTCCATGACGGCAGGCTACCCGACCGTCTCGCCGGTAGGCTCGGACGGGTGACCGCCCACGCCGAGACCCGCCGTGCGTGGCGCGACGGACTCGGCGTCGCGCTGGCCACGAGCGCCTACGGCGTGTCCTTCGGCGCGCTGTCGGTGACATCCGGCCTGGACGTCTGGCAGACCAGTGTGCTGAGCGTGCTGATGTTCACCGGAGGCTCGCAGTTCGCCTTCATCGGCGTCATCGGCGCCGGGGGACTGGCGGCCATTCCGGCGGCGATCGCCTCAGCCGGACTGCTCGGCGCGCGCAACGTCGCGTATGGCCTGAGGATGTCGCCGGTGGTCGGCACCGGGTTCTGGCGGCGGGCAGCCGCGGCGCAGTTCACGATCGACGAGTCGACGGCCGTCTCGCTCGCACAGACCGGGCTCCGCGCACGGCGGGTGGGGTTCTGGGTGACCGGCATCGGCATCTGGATCGGCTGGAACCTGTCGACGCTCGCCGGCGCGCTGCTGGGCGACGTGCTGGGCGATCCTCGTGCATACGGACTGGATGCCGCGGCAGCGGCCGCCTTCCTCGCGTTGCTCTGGCCGCGGCTGCGGCAGCGTCAGGCGATCGCCGTCGGCATCGCCGCCGCAGTCGTGGCGACAGCGCTGACCCCGGTCCTCATGCCCGGCATCCCGGTGCTGCTGGCCGCGGTGGTCGCCATCGTCGTCGGCTGGGCGAACTGGCTCGCCCCTCGACAGGCCGCGGACCCGGGAGCGGAAGACCCGCAAGCCCCCGGCGGAGACCTGGAGGGGCTGCCGTGACCCTGTGGAACGCGGTGCTCCTGGCATCCATCGTGTGTGTCGCTCTCAAGACGCTCGGGTACCTCATCCCGCCCCGGATCTTCGAGGCACCCGCGCCGTCCCGCATCATCGATCTGCTCACCGTCGCGCTGCTCGCGGCTCTCGTGGCCGTGCAGACGCTGGGCGCGGGCCAGCAGATCGTTGTCGATGCACGCGTGCCGGCGCTGCTGGTCGCCGCCGGGCTCCTGCTGCTGCGCGCGCCGTTCCTGGCGGTGGTCGTCGCCGCGGCGGTCGTGGCGGCGCTGCTGCGGCTGTGGGGCTGGGCCGCCTGATCGGCGCACGGGGTGCCTCGGCGGCGGGCGGGATGCCTCGGCGGTGGGCGGGATGCCTCGGCGGCGCCGTTGAGGAAGCAGACCTAGAATGACGCGGTGGGAACAACACTCGCCCGGGCGGGCACCTGGGCCATCGCGCTGATCGTCGGCCTCGTCTTCGGCGCCGCCGGCACGATCGGTCAGGCGGCGACCTGGGGCTGGTTCCCGGTGGGCCTCATCGTCGCGCTCGTCGGCGCGGCCGCGCTGATTGCGGCGATCCGGCTGCTAACGGCGGATCGGTGGGCGGC
>Ga0180219_1001288_pt1 | contig 16793 bp, 15 predicted proteins | sample eDN3rd30CBELigMG_FD_151338 | JGI IMG/M metagenome (GOLD analysis project Ga0180219, IMG submission 151338) | Enriched Miracle-Growth compost microbial communities from Emeryville, California, USA - eDNA 3rd pass 30_C BE-Lig MG (version 2)... ...
TCCTGAAGAAGCTCGACAACGATTACTACGAAATCATCCTGGGTGCCTTCGGCGCCTTCGGCAACGGCGGCTGGCTCTACGACACCAAATCCGCCATGCGGTACATCGAACAGGACCGCGAATTCCTCCAGCTGCTGCAAGCGGGTCGGCTGCGCAGTGAATGGGGTCATCCCCGTCGTGAACAAGGCATGTCCGACCGCGACTGGTTCATGCGCATCTGCGACATCGTGGAGAGCAACACCGCCTCCCACATCCGTCGCATCCGCATCTCCATGGACACCGTCAAGGATGAGCGCGGCCGCATGGTCGCCGCTATCATCGGCGAAGTGCGCCCCTCCGGCCCGAAAGCGGATTGCTTCCGCGAACAGCTGGAAAACCCGGACGAAGACGTCAACTACTCGATCCGCTGCTTCGCGCACAAGAACATCGCGAGCATGACCAAACACATCAACCGCATCATCACCTGGGACAACGTCAACGACCCGGGGATCGCGGTGGCATCGAAGTACAAGACCCCGAGCCTGGAATCCAAGGCGCGGGTCGCCCAGATGCTGGACCATGCCGAGTTCAACCTCCTGCGCATCCGCGATGGCCTGACCGCCGAGCGTCCCGGTAACGACGACAGCTTCGAGGCGGTGGCACCCTATGTCACCATCATCGATTCCATGGTCGCTGCCGACGCCATCCGTCGCGTGCAGATCCAGATCCCCAAAACCCTTCAGTGGTGAGTGAACCATGAACCTTTCCGAAATGCTCCTGGAATACGCCATTGAAAGTGGCGCGATCAAACAGCCCCAGCTGATGTCCGATGACGAACTGCTCATGTACTCCATGGAGTGCGCCGAGCGTGAGATCGATTCGGGCTTCGCCCTGGTCGACACCCTCGAGACCATGGCCGAAGACCAGCCCGAGGAAGTGACCGAGGAATCGCTGGAGAGCTACCAGCGTCAGGTTGGCCTGGTCCTCCGTGCCAGCGGCATGAAGATCCCGGCCAGCGTGGTCGTACCGAGCTTCGAGTCGGCTGAGAAGTCCGGCGATGCCAAGAAGTCCCTGAAGGACAAGGCCAAGTCGGTGGTCGAAGCCATCATCAAGTGGATCAAGGACCGCCTGAAGTGGCTGGGTGAGCTGTGGCAGAAAGCCAAGGCCGCCATGACCGGCCGGAAGAAGAAGGCCGATGCCGCCGCCCAGAAGGCGAAGGATGACGCCAAGACCGCCAAGGACGAAGGCGTCGATGAAGTCGTGACCCCGGAAGCGGCCACCACCGAAGAGAAGGACGCGCAGAGCGAACACAAGGATGAAGGCAAGAAGCGCGGCAACTTCACCAAGGTCGTGCCGGCCGCTGGCCTGCCGAGTTGGCTGCTCACCGGCGAGAAGCTGAGCCTGGAGAAGGTGCGTTCGCTGGTCAAGGGCACCCTGATCGCCACCCCAGGCATCATGGAGCGCTTCACCAAGGCGGTTGTCAGCGACCTCGCTTTCGATGCCGAAGGGATGCCGGACTTTGCCGCGATCGTCGAACGCAGTGTCAAGGCCTTCAAGGCCGCCTACCCGCTCCATCCGACCACCGCCCGCTGGCGCGCCAGCGTGGGTGAACTGGAACAGGCCATCCAGATCCTCAAGGACGGTATTGCCGAAGCTGTCACTGCCATCGACACCCTCGACAAGGGCCGTGTCAAGGCAGAGCAAGAGCTCGACCAGCTCAAGAACATCCAGGGCCAGCTCAAGAGCAAGCGCGATGCGCTGCAGAAAGACATCAACGCCGCGCAGCAGGCCGCCCGCGCTGCGATCGAAGCGCAAGCGCTGATGCAGAAACTGATCGACATCTTCGGCAAGGCCTTGGCGCACGCTGCCGGCAGTCAAGCCAACGCAGCCTAAGGAGCGCGTCATGAACCTGAGCGATACCCTGATGCAGTATGCGATAGAGTCCGGGGAGATCGACCCGGACCTGTCCGATCTGCTCGACACCGAAGACGGCACCGCCGACGAAGAGACCGCTGAGCTGGTGGAAGCCAAGGCGGACGAGATCTGCCGTGCCAACGACCTGGTGGAATCCCTGGAAGCGGTCGCTGACCGCTACAGCCAGATTCCCGTCAGTGACATCTCGTTCGAGAACTACCAGTTCACCATCGGCCAGCTGCTGGCGGTGAGCGGCCTGGACATTCCCGTGTCGGTGATCGCCCCCTCGTTCGAGAGTGCGGAGAAAACCGAAGGCCAGTCCTTCAAGGACAAAGCCAAAGGCGCGATTGCCGCGATCATCAAGTGGATCCGTGAGAAGTTCCAGGCGCTGGTCAACTTCATCAAGCGCCGCAAGCCGGCGCAAGATAAGAAGGCCGAGGAAGAGGGTAAGAAGGCCGAAGAGGCCTGCGCTGCCGCGAAGAAAGACGGTGTGGTGGAAATCCAGTCCCTCGCGCACAAACCCCGTCAGGGCTACGCCCCGGGTCAGCATGAGGGCGATGAAAAGCCCTCGCCGAAGCACGGCGACCAAAACGGCGAGCGGGCATCCATGCCCAAGCACGCGGTTGACGCCGATGGCAAGGCCACCGGTAAAGCCAAGATCGTTGGTACCGGTTCCATCCGCAAGCTCAGCCGTCCCATCGAGCTGCCGGTGTGGCTGGTGACCGGTGGGAAACTCGACCTGACGCGCCTAAAGGGGTTTGCCGATAACGGCAACGCCACTTCGTCGGCCGACCTGGCCAAACGGGCGATGGCGTACAACGACGTCGCCAAAATCAGGGCTGAGGTGAACGACGGTAAGCTCGAGAAGATCCAAGGTGAAGTACGCGGGCTGTTGGACGAATACAGCAAACGCTACACCTTCAGCAAAACCACCGGGGAATGGCGTGCTTCGCTGCATGATCTGGAACAGGCTATCGGGTACCTGATCGATGCCGATGATCATTGGAAAAAATACAGCGCTGAGCTGACCAAGATCATCGAGCATTCCGAGGGCGAGCTCCGGACGATGGAAACCATAGACTGGAAGTACAAACAGCATCTGCTGGACGATGCCCGGCGCCGCATCAACACCACGATCACCACTGCTACGTTCTGGGTTCGCCTTGCTGAACGCACCCGTGGCGACATCGCCAAGGTGCTGGGACAGCTGCGTAAAGCCGCAGAACTGGCCGCCAACTAACTTCTGTTAAGAGAGTGCATTATGTCCCTCGATAATCTGTTGCTCGAATACGCCGTGGAAAGCGGCGAGATCGAGGACCCCGCCCTGGCGGATGAACCCGTTCAGGCCGAGGACGTCGCCATCCAGGAAGTGGTTGAGGCCGGCTCCGACAAGCTGCCCGACGAAGTCGAGCATGCTGAGAAGGCGCACGAAATCGCCGAGCAGCTCGATGAGCTCGCTGACCGTGCCGAAGAACTCGCCGGTGAAGACAAGCAGTACCTGGACGCGGTCGCCTCGACCGAATCCCTGCACCGCGAATACCGCGCCATCATGCGCGCCAACCGTCTCGACCTGCCGGCCGTGTCCTTCGAGTCGGCCATCAACGACAAAGCCCGCCTGCTCGGGCTGGCAGCGGATGCCCGCCGCTACGCCACGCTGAACCGCAACTACCGGGACGCGGCCATGGACTTCAGCGCGGAAGGCAAGTTCATGCGCTGGCTGATGAACGACAAGTCCCACCTGGAGTACGCGAACAAGGCGCTCGACAACGCCGAACGCGCGATCAACCAGGTCAGTGGGGACCTGAAGGACAACCCGGTCGTAGTCAAGCACAAAGGTGCTGCTTCGTTCCTGACCCAAGGCGGGGTACCGATCGACAACCTCGGCCAGGCCATCGAGCGGGAAGCCCACTGGCTGAGCAAGGCACAGCACTACGTGGAAGCTACCCAGCGCGAGCTGTTCGAAGCGCTGAACAAGCTGGCACACGGCGATGCCTCGGCTGCTCTGCGTGCGGTGGAAGGTAAGGGCCTGCCCAGCGGCAAGGGCCTTACCACCGACAAGACCGACCTGATGGGCAGTGCCATGATCGTGGCCGGGGATGAAGGCGAAGGTGGTTACACCGTGCCGAAGTTCACCCGGCGCATCACGGATGTCACCACCGGTGGCGGCAGCCTGCTGGGATCGGCTGCACGCGTTGTGGGCACGTCCCTGGCTGCAGGTGCCACGGCGTTCCTCCTGGGCGGTATCGCCTCGGGCCTGGGCGCCAGTCTGGCACTGGGGAGCATCCCGGCGGGCTTCAGCGCGATTGCCGTAGGTGGGTTGAACAACCCCGCCATGCAACGCCATGTGCTCTCGGGCGCGATCGCTGCCGGGTTTGGCGCAGCACGCGGGATGGCCAAGGAAGCCGGCCGTCCGACCAACGAGGACAAGATCAAGTCCATCGCGGGCGTGAGCGATATCCACAAGGCGATCAAGCTGGTCCAAGGGTACGCCAAGTACACCAACTTCCACTTCGATGACAACGCCATCGAGAAGGCGGTCAACGCGGCGAAAGCCAACCTGGCCAGCCTGGAAGGCGATGAGAAGAAGCACGGCAAAGCGCTGATCTCGGACATCGAGAAAGCGTTCGGTCGTCTGCTGACCCTGATCGACTGCATGTACGACCAGGCTACCTACACCACCACCATGTCCGCGCACATCCTCGAGCGCGTGGCCAAGGCAGCGCGCCGTCCGGCGCGTTAAGCGGCACAGACCCTCTACAGGCCGTAAGGCCTGTAGAGGGCTTTTATGCTGTCAAAATACGAATCAAAAATATCACGGTCATACATTGTGGGATTGATCTCGAACAATGAATCCCTAAGGAGGGACTATGGATCTCACCAATCTGGTACGTGGCGCTGTCCTGCTGGGCGGTGCGTACGTCCTCATCCGTCAGGCCGTCCGTCACGGCATGGGCGATGCCTTCGAAGACGCGGCAGCCAAGCAAGCTGAAGCCGCCCGCAAGGCGGCAGAAGAAGCTGCCGCTCAAGCTCAAGCGTAACCCGTAACACCTACCTCTACTGCAACACCCTCGGGCAATCATGCCCCGTATAACCAGGTCCTAAGGAGGACATCATGAGTGCAGAACTGATCACCGCCGCCATCGCTTCCACCGCTGCTGCCAACGGTAACGCTGTTGTCGAGGTCGTCAAGGGCGGTGGCTTCATCGCCACCAACGTCGACAAGGTCGTCGCTCTGGCCAAGGCCCACCCGGTCGCGGCCACCGCCATCGGCGTCGCCGCTGCTGGTCTGGTGGCGGTCGGTGCCTACAAGGCTGGCCAGCACTTCTTCGGTGACAAGAAGAAGGCTGAAGTCAAGCCGAAAGCTGCCGCTGCTGAACCGAAAGCAGAACAGCCGAAGAAAGAAGAAGCCGCAGCCGCCAGCTAAGGCGCGCTGCACCTCGGGGACCTTCGGGTCCCTGGGGTACCTTTTCTTTTTGCCTTTACCACAACATCGTCCACCGGAAAGTCGAGTCAAAGAAACCAAAGCCACACATTACCGAAGTGAATCCAAGGAGCTAGCCCTAGGATCCGTGGTAATTAATTACCGCACACCTACCTTCTGTGTCTAACCGACACTCAATTCCCGCAAAAACGAAATAAGGAATCGATTCCATGTCCGAGATCTCCACCAAAGTCCGCACCCTGGGTACCGAGCTGCGCGGCGTTGCTGTCCTGAACAAAGAAACCCGCGAGATCGAGTTCCCGGGCGCCGAAGACATCTTCACCAAGCACCTGAAGGAAGGCCTGACCCTCGACATCGTCAAGGACGTCCAGGACGAGCTGCTCGACTACGCCGCCGCCAAGACCCTGGCCGTCGGCGAGTTCTCCAACGAGCACGCCGCCAAGGACAAGGAACTGCACGGTACCACCAGCAAGACCAAGATCGGCTACAGCCAGTTCGAGTCCAGCTGGGACCGCGAGCGCTCCGGCACCGCCATGGGCAAGCCCTGGAAGAAGTTCGGCGTGACCTCCACCGACGTCACCCTGGGCACCGGCCGCAAGAACGGCCAGTACAAGACCGTGGTCAGCTACGTCGGCGAAGAAGCGGCCAAGGTGTTCGCCAACTAAGGCAGCGCCTGCGCACGATACAGCCCCGGGCTCAAGCCCGGGGCTGTATGCTGTTTCCATTTTATTTTGCCAGGAGGACACCGTGTCCAAGAAACCACCCGTCATCAGCGTAGCGCTGCGTCTGGCGGATCAGTCCCAGATCCAGCTCGGACTGGTGAAGGCAGTCGCCTCCAAAGACCCCAAGACGCCTCGTTTGCATTTCGATTTCCGCCACCCCGCCGGCATCCTACTCTACAACGAAGGCGTGTTCTTTGACACCCTCGAGCAGCCAATCACGCTGGAGATTCGTCGCACGGAATCGCCCATTCTGCGGCGGCAGCTCACCATCCCCAACCGAGAACCGCTGGAGATCGCGGCAGCAACTCTACTGCGACTGCCGGGTAGAAAGCTCATCCATCTCGACAAACTGGATGCGCTGCGCTGGCGAATCAGTTGGACTGACTCCATCCGTGAAGAACTGACGGATATCGAGGCCATTCTCCTGACACCTCGCTGGAGCTGATCATGATCATCCCTGCCCAGATTTCACGTAATACGCTGGCCGAAGTCGAGGAAGAGATCTTCAAGCGAGAAGGCATCCGCGTGGTGTTCCGGGCAGAGGCCAACAAGGTTCGCCACATGTCCTACCCCTACCTGCGGGCATTGGGGAAGAACCTCTCCATGGCCGTCCTTCACGACCGGATCCGCAGCTACAACGCGGACCTGGAGTATGTCGTCATTGACGGGCGTGGCAAAATCATCTACGACACCGACATCGCGATCGGGGTTGTGCGTTCCAGTTACCGTTAATCCAGCCCCTTAGGAGGGAGTTATGAGTCCTTATCACGACCGGTTAGTCGCAGCTGTTCGGTACCACGTCCTGTCGATCCTCGACCAGGGTTATTCACTTGACCCGGTCGAGGAGAGTATTCTCACCACGGAGTTCATCAGACCATGGGTACCGCTGCTCACTAACCCCAATGAATGGCTGCTGGAATGGAAGGAGCGTTATCCGGTTCTCTTTGCGCAGCTTCTCGGCCATGTTGCTCTGAAAGGGTGGGATGCAGTCCGTGAGAGTGTGCACCACTGGGTAGAAAAGCAAGCCCAGTACATGTCGATGCCGTTAGTGGAATACCTGCTGGCCGAGGTGCGCAACCTGGAGAAGGAAGCCATCCTGGAAGAGTTCGGCACGCTGATCGACACGTCTGGAGGCGTCACGGATGCCCGTTCGCCGTGGCGGCGTGCCGAGGAACGTCTCAGCTACCTACTGACCAACTTCATCACCCACGTTCCCAGCCAGGTGATGTCGGTGTTCGAAGACGGCCCCATCGCTGCAAAAAGCCTGGGCGATGAAGTGCTCCGCCAGCTGGCAGCCCACGGGCTGCGCCTGGTGGTGGATCCGGACCTGGACCGCCGTTACGGCAAGAACCTCATTCGTTGAACCATTGACAGCATAGAGACCAGGGCCCCGAAGGGCCCTGGTCTCTACCTTTCTTTTTTTGCTTCAGTAACGGCCGATGACCGTTACCTTAGTGCCGGCAGGCATGATGAACTTCCCGACCTTCGTATTGATGCGTACATCGCCACACAGGCGGTTGAGCTCTACCGCGTACTCCGAATCGGCCAGCCTCAGCTGGTCGTACTCGTTCACACGGACCTTGAGCGTCCGATTCAATCTGTCGACCGCTGTGAAGACGGCTCTGGCGTCGTCTGCGAGGTGTGGGGCGTCAGGGTATACCAAGCCATAGGTACCCATCCCATAACGCCCCACATCGCTTTCCAGGGCCACTAGCGACGCGATCAATTCTTGCTGTACGGACATGTCCTACTTCCTTCTCCCCATTGACGGTATAAAACCAGCGTAGAGGGGATAACCCTCTACGCTGGCCGTGGTACTACCTTGATTCCACGTACCGCGCCGGTTACGGCGTGACCATGGAGCGACGCAGTTGTGCGATCTGTTCGTGGTAGCCGGTCTGCGATACAGCTGCGACGTTGCTATCCACGCCCGTCACGAACGGTTTCTGGTAGGACGGATCGATACCGGTCACACGGACGGCGTCGATGAAGCCCTGCGCGACCTTGTCGACCGCGTAACCCACCTTCTGCCAACCAGCCCACGCGAGGTTGTAGGTGCGAGTTTCACCTTCAGCCTGCAGGACTTTCGACGCGACGTTTTCGCCGATGTCGTTGATCGGGAAGAAGTTGGTGACCAGGAAGGCGTTCTCTGCGTAGCGCCAGGTCTTGTCCGGCTCGAAGAAGAGCACGGTAGCCCCGTAGATGTCCGCCAGCTGATCGGTGAACTGGTCGGTCACCCCGGTGAGGAGCGGGTGGCCGGTGTCCGGGTCCATGATCAGGTAGCGGGTCATGTCTTCCAGGAAGCGGATGACCGGACGGCGATCCTTCTCCACCACGGTGGATTGGATCTGCGAGCGCGAGCGCGACACGCGGGTCGGGGTCTGGAAGACCTCGCCGGCGTTGCCGATCTGGGTTTCGGACACCGTGACCGCCAGGGTGCGGTTCAGGCCGGTCCAGCCCTGCATCATGGTTTCGATCAGGTTCTTGTACGCGGCGATGTACACCGACGCGTTGGGCATCATGGTCAGCCCGACCGGTACCTGCAGGACCTTCGCGATCAGCGGTTTGCTGACGTAGTCGGTCGCCGACGGGTAGTAGGCCATGTCGGTCAAGTAACCGTTCTGGCCCGGGGCGTCGCTGATGTTGATGATGCCGGGCGACGGGTGGGTCTTGGCGTAGCCCTTGTTGGTCAGGGTGTTACTGAAACGCGTAGCCATTACGCAGCCTCCTCAGCGACGCGACGGCGCTGTGCGATGATCGCCAGGTTCTCGACGGTGCGGATGTTCTCACCTGCCATGACGATGTTCAGGTGCCAGCTGGCATCCAGCTGGGTGTCCAGCGCCGAATAGTAGGCGTTCGGGGTGATGTCCACCCGGCCGTCGTACTTGCCGGTGGTCTTCTTGGTGACCCGGTCGTTGACCGCGTCGAGGAACTCGTTGTCGTCGAGACGATCGTCGCCAGAGAGCTCGCGCCAGACGATGTGGCCGATACGGGTCAGGTTGCACGCGATCTGCGTGTTGAAGTAGCTGTGCAGGATCGAGGTTTGCACCTCGTACAGCGACTCGATGCCGGCGTAGAACAGACGGCTCATGTCGTACCACTCGGCGTAGTTCACGCCGTTGGCCCAATCGGAGTCGGCCGCTTCGATCGGCTTGAGGCCGGCGTTGTGGTCGCGGTAGCGGGTGATGATGTTCTCTTCGCCGCGGCCGAAGACCGCGTCGTTGTTCATCTCACCGTTCTCGGCGCCCATGTAGGCCGCGCCCTTCATGCAGATCCACTCCATGAACGGCACGAGGCCGTCATAGTCGTCATCGATGAAGTAGCCGGCGTTGCTGAAGCACGCGAAGCGCAGCGCCTTGGTGCCGAACTCCGAGGACTCTTGTTGAGCCCGGAAGGTCGAGCGCAGAGTGACGCCGATAGAGCTGTCCTGCGACGGGGTGTTCAGCGGCAGCGCCACGTCCTGGGTGCAGACGTGCACGAAGACGTCCGGGCGCAGGTTGTGGAAGTTGACGAACTTCAGCTTGGTGGCCACCGGGAAGCCGGTGTCCCAGACCGAGTCGTACGGCATGCGCGCGATGTTCTTGAACGGCACCGAGGAGCTTTCCAGACCATCGAGCATGGCGTCGAACAGCGCGTTGTAGTTCTCGCTGTTGATGGAACCGTCATCGCCGCCCTTCATGAACAGGTTGGCTGCTTCACCCACCAGGGTACCGCCCTGGGCCGGACCTTCCACAACGAAGCTGTGGTAGGGGATGCCGTTGACATCCACGCCGGTCAGGAAGTTGATCAGGTTGGCGTCCTCGATGGTTTCGCCAGTGGCGGCTTCCTCGGCATCCTTCAACAGGCCGAGCAGGTCATCGAGGTGGTTGTTGTAGGTGAAGATGTCCTCAAACGGACCGTAGCCGGTGAACTTGGTCGGGTCCTTGGACTCGTAGGCCTTGAGGATGACCTTGTTGGCTTGATACTCGGTCGAGGTGTCCAGATCCACCGTGCCCTTCTTGAAGGTGAAGGAGACGTAGTTCTCGCCGCTCAGGGTGGAATTCAGCACGGCGGTGCTGCTGGAGTTGGCGCGGGACACGACGGCCAGGCGGTAGACGTAGGCGCCGAGCTTGTCGTTCAGGTCCGGATCGGCCTTGGTGGTCGAGGCCACGGTCGGGGCGATCAGGCGGAAGCCCAGGTTGTTGCCCTTGCTGCCTTTCCAGCGTGCCTTGAAGTCCTGGATCGGGTAGAGGGTGGAGGTCTCACCGGAGTCGGCAGACACCATGGTACCCACGCCCTGCGCGCCCAAGCCGAAGCCTTGGTCGACTTCACCGCCGGAAGGCCACTGCACCAGGCGCAGCTGCAGACGGTAGCCGTCCACAGTGGTGCCGGTGTCGATCTTGTTGCCGTTGGAATCCAGCTTGAAGCTGCCATCCGGGTTGCGGTCGTAGACCGGCAGCTTGTCGGCGACGGCGTCGACGGCGAAGCGGATGGAGGCTTGCTGGGCGTCTTCCGGGATGATCCGCAGGAACAGGGCCTTACCACCAGCCTGGAGCTGGGTACGGAGGAACAGGGACTGGTGGGTGAAGAAGGCCGACTTGGCGTTGATCACCTCCGGACCGTAGAGCAGGTTCAGGGCGTTGCTGTCGACGTATTCCGCTTTCTGATCGCCACCCCAGGGCGCGAACGATGCGAACAGGGGCAGACGAATGGGCAGACTCTCAGCCGGCATGGCCAAGTTGACTGCTGCTTCGTCCTTGACCCCGCGGAAGTTCACCCGAGGAGTCGTGCTATAAACGCTGATGGACATGTGGTGGATCTCCCAGGAGATAGTTCTGCGCAGAACTTCATGGAATGGTATAGCCGCGGCCTTGGCAGGTAATGCCAGGGCAAGCATACTATTTTATTTTGCTTTATGCGGAAAAAGTAACTTTTGACGACGAAACGCTAGGAGCGCGAGCGATGTTCGAGACCCCATATCAGACCACACCCGGTAGCCGTACCGTTTTGGAACGGACCTCCGCAGGCGTGCGCCGTCTGGAAATCAATGAGAACCTGGTATCGATGCCGAACCAGCCCAGCGACATTCTGCTGGTTCCGCCCGGTGTGGTCGACTTTCCACCCTTCCAACAACCGCTGACGCGCCTTGAGATCAAGACCCTCGAAGCGTCGGTGGTCCTGGACGGTCGTTCTATGCTGCGGGCTGACAAGACCCCGGTGACCCCGAACGACTACTACAACCACCAGATGCGCTACGCCCGCCTGACCAAGTACTGGTACGAAGGGGGCGAGGCCGCCAAGCGCGACATCCTCAACCTCGGGGACTTCCCGATCCGCTGCTTCGTCAGCTGGGTGTCTGCAAACCTGGGAGTTCGGCTGGGGCTGGACTTCGGTCAGGTCAGCATCCTGCGTGCGTTGCTGGCCATCTACTACATCCAGCTGCACGGCGTCGCCGATGCCGGCGGTGCGGACCGTGATCGCATCCTTACCCGTGCGGCCCGTGCACTGCCGGGCGTGGACCCGCAAACCCTGCTGACCCTGGTCGGGGACATCCCGCCGCTGCACAGCATCGCCGAGCTGATCAACTGGATCAAGAAGGTCCTGGACAGCCCGCGGACCGAAGACCTCACCACGAACCTGTTCTGGGTGGTGCTGTACTTCAGCTTCCCGCCGGCCTTCCGGGAACAAGTGGCCGTGGCGTGCGAATACCCGCCGGCCTTTATTGCCCTGGTCTACAGCGCTGTCAGCGAGCGCAGCTACACCAAGACCGGCCTGGGCAAGAACATCGAACGCATCATCTCTCGACAAGCAGACAAAGAGCTTATCAAGGGCGTCAACCACCTGCTCCAATCGAGGTAAGCCATGGCGAGCACATCCGACTTCCTGGTCGATCACGCGTACCAAAACGTCTGGTGCGCTCCCGGTCAGGACCGCCAACACATCGTAGGGCCTGCGCGCATGACGCAGGCTTGGGGTGTGATCGGGACCATGCGCATCGGCATGCGCAGCTACAACCTCCCATCGCCCAGCGACTGGTACCACGTCTTCATGATCGGTGACCTGCCACCCATCCTCGTGGGGATGGAACAGATCATCGACAAGTGGGTCTCGGTCAAGGCACACTGCGTGGCCCACAACCTGCTGGTCGACCTGTACTTCAATGACGGCGTGCACTTCCCGACTCATCGGGCGTACTTCCTGTACACTCGTGCCGGTGCCTTGGTGCTGGCCTTACTCAAGACGGACATCGTCAAAAATGCGGGCGCAGACCAGCCGTACATCCGCTGGCGCAGCAACGCCTGGTTTCAGTCGAACAACCCCGACGTACCGATCAACGGCGGGATTGAAATCGATGGCATGACCTACACTGACAGCAACAGCTTCATCCTTTTCCAGAACCGTTGGCGCGCCGCACAGCAGAAGCAGGGTTATGCCTGGGCCTTCGTCAACGGTCGCCGGGTGCGCGATATCAACGTCGTGACGGCTCAGGTCGGGGATGTCCTGGAGTACGTCCGCGATGCGTCCGTCAAGGAACGCCTGGAGATGCCGCTGACGTCGCTACCGCAATTCGACAGTGTGCGGGACAACAAAGCCAAGTTCCTGATCCCGCGGCCGGGTTTGGGCGACACCATCGACTTCGAGGACGATGTCGACCTCTACCTGTTGCGTTACACCAAGCCGGCAGCGTACACGGGGATCTACGTCCACCAGAACGTCGAAGACGCCATCCGCATGGTGACGCACCGCGACTACAGCACGCCAATTGCCTACCTGCATGGGTTCGTCAATGACAACTTCGGTTGGCGCTGGAGCGATGACCTACGGATCGAGGTGATTGTCCGTCACAGCGGCTTCCAGCGGACACTGGTGGATGAGGCGCACCGGATCAAGGAACTCTTCAAGCTACCCGAAGACCTGCGCCTGCGCGCCATGGTCGGGGTGGACGCCGAGGTCCCGGTCTGGCAAGCGGCCGAACTGGAGAACAGTCCGTACCTGCGTCTGATGGAAGCGACCTACGATGGCCTGACCACGCAGATGGTGGAAGACGCCTACGGCTACAACGCCATCTCTCGGCTGATCGGCGACACGCCGGTACGGCTGGCGGTCAACCAGCAGTGGGTGAACCTGCCCTTCAGCCTCTACGCCACCGCCACGGTGCTGGAGTACGACGAAGAGGGGTTGCTCCTGGGTTACTTCTGGCACGATGTCTCGACCCAGTACCCGGTGCGCAATGCGACCTGCCGGTACATCGAAGCGTACATCGGCCGGGGTGGCGTGGGCCTGTGCACAGCCTACGGCAAACAGACCTCGACCCTCAAGGATGGGGTGGACTACCGCTTCTACACCTGCGATATCATCGGTGGCGAGCCGATCAACAACTGGAAGGACGTCACGGGCGACACCACCAAGTACCAGATCGCCAATGGTCAGGTCACCTGGCTGGTCGATACCACCCGGACTTTCACGGCGGTAAAGGAAGACCTCAACTTCCTGCTCTACGGCCTGGACCTGGATTACCGGGATGATCTCATCACCCTGACTGTCCGGGTAGACGAGGTGGTGCAGGGTGCGGTGGCAACCTCCGGTGTCATGGACATTCCGCCGGGTGAACTGACCGTGTGGGTCAACGGCCATCCCGTGATCGAAGGGATCGGCTACTACGTGCAGTGGCCGGAGATCTGCATCGTCGACAAGTCGTGCCTGGTCGAAGGGCCGGTGCAACACGTCGACGTCATGGGACGGGGGTTCTGTGGTGCTGACTTCAGCCGTGAGCTCCCGGCCGACGTTGGCTTTGTCGCCTACGGTAAGCTCAGCCACAACGCTCGGTTCAATGTGCGGGACGATCAGGTCTGCCGGATCGTGGCCAACGGCCAGTTGTTCACCCGGGATGAGGTGGTCTTCAGTGAGGACGGCTCGGGGTCGATGATCGCGCCCAATGGCGCGCCCTACGCCATCTACCACCCGATCATCCCGATGGCAGGTGTCACCAACGGCGAGACCTACAGCCTGCGGGCGCTGTCCCAGGTCATCGACAAGCAGATCGAGGACTACCTGACGGCCAAACTCCCCGAGCCGGTCGAACCGAATCCCAACCCGATCCCGGGTTGGTACAAGGTCTTCAGTCCCTTCTGCGCCAAGTTGATCTACGACATGCTTTACGGTGTGTTGCCGATGGACGAGTTCAAAGGCGAGTACACGCTGGCCTTCGTCAAGGATCGGCTCAAGGGGTACGATTGGATCCTGCCCTTCGACCCGGCGCTCGACCCCGACCTGGACAGCCGGTACGTCTCCATCCACCCGCACCCGGAAGAAGGTGTGATCGAGCTGAATGTCTACCAGTACCGTCTGTTGGACCGCGCCATCCAGGTCTTCCTGAACAACAACGTGCAGTTCAACCGCACGGTGGTCATTGTCGAGGAAGGCTTCGAGCACGATATGCGCGATCACCCGCACCCGCATCAAACGTGGGAATCGGTCGGTCAATAAACCCCAGGGTCTATGGGAATTCCCATAGACCCCTCATCGAGATTTGGTTATGGCTGAGAAAGTAATTACGCTCACGAACGGCGACAAGGTCATCGTCGATGAAGACCGCAAGCGCAGTACGAGCTTCAACCTCGACGACCTGTACCGGTATCGCCTCGTGGACGACAGCAGCGCCGTCGTCGAAGGTGCCGGTGAATACGTCCCGAACGTCGGCGACATGATCTGGTCCTTTGGCATCGGCCTGCTGCGCGTGTCGCGAGTCGATTACACCAACTACGTGGCCGACCTGGTCCTGTGGGAGCTACCCAAGACCGCCTCCGAAGTGGGTGTGGAAGACGTCCTGCTGGGCGTCGGGCCGGGCTATTCCAGTGAGAGCTGGCGTTGCCTGATTGACACCCGCGTCTTCCCCTACCGCCTGGACATCGACTCCAAGCTCCATTCCTACGGGACCGACTGCAAGGAAGTGATCGTTTTCAGGGGCATCAACACCTCTGAGACCGGCACCGTGATCTCCGGGATGTACCAACAGGGCGGGGAGTTCATCCCAGGGCCCATTCCACTGGAGCTGGTCAAGGAAACCGAAGGCGTCACCAACATCGCCGAGTACGCCCCGGTGATGGGCTACACCACCACACAGTTGCCGGATGGCGAAGTGGTGACCGTAGTGACCTACAACACCGACGGCGCACCGACCAGCTACAACAAGATGCTGGTGATGAACACCAACATCACCCGTCACCCGGAAGACCCGCTGCGCCGGATCACGGCCATCGAGATCGTCAGCCCCTGGCTGTCCCAGACCGAGCCGAACACCCTGGAGTTCCCGATCAATGGGACCGTGTCCCAGCTCGTCATGCGCGGCAAGGTCACCTACTCCAACGGGGACACAGCGCTGTTCGACCTCACCGACGAGGCGGCCAACGGCAAGTGCAAGGTCCTGGGCCTGAAGTACTGGTCCCCGACCATCACCGGGGCGCGGCAGGAGTTCCACCTCTGCTACAGCCCCGACCCGGACGAAGAGTACGCGTACCTGCAAGGCGTCACCGCCAACGGCGACGTGCTGATCAGCTATTCCATCGTGGCCACGCCGGTCGACCCGGCCTACAGCCTCAAGCTCTACGCCTTCCCGGTGTGGAAAGGGGCAACCGTGGGCTACCAGCTGGACTACTGGCTGTACGACCTCAACCGGGCCATTGCTCGCCACGTACCGACCGGCGCTGTGGAACTCTCCGAAGCTTCGGCCGCGTTCGATGGTCATCTGTACACCACCGTGCAGTACATCCAGGTGCAGGTCAACCTGTCGGCCATGGATCCGAGCTACGGCGATCACAAACACGTCCAATCGCTGCAGATCGCGCTGCTGCGTGATGGCTCGATCCGCCAGTCCAACTGGCGTGTCAAGTTCTCGGGTAACCAACCGAACTGGTACGGCGACACCCTGGAGGCGGCGGTCCACGCCATTGGCAGTGGTCTGTCCACGGTGAACATCGCTCAGGGCCTGACCAGTCAGACCGACTGGCTCAACAAGCTGTACTACAACCTGAGTCCGCTGTACGATCCCCAGACCGAGACCCAAGCACCGGCCCCGACGCACGTCCTGCTGACCACCAAGACCCGGACCTACGAGATCCCGGTCGGCCAGTGGAGCAACGACATCACCTTCATCAACGACCTGGGTGAGGGCGAAGTGTTGTTCCTGCGTTGGATCAAACGCGCTGCAAATGGAGACCTCCAATTAGCAGCAGGCGGTTTGCCGGTTCACATGTTCTAACCCTCATGGGCGCTGGGGAGCTTCGGCTCCTCAGTGGCCTATGTTTCACAAGGAAACACCGTCATGGCCATCCTCTACCGGCAGGACTGGGACAAGTACCCCACCGCCATCGCGGACGATAAGACCCGCAACACGAGCTGGCTCAACATGGCCTCCAAGCTCAAGCAGATGGGGGTCCAGCATTACTACATGCCGCTGGCATTGATTCAGCCGGTCTTGCAGAACTACGACCCGCACGATCCGAACCTACCGGAAGAGATCGTCCATCTGATGCGCCTGGAGTGCGAGATCAACCCCTGGTACTTCTTCCGGGAATGCTTCAAGGTCGGTGAGAAGGGTGAGTCAGTACCGCTGGCGCTGAACCGGGGTAACCTGGCCATGTTCTGGTCCGTGTTCAACTCCTTTGTCACCTTCGTCCAGCAGATCCGCCAGACGGGTAAGTCGCTGAACACCCGGGCGATCGTGGAGTACTTCCACGCCATCGGGGCGCCTCCCATGG
>Ga0180219_1001289_pt1 | contig 16784 bp, 16 predicted proteins | sample eDN3rd30CBELigMG_FD_151338 | JGI IMG/M metagenome (GOLD analysis project Ga0180219, IMG submission 151338) | Enriched Miracle-Growth compost microbial communities from Emeryville, California, USA - eDNA 3rd pass 30_C BE-Lig MG (version 2)... ...
CCATCCCTATCTTGATAGAGCCGCGCATGCCCGGTATGGAAAAGCTACAGGGTTTCCTGGATGGCATCCCAATTTGTCTCGGAGATAAGCACCGCGCTCGAACGCTTGCCGGCAATTCGAATCGGCTGGTGAGACTCGGCTGTTTGGTCGATGAGGCGATACTGGCTTGCGCGGCGGCAATCGCGGCATCAAGGCGTTTTAAGATCGAACTCAGAGCCTCGTCTGGTCGGTAACGTAGCATCGCCAGGGCTTTTTTCCCGTCATAGGCTACCGCTGCGTTGCGCACCGGCTTGATGGCACCAATCATGACATAGCTGCGCTTTGCGCTTTCCCGACATCCAGAAAGCCCTGTCCAGGGTTGGGAAATGCCGCGATTAGCGTAGTGCAGCGAAATACTGTGTTGGCGATTGCCCTAAAGCCTTCTTGAACATGGTGATGAACGCCGTGACTGAGTCGTAGCCCAGGTTGCCTGCAACGCGTTGCACTGAATCTTCTGCGGCAAGCTGGCGTAGCGCAACGATCAAATGCAGCTGCTGGCGCCAGCGTCCGAAAGTCAACCCGGTTTCGCGAACCACGAGCCGGGCCAATGTTCTCTCGCTCATGGCGAGTTCGTCCGCCCATTGGAGCAGCGTGTTCCGGTTCGCAGGATCGGCTGCCAATGCGCCCGCAATGTGGCGCAGCTTCGGGTGGTCCGATATGGGCAAACATAGCCGTTCGATGCGGGCAGTGGTCAACTGTTCCAGAAGTACGGCAGCCACGCGAGCCGTCGGCCCCTGCGAGGGGTATGCCGCAGGCTGATCGGCCAGATACGTGATGAGTTCACGCACGAGCGGGCTGATCGTCAAGGTGCAGCATTCATCAGGCATCGGCGCAGCGTTCGGCTTGATGAACAGAAAAAAGATGCGGGCATTGTCCGTAGCGCGATTGCTGTGTGGCATGCCGCCTGGAATCCACACCGCATGTTGCGGCGGCACCATCCACATCGCTTTCGGCACTGTGCATGTCACCCCCCCACTCAATGCCAGCACAAGCTGCCCCATACGATGCTGATGCGCTGGCTGCTCCACATCGTTGTCCTGGACGTTCAGACGCAATGCGACTGCGGGCTGCTCGAACGTGTCGGGGTCGAAGGCGCTGATCGAGTGCGCAAGAGGAGCGCTTGTTGTCATGATTTAGATATTGATTGTCATAATATCTATATTAAAACATGGCGGCTTTCCGTAAAGTTTGGATGTTCTTGCAACATGGAAAAAGTGGCCATGCGTTCCCCGAAGTATCGGCAAGCCGCCAGCGAGGTGGCATTGCTGATCGGCATCCTGTTGATCGCCGCAAATCTGCGAGCCCCCTTTACTGGGCTTCCTCCATTATTGGGCATGATCCAGTCGGATTTTGGCCTGAGCACCTCGGCAATCGGCGCCTTGACGACGCTGCCCTTGCTGGCCTTCGCCATTGTCTCGCCGTTCAGCGCGTTACTGGCGCGCGAATATGGTCTGGAGCGCGCCTTGTTTGGCGCCTTGTTCGTGATCGCGCTGGGAATCGCATTGCGCTCTGCGGGGGCAGCTTGGTGCCTATACCTGGGCACAGCAATTATCGGCGTGGGTATCGCGGTGGGCAACGTGCTGTTGCCCAGTCTCGTCAAGCGTGATTTCGCGCGCCATATTGCTTCACTCACGGGAGCTTACGCGCTGACCATGGGCATTGCCGCCGCCTTGGGTTCCGCCGCGGTGACTCCGTTGGCCGATGCATGGGGCTGGCGTTCCGCGCTCCTGTCATTTCTGATATTGCCCATCGCTGCGATGCTTGTCTGGATGAAGCGTATCGCCCGCCGATCCCAGCCCGCCGCCGGCACATCCACGCCGCCCCATGGCGGCAAGGTCTGGCATTCCGCACTGGCATGGCAGGTCACCCTGTTTCTCGGGCTCAATTCCACGATCTATTATGTGGTAGTGGGCTGGTTACCATCCATTCTGATGGATGCAGGCATGTCGCCGACCAAAGCGGGTTCGCTGCACGGAATCTTGCAGCTTGCGACGGCAATACCTGGGCTGTTGCTGGGCCCAGTCCTGCGCCGCATGCGCGATCAGCGCTTTGCAGCGGCACTAGCCTGCATCTGCTCGGCCAGTGGCTTGTTGGGGTGGTGGGCTTACCCGAACCTCGCCCTCGCGTGGTCTATTCTGTTTGGGGCTGGCACCGGCGCGGGGATCATTTTGGGGCTGTCTTTCATTGGCCTGCGCACCAGCAATGCGCAGCACGCTGCCGCGCTGTCGGGCATGTCGCAATGCATAGGCTATCTGCTCGCATCCGTGGGGCCGATTGCGATTGGCGCGCTGCACGATGCCTTTGGCGGTTGGGCTATTTCGCTGGTGCTGTGCACCGGCCTGGCGCTGGTGGGAGCGATCATGGGCGTTCTTGCAGGGCGCAACCGCAGTCTTTGATTTGCTCTCGATGAGCAGTCGTACTTGGGCTGGGTGTAAAGCTGGAGTGCTGAGATGTCTCATTTGACTTAAATGGGCAGTGGCCCAAGCTGATCCGCTACATTCAGAACGGAGTATGGCCGATCTCGAACAATCCTTGCGAGAAAGCCATCCGCCCGTTCGTCCTCGGGCGCCGCAGCTGGCTGTTCTGCGATACCGTGGCTGGTGCCCACGCCTGGGCTATCTGTACTCGCTGGTGCAAACGACAAAAGCCGGCGGCATTGGCCCGCCTGCCTTGAAAATCTCACTCCGACCAACACGATACCCCTTCATGCACCGCCCCAGCCTACCGCAACGCCGATATTTCCGACGCAGACAAGCCATAGTCGCCCAATACCTTTTCTGTGTGCTCGACGAAGGCTTCGTGGTTCCGTTCGATTTCGCCCAGGCGATGCAGATAGTTCACGATCAGGCCATGAGACTGTTTAAGGCCTTTTTCCTATACATCACCAAGAAAGCTCAGCTGATGCAGTTCCGCTCCGTTGCGAAGATAAAATCTGGCCACCGGTTTTCATCTCCGCACGCCAGATCCACCACGCAGCACTCACCGCCAAGCCCATGTCAACGCTTTCTGCCTCGGTTATATGAGATCAACATGGACGCAAAGGTACGCGCGGCTGGAGCAAGTGGCACGGCTCTGCGCTGCACCAGGCAGATGTCCGCGGCCGGAATTTTCTCCCGTACGGGAAGTGCAGCCAACGATTTCTCGAAACCTCCGTCCTGGACAACGAAGGCGGGACCGAGGAAAAGATAATCGCTTTGGGCGACCAGTTTGAGCGTATCCAGCAGTGAATCCACCGTAATAGCCAGATTGGGCTCAGGCAATTTGTGCTGAGTGAACCAATCGCCCAAACGATTTGAGGGGGTATGCGGCTGGCCCAAGGGCTTGGTGTTGATCCATTCGGCGCCCACGAGCTCCACCAAGGACGTGGCATGTGCCAGCGGATGGCCGCGCCTGCAAAGAATACAAGGTTGTGACGCGGACAAGCGGGTGCTGGCCAGGTCTGCCATGTCACTGCGAGGAGAGACGAGCGTGGCTGCAAAATCCAGCTTTCCTTCGCGTATGCCCGAAAGCAATGTGGAAGAAGGGCCGCTGGTGATATGGATACGCACCTTGGGATGCCGTTCCCGCATCTGCGCAAGCGGAACAGAAAGCATGCGCGCGCATGCCTCGGAAGATGCGCCAAGATCGATATTGCCGGTCAGCTCCTGCTTGCGGTGACTGAACTCTTGCTCTGCGCGGTCGCACTCGCCCAGGATGATCCGGGCCCTGGTCAGCAAGGTGTTTCCGTCCGCCGTCAACACCACACCGCTATTGCCCCGTATAAACAGGGTCGCACCCAGTGACCGCTCCAGCCTCCGTATTTGCTGGGTCAAGCCGCTCTGGGCTATATCCAGCGCCCGGCTTGCGGCGCGGATACTGCCCTGTTCCACGACTGTGACGAAAGCGCGCAACTGATCGAGCGTCATAGTGCAATTACCGATATCTTTAAGTGATCATGATAACGTTTTTTTCATCTTACGCTATCTTCAAGTCACGCCTAGACTGATTCCAATGGCTTCAACACTCCATGACCGAGTCGAAGGAAAGGTACATGACAAAGGATCTGTTCAAACGCGGCGAAGAAATTCGCCAGGAAGTGCTAGGCGAGGCATATGTCAAAAACTCCAAGGCCAACACGGATGCTTTCAGCGAACCGATGCGCGAGTTTGCAATCAAGAATTTGTGGGGTGACGTATGGGATCGCCCCGGCCTGGACCGGCGCGCACGCAGCATCGTGAATCTGGCACTGCTGTCGGCCGCCAATCGCCCCGCGGAACTGAAAGTCCACCTTCGCGGAGCGCTGAACAACGGTGTGACACGCGAGGAGATCTCGGAGATTTTCCTGCAAGTGGCACTGTATTGCGGTATTCCCACAGGGAGCGACGCAACACGTATTGCGCGGATGTTCTTCGCGGAGTACGACGCTGAAATGCAAGCCAAATGAGTAGCCGTCACGCTCCTGCCCCTACATCGTCGCCGCTTGCATGGCTGTATTCGATACTCGAAGTGACTCCCGATGCCGAGTTGGGTTCTTTCATAGATGGAAATAACATCGCAGGACAGGGGGAAAAAATAGCCCTCACCAACCCCGCCGACGGAACTCCATCGATTGTGTATTCGGATATAGGCCATGAGCAGATCCTGTGGGCACTGGAAAGTTCTACAGCCGGCCAGCATGTCTGGGCGACTATGTCAGCCCAGGCACGCGGTATTGCGCTTGCCAAGCTGTCGCAACTGATAATGGAGAATTCAGAGCCGCTTGCAAGGCTGGAGTCGTGGTCGAGCGGAAAAACAATCAAGGCAAGCCGTGCGCAGATGGCGGCTGCAACGGAGATATTCCGCTATTACGCCGGATGGACAGACAAGTTCACAGGTAGGACCATTCCGGTGCCGACAGGACAGTTGAACTACACCCTTAGGGAGCCTGTGGGCGTAGTGCTGCAGATCATGCCATGGAATTCTCCCGTGTATCTTGCCGCATGGAACGCCGCACCCGCGCTGGCCATGGGTAATGCTGTGTTTCTGAAGCCCTCGGAATTGACTCCATTATCTTCGCTGGCACTTGCAAAGCTGGCTATACAGGCGGGTTTGCCTCCTGGAACCATGAATGTGGTCAATGGGCTGGGACAAACCATAGGCCCCATAGCCATCGAACATTCCGCCATCAAGAAAGTTGTGTTCGTTGGCTCCACACAGACTGGCAGGCGCGTCAACAGTGCTGCTGGCGCGCGCCCAATTCCTTGCATACTGGAGTTGGGTGGGAAATCCGCAAACATCGTATTCGCGGATGCCGACCTGGACCGGGCGGCCCAGGCTGCCGTGGTCGCGGCATTCACCAACACCGGCCAAAACTGCGCTGCGGGATCGCGGCTGCTGGTCCAGCGCAGCATCCATGATGCATTCGTCGACAAGCTCATCGAGGCATCATCCCACTACAAAGTTGGCGCTCCCCTGGATGAGGATGCAGACTGCGGCCCCATCAACAACGATGCACAGTATCGACGCACCTGGGACATGATAGCCATGGGCCTGAGAGAAGGCGCCCAACTCGTGCAGGGCGATGCTCAGCCGCCTGAACAGGCTGGATACTATATCGCCCCAACCATACTGACCGGCACTCATAATCAGATGCGAATTGCACGCGAGGAAGTATTCGGACCGGTCGTCGTGGTCATTCCCTTCGACACTGAGGAAGAAGCGGTGTCGATAGCAAATGATTCGGAATTCGGCCTCGCCGGCGCCGTGTGGACACGAGATATCGCCCGCGCCCATCGCGTGGCTGCACGAGTTCGCGCAGGCATCTTCTGGATCAATATGTACCGCGACATGCATGTGGCAACGCCATTCGGCGGCTATGACAACAGCGGCTACGGACGAGGCAGCGGCGAAGAGGCGCTTTACGAGTACACCCAGGTCAAGAGCGTGTGGGTTCCTCATTCCACAGGCCAGTAGCGTCCAGCGATTTCTAGTTTTATGAACCGGCAAACAATAATGAGTAAATCACAAATCATCAGCGTAATTGGCCTGGGGAAGATGGGCCTGGGCATGGCGAAGACCCTAAAGCGCGCCGGCTTTGCGGTGCGTGGCATGGATCTCTCTCCTGAGGCTAGCCAGGCCGCCAGGGCGGAAGACATCGATATAGCCGAAGATTTGCCCAAACTGCTTTCCGGCGCATCCATAATCGTCCTTTCTTTACCCAACTCACAAAACGTACTGAGTCTGGTGGAGGGTACCCATGGACTGGCCAAATTGGCTGCCAGGGACACTCTTGTGCTGGATACGACGACAGGGGATCCAGCACTGACCCGACAGGTCGCTGACATATTGTCCAAGGAAGGATTGCGCTATATCGATGCTCCAGTGAGCGGGGGGCCTCGCGGCGCCGAAAGCGGCCAGTTGACGATGTTCATAGGCGCAGACCATAGCGATATTGAAATAGCGCAACCGGTACTGGAAGCCCTGGGTGCCAAGCGCTTTCATGTCGGTGGGGTCACTGCGGGTCAGATAGCAAAGTTGGTAAACAACCTCCTTGTTGCATCCCATTTGCTGACGGCAAGCGAAGCCTTCAGGATGGCGGAATCTGCCGGTGTTTCCATCGAGCAGCTCATCGACGCAGTCAATGCGGGTTCGGGGCGCAGCGGCGTAACCCTATACAACTATCCGAGCCGCATCATGAATGGCGCTTTCGATTCGGGATTCACCATGGGGCTGATGCGCAAGGACGTCAACCTGGCTATGGGATTGATAGATCAATCAGGCCTCAATCTACCGGTGTCTTCGAAGGTTTGCGACATCTGGAAAGCAAGTGTGGCGACGCTCGCCGATGGAGAGGATTTCAATCGTATCGTCAACTTTGACAGTACTGAACATTAGCCGCAAGAAGCTACGTAGTCGTTACAACATAAGGAGGAGATAAAATGAAGGGCATCTTTAAGTGCATCTATTGGTTTTTCGCCCTCACGGCGATAAGCCTGTCTACACAGACCGCCATGGCGGCATATCCAGACCGTCCCATCAAGCTGGTTGTTCCATTTCCGGCTGGCGGCACAACAGACTCTGTCGCACGCTTTATCGCGCAGGAACTCAGCGACAAGCTTTCCCAACAGGTTGTGGTGGACTACAAGGCCGGAGCCGCCACGATCATCGGCGCGGAATACACCGCCAAGTCAGAGCCCGACGGGTATACCTTGATGCTGGGCACCGCGACGACTTTCGCTGTGAATCCGATTCTCTATCCCGACTTGCCATATGATCCGATCAAGAGCTTCACCCCCATAGGCATCGTAGGTACAACCAGCCTCGTGCTGCTGGCCAATGAGAAGGAGCCAGCCAATGACCTGAAAACTCTGTTGAATGAAATTCGCAAGGCGCCTGGAACATATTCCTACGGCTCGCATGGCAACGGGTCCACTGTCCACTTTGCAGCGGAAATGCTGTGGTCCGCAGCGAAAGTGGATGTGCTCCACATTCCATTCAAAGGCGCCGCACCTGCATTGACAAATTTGATGGGAGGTCAGATACCTATCAGTTTTGACGCGGTTCCTGCGGCAGCCACTGCTGTAAAGTCTGGCCGTGTGAAGGCTATTGCTGTGACGGGGCCGGAGCGCGTCCCTGCTCTGCCAGATGTGCCCACGGTGGCGGAAAGCGGTTTTCCGGGTTTTGCCATGCAATCCTGGTTCGCCGTGGTCGCACCCAAGGGATTGCCTGCATCAGTACAGGCTACGCTCGAAGTCGCACTGAAGAACGCCATGAGCGGGAAAACACTTACAGAAAAGCTTGCCAATGCGGGGATTGAGCCGAAGTTCGAAAGCTCGACTGATTACGTAACGAGGGTCAGAACGGATATTGCCAAGCTCGAACCGATCGCGAAGGCAAATAACATTACGCGCAACTGATACCTTGGTTGATATCCATGCAAGCTCCTCTTCCCCCCTCACCGCCTACCTCGCCTCATTCCCGCACAGGATGCGTGGCCATGGCCGCAGCCTATTTTGATCAGGGACATCTGCTGCGGGATCTGGGCCGCAGGGTAGCCTACCAGAGCGAAAGCGACAGGGGCGAAGCGGTGCCTGAATTGGCGGCCTATCTGAAAGACGAAATGGCGCCCTATTTGAAGTACATGGGGTTCAGTTGCCGGATTCTGCCCAATCCAGTCGAGGGTGCGGGCCCGTTTCTGGTTGCCCGACGGATTGAGGGGGCATCCCTACCCACGGTGCTGCTGTATGGGCATGGCGACGTAGTCAGCGGAGCGCCCTCGTCATGGCGTTCCGGCCTGAACCCATGGCACATAGTAGTAGAAGGAGACCACTGGTATGGTCGCGGTACAGCCGACAATAAAGGGCAGCATAGCATCAACCTTGCTGGCCTTCAGTCCGCTATCGAAGCGCGCAGCGGCAGCTTGGGTTACAACGTTATCGTGCTTTTGGAAAGCGGGGAAGAAGCAGGATCGCCAGGCTTATTAGAGTTCTGCGATAAACATCGTGATTTACTGAGCGCAGATTTATTCGTCGGCTGTGATGGGCCGCGTATCAGCGCTGATCGCCCCACGCTTTTCCTCGGATCTCGCGGCATGGCTAATTTCACGCTGTCCCTGAACTGCCGTGATAAGGCCTTCCATTCGGGAAATTGGGGCGGAGTATTGCGTAACCCCGCGACAGTTCTTGCCAACGCCATTTCTACCATGATTGATGCGCGAGGTGTCATGCGTGTTGAAGGCTTGCGGGCGCCCGACATATCTTCCGATATACGACAAGCGGTATCCAACTTGCCGATTGCCGACGGCGAAAATGATCCTGCCCTTGATGAGGATTGGGGTGAGCCGGAGCTGACACCGGCGGAACGACTGATAGCATGGAACACGATGGAGGTATTGGCCTTGGCCGCAGGCAACGCCGACCGACCGGTAAATGCCATCCCGCCATGGGCGATTGCGCACTGTCAACTGAGGTTCGTGGTCGGAACACGGTGGGAACGCCTGGAAGAACTGGTCGCTGAACATCTGCAGCAGCATGGATTTCAGAACGTGGAAGTCAAAATGAGCACAGCCACAGCTGCGACCCGGCTTGATCTTTCAAACCCTTGGGTGCAATGGTGTATCGATTCTCTGAGCGCCACCACAGGACAGTCCATCGCCGTCATGCCGAACTTGGCTGGCTCTATTCCAAATTCCGCCTTCAGCGATGTTCTGGGATTGCCAACTCTCTGGATACCTCATTCCTACCCCGCTTGCGGGCAACACGGCCCCAATGAACACTTGCTGGCCCCCATCGCACGCCAGGGCCTGGAGATGATGGCCGGGTTGTATTGGGACCTGGGCGAGGCTGGGGCGCCTTGGCGAGCACAAGGCAATTGCCGCCCGCAGTCATTCCTGCCATGAGTTGCACAAGCGTGGCATCGGCTTTGGAAAACGGGCTGTCATCTGCTCGCTCGCTTTGCGTCAGGCTAAAGCTGCCTCATCAACCCAGCGGCCAATATGCCGCAAGCGATAGCGAGCAAAGGTTTTTTCATGATCAGCATGATGGCTGCCGTTGTCAGTAATGCGATTCTGGCTCCGCTATCACCGGTGACGGCCAGTGGCGCCAGAAGGGCGACAAGCAGCGAGCCGGACATTGCCTGGATGAAGCGTGTTATGGGAGCGCTCAGAGGCACAAATGACATCACGTAAACACCACCCCATCTGGTTGCCAAGGTCACGACAGCCATGATCAACACAACAGTCAACGAGCCCATCCCAGTAACGTCGATATTCATTGCTTCGTATCTCCAAGCACTGTGCCGGCAATACTTCCTGCCAAGGCACCCACAACAACGTGGCTGTTTTCGGGCAAATACCAGTAAGCCAGCAGAGATGAAAGGCCTGCGACAACCCAAATGAACAGCATGCGCATGCTCTTGTGAAGAACTCCGGCCTTGTGGCCGGAGCTTCTCCGCCACAATGCAGGGGCGCCTTTGGCGCCGCATTGATATGGCCTCGCTTGACCTCGCCGTGAACGGCGAGGCTTGCGCTTTGGCGCGTGGTCACTACCAACCACCATGGCAAGCAGAAAGCATTCCATGACCATGTCCAGGCCCAGACCCTTAGGGTCACGAATCGCATTGCCGAAGTAAGTTCCGATCCACGTTCCAAACACCCAGAAAATCCAGAGTGCCAGGCCACCTCCGAACAGCAGGCCAAGACCGGGCTTGCCACGACTGAACGCCTGCATGGACATCGCCCAGTTCGCATCGGACGCCAGCAGCATTACGCCATATCGTCTTGCTGCTGGCAGCCGGCTCAACCAGGGATACAGCGTGGCACCCATCAAGAGATGCCGCGCATTGATTGCAAAAACGGTAATCATCATGGTGAACAGCGGTATGTGGGTTCCCCACAGATCCAGAGCGGCAAATTGGGCCGCACCCGCAAACACCAGTGTGCTCATGGCGACAGTGATAGCGTTGTCGAGGCCGGCCTGTACAGCAGCCAGGCCGAATGCCGCCCCAAAGACGGTAACGAAAAGAGAAATCGGTGTCAGCTGCTGCGCCAATAGCACACCGATCTCAGTCGGCGATAAGTATGCAGCTGAAGAAGCTGGAATCGGCCCTGGGCTGCCAATTGCTGTTACGAGGCCCGCGCCAGCATCAGCTCACGCCTGAAGGCCAAAAGTTATTGGGTTACGCCCGCCGCATACTGGATCTGCATGCTGAAACGCAAGTGGCATTTCATGGTCATGAGTTAACAGGACGGATCCGGCTTGACGTACCCGACGACTATGCCGCTAAATACCTCACTCCTGTTCTGAAGCGATTTGCTCCCAGCCATGGCGGTGTGGAGATTGAGCTGAGCTGTGAGCAATCGACCGCCTTGATTCCACGCGTTGAGCGCGATGAGCTGGACCTGGCGCTGGTTTCTCGAGATCGCCCCAGGCAGGGAGCCTTTCTGTTCTATGAGCCGGTGGTCTGGGTCGGGTCGCCTCAGTTTGAAGTCTGGAGGCGAGACCCGCTACCCATAGCCGTTTATGAAGATACCAGCCTTGCAAAACGCAGCGCCATCAAGTCCCTGGCACTGCAGGGACGCCAGTACAAAATTGTCTATAACAGCTCCAGCCTTGCAGGACAAATTGCCGCCGTTGAAAGTGGGCTTGCTGTCGCAGTGCTCACGCAATGCAGCGCGCCTCCTCATTTGCAGGTTCTCGGCAGCAGCCATCGCCTGGGGCCGCTCGAGCCTATGGAAGTTTCTGCATATAGAAGCCGTGCGTCTCGGGGATCCGAAGCGGTGGACAGGCTTTATAAATTGCTGATCGAGACACTCAGGGTATCTGGTGATCGCTCTACAGTTGCCGCACCAGATCCGGTGCGGCTTTGATGTCCTTGCCTTGCGTTGATTTGTCGCCACCAGCCAGCAAAATCACAATTTCCATGCTGCGTTGCACGAAATATACGCAGTAGCCTGGCTCGTAGGGGGGTTGCAGTTCCGCATTTTCGAAATGCAGGCACCCGCCCGGCCCAACGCGCCACTCACCGATGCCTAACCGAAAGGCTTCGGGCGGCCATTTCTATAATCTTTCGCGAGGTGGGGCAAGTAGTTATCAGCTATCTCCGCCACTGCCTGCGCTTGAGCCAGGTCACGCCTACGCTTCAGCGGATCTCGCTCCTTCAATGCAGCTAGCCTCTCTTTGATACTCACGAATGTGAGCGGATGCACCGTATGCATGATAGCCATCTTGCCGGTGCTGGCCACAACCACCTGGGAAAATGGTGCCGCGCTCGTCAGGGTCTCGGCAGTCGTGGCAGGAACAGCCCAAAAATCCTGCACATCTTCCGACATTCTGAAGGGGTGAGGATCATCCCCCTTCGGGATGCGCCGCAGAATATCCACTTCAAAACCATTATCATTGATGGCCGTATAGGGTTGGTCGTGACGAACCACAAACGTCTTGTCCACCTTCTTCAAGACTTGGATCAGCGAGGCCTCATCCGCCTTGCCCAAGACATCAACGAATTGAATCCGCCGCTGCACATCCCAGAGCAGATCAACATCGTTGGTCTGCAACACGCTGTTGGCAAGCCTGACCCCGGCAGCATGCTCATACGCATAAATTGCAAAGGTGCCTACAACCCGGAAAAACTCACTCAGATTCGACTGCTCCAGTCGACGCAGCAACTCCACCACGACGCTGGGCATTCGACCAATACGCAAAGCACGATTCATGCGTTCATGTTGAACGACCGCCGCTTTGCGCCGTTGAAGTGTTGTTTCTGCACGCAACTTGCGTTCAATGAAATTCTCATAAATCGCTTCTGTCTCAGGGCTGCGCGCCCCCAAGCCTTTTTGTATACCTGTGGGAGAGGTGCGTATGAGGTAATCTCGCCCCCCTTTTTTGCGCCATAACATTCCTCCTCGCACCTGCTGGGCATCCAGCTTGGCGCGTTGGAGTGCCCGATATGCGCTGAATGCATCAGTGCTCTGGCGAAGTAGATCGTCGTCCAGTGGCGTGATGTCCACAAATTTTCCCAAGTAAATTTATATTTACTTATTTTACTTTGGAAAGTGTTTTATATCAATGAGTTAACATAACAATCAAGATACCCCGATGAGATATTGGCCACAATTCATGAGCTCGTAACAACAAGTATCGCCATCATTGACCTGACGTATGTAAAAGCGTACGAGTCAATGTGTTTAGGAGATGACTATGTCCACAACCATGACTGCGACCGAGGCAAGCGGCAATATCTATCGCCTCATCGACCAAATAGCCGAGTCACACCAGCCGATTCGAATTGCCTGCAAGCGTTTGAGCGCGGTGCTTATCTCCGAGACAAATTGGGATGCCATCCAGGAAACCCTGTAGCTTTTCCATACCGGGCATGCGCGGCTCTATCAAGATAGGGATGGCGGAACCCCTGGAGAGCAGGGCCAGGGAGCTTGATTGGTGAATACAATCAACATTCAATAATATTGACCGCGAGGCCGCCGCGTGCTGTTTCCTTGTACTTGGTTTTCATGTCAGCGCCCGTTTCACGCATCGTCTTGATAACCTTGTCCAGGCTTACATAATGGCTTCCATCGCCACTCATCGCCATACGGGCGGCATTGATTGCCTTGACGGCTGCCAATGCGTTGCGTTCAATACACGGAATCTGTACCAGGCCGCCAACTGGGTCACACGTCAACCCCAGGTGATGTTCCATGCCAATTTCGGCGGCATTCTCTACTTGTGCCGGCGTGCCCCCGAGCACCGCGCACAACCCCGCCGCAGCCATCGAACAGGCCACCCCCACCTCTCCCTGGCAGCCAACCTCGGCACCCGAAATGGATGCATTCTCCTTGTACAGGATGCCGATCGCGGCGGCTGTCAGCAGAAAATCTATTACACCGTCCTCCGACGCATCCGGCACATAGCGCATGTAGTAATGCAGCACGGCCGGCACGATACCAGCCGCGCCATTGGTCGGAGCAGTGACCACACGTCCTCCGGCCGCATTCTCCTCATTGACCGCTATTGCGAACACATTCACCCAATCCATCACATCGAGCGGATCATTTGCGCCGCCACGCGCCTGCAGTTTTCGCGCCAATGCGGCAGCGCGACGCCTCACCTGAAGGGCGCCCGGCAAAACACCTTCCGCCTTGCATCCACGTTCGACGCACGCCTGCATCACCTTCCAGATATGCAGCAGTCCAACTCGTGTTTGCTCGGCCCCACGCCAAATGAGTTCATTGCGGCGCATCACATCTGCGATGCTCAGATTGAATCGATCCGTAATTGACAGCAGCTCGGCCCCCGTCCGAAATGCCAGCGGGAGCATGCGCGCGTCCGGGACAATGGCGGCGCGCCGGGCGCCGGATTCCATCACGGCCTCACTGACCACGAACCCCCCACCCACAGAATAAAAGGTGGAGGCCTTGATCTCTTGCCCTTCCGCATTTGCCGCGATGAACCTCATGCCATTTGCATGCAGAGGAAGGGCCTTTCGATAAAACAAAATGCTTTTTCTATCGTCGAATGCGATGCCTCGTTTTCCCGCGAGATTCAGCCTCTTGAGCGTACGGATACCTTGAATGATTTCCGGCACTTGATCGACATCAACCGTGTCCGGTTCGTAGCCGCTCAAGCCCAGCATCACAGCGGTATCACTGCCGTGCCCCTTTCCAGTGGCTCCCAACGATCCGTACAGCTCCACGCTTACCATAGACACAAGGCTCATTTCCCCTGTCGCCTCCAGGGCTCTGATAAACAGTGCCGCTGCGCGCATAGGGCCTACTGTGTGAGAGCTTGAAGGTCCGATACCCACCTTGAAAAGGTCGAAGACGCTCACTGCCATTGATATCTCCGTGCTCGGCGAACAAAATGAAATGTCCTGAATAGACGCTCCCGCCATGCAGGTTTCACACCTGTTTCAAGAACGGGCATATTTCCTTATCCGATCTGCGTGACGAGCAGTGGGCGCTGGACGTGACATCCAGCGCATATGGCGAATTTGTATTGAATCTGTGCCGGCAAAGCGGCTTTGAACCCAAACTGAACGCTGCCTGCTCCGGCTTTCAAATGGCCTCGGCAGTCGTGGCAGGAACAGCCCAAAAATTCTGCATATCTTCCGACATTCTGAAGGGGTGAGGATCATCCCCCTTCGGGCCGCGCCGGGCAACCCTAAAGAAAGTCCTCAGCGTCTGAACGCTGTATCTATTACCAGGTTTCTTGCCCGGCCGTTGAGCCGTTTATGTCTTCACGTATCTCGCGTCGCAAAACCAGGAAGTGACTGCGTAATTGGTGCGAAGGTCAGGCAGCCGGCATAGCCTGTTCGCTTCGATAGTTCGTTCCTCTCGCGAGGATGGCCCAGGCTATCCTTGCCGATTTATTGGCCTGCGCGCAGGCCACAACGTTCGAATGTCGCCTAGCCAACAACCCTTTGACCCAAGTGTCCAGGGTATCGGTACGTCGCTCGATGCGTTGCATGATGGCACGCGCGCCCTGTACCAGCCGCCGCCTGAGGTTCTTGTCGCCGCGCTTGCTGATGCCCAGCAGCGTAGGTTTGCCGCCCGTGCTGTACTGGCGTGCCGAGCCGAACTGGCGGGCATCGCCCAGTGCGGTCATCAGCTCGCTGGCGGTAATCGGCCCGATCCCAGGAATATTCAGTAGCCGCTGACTGTGCTCATCTTCGCGCAGTTGTGCGGTCAATTCATGCTCAATCTCGCCAACCTGTCTATCCAGGTACTTGAAATGGGCCTGCAGCCGCTCAAGCAAGGCTACCAACCGCAGCGGCAACTCATGCTGGGCCAATACTGCTGGCAAACGACGGATGATCGCCAGGCCCTTGGGGAGCTGATCTCATCTCTCATCCCAAAAGAGTCCAAGTTTTCGTCCGCACCTCCGAACCGGACATTGCATGAAACGTCTGACACGGCCGCAGAAACCTATTGATGAATCGTTTCATCATAATATAGAATGCACATTATGGATGGAATTTAATCATAAATGAAACGATACAAAACAATGGTGAATGAGCAGGTATACACGGGCGGCAGTATTGGCGACTTGATCATCCAGGCGGTAGCGCGCTATCCCGATCGCATCGCCTTTATCGATGATCTGCAGCAGTTGACGTATCGGCAGCTTGGTCTGCGCATAGGGCAGGCCATGGCGGCGTTTTCGGCTTTGGGGCTGCAGCGTGGGGATGGCATTGCGCAATTGGCGGGAAACCGCAGCGATGTCTTCGTGGTGATGGCTGCTGCTTATTTGATGGGCTTGCGCTCTGTCAGTCTCCACGGTATGGGAGGTGTGGATGATCACACCTATATCATCCAGGACGCGGAAGTCTGCTGCTTCATTGCAGATAGTGGCTATGCGGAAAGGCTTGACGAGTTGCGCTCGCGCTGCCCAGCCATCCGTCATTGGTATTCACATGATGCAGATGTTGCGGGGCAAGCCTGTTTCCGGGAGCTTGCTTCAAAGTTCGATCCCATGCCGTTGCAGGTTAGTGCGCAGCCCGACGACATCGTTCGCCTGGCATATACCGGCGGCACGACAGGCAAACCCAAGGGTGTCATGCTGACAAATCGCTCTATGTGGATGCAGGCACTGATGCTGATGGGTGCGCGGCCGCTGCCTGCCGACTTGCGCTTTTTATGCCCGACGCCGATCTCGCACGGCGCTGGGGCGATGCTGGTGCCAACCTTGTGGCGTGGCGGAACCATCATATTGCAGCGCAGCTTTGATCCCGCGCGCTATATCGCCGCGCTGCAGCAGCATAAGGCAACCGTCACCTTTCTGGTGCCCACCATGATCTATTCGATACTCGATCATCCTCAGGTGAGCACGGCAGACTTTTCTTCATTGCGCATGGTGTCATATGGCGCCTCGCCCATGTCGCCTACAAGATTGAAAGAAGCCTTGAAGGTATTCGGGCCGGTGCTCGTTCAAAGCTATGGTCAGACCGAGTGCCCGAGCAATATCCTGTTCCTGTCCCAGGAAGATCATATCCGTCAGGATGTCGATACGCTCGGTTCGGCAGGAATGCCGTATCCCGGCGTCACCGTGGCATTGCTCGATGATGATGATATGCCGGTAAAACAGGGAGATGTCGGGGAGCTGTGCGTCCGTAGTCCGCTGGTGATGGCGGGATATTGGAAGCTGCCGGAAATGACGGCTGACGTGATGCGAAATGGATGGCTGCATACCGGCGATATGGCGTATCGCGATGAGCATGGCTATTACTTTCTGGTCGACCGCAAGAAAGACATGATTATTTCGGGCGGCTTCAATGTGTATCCCAAAGAGGTGGAG
>Ga0180219_1001291_pt1 | contig 16720 bp, 16 predicted proteins | sample eDN3rd30CBELigMG_FD_151338 | JGI IMG/M metagenome (GOLD analysis project Ga0180219, IMG submission 151338) | Enriched Miracle-Growth compost microbial communities from Emeryville, California, USA - eDNA 3rd pass 30_C BE-Lig MG (version 2)... ...
GCCGCGCAGGACGGCACGGCAGGCCAGCCCTTCCGCGCCATTGCCGAGCGCGTGGCGCGCTGGCTGGACAATCAGGCGAAAGCTGATCGGCCGACAGGGGCCACGATTGGCTGACGGCCCGGTTCGGGACGGGAACAACACAGGCGGCGGCGGGCTGCGCCTCAGCCGCCGGACAGTGCTCACCGGCGTGGCGGCCGGCGGCGGCCTGGCGCTCGCCTGGACATTGTGGCCACGCCGTTACGACCAGCAGGCCGATGCGGCGGAGGGCGAGACGGCGTTCGGCGCCTTCCTCAAGATCGACCATAGCGGCCAGGTGATCGTGATCGTGCCGCAGGCCGAACTGGGGCAAGGCGTGTTCACGCTGTTCGCGCAAGTGGTGGCGGATGAGCTGGGGGCGGATTGGCGCACCGTGGGCGTGCAGCCGGCACCGCCCGGCCCACTCTACGCCAACCGGCTGCTTGCGCACGACTGGTTCGACGGCCCAGTGCGGCGGGCGCTCGGAGATTGGGGCGATCGGCTGAGCGAAGAGCAGGCCCGGCGGTCCACGCTGATGCTCACCGGCAGCTCCACTTCGCTACCCGCCTTCGCGGCTGATCTTCGCGCGGCGGGCGCGGCGGCTCGCGTGCTGCTCTGCAAGGCTGCGGCGGCGCGCTGGAGCGTCGCATGGGAGAGCTGCGACATTGCCGGCGGCATCGTCAGCGATGGCACCCACAAGGCACGCATCGGGGAATTGGCGCAGGCCGCCGCAGCCTTCGATCTGCCGGCGGTGCTGCCCTATCGGCCCGAGGATCGCGAAGGCCGGCTGGCCGGGCGGGATCTCCCCCGGCTCGACGTGCCGGCCAAGATCGACGGATCGGCCAACTATGCGGCGGACATTCGCCTGCCGGACATGATCTTCGCCGCCATCCGCCAAGGTCCGGTCAACGCCGCCCGACTCCAGTCGATGAACGAAGCGGCCGCGCGCAAGGTGCCGGGGATGATCGGTATCGTGCGTGAGGATGGCTGGGTCGCTGTGACGGCGCGCAACTGGTGGGCTGCGAATCAGGCGCTGGGCCGGCTCGATCCGGTGTTCACGCTAGCCGGCCCGCCGCTCGATGACGCCGCGATCGACACGGCGCTCGATGCCGCATTCGATGGCGACGCGGGCGAGCGCTTCTTCAGCCGGGGCGATCTGGCGCCGGTGTTCGCGGGCGCGCGGATCGTGCGTGCAGATTACAGCGTGGCGCCCGCCCTGCACCTCGCGCTGGAGCCGATGGCGGCAACGGCTCGCCTGCGCGACGGCGATGTGGAATTGTGGATGCCTACCCAGGCGCCCGTACTGGCGCGGCAGGCGGTCGCCCGCGCACTGAACGTGAGCGAGAGCAATGTCACCATCTATCCGCTGTTCGCCGGCGGCTCTTTCGGCATCAAGATGGAGGTGGAAGCGGGGGTACAGGCCGCGCTGATCGCCCGTGCCGCCAAGGCGCCGGTGCAGCTCCTGTGGTCGCGCTCGGAGGATATCATCCGCGATTACCCGCGCCCGCCCGCCAAGGCACGCATGGCCGCGCGGCTCGGCCGGGGCGGGCTGGTGCAGGGCTGGTCGGCCAAGGTCGCCGCGCCGCCTGCCCTGGCGCAGCTCAAGCGCCGCATCGGCGCGGGCGAAAGCCGGGCTGAAGCGCTGGCCGCGACGGCGACGCAGACCGATCCGCTCGCCGTCTCCGGCATGGACGTTCCCTACGCCATCCCCAATTTCGCGGTCGATCATTATCCCCCCGATCTGGCGCTGCCCGCCGGCCGTTGGCGCAGCAATGCGGACAGCTATGGCGCGTTCTTCACGGAGAGCTTCATCGACGAACTGGCGATCGTCGCCGGGGTGGAGCCGCTCTCGTTCCGCATCCAGATGCTGGGCGGCCAACCCCGCCTCGCGCAATGCCTCACCACGGTGGCCTCCCTTGGCGGCTGGCAGGGCGGTGCGCGCGGGTCCGGCCAAGGCATCGCCTGCCATGCGATGAACGGCGGTTTCATTGCCGTTCTGGTCGAGGCCGGTTTCGCGCAAGGCAAGGTAGCGGTGCGGCGGATCGTCGCGGCGGCGGATGTCGGCGCGCCGGTCAATCCCGATATTGCCCGGCAGCAAATCGAGGGCGGCCTCGTCTTTGGCCTCGCCATGGCGCTGGGGGCGGCGCCACGCTATCGCAATTCACTGCCGGTGGGTATGCAGCTGCGCGATTACGGCCTGCCGCGCCTCGCCGATGTGGGGGATATCATGGTCGAGCTGGTCGATAATCCGGGCGGCGGCATCGTCGGCTTCAGTGAGATCGGCGTGCCTGCCGTGGCGCCGGCGCTGGCCAGCGCGCTCGCAACCGTCACCGGCAAGCGCTACCGCCGCCTGCCGCTCATGGAGGCAGCGGGATGAACGGCGCGCCCATCATTCCTGTTGTGGAAAGCAAGGTTGCCGTACTGCTCGTCAACCTCGGCACGCCGGACGCCCCGACCCCCGCCGCGGTGAAGCGCTATCTGCGCGAATTCCTCTCCGATCCGCGCGTGGTGGAGATACCCGCACTGGTCTGGCAGCCGATCCTGCGCGGCCTCATCCTCAACACGCGGCCGAAGAAATCGGCCCATGCTTATCGGCAGGTCTGGACGGAGCGCGGTTCGCCGCTTGCCGTCATCACCGCCGACACCGCCGCCGCCCTGCAGGCTGTGTGGGGAGACAGCATCACCGTCGATTGGGCGATGCGCTACGGCACGCCCGCAATCGCCGACCGGCTCGCCGCACTCACCGAGCAGGGCCACGAGCGCATTCTCATCGCCCCGCTCTATCCGCAATATTGCGGCGCGACCACGGCCAGCGCGCTCGATGCGGTCAGCGCCGCGCTGGGGAGGATGCGCCGCCAGCCGGCGATCCGGCTGCTACCGCCCTATCATGCCGATCCGCTCTACATCGCCGCGCTACGCGCGCGGATCGAAGCGCAGCTGACGGCGCTGCCATTCCAGCCCCAGCGGATCGTCGCCAGCTTCCACGGCATGCCGGAGCGCACCCGCGCGTTGGGCGATCCCTATCATGACCAGTGTCAGGAGACGGCGCGGCTGCTTGGCGCAGCGCTCGGGCGAGAGGTAGCGGTGACGTTCCAATCCCGCTTCGGCCGCGCGAAATGGCTGGAGCCGGCAACCGACACGACCCTTGCCGCGCTCCCCGGAGAAGGGGTCGACTCAGTCGCCGTGGTGACACCCGGTTTCTCCGCCGATTGCCTGGAGACGCTGGAGGAGATCGCGCTGCGCGGCCGCGACGCTTTTCTTGCAGCAGGCGGCAGGAATTTTAGCTTTTTGCCCTGTTTAAACGCAGAGGCGGAGGCTATCCAACTCTACGATGCACTGCTCGGCCGGGAGCTTGCCGGCTGGGCAGGGCAGCAGCCGTCCGGGGCGGCCGGGCGGCCATAAAGAGTGGGAGATGCCCGATGAGCAGAGTAGCAATCGTAACGGGTGGAACGCGCGGCATCGGTGAGGCGATCAGCCTCGCGCTGCGTGACCTGGGTTATACAGTCGCCGCCAACTATGCCGGGAACGAGGAGAAGGCGAAGGCCTTCACCCAGGCGACCGGCCTCGCCGCCTACAAGTGGGACGTGGGCGACCATCAGGCCTGTCTGGATGGCTGCGCGCAGGTCGCGGCAGATCTTGGCCCGGTGGATGTCGTCGTCAACAATGCCGGCATCACGCGCGACGGCGTGCTGGCCAAGATGAGCTTCGATGACTGGAACGAGGTGATGCGCATCAACCTCGGCGGCTGCTTCAACATGGCCAAGGCGACCTTTGGCGGCATGCGCGAGCGGGGTTGGGGGCGTATCGTCAACATCGGCTCGATCAACGGGCAGGCAGGCCAATATGGCCAGGTCAACTATGCCGCCGCCAAGTCCGGCATCCATGGCTTCACCAAGGCGCTGGCGCAGGAAGGGGCCAAATATGGCGTCACGGTCAACGCCATCGCGCCCGGCTATATCGATACGGACATGGTCGCCGCCGTGCCCGCGCAGGTTCTGGAGAAGATCGTGGCGCGCATCCCGGTCGGCCGGCTCGGCCAGGCGCAGGAGATTGCGCGTGGCGTCGCCTTCCTGTGCAGCGAGGACGCCGGTTTCGTGACGGGATCGACCCTGTCGATCAACGGCGGCCAGCACATGTATTGAGTGGAGGGCGGCGGAGCCATGCAGTCGATCGACCAGGCCCCGCCGCCCCGCTATGCGCCGCCGGTCAAGCGCAGCATCACCATTGCCGGCCACCAGACCTCGATCAGCCTGGAGCCGCTGTTCTGGCAGGCGCTGGAGGAGCGAGCGCGGGCGGCAGGCCTGCCGCTGAGCGCCCTTGTGGCGCGGATCGACGCGGAACGGATCGCAGCGGCCGACCCGCCCAACCTCGCCAGCGCCATCCGCTGCTGGCTGCTGATGGCGCGGACGCAGGGCGAAGCGAGCGGCAAGCCGGGAAATCAAGCATCCGCTCGCATCGGGTGAGGCAGGCCTGCATCGCAGGCTTCCGGGGCGTCGCCCACCCGTCCTCCTGCCCGCGACCGGAGCCACCCCGTGCCTTCACCGACTGTCACCGGCGGCTGAGGCTGATTCCCTTCGACGGAAACGCGCAATATCTCTGACCATTTGCTGTTCCCATTGCCCGAGTCATCAGGTGGCTTCATCTCTCTTGAAAATGCCATGGATCTTTTCGCAATGAGAGGATGCTCGGTGCTCCTGCGAAGCGGCGGTCCGGGCAGCAGCAAACCGTCCATGCGCCTTGGCTGCCGGCCTGCACAGGAGCACAACATGGTTCACCCTGAATAAGAGAGGTTCGAGGCCCGTGATTGCCGTCGCCTTCTTTCGTGCGCTCGCACAGATCGGTCTGCCGGGCGTGCGCGCCGTGCTCTGGCGCACGCTGGTTCTGACGCTGCTCAGCCTCGCCCTGCTCGGCGCCGGCATCTGGTTCGGGCTGCATTGGCTGCTGATGTGGCTGGGCTGGAGCCAGGCCGATGGCGTGGGCGGCGCCTTGCTCTCGACTGTGCTTATCATCCTCGGCGTGTGGCTGCTGTTCCGGGTCATCGCCATGGCGATCATCGGCTTCCACGCCGACCGAATCGTGGTGGCCGTCGAGCAGGCCAGCTATCCCGAGCATCTGGCGGCTGCGCGTGCTGTGCCGCTGGCAGAGGAGCTGCGCATGGCGGCCCGCTCCACGCTGCGCTCGCTCGGCTGGAACATCGCCGCACTGCCGGCCTATCTTCTGCTGCTGGCGACCGGCGTGGGGCCACCCCTGCTGTTCCTCACGCTCAACGCCTATCTGCTCGGGCGCGACCTGGCCGAACTGATCGAGGCACGCCACCCGGCCGTGGCGGGCTTCACGCCGCTGGCCCGCTGGCAGCTCGGCCTCGCTTCGGCGCTGCTGTTTCTTCCCCCGGTCGTAAACCTGCTTGCGCCGGTCCTCGGCGTGGCTATGGCGACGCATATGTTTCACGCGCGAGTGACGAAGCAGGGATGATACGGGTGCGACAGCGGCTTGCCTTGCGAGGACGCGCGATCGCGGCGCTGGTTGCGCTGCTGCCGGTGCTGGCCGGCTGTGGCGGTGCCGTCATCCCGCAGATCGCGCCGCCGGCAGTGGGGTTCACGCCCGCAAGCAAACCACAGTCGGTGGCGGTCATGGGAGCGGATGCACGCGGGTTGCTCCGCCTGTTCGGCGACCCGCGGCTGGATATTCGCGATCCTGCCGCGCGCAAGCTGCAATTCGCCAACGGACAATGCATTCTCGATACCTATCTCTACGCGCCCGCGGCCGGCCGCGAGCCGGTCGTCACCCATGTCGACGCCCGCACCGGTGCGGGCGCGGAGATGGATTGGCAGGCCTGCGTGCGCTTGCTGCGGACCAAATGACCATGATTCGCGCCTGTCAGCGCGGGCGGTGCTCCGGCGCCAGAGCTGATGCCATAGCGGGTGATTGACTCGCGCTCCCGCAGATGACAGCTTGCCGGGATGACGAAACCGCACATCCTGATCCCGATGCGCCGTTGGACGGGTCGACTCCTCCTGGGCCTATAGCCCCGGGACCGGTGCGCTCAGCCCCGTGCCCCGGGGCGGATGATCGACAGAATCTCACACCATTATAGTCATTCGCCAGCGATTGCCGCGCGGCGAACCCAGTTCTTCCAGAAGGGAATGCCCGCATCATGACACGCAGCAAAAGCGGCCGCCGACCGCCCGTCCACATGATCGACAGCGAGGCCGACGCGTTGACCAGCCTGGCGATCGGCATCGAGGATCGCCTGCCGGACGTGAGCGAGTTGCTGCTCGACGAATTGTCGCGCGCCACCATCCATACTGCGGACCGCATCCCCGCCGATATCGTGACGATGATGTCCACCGTCACTTTCACGGACGAGGCAAGCGGCGCGGAACGCTCCGTGCAGCTCGTCTATCCCAAGGATGCCGATATCTCCGCCGGCAAGATCTCCATCCTGACGCTGATCGGCGCAGGGTTGATCGGCCTGCGGGAAGCGCAATCAATCGTCTGGCCGGACCGCAGCGGGCATGAGCGCGTGCTTCGCATCACCCGCGTCACCCAGCCCTGACGCGCGCCGGGAGCGGGGCGCGCCCGGCATCGCCCCGCCCGTTCGTGTGCAAAATTTTGGACGAATGGCAAAGGACAACCTATATCGAAGGGCGTCCCCCCATATCGAGGAGATAAATGGAGTCCTTAAGTCTTAGGAGGTGACGATGGCTTTCGATCGGCGAACCCTGCTCAGTGGCGGCGCCATGCTTGCGTTGACCGCTGTTTCAGGCCTTGGACGGGCAGTTGCCGCTGCCCCGGCCAAGCGGCCTAAAAGCCCGTTCCAGTTGAGCGAGGCGGAGTGGCGCAAGCGCCTGACGCCCGTGCAATATGCCTCGCTGCGTGAAGCGGCGACCGAGCGGCCCTATAGCTCGCCGCTCAATGACGAGCATCGCAAGGGCACGTTCCTATGTGCCGGCTGCGGCCAGAAGCTCTATGATTCGGCGACAAAGTTCGAGAGCCATACCGGCTGGCCCAGCTTCTGGCGGCCTCTGCCCAAGGCAATCGGCACCATGATCGATCATGATCTGGGCTTTGCCCGCACCGAGGTGCATTGCGCCCGCTGCGGCGGCCATCACGGCCATGTGTTCAAGGACGGACCGCCACCCACCGGGCTGCGCTATTGCATGAACGGCGTTTCGCTCAAGTTCGTGCCGGCCTGAAGCGCGCGCCGCCGCACTCGCGGCGGCACCAGCCAACCCCATCCCTAACTGCTGCGGCCGCCGGCGATCCGGTAAACCTTGATCGTTTCGCCTGGCCGCATCTGAACGGGTTCCAGCCAGCCCGGCGCGTGCCCCGCCAGGAGCGCGGCCATCAGGCTGTGCGGATAGAATTGGCGATAGCGCCCCACTTCCCCCTCGCCCGCGCAAAAGACGAGATAGCGCGCCCCGCTTCCCGCCACGATAGTGCGCGCGGCATCGGGCGTTGCGGTCAAGCCTGCGAGCGCCATCTTCATGCCCGCGGCATTGCGGTGGTGGCCGGTCGCGATGACGCTGTGATGCGTATAGACGAGCAGGTGCGCGCCGATATCCAGCGGCGTGAACAAGGTGGCGGCGGGAAGTGCGGAAAGTCCATGAAGCGCGTCCGGCGTCGTGCAATTATAGCGCGCTGGCGTGCTGTCGCCCTCCTTCCTCGGGGACGTGACCTGATGGCTATCACCAAGGGCTGTCGCCACCGCCGCGACGGCACCGGAGGGTGTCGCGATGACGGTGGCGGCCGTCAGGCAAACGCGCAGGGGCATGGCATTGAACCGCTGGGCGACGCGCATGAGCGCGATCAGCAGCGTGGCGTTGCCCGGCAGCGCGACAAGATGGGCAAAGGACATGGCGCGCATCACCGTGAGCGAGATGCCGAGGGCGGCCAGTTGCAGCAGCAGCAGGGTCAGCCAGGCGGCACGAACGCGATCATGCGGCGCCCGGCGCAGCGCCAGCAGGCTGCCGACCAGCCCGAGCAGCGCCGGGATGAGGACCATCATCCGCAACTCGGCGATCTGGGCGGTAATGGGCAGCCCCTCCTTCACGCCCAGATACCAGAGCCGGTAAACCAGCGGATCGAGCGTATCGAACGGCCCGGCGAGACATTGGCGAGCGGTGAGCAGAAAGGTAGCGATGCCCGCGCCGCCAGCCAGCGCAAGCGGCAGGGCACGCGCGGTCCGCGTCCGGCAACACAGGCGGCCCTGCGCAACGAGCAGCGTCAGCGTCGTGATGCCGAGCGGGACAAGATAGCTGGGTGAGAGGCTGTCACACCAAGGTCGTAGGGCATCGGCAGGCGCGCGCGTCGCGAACAGCAGCACGGCTGAGCTGCTGGTCAGCGCGAGCATATAAGCGCGCAGGTCCGCCTTGCGATCAGTGCGGATGATATGGCGCAGCGCGAAGATGCCGCCCGCCATCACCGCATAGGGCAGTCCTTCGAGCGAAATCTGCATCCAGCAGGCCATGGCGATGCCGGCAAGAAACCCCAGTCGGCCATCGCGCCGATCCGTGCGGACCAATGCCATGACTGCGAAAGCACCGCAGGCGAGCTGAATGCCATGATGGTCGATCCGCATCGGGCTGAACTGGAACATGATCGACACCGAGGTCAGCAGCATGAACACGCAGACCAGCGCCGTGACGGCACCCTGCTCCATCCAGCGCGCGATCTTGAAGACGAGGATGCACAACACCAACAGCCAGCCAAGCGGAATGGCGACAAGCGTGATTCGCTCGGCGAGCAACCCGCCCAGCAGCGGATCGAGCAGGGCCAGCATCAGCGCGATCGGAAGGTCGACCAGCCGGGACCAGTGCATCGGCACGCCCCCGGGCGGGAAGATGCGATGCTGCGTGAGGTCGAACCAGCTCTGCCCGGCCAGCAGATCACGCACTTGCACGAGACGCAGCGCATCGTCCGGATCGCGGAAATTGAAGGCGGTGATCAGCGGCCAGTTGAGCGCGATCAGCACGGTGGCAGCTATCGCCCACATCGCGACCAGGATCGCGCGGCTGCGCCCCGCGTTCAGGGAGGGCGGCCGGTTCATGGCGCGAACACGAAGGCCTTGCGCAGCAGATAGGTGGTCTGGAAACTCACCGCCACGGCGATCAGCTTGGCAACGATGGGCAGCAGGCCGATGAGGCTGCCGAGCGCGACGATACCGGTGGTCAGGGCCAGCCCGACCAGCGCGGCGCCCACGAACAGGCCCTTCTGCCGTGTGCGCTCCGGCCCACGCGGCGCGGCGCCACCGGCAAAGACCAGCCGCGAGGAAATCAACCAATGGACGAGAATGCCGAAGCCGTAGCCCAGCGCCGATGCCGCTGCCGGTGCAAAGCCGCCGCGCAGGAAGGCAAGGAACAGGCCGACATCGCTCGCAAGCGCGACCGCGCTGGCAAGGCCATAGCGCACGAAGGTCATGGCAAGCAGGTTGCGCAACAGCGTCATCGGCGCCTGCCCGGTCACGCCGCCTGCGCCGACACCGGCACGGGTCGCAGGCTGGCGAGCGCAGCGCGTTCGCCCTGCGTCAACGCCGGTTTCTCCTGCGCCTCATGGCCCGCTTCGTGATATTCGGCGTCCTCGTTCACCTGCCAAATGTCATAGATCTTCGCGCCCGCCTGAATATTGCGGACGGTCAGCATCGCCGTCATCATCGCGTGGTCCTGATTGTTGTAACGGTGCATCCCGTTGCGGCCGACGAGGTGCAGCGTCGGATAATGCGCCTCCAGTTCCGCGCGGATCGCCGCGACATTGGCGGCATAGGTCTCATCATAGACGGGGTAGGCCTTCTCCTGCCGCACCACCGCGCCGCCGACCACCTGATCGCCCGTGATGAGGCCCATCGTCTCCATTTCGCTGGTGGCGAGCGCGATCAGATCATCGTCGCTCGCGCTCCACAGCCCGTCGCCCTCGAAGCAGAAATATTCGAGACCGACGCAGGCGATCTGCGGATCGGGCACCATTTCGGGCGACCAGCTCCGGAAATTCTGCACCCGGCCCACCTTCACGCGCGGGTCGTGGATGTAGATCCAGTTGTCCGGGAAAAGCTCCTCGGAGCGAATCATCAGCGCGACGGTGAGGAAGTCGCGATAGCCAAGCGCCAGCGCGTTGCCGAGCACATGCGGGATCGGGTGGATGCGCCCGACCAGTTCGCGCATCGGCGCGGAGCTGATGACGTGCGCGGCGTCGATCACCACCGTCTCGCCATCCGGTGTTGTCGCGGTGACGCGCCAGCGGCCCGTCACCTGATCGCAGCTGAGTTGCTTGAGCGCATGGCCCATCAGCACTTGGTTGCCGCCAGCGACGACATGGTCGCGCGCGGCGTCCCACATCATGCCGGGGCCGAGACGCGGATAGCGGAAATGCTCCAGCAGCGTCTTGGCGCCCATACCGTCATTGGGCTTTTTGTTGAGGCCGAGGCTGCGCTTCACCCCATCGAGCACGGCGGCGCCGAGCGACAGGCCCTTGATGCGCTGCGCCGCCCAGTCGGCGGACATGGTGTCGCAGGCCATGCCCCACACCTTCTCAGTGTAGGTCTTGAAGAAGATCGCATAGAGCCGCCGGCCGAACTGGTTGACCACCCAATCCTCGAAGCTGCGCACCTGCTTGATCGGGAACAGCCGGGCCTTGGCGTAGCTCGCCATGCACAAGGCCGAGCGGATGAGGCCGAGATTGCGCAGTGCCTCGAAAGCGCGCAGCGGGTAGCTATAGAAGCGGCCCTGATAATAGATGCGGCTCATCCGGGGCCGGTCGATGAAGTCGTGCGGCAGGATTTCGTTCCAGAGGTCCACCACCTCGCGCGACTTGGAGAAAAAGCGGTGGCCGCCAATGTCGAAGCGGAACCCCTCATGCTCGACGGTGCGGCTGATCCCGCCCACCTGCGCCGGGTCCTTCTCGATCACGGTGACGCTGTAGCCCGCCTTGGTAAGCTGATAGGCGGCAGTCAGACCCGCAGGTCCCGCGCCAATGATGGCGACATCGACGGGCTGGTCGGAACGAGCCATGCAAACATATCCCCCCGGATCGGTTGTCCGGCTTCGGGTCATGAACGAAAAGGGATAACAAAGAATTAAGGCATGGTTTGGGGCTGCAAAGCGATAACCGTGACGGATACGCTGGAATGCCCCTTTCCCCCGCAGCTCCACCGTGCTCCTGCGCGACAGGGCACCGCGCTTCGGCCTCTCGGTTCTCGCCTTTTATTCCACCGCCTGCACCAGCATCAGCGCGATGCCGCCCATCACCAGCAGCAACCCCGTCCATTCGCGCGGGCCGAGCGCGCGGCCGCTCACCCGGCGACTGACCAGCGCAGCCACCGGCATCTCCGCCAGCGCGAGCGTGCGCACATTGGCGGCGGCGGTGAGCGAGAAGGCGACGAACCAGGCCGCCGTCGCCAGTGCGCCCAGAAAGCCGGCGCCGAGGCTCTGCCGCCACACGCGCAGGCTGCCGATGAAGGCACGCCGGTCGAACGCCAGCAGCCATCCGCCCAGCAGCACCGACTGGATGGCGAGGCTCACCGCCATGATGGTAAGCGCGTGATTGAAGGCGCTGCCCCCTTCCAGTGCGGTGATCGCGCCGCGAAAGGCGACGGCCGAGAGGCCGAAGCCGCCACCCGCCGCAATGCCGAGCGCCATCGGTTGCCATTCGGTGAGCAAGGCCCGCCATTGGCGCGGATCGATCGACACCAGCAGGATGCCCGCCGTCGCGATAATAATGCCGGCCCAGCCGATTGCCGTCAGCCGGTCGCCCAGCAGCGCCAGGCCGAACAGCGCGACGAGGATCGGCTCGGTCTTGATATAGGCGTAAGCGACGCCGAAGGAGCGCCGCGCCATCGCCATCAGCATCAGCGCCGTAGCGGCGATCTGCGCCATCGCGCCGAGCAGCACGAAGCTGATCGCGGCGCCGGTGAAGATGGGCGCGCCCTCGCCGATCAGCAGCCGGGCCGCCGCCAGCATCAGCAGCGCGAAGGGCAGGCCGAAGATGAAGCGCACCTGCGTGGCGCCCAGCGTGCCGATCTCCTCGACCAGCCCCGCCTGCAATCCGTTACGACCGACCTGCGCGAGCGCCGCCAGCAACGTTGCCGGAATCCATGCCAGCGCGAGCATCAGTCCTTGTCGAACAGCGCGGCGAGCTGCTCGACCATTGCGCCGCCAAGCTGCTCGGCATCCATGATCGTCACCGCGCGGCTATACCAGCGCGTCACGTCATGGCCGATGCCGATGGCGATCAGTTCGACCGGCGAGCGCGTCTCGATCCAGGCGATCACCTGCCGCAGATGGCGCTCCAGATAGGTGCCGTTATTGACCGACAGGGTCGAATCGTCGACCGGCGCACCATCCGAGATGACCATCAGGATGCGCCGCTCCTCCTGCCGCGCCATCAGCCGGTTATGCGCCCAGAGCAGCGCCTCTCCGTCGATATTCTCCTTGAGCAGCCCCTCGCGCATCATCAGGCCGAGATTGGCCTTGGCGCGCCGCCACGGCTCGTCAGCCTGCTTGTATACGATGTGGCGCAGATCGTTGAGGCGCCCCGGCCGGGGCGGGCGGCCGGCGGCGAGCCATTGCTCGCGGCTCTGCCCGCCCTTCCAGGCACGGGTGGTGAAGCCCAATATCTCGGTCTTGACCCCGCAGCGCTCCAGCGTGCGCGCCATGATGTCCGCGCTGATCGCGGCGATGCCGATCGGCCGGCCGCGCATCGAGCCGCTATTGTCGATCAGCAGCGTCACTACCGTGTCGCGGAAATCGGTATCGCGCTCCACCTTGTACGAGAGCGAATGGGCGGGCGAGACGATCACGCGCGCGAGCCGCGCTGCATCCAGCAGCCCTTCCTCCTGATCGAAGTCCCAGCTGCGGTTCTGCTGCGCCAGCAGCCGGCGCTGGAGCCGGTTCGCCAGCTTGGAGACGGCGCCCTGGAACGGCGCGAGCTGCTGATCGAGGAAGCCACGCAGCCGCACCAGCTCGTCCGGCTCGCACAGGTCCAGCGCGCCCACCACCTCGTCGAACTTCGTCGTATAGGCGGCGTAGTTGAAGTCCGGCGGCAGGTCCGAGAAGGGGCGGTTGGGCCGCACCGGCAGAACGCCGTCATCGTCGCCCTCGTCGCCGTCGCCCTCATTGTCCGTGTCGGCCTCGTCCTGCTCGCCGCTATCCTCCACGGTTTCGTCGCTGGTCTCGCCCTGATCCTCGCCGCGCGCATCGGCGCGGGACTGGTCATCCTGATCGGCGTCGTCCTGCTCGTCCTGCTGGCTCTGCTCCTGCTGGTCGTCGTCCTGCTCGTTCTCGTCCTCATCGGGCGATTCGGGCGGCACGTCGGCGCGCACCAGCTCCAGATGCTCCAGCATGGAGAGCACCTTGTCCTGGAAGGCCGCCTGATCGTCCAGCAGATAGGCCAGCGCCTCGAAGTCGCCGGCGGCCTTCTCGTCGATCCACTCGCGCAGCATGGCGATGCCGCGCGCGGCCTCGGGCGGCGGCGCTTCGCCGGTCAGCTTCTCGCGCAGCATCAGCGCCACCGCGCCTTGCAGCGGCACTTCCTCGGCGGATTGGGCGCGGATGATCGGGTCGCTCTGCGTCCGCATCTCCAGCGCGGCGGCCAGATTGGCGCGCATGCCAGGGTAGTTCTTGGAGCCGAGCGCTTCGTAGCGCACCATCTCCACCGCATCATAGACGGCGCGGGCCGCCGGCTCACCGGGCGCGCGGCGGTTGTGCAGCTTCATGTCATGGTAGCGCAGCTTGAGCGCGAAGCTGTCCGCAAAACCGCGCGCGAGCGCCACCTGATCGGCCGGCAGGCCGCGCGTGGGCGCCGGCACCTTGATCTGCTTGCCGGCGATGTGCGGCGTATCGCTGGAGAAGGCGAGCTCCACCTCCGGGTCCCGCGCGACCGCGCGCGATGCGCCCGAAAGGACATCCTTGAAGCGATCGAGCGGGGAACGGTCGGCCATGGCGAACGGGCTGGGCCAGCACCGCCGCGCTGTCAAGGGGGCGCTGGCCGTCCGCGCCGCCGGGCGGACCGCGCGAACGCCGCGTTAAGATTTGCCGCTTATGCTGTCCCGCAAAGAGACGCGCCGCACCGGCCGCGCATATTCGTGGTTAAGCGCGTTTTAGATCGGGAGAGGGCAGCCTATCTGCCGAGCGGGGACGGCGCCGCGATCATCCGGTCGAGCGCTTTGATGTGAGGGATGACGATGAGCATGATCCGTAAAACCAGCCTCGCCGCCGCTGCTGTGCTGGCCGCCGCGATGATGCCGGCCCAGGGCGCGAACGCCGGGACGACCCTCAACGGCCAGATCAGCCAGATCATCAACGCGCTCCACAATGGCGGGCATTTCTCGCCGACCGATTTCACCTTCAGCATCGATACGGCCGGCGGCGCCACGCCGCTGTTCAGCGGCATCGCCGGTGTGCGCGACTTCAACGATTTCCAGACGCTCAACGATTGGGTCGGCCAGCCCGCACCGGCGCCCTCCATATTCTCGGGCGGCTCCTATGTCTTCACCCATTCGGCGCTCGGCAGCTATTTCGACCAGCTTGAGCAGCCCGCGCCGACCGCCGCACCGGCAGCAGCGCGCTATCAGGCCGCCATCGCCGCCACGCCCCAGTTCGTCGCGCCGCCCGCGCCCAGCCTTCCCGTGCCGGAACCGACCACCTGGGCAATGATGATCGGCGGCCTCACCCTGGTCGGCATCGCGCTGCGCCGCAGCCGCGCCAGCGTCAGCTTCGTCTGAGCTTGCCACTCCCGCCGCGCGTGGGACGCGGCGGGTCTTTTTCGCTCTGACCCTCGGTGATGAGCATCACGCTCCTGCCATGATGCGTCCTGCCGGGGTCCGCTCCGGGTCGATACCCCGTGTCCAGCTGTGGCGGCTGGATGCCGGTTGATCGAGAAAATCGATCGAACCCGCGTAATATTCTTGCGAAGGTTCTGAAGGTTACCCTCCAGGTGGAGAAAAAGCGCAGCCGGTGAGTGAGGAAACCGATCAGTCCGTCGTTTGAGAAAGAGCCGTGTTGCCGGTGACGATGGCATGGCCTGTGCGCTGTAGGACAGGGGGATGACGCTGCTGGAGGCTGTGGCGGCGAGCGAATGCCTTTGCCTGCCCGAGAGGGGATTAGCGCTCCTGCGAAAGCGAGCGCCGGGACAGGAAAGGCGCGCTCATGCGCCCTGGGCTCCTGCCTTCGCAGGAGCGCGGTAGGGGGTGGAGATGGGCATCGACCATCGCGACGATATGCCTGCGCGGCAAGCGCGGTATGGGTCGTGCGAATCAGCCTTGCTCCAACCGAGGCCACGCCTTCATCCGCCCGCGTTTAGCGCGTCGGCGGGACCGCGATCGTCTCGATCTGGGTTTCCACCTGCGTCATCAGCTTGTGGACCGGGCATTTGTCGGCCACTTCGATGAGCTTCTCGCGGTCCTCCGCGCTCATCGGCCCGTCGATGGCGATGCGCGCGGTCAGGCGGTAAAGCCCCTCGCGCTCGGCGCTGGCATCGCGGGCCATGCCAACGCGCACACCTTCCAGCGCGATGCCCTTGCGCTGCGCATACCAGACCATGGTGAGCGCCTTGCACGCGCCGACTGCCGCATCATAAAGGTCATGCGGGTCCGGTCCCTCCGCCATGCCGCCCTCCGCCAGCGACATGTCGGTGACGATCTCGTGCGGGCCGATGGTGATGCGGTGCGCGGTCCCGCCGGTGCCGATGCGCTCGATGACGATCATATTTCCCCCCTTTGCCAACAGGAACAGGCTCCGGCCACGCGATGCACGCGGCCGATCTTCGCTCATGGCCAAGGGGTTTCATGCGCGCGGCACTTTCATGCGCGCGGCACAAGGGCCACCGCAAGAGCAGGGGCCGGTCGGGCGCACCAACGCCCGACGCGGTGAAGGCGCGCCGTTGCCGGCCCGTTACTTCGCCGCGCTCACCACGCTCTCGGGCAGATCCTTGCCGAACACCCGCTGATAATATTCCGCCACCAGCGGCCGCTCCGCCTCATCGCACTTGTTGAGGAAGGAGAGGCGGAAGGCGAAGCCGATATCCTTGAAGATCAGCGTGTTCTGCGCCCAGCTGATCACCGTGCGCGGACTCATCACCGTCGAGATATCGCCATTGATGAAGCCCTGCCGGGTGAGGTCGGCCACGCGGATCATCCGCGCCACTTCCTCGCGCCCGCCGGGATGGTCATATTCGCCGGACTTGGCGAGCACGATGCGCGCTTCCGTCTCGGCCGGCAGGTAATTGAGCGTCACCACCAGGTTCCAGCGGTCCATCTGGCCCTGGTTGATCTGCTGGGTGCCATGGTAGAGGCCGGTCGTATCGCCCAGGCCCACCGTATTGGAGGTGGCGAACAGGCGGAACCACGGGCTGGGGCGAATCACCTTGTTCTGATCGAGCAGGGTCATCTTGCCGTCCGCCTCCAGCACGCGCTGGATGACGAACATCACGTCCGGCCGGCCGGCGTCATATTCGTCGAACACCAGGGCGACCGGGCGCTGCAAGGCCCAGGGCAGCAGCCCTTCCTTGAACTCCGTCACCTGCACGCCGTCGCGCAGCACGATGGCGTCGCGCCCGACAAGGTCGATGCGGCTGATGTGGGCGTCCAGGTTGATGCGGATGCAGGGCCAGTTGAGCCGCGCCGCCACCTGCTCGATATGCGTCGATTTGCCGGTGCCGTGATAGCCCTGCACCATCACGCGGCGGTTGTGCGCGAAGCCGGCGAGGATGGCGAGCG
>Ga0180219_1001292_pt1 | contig 16720 bp, 11 predicted proteins | sample eDN3rd30CBELigMG_FD_151338 | JGI IMG/M metagenome (GOLD analysis project Ga0180219, IMG submission 151338) | Enriched Miracle-Growth compost microbial communities from Emeryville, California, USA - eDNA 3rd pass 30_C BE-Lig MG (version 2)... ...
TAACTATAAATTACTATAATTGCGGTTTGCGCGAATCGCCAAACTCCGCACGCTCGTCTTGTCGGCCAATAAGTCTTATAGTGATTTACAGTGAATTCACAGGGCCCGACATGCCAACCCTTGCCAACGAACAATTGCCAGCCCTTGCCGCCGCCTTGATACGACTGCGCGGGGAAACGCTGGGGCGGATCGCTGAAGCCACCGGTATCCGCACTGCCAACCTCTCGGTCTGGCTACGTGGCAAGGAGCAGGTGATCTCCGCCAAACGACTGGTCGGCCTGTTGCACCACCTCGGTGTGGAAGGCGGCCGCCTGCGTACCGACGTGTTGCACCCTTGGCATGATCGCGGGGCGCTGGATGACAGCAAGCTTGTACTAGGCACGCTGCTGGCCAACACGCAGCCAGTGTGGTTGTTTCAGGATGAACAGCCGGGGCTGATCAAGACGCGCTTTCTGTTGGCTGGCGATGTGCTGATCCGCCTAGAGATCGAGCCGGGCGTCGATCAAGCCCTTGATTTGGCGACAGTCGTCAGGGTGGATCGTGTCATCACCACCCCTGCAGCATTGGCCGGGGTGCCAATCGACTCGTTGGCATCAGCACACAACGTCCTCTTGGCGCTGGCGGAGCAGGCCGCAGCGGACGTGGGTGACGAAGAGCTGCTGGAAGGGCTGATGTTCCGTCTGACCGAAACGGTTGGCAGCAATGTCGCGTCATCACGGGGGTGGCAGCAGCTGGAACAAGCGCTGTGCCTTGCGCTCAAGACAGGAGCCCAGCCTGCCGACATCGCCAAGCTGGTTGATAGCCATTTCCGCAGCAGCGGAAAAGCGGACATGCCGCCAACTGAGTAAGCAAAAAATGCGCTGTTTCCATCCGTTGGGTTTTCAAATCGTGCTGCGCTGATCGCATGACTTTTAGCTGGTCACATGCCCCGTTACTCCCTATCTGGCACTACGTTGTTTCCAACAAGGCGCAACGTTCTTTCCAATGCTCTGTTGTTCGGGCACATGATCAGGCAGCGAAAAGCTAATTTCCGGCCACGTACATTCCAAAGTTGTACAACGTACATTCCAAATCCCTCGACTGTTATTGCTTATCTTGTGCCCAGGTTAGTGAGTAACGGGGCATGGGTCTTTGTGACCAGCAAAAATTATCTGTGCGATCAGATCGGGCTGCCGGCTAACTGTGTAAACAGTGTGGCGGCATGCTGGCAACAACGTGGCAACCTTGTGCGAACAATGTGTTGAATGGGTGGCAAGGATGGTGGCGACAATGTGGTCACCCTATGGCGACAGTGTGTAGCCATGGTGGTGACAGTGTGGTGCTGCGCCCTTTGTTACCACATTCAACTTACAGCGAACGCAGTCAAAGGCAATCGGGATGCTTCCACAGCACCTAAATGGTAGACTTCAGACGATTTAAGACGACTTTTCATCGCATAATCCGAGCGCCAACGACATGAGTACAGAACCGTGGGTTACCGCCGAGCACGTCGCCCAGCACTTGGGCGTGGCCAAGGACACCGTGTACCGCTGGCGCGAGCGCAAGGGTCTGCCCGCGCACCGCGTAGGGCGGCTGTGGAAGTTCCAGCTCTCGGAAGTGGATGAGTGGGTACGAGCGGGAGGTGCCGATGAAGAATCGGGCGATGGGAGCGAACAAAAATGAATCCAGCAGGGGAAGGTGACGCGTGAGCTTGGAAGGGCAACTCCTTGACCAAAAGTCCTTGCGGGCCGTGACTGGCAAGACGGCGGACTGGAACGAAATTGCTAAGGATTGCATTGCCTTTGCCAATGCAACCGGTGGCCGCCTACTGCTGGGGATCGAGGATGGCCAGAGCGAGCCTCCCGCCGATCAGCGTGTCCCTCCAGACCTGCCTGACACATTGCGCCGCAAGCTGGCAGAGCGCACCGTCAACGTGACGGTGCTGCCGGATATCACTACCGCCCCAAATGGTGGCCAATACATCGAATTGCGAATTCCGCGCGCCATGGCCGTTGCGTCCACCACGGACGGCCGCTACTTCCTGCGCGTGGCCGATCAAAGCAAGCCCGTGACGGGCGATGACGTGATGCGCCTGGCCAGCGAGCGTTCCGCCTTGCCGTGGGAAACGCAAACCACCCTGCATGTTCCACGTACCGAGATTGATGTCGCCAAACGCGACAGGCTGCTCGCAGCCTTGCGCGCATCGGATCGCGTCAAGCCGTCCGTGAAAGAGAAGTCTGACGATGAGTTGCTCGATCACTATCAGCTCGCACAAGGGCCGAACCTCACCAATCTGGGCGTGCTCAGTCTCGGTCGCCAGCATCATCGTGCTCAACTGACCACCGCTCCGGTCATCCAGTTCATCAAGTACGACGAGCACGGACAGAAGGTCAACAAGCTGGTCTGGGACGACCACACGCAAAGCCCGATGGAATTGATCGAAGCGGTCTGGCAGGAGGTGCCTGACTTCCGCGAGCGCTACGAGCTTCCTGATGGCCTGTACCGTCAGAATGTGCCCGCTTTCGATGAGATCGTGGTGCGCGAACTATTGGTCAACGCGTTGGTACACCGCCCCTACACCCAGCGCGGCGACATCTTCCTGAACCTACATTCGGACCGGCTGGAAGTGGTCAACCCCGGACCTTTGCCGCTGGGCGTCTCGCCGCGGAACATCCTCCACACCACGGTACGCCGTAATGAACACCTGGCACGGCTGTTCCATGACTTGAAGCTGATGGAGCGGGAAGGCAGCGGCTTCGACAAGATCTACGAGGTTCTGCTCTCGCAAGGTCGCCCGGCTCCCGAATTGATCGAGACCCACGACCGCGTGCAGGTGACGGTGCGGCGCCGCATCCTCAAGCCCGAGGTCATCGACTTCATCGCGAAAGCAGACCAGACCTATCAGCTCACGCAGCGCGAGCGGATCGCATTGAGCCTGTTAGCGCAGCACGATGCGCTGACGGCACGCGAGCTGGCAACGTCGCTTGAGCTGCCATCGGTTGAAGCATTGCAACCCTGGCTCAAGCGCCTGCTGGACTGGCAACTGGTGCAAAGCGCTGGGCGTACCCAGGCCACGCGTTACTTTGTTGATCCAGGCCTGCTGCGCAGTCTCCAGTTCACCGGCGGGACCACTCTCAAGCGCATCGAGCCGCATCGCCTGGCCGCACTGGTGTTGGAAGACCTGCAACGCTACCCCAGGTCGGCCATCAGCGACATTCACCAGCGCGTTGGCGGCGAAATCCATCCCAAGCAAGTCAAGCGTGCGCTGGAAGAATTGATCAAGCGCGGGGAAGTCCGCTTTGAAGGCCGCAACCGCTGGCGGCGGTACTGGGCGGTGGCATGAGCAGCCTATCGGACAACCTGCGTTCTATCGTCGATAGATGGGCGATAGAAACTGGGCGATACGTCGAAAACCGCCTGAACAAGCAAGGATTTCTATCGACCCAAGGCGAAGAAAGCCAGGAGATAGAACACGGCCCAATAGCCGCAACAACCCATTTCCTCCAGTTCAAGCATCGAGCCTGAGCCGGAACCAACTAATCAAGACTGGACTTTCAAGATGACAAGCAACGAACAACGCGCTGCCCTGCAGCGCAAGATCTGGGATATCGCCAACGACGTGCGCGGTGCCGTCGATGGCTGGGACTTCAAGCAATACGTGCTCGGCACCCTGTTCTATCGCTTCATCAGCGAGAACTTCACCGATTACATCACCGGTGGCGACCCGGCCGTCAATTACGCCGCCATGGCGGACGATGACCCAAACATCGCGGCCGCCAAGGATGACGCCATCAAGACCAAGGGCTATTTCATCTACCCCAGCCAGCTCTTCGTCAACGTTGCGGCCAATGCCAACACCAACGAAAGCCTGAACACGGACCTGGCCAACATCTTCAAGGCCATCGAAGCGTCGGCCAGCGGCTACCCCTCCGAGCACGACATCAAAGGGCTGTTTGCGGATTTCGACACCACCAGCAACCGCCTGGGCAATACCGTCAAAGACAAGAACGAGCGCTTGGCCAAGGTGCTCAAACGTGTGGCCGAACTGGATTTCGGCGGTTTCGACGCCAGCCATATCGACCTGTTCGGCGACGCCTACGAGTTCCTGATTTCCAACTACGCGGCCAATGCGGGGAAATCCGGCGGCGAGTTCTTTACCCCGCAGCAGGTCTCCAAGCTGATTGCCCGGTTGGCGATGCATGGGCAATCCAGCATCAACAAGATCTACGACCCGGCCTGCGGCTCCGGCTCGCTGCTGCTGCAAGCCAAGAAGCAGTTTGACGACCACATCATCGAAGACGGTTTCTTTGGGCAGGAAATCAACCACACCACGTACAACCTGGCGCGGATGAACATGTTCCTGCACAACATCAACTACGACAAGTTCAACATCCAGCTCGGCAATACCCTGACCGAACCGTACTTTGGCGACGAAAAGCCCTTCGACGCCATCGTCTCCAACCCGCCGTATTCCGTGAAGTGGATCGGCAGCGACGACCCGACGCTGATCAACGACGAACGCTTTGCCCCGGCCGGTGTGCTTGCGCCCAAGTCCAAGGCCGACTTTGCCTTTGTGCTGCACGCGCTCAGCTACCTGTCCAGCAAGGGCCGCGCTGCGATCGTCTGCTTCCCCGGCATCTTTTACCGGGGCGGTGCCGAGCAGAAAATCCGCCAGTATCTGGTGGACAACAACTACGTCGAAACCGTGATCTCGCTGGCGCCCAACCTGTTCTACGGCACCACCATCGCGGTGAACATCCTGGTGCTGTCCAAGCACAAGACCGACACCACCATCCAGTTCATCGACGCCAGCGACTTGTTCAAGAAGGGCACTAATAACAACCTGCTGATGGATGAGCATATCGACCAGATCATGGCCGTGTTCGACAGCAAAGAAAACGTCGAACACTTTGCCAGGTCCGTGCCGTTGGAGGATGTGGTTGCCAACAACTACAACCTGTCGGTCAGCAGCTACGTGGCAGCCAGGGACAACCGCGAAGTGGTAGATATTGCCAAGCTCAATGCCGAACTGAAAACCACCGTTGCCCGGATCGACCAACTGCGCAAGGACATTGATGCCATTGTGGCGGAGATTGAAGGTGGGGAGTTGGGGGTATGAGCGGCGTGAGCTTTATGGAAAAGCTGCTGGATGGGGTGGCAGTGGAGTGGAAAGAGCTGGGGGATGTCATCAGATTAGAAAAAGGCCGCCAGCTAAATAAAGAACTGCTTTGTGAAAACGGACCTTACCCGGCCTATAACGGAGGGGTAACGCATTCCGGGTTTACCGACACATTCAATTACTCAGAAAACAAAACCATAATAAGTCAGGGTGGCGCGTCTGCGGGTTTTGTTAATTTCGTCACATCCAGGTTTTATGCCAATGCGCACTGCTATGTAGTGCTACCAAATACTGAGGCAGTTGAGAACCGATATGTTTACCATCTCTTAAAACTCAATCAGGAGCGTCTGACCGGTAAGCAACACGGTGCGGGCATACCCGCATTGCGACCCAGTGAGATTTTAGAAATCCCCATTCCCATCCCCTGCCCGGATAACCCCAAAAAATCGCTTGAAATCCAGGCCGAAATCGTTCGCATACTGGACAGCTTCACCGAGCTGACCACCGAGCTGACCGCCGAGCTGACCGCCCGCAAGAAACAATACAACTACTATCGCGACAAGTTGTTGAGTTTTGAAGAAAGGGATGTGGAGTGGAGGACGCTTGGGGATCTCGCAGAGAACCTCGACTCAATGCGAAGGCCAATCACTAGCGGGCTAAGAGAGCCAGGTGATATCCCATATTACGGAGCCTCGGGAATCGTTGACTATGTCAAAGACTATATCTTTGATTGCGACCTTCTACTTGTTTCCGAAGATGGAGCGAATCTATTGGCGCGAAATACGCCAATCGCATTTAGTATTAGCGGAAAGAGCTGGGTGAATAATCATGCTCACGTGTTGAAATTCGAAACATATGCTGAGCGAAAGTACGTCGAATACTACTTGAATAGCATCGACTTGACGCCCTACATCTCAGGAGCAGCGCAGCCAAAGCTGAATAAGAAGAGTCTTGAAAGTATTCGCATCCCGAATCCACCTCCAGAAGATAAGAAGCGAATCGTCGACATCTTGGATAAATTCGATGCCTTGACTGGCTCCATCAGCGACGGCTTGCCCCGCGAAATCGAGCTGCGTCAGAAGCAATACGAGTATTACCGTGATCTGTTGCTGAGCTTCCCGAAACCGGAGGCTGCGGGGGCATAAAGTGAGCAAAACACTGAAAGAGATCGCCAGGCAGCTAATTGGCACCAATAAGAAAGTGCAACTGATCTATGCGTTTAATGGATCGGGAAAAACACGACTGTCCCGTGTGTTCAAGGAGGAGGTTGTAGCCTCCAATAATAACGGGATGCAGAATAATGGCGAAGCGGAACCTTCACGCAATAAGGTGCTTTACTATAGCGCCTTTACCGAAGACTTGTTTTACTGGGATAACGACTTGGAGGCTGACTCCGAGCCAAAGCTGAAAATTCAACCGAATACTTTCACGGACTGGCTCATTACCTTACTCAAAGAGCTGGGCGAAGATGGGAATATTGTTTCCAACTTCCAGAGATATACGGGTAGCAATGCCAATCCTATCTTCAATGAGGAATACAAGAGGAAAGCCAGGGACTTTAATGGGAAAGAGGTAGAGATTACCATTCCAGCCTTCACGGAAATTGTTTTTCAGGTGGCGTCCAGTGTTCCTGATGGAGATAAATCTACCGCTGCTTCTGCAAACGACGAGCATCATACAGCTCAAGGGCACTATAAGGCTATAAAGATATCCAGGGGTGAAGAGAGTAATTTTATCTGGAGCGTTTTCTTCACTCTTCTTCAGCAAGTTGTATCGACATTGGATGAACCCAACGTAGGTGACAGAGTCACTGAAAAATTCAACAATCTTGAATATGTCTTTATTGATGACCCGGTGTCGTCCTTGGATGATAGTCATCTCATTGCACTTGCAGTCGATTTGGCTGGATTGATAAAGCGTAGTTCTTTCTCCGATGGCAAGGGGCTGAAGTTTGTTGTAACGACACACAGCCCTCTCTTCTACAACGTTCTGTACAACGAGTTCAGCAATGATTTGAAGAGGGTAAATCAGGAAGGTAATTCCTCATGGGTTTATAAGCGTGGTCAATCCGAAAAATATCTTCTTAAAAAGAAGGCGGATGAGGAATTTGATCTGCACTCATCAAATGACCACCCCTTTTCTTACCACCTGTTCCTGCTGGCCGAACTACGATCCGCGGTTAGAGATAAGCAGATCAAAAAATATCACTTCAATTTTTTAAGAAATATATTGGAAAAAACCGCCACATTCCTTGGCTATCCACGATGGGAAGATTTGCTTGAGAAGACTGCGGATGGGGTCCCGGATCCATTCGCAAACAGAATCCTGAATTTATCCAGTCACTCTGCGCATGCAGGTGAAGAAGTGGCTGAGATCGAAGACTCTGATAAGGAAAGGCTCGCCCAACTGGTTTCATTTTTGAGCGAAACCTACCGCTTTAATTAGCAAGAGGCCAAGAATGCTTGATTACAAGGCCATCGCCGAATCCAATAATTTCATTGTTCTGGACCAGTACACCCGCGAGTGGAAGGTCGCAGAGAGCTACCAGAGCGAAAGCGACCTGGAACGGGAGCTGATCCAGGATCTGGTCAATCAGGGCTACGAGTTCGCCTCGTCCATCAAGACGCCCGAAGCCTTGCTGGCCAACGTGCGCGTGCAACTGCAGGCACTCAACGCCGTTCAGTTCACCGAGGGCGAATGGTTGCGCTTTGTGGAAACCTGGCTGGACAAGCCCAGCGAGGGCATCGTTGAAAAGACCCGCAAGGTTCACGACGACTACATCCACGACTTTATCTTTGACGATGGGCGCATCCAGAACATTTACCTGCTGGACAAGAAGAACATCGCCCGCAACAAGGTGCAGGTGATCAAGCAGTTCGAGCAGGCGGGCAGTCATGCCAACCGCTATGACGTGACGATTCTGGTCAATGGCCTGCCGCTGGTGCAGGTGGAGCTGAAGAAGCGCGGCGTGGCGATCCGGGAGGCCTTCAACCAGGTGCACCGTTACAGCAAGGAGAGCTTCAACAGCGAGCATTCCTTGTTCAGGTATCTGCAGCTGTTCGTGATCTCCAACGGCACCGACACCCGTTACTTTGCCAATACCACGCAGCGCAACAAGAACAGCTTCGACTTCACCATGAACTGGGCGAAGGCGGACAACACGCTGATCAAGGACCTGAAGGACTTCACGGCCACCTTCTTCCAGAAGCACACGCTGCTCAACGTGCTGCTGCATTACTCGGTGTTCGATGTCAGCAATACGCTGCTGGTGATGCGCCCCTACCAGATCGCCGCCACGGAACGCATTCTGTGGAAGATCAAGAGCAGCTATCAGGCCAGGAACTGGAGCAACACGGAAAGCGGCGGCTATATCTGGCACACCACCGGCAGCGGCAAGACCTTGACCAGCTTCAAGGCCGCGCGCCTGGCCACTGAGCTGGACTTCATCGACAAGGTGTTCTTCGTGGTGGACCGCAAGGATCTGGACTACCAGACCATGAAGGAATACCAACGTTTCTCGCCGGACAGTGTCAACGGCTCCGACAGCACGGCGGGCCTGAAGCGCAACCTGGAGAAGGACGACAACAAGATCGTCGTCACCACCATCCAGAAGCTCAACAACCTGATGAAGAGCGAGTCGGATTTGCCCATCTACGGCAAGCAGGTAGTGTTCATCTTCGATGAGTGCCACCGCAGCCAGTTTGGCGAGGCCCAGAAGAACCTGAAGAAAAAGTTCAAGAAGTTCTGCCAGTTTGGTTTCACCGGCACGCCCATTTTCCCGCAGAACGCACTGGGCGCCGAGACCACGGCCAGCGTGTTTGGCCGTGAGCTGCACGCGTACGTGATCACCGATGCGATCCGCGACGAAAAGGTGCTCAAGTTCAAGGTGGACTACAACGATGTGCGCCCGCAATTCAAGGCCATCGAGACCGAGCAGGACGAGAAGAAGCTGAGTGCGGCGGAGAACCGGCAAGCCCTGCTGCACCCGGATCGCATCCGCGAGATCACCCAGTACATCCTGAACAACTTCCGGCAGAAGACCCACCGCCTGCAGCCGGGCAGCAAGGGCTTCAATGCCATGTTCGCCGTCAGCAGCGTGGATGCGGCCAAGCTGTATTACGAGTGCTTCCGGGAGTTGCAGAAGAACAGCGACAAGCCGTTGAAGGTGGCCACCATCTTCTCGTTCGCAGCAAACGAGGAGCAGGACGCGATTGGCGACATCCAGGACGAGAGCTTTGATGTGTCGGCCATGAACAGCAGCGCCAAGGAGTTCCTGAGCGCGGCCATCGCCGACTACAACGCGCTGTTCAAGACCAACTTCAGCGTGGACAGCAATGGCTTCCAGAACTACTACCGCGACCTGGCCAAGCGCGTCAAAGAGCAGGATGTCGATCTGCTGATTGTGGTCGGCATGTTCCTTACCGGTTTTGATGCCCCCACGCTCAACACGCTTTTTGTCGACAAGAACCTGCGCTACCACGGGCTGATGCAGGCTTATTCGCGCACCAACCGCATTTTTGACGCCACCAAGACCTTCGGCAACATCGTCACCTTCCGCGATCTCGAACAGGCGACCATCGATGCCATCACCCTGTTTGGTGACAAGAACACCCGGAACGTGGTGCTGGAGAAAAGCTACAAGGAGTATATGGAAGGCTTCACCGATGCGGCCACCGGTGAGGCGCGCCGGGGCTTCATGGATGTGGTGAAGGAATTGGAAGCACGCTTTCCAGATCCTGCTGCCATTGAGAAGGAGGCGGACAAGAAGGCCTTCGTCAAACTGTTTGGCGAGTATCTGCGCGTCGAGAACGTGCTGCAGAACTATGACGAGTTTGCCAGTCTGAAGGCGTTGCAGAGCGTCGATCTGACGGACCCCGCCGCAGTAGAAGCGTTCAAGGCCAAGCATTACTTGAACGATGAAGATCTGACCGCACTGCAAGCGATCAAGCTCCCGCCAGAGCGGAAAATTCAGGACTACCGCTCGACCTACAACGACGTACGTGACTGGCTACGCCGCCAGAAGGCAGGGGACGAGAAAGACAAATCCACCATCGACTGGGATGACGTGGTCTTTGAGGTGGACCTATTGAAGTCTCAGGAAATCAACCTGGACTACATCCTGGAACTGATTTTCGAGCACAACAAGAAGACCAAAAGCAAGTCTGAGCTGGTGGATGAAGTGCGGCGTGTGATTCGCGCCAGCCTGGGCAACCGCGCGAAAGAAAGTCTGGTGGTGGACTTCATCAACCAGACCGATTTGGACCAGATCGGCGACAAGGCCAGCGTAATTGAGGCCTTCTTCACTTTCGCTCAAGCGGAACAGCAGCGAGAGGCTGCAGAGCTGATTAGCGACGAGGGCCTGAACGCAGAAGCCGCCAAGCGCTATATCACCAACTCACTGAAGCGCGAGTTCGCCACCGAGAATGGCACGGAGCTTAATGCGGTTCTGCCTAAGATGAGCCCATTGAACCCGCAATTCCTGACCAAGAAGCAGACTGTCTTCCAGAAGGTCGCTGCCTTTGTTGAGAAGTTCAAGGGTGTAGGCGGGCAACTATAAGCACTCGATTATCAGGGAGGAGAACATGTGGCATGACAACGAAACAACCACGGACTACTTGAATTTCGGCGTCGTTGCGGATGCCTGCGCAAAGCTTCTGCAGCAGGCCAACGGCCAGCCCATTTCTATTGGCGTATCCGGCGGCTGGGGCGTTGGGAAATCCTCATTGGTACGCATGGTCGCGTCACGGCTGAACGTCGACGCAGATCCCGACAAGAATACGTACGTGGTGGTCACCTTCAATCCTTGGCTGTATCAGGACTTCGAGGGCGCACGTAGTGCTCTTCTTCAAATGGTCGGTGATGAAGTGTTGCGCCGAGCTGCCGCTGACGAGGGACTGGTGAAGAAAGCCAAAAGGCTACTTCAGCGCATCAATCTGTTGCGAGTTGTTCAACTCGGGGGCGAAGCGGCGGCAACGATCGCCACAGGCATTCCGATTGGCTTGATTGGACGTGCGCTCGCAAAGTTTGGCTTGAGCGACGAACAGGGAGAGGCTGGCGACGACCGGGCCGAGAAGGATGAGGATTGGGGGGTACTGAAGCCTGCCGAGCCGGTCTCTCTACCAGGCGAAATTCAGGCATTTCGAGACGCACTTGAGGAGCTTCTGGAGGAGCTGAAGATTACCCTTGTCGTGTTCGTGGACGACCTTGATCGTTGTCTCCCGCAGACGGCCATTTCGACACTTGAGTCCATTCGCCTGCTGCTGTTCCTGAAACGCAGCGCGTTTGTTGTCGCTGCCGACAACGAGTTCATCCGAGGTGCTGTGCGAGTGCACTTTGCGGGGACGGGCATCAGCGATGAGGTTGCGACGAACTACTTCGACAAGCTTATCCAGGTCCCGCTGCATGTGCCAAGGCTAGGTGTGAATGAAGCAAAGGCCTACCTGGCACTGTTGCTGCTGGAGCGGGCAGTGGCCGAAGGGCAGTTTGTCGACGATCAGTTGTCACGAGCCATTCAGGCCGTCTCTGAACGCCTCAAGACCAGTTGGCGCGGTGATGCGGTGACGCTGGAATTTTTGAAGGGCCTCATCAACCCTCAGAACGCTCACTTGGTCGAGCTGATGGAATTGGCTGAGGGGTTGGCACCGCTGCTCACGAGTTCGAGCAAGGTAAACGCCAATCCACGCCTGATGAAGCGGTTCCTCAACACTGTCTTTCTCCGGTCAGCCTTGGCCAAGCCTCAGGGGATTGAATTGGACCTCAAGGCTTTGGCCAAATGGCACCTGTTGGAGCGCTGCGACGAAGCCTTGGCAAACGCACTTGCAGGCCGGGTCACTTCCGCGACGGAAGGACGTGTTGATGCCATTCGACTGGCTGAACAGGCCGCCCGAGAAGGTGGAGCCTTGCCTGAGCCCTTCAAGGATGAGTTCTTCCATAGGGAGTGGCTTGGGCTTGCGCCTGCGCTCGGCGAAATGGACCTGCGCCCATTGCTCCACCTGAGCAGGGACTCCGCGATGCGGGACTTCGGTGACGACAGCTTGACGACCGAAGGCCGTGCTTTGCGGGATGCGCTGATGGTTGCGACCAGCGCAAATGAGCCGCTGACACAGGCAATTCGAGCAGCTGGAATGAGTCAGGCTGACGCGGTAATGGCCAAGGTGTGGCAGCTGAAGTCACCAAAGCGAAACTGGCGACAAACCGAAGATGTTGTGCCATTGCTGGAAATCTCCAAGATATTTCCTGACCTTGGTGCAAAGGCCGCCGCGTTGCTGGCCCAGGCGCCCATCAAGGAGGTCGGTCCAGGGCTCGTCCCTCTCCTTTATGAGCAGACGTGGGCTCGCCCTGTGCTCGATCAGTGGCATGCCTCCGGTGATGCTTCCAGACCGGTCAAGCAAGCCATTGAACAAGCCAGGAAAGGAGCGCGCTGATGGGAACGTCAACATCAAGCAAAGGTGGTGGCTCCCGCTCCCCATTTGATCCTGAGTGGCTGTCGCCGCCCGAAGGCGGCAATGGCGGAGACAGTCCTGCGCCTGGTGATGGCGAAGGCCCTCCTACAGCTGATGCCAACGACGCCAACGCTGACGGGCAGGGCGACGCGGCTGGCGGTGAAGACGGTGATGTGACTGGGCCTGCGCTAGCGCCTGACCGCCGCTTTGCTCCAGCCCGTTCTGGCATGTCGGCATTCCTTGGTGGCGGGGGGCGCGAAGCTTTGCGCAGTGCGACCAAGAGCATGGTCAGCAAGGGAATGGGCGGCCCGCGACGAGCAGCGGCCACCATGAGAGCGACGGCTCAGGGGGCCGGCCAACTGGGGCAATTTCTTGCGTCCGCACGGGATGCCACGGACCCACGAGTTGTCGACTGGGTCCATCGGGTTCGCGCCCAGAACCTTTCAGCAAACGACCTCGTCCTGGAGGTGGTCAAAGAAGTTCTTCCGAACACAGGAAGTGTCGACGAAGAATCCATTCGGAACGCTGCGGCAGAAGCGCTTGGTCAGCTGTACGAGGTAGCCCCTGAAGTCGACATCTTCAATCTGACAGATGCACAAATCGGCGACCTCATCGGCTACATCGTCGCCAACGACCTATGTAATCGCGTTGACCTGCAACTGGGTCAAACATACGAGAAGCTTAAGTTCGACGCGCGGCAAATCCAGCTGTATCGGAACGACATCAAGGAATATGTCAACGCGCAAGTCAAGGTGGTTCTTGACCGACAAGGACCACGCGGGATTGACCATCAACGACTTGCTAGTGAAGTCTTGGCCTCAACCCTTGAGGTATTTGTCGAATGAAAGTTCTATGTACAACACCTGACTTCTTGCCTGAGCGCCTCGATGCTGGAGAACTCGCATTTACCTACTTCAAGAGCGCCCGACGCCCTGGGGTTGGCACCATCGCGAAAGGATGGCGAGGTTCGTTGAAGCGGCGCGGGTTCGCACCGAGCGCTCAGGTCTGGGACTTCGTTCAGTTCTGCCTAGCAGTTTGCGCCGCCGACTTGGCCTGTCTTCGAAGCACGAGTGCGGATGGCTGGACGCGCGTGATTGAGCTCACTGTCGGCCTGCATGAGCCACTGCGCTGGCTGCCTTTCCAAGAACAACTTGAAGCACTTCTCAAGGTTCTCACTGGCGACTACTGGAAGCTCCATTTCGTAGCTGGCGGAGCAGCGCCACCGGATGGCAGGCTCGTCGCGACTGCGCACGACTGCGTGTCCCTGCTATCAGGCGGCCTCGATAGCCTCATCGGGGGGATAGACCTCGTTGCACAAGGTCGCCGCCCGATGTTTGTGTCGCAGCTGGCCCATGGGGATTCTCAGCGTCAGAGGAATTACGCAGCGCAGCTTGGCGGGGTGGGGTCTCACTGGCAATGGAGCCATGGCATCAGCTTTAGCGGCCAACGTGAGACTTCAACGCGCGCTCGGTCTCTGGCCTTTTACGCGTTCGCGGTGCTGGCTGCCTCGCGGGTTGCCGCCGATCCTGTCCAGGTGTTTGTTCCAGAAAATGGATTCATTTGCATCAATCCGCCTTTGGTGCCAGGACGCGTCTCTAGTTTGAGCACCCGGACCACGCACCCGCAGTTCATCGCAATGTTGCAGAGCGTGTTGGACGGATTGGATGTGCCTGTTCGGCTTGAACTTCCCTATCAGTTCAAAACCAAAGGCCAGATGCTCAACGAGTGTCTCAACCAGCCTCTGCTTCAGCAGTTGGCGGCGGACTCCACGAGTTGCGGCCGTTTTCGCACCTACAACCGAAAGCACTGCGGCCGGTGTGTTCCTTGCATGATTCGCAAAGCCGCTTTTATCGCCTGGGACCCTGCTCGCGATACAACTGAGTACGTACACCCCTCATTGGCAAATGCAGGCAAGGCTAGCGGGCCTGATGATGCGATGGCCGCAGCCCTTGCCGTACTCACGGCCCGGCAAAAGGGCTTGGACCGATTCTTGGGAGCCTCTCTGGCATTTGCCGAGCCAGCTGCCAGGCTGGCATACAGGAACGTACTTGCTAATGGCCTGAATGAGCTTGAAACCTTGCTACAGAGAGATGGTCTACTGTGATGGATTTCCACTGCCACCTTGACCTCTATCCGAACGCTGGCGAGGTATTCAAGGAAGCTGCGCAAAAGAATGAATTCACATGGCTGGTGACTACCAGCCCCAAGGCCTTTGTTGCGACTGCGCGAGTGCTCACCGGCGCAGCGAATGTACTTATCACCCCTGGACTTCATCCAGAGATTGCGCACGAGCGTGCTGGCGAGCTCGATCTTCTGTTGACGCAAATGGGCGATGTCGCAGCCGTTGGCGAAGTGGGCCTTGATGGCTCGTTTCGCTACCGCAAGAGCTACGATATTCAGCGCGGCCTATTTGAGGCCATCATTGAACGTAGCTCGGCACTGGGCGGTCGTGTGCTCAGCATTCATTCACGCCAAGCTGTAAATGACGTATTGGCTGTTTTGGATCGACATGCCGGATTTGGGACCGCAGTAATGCACTGGTTCACAGGGACGGTGAAGGAGCTGCGAGCTGCGGAAGAGCGAGGCTGTTGGTTCAGCATCGGGCCAGCCGCATTTGCATCGAGTAGTGGCCGGGCTTTGGCGGCGAAGCTACCGCGGCACTTTGTTGTTCCCGAAAGTGACGGCCCGTTTGCACAGGTCGATGACAAGCCAGTTCCACCCTGGAGCGCAGACCTCACAGCTAGGCACCTAGGACAAGCATGGGGCATTTCCACCCAGGAAGCAGCAATTTTGCTGAGCGAAAACTCTCATCGTCTTTTGAGACTAATACGGCAATACTAATTTCCAGCTTTTAGCATCATTGGCCATGTTGGAGAATTTGGTTTTTTAACACTAACAACTCGTCTGATCTTGGTAGTGATTCGGTGAGTCGACGTTCAAAAGCAAGCGCTTTTTTGCCTTCCTTTAGCAGCCTTCGGCAATGGCTCCATTCAACGACCTGGCCATTGTTGAGGATAATCAGCATGGTACAGAGCATGGCAAAAGTCATACTTTGCGAAAGATCCGGCAGAAAGCGTTGCACGCCCTCGCTTTCCTCGCGGTGCGCCACATCATCTAGGTCGATTTTCTGAAAATCATTGTTGATCTTGCAGGCGACTCCCAGCTTTTCCAATATCTTCAGAAAGCTCGCGCCCTGCAGTCGTAGCCAAAACCGCTCAGATGTGCCTGAGGGCGTCTGACGCATCCCGCCTATCAGCTCATCAACTTGGGCAGCCAGCTGTCGCATCAGTTTCTTTTGCTGTTGCAAAGGCATGCTGTGTTGAAAGGCATCATCGAGCAGCAGCTCATCTATTTCCGAAAGCAGCGCAATGCTATTGGCAACCCGGCGATAACTGTCGGCCAGTTTTTCGAGCTTGCGTATCCTAGGGCTATGTGTCTCCACCGAACAGTTGTTGGTGCCGAAGAGGGTGAGTTCAGCTAACTTCTCAAAGAAGTTCGACTGAATTTCGTGTGGCAGCGCCTTGAAATCGCGATGTTGCTGAATTTTTGCAATCAGGCGCTCCCTGAATAGTGAGCGCCCTGCCTCAGTGTCGGGCAGGTACTCACTGTGTTTTACTGACTTCACCTGTGCTCTCCCGCTTCCAGAGTTCAAGCTTGTCCGCCCATGCCTGCATCATGTCCCGCCGCTCTTCGAGGTAGGTGGCATGGTTATAGGTGCGGCGTACCGAGTTTGGTTCTGAATGGGCAAGCTGCGCTTCGATGGCGTCGGCGCGGTAGCCCATCTCGTTCAGACGGGTGCTGCTTGTGGTTCTGGTGCCGTGTGGGCTGTAGGTGCCGCTCCAGCCCAGTACCTTGAGCGCCTGCCGGATCGAATGCACCGACATCGGCCTGTTGCGGTCATCCCTGCCGGGAAAGAGGTGTGTCCGGTCGCCACTGATGGCGTGCAGGCGCCGTAACATCTCTATGGCCTGCGTTGGCAACGGCACTACATGTTCACGGCGGGCTTTCATGCGCCGGGCTGGGATCGTCCAAAGCGCGGCATCGAGATCGAATTCAGCCCATTCCGCTTCTGCCGCTTCGCTGGGACGCGCCAGTGTCCACCACATCAACTGGATGCAGAAATTGACCTGATAGCCGCAACGGTGGTTGTCGAAGTCGTTGAGCAGCTTGCCGATCTGCG
>Ga0180219_1001295_pt1 | contig 16699 bp, 17 predicted proteins | sample eDN3rd30CBELigMG_FD_151338 | JGI IMG/M metagenome (GOLD analysis project Ga0180219, IMG submission 151338) | Enriched Miracle-Growth compost microbial communities from Emeryville, California, USA - eDNA 3rd pass 30_C BE-Lig MG (version 2)... ...
CATCCGCATGAGCGTGTATGTCAATCCGACTAAAAGGCACTGCATGTAAGTCTAACTGTGTTTGTCCGTCAATTGTTACATATCCTTCACAACCATTAACGAAAGGGCCGTTAATCACCACTTTATAGTCGCCGTTAAACACCGTGCTATTTTCGTATGTACCATCTTGTTTTGCCCTAAAGTCTACGGATTTTGTTGCATTGGTTTGTTGTTCAATTAAATTGACTAACACCCCCGCATTACCTTGTACTGGCAGCGGAATCGGTTCATGTGTTTCCTCATCATAGACAGTACCGTGTATTCCACCATCTGGCGCTCCGTAGTTGTCAATATCGTTTTTACAAGCACCGAATAAGGAAATAAAAATTCCGAACGCAAATATTAAGCATTTATTAGTTTTCATAACCTGGATTTTGAATAAGTTTAGGATTAGTACTAATGTCCGTATTATTTAAACGGATGTAATAATTTTTTTCTAAAAACGAACGCAACTGTTTAGGAGGTACACCCGTTGTAAATGTGTATTTACCATCGCTCACATTATACCAAGGGTATAGTGCAGTACCTCTAAAGTTGGTTAAACCACCTTGCTTAACATCCAAATGAGCAATATGCCAACGCTTCATATCCCAATAACGCTGTTTTTCAAAAGCAAGCTCAACACGGCGTTCATGGCGTACTTTTTCGAGCGAAATCTCATTTAATAATTTAATCCCTGCTCTTTCCCGTATCGCATTAACCGCATCAAGGGCTTCACCATCTTTCCCTCCAATTTCCATACAGGCCTCAGCCAAATTAAGGTAAATCTCACCTAGGCGAAAAACCACCCAAGGGGTTTCTGATTTGCCCATATCCATATTGGTTTGGGTTTCATCAAAGAATTTTCGTTCATAGAATCCGGTTTTGGATGCATCTCCGATATCTGCTCCCCCATCTTTGCCTGAAGCTGAGTACTTCTTCCCATCAACCATCACACTGTTATCCTTATCCGGTTGATTATAGGCCTGATAACGGGTTCCGTCCGCTCCTATAATTCCACGCAACCATTCCACTTTAGAATCTTTCAACGGACTTCCCGGCACGTACACCGAACCGAATAAACGTGGATCTTTTCCGTCAAACAGCTCATAGGGATCATCATACCTTATGGGTGTCACCCCGTCATCTTCAAACAGTTTTAATTTTCCATCTGTACCATCTGTATACTCAAATTCCTCTACCATTTCCAAGGTTGGAGCCATTCCGCAGCCCCATCCTCCTCCACGGTATGAAAAAGGTGCATTCATTTTATCCCAGCTGTGTGCTTTCCCACCTGATAGGCTGTATTGTTTTTGAAAAATATATTCACCATTATTCCCGTTCACAGCCTTTGAAAACAAATCATAGAAATTCTGTGCTTTATCGGCATTTTCATCATATAGGTGATACACATTTAAAGCAAAAATCTCTTTCGATGCATTATATGATTCAGTGAAATAGTGCGTTGCCTCACTGGAAGGAATACCTACCAAACCGTTGATCTGAACAGATCCGTATTTGGCAATAGACCCGGCATAAAGTGCTGCTCTAGACAATAAAGCGAGGGCTGCACCTTTTGTTGCTCTGTACTGTTCACTGCCTGACCTCGTTACTGGTAAAAAGTCAGCAATTGCTTTACATTCATTAATGATAAAATCATAACATTCCTGCTCGGTATTACGAGGCACCTGAAGCACGGTAAAATCGCTCGGATTGAACTCCTGTGGCTCTACCAATAACGGAACGCCGCCATAGCGCTTTACAGAGGAAAAATACTCCATTGCTCTTACAAAACGTACTTCCGCATTATATGCTTGCTTTTGCTCGTCGTTAACTGCATCTGTATTCTCCAGGTTCAACAAAAATTCATTGGCTCTTCTTATATGCACATATCTGTCTGAAAATTTATCTTCAAACAAATAATCTCCATAAGTATAAACGGTATTAGCATTGCTAAAAGCAGGATCTTTTTGATAAGATCCTTGTGCTTCGTCAGATAAGGCAGTTGGGTTCAGGTTATTTTCCTTACCGGTATACCAATCGTCAAATTCATCTAAACGCAGTCCGCCATCGTAGAGATTGACTAGTACAGCGTCAATAGCCTTTGAGTTTTTCCAAATCTGATCGTTTGTTATAAACCCACTGGTATCTTCACGATCTAAATAATCCTTGCAGCTACTCAGTCCTGCAGTGTATAAAGCCAGCAACAAGAATCCCTTATATATTTTTGATATCTGTTTCATTTTATTAACATTTAAAAACTTACATTAACACCGAAGTTCATGGTTTTCATCTGAGGATAATAACGCAGGCTACTATTATCCGCCTCCGGATCAATATACTGCATCAATCCATCCTTACTTGTAAAAGTCAATAAGTTATTACAATTCAGGTAAACCCTCAACCGTTCAACACCTTTATCTGCAAGCCATTTACCGGGTAGCGTGTAGCCAATCTCTATGGTCTTCAGTCTTAAGTAATCAGCTTTGTGCAAAGACCAGGTGTTATTAGATCGGTTATCTCCAAAACCGCTCACGCGTGCAGCAGGCATTGTCCCTGGAATCCATTCGCTGTTCGGGTCGGTAGGATCTGCCCGATGCCACCGGTCCATCATAAAAGCAAAACCATTTCCCAAGCCTTGCTGGATGAACGGATCCAACACATCTCCAGAAAGGTAAATATCATGTCCGGCAGCCCCCTGGAAGAACAAGGTCATGTCAAAACCCTTAAACTGCGCACCAATATTTAACCCATAATACATGCGTGGTGTAGAACCATGGCCAATTGGCTGCACATCATTATCATCGATAATGCCGTCATGATTCACATCTTCAAACTTTAAATCACCTGGCAATAGTGATTTATTGCCATTGTTATCCTGTATCGGTGAATTCAGAATATCCTCATACGAAGTAAATTGTCCTATTGCCTTTTTCCCCCACCGGATATCTTTATAACGATCATTGCTGTTATTTCTCCAGTTATCATATTGGTTGGTAGATGCTGCTCTTTCTACATAATCATTTTTTATACGAGTAGTAGAAAAATTGGCCGACACATTGTACTTGAATTCACCCACAGCTCCGCGATGGCCCAAACTTAGTTCGAAACCTGTATTAATATCAGAATTCAGATTTTCCTGCGGCATAGACTGTCCGAATGTTGTAGGTAAAGATCCTTGCCGAGTCGCGGGTAGGCCGGACCGATTTCTTCTGAACCAATCGAATTCAGCTGTGAGCAATCCGTTTTTATAAGATGTTTCGAATCCAAAATTCATGATTTTTGATTCATACCAACTTAACCAGGGGTTAGCCATTCCGCGGGAAGCCAATCCAAGTGTCAGACCTTGGTTTCCGAAAACATACCCACCGCTGTAGTTGTAACCATCCAGGTACTGATAAGCATCAAAATCCCCTTCATCACCCACTTTGGCGTAGGAGCCTCTTAATTTGAAATTATCGAAATCAGGTAGAGACTCTTTGAAGAAATTCTCCTCGGAAATACGCCAACCTAGCGATAATCCAGGAAAAAAGCCCCAACGATTATCAGAACGGAACTTATAAGAGCCATCATATCGGAAGCTCAACTCTGCCAAATACTTGCCTGCGTAAGCGTAATTAAATCTACCTACCAAACCGGCATGGGCTGTTTCTGCAGAAACCCCACTTGTATTTTGGTTAACTTTGTCACCATAATCAATATCATCAATTAACCCAATAGTATACTGTCGCCCACCAAGAATTGAAGTTTTCCGGTCATTATACATTTCCCAAAGCAACATTCCGCCCACATCATGTTTACCTCCAAAGGTATGGTTGTAGTTTAACGAGTACTGCTGTGTAGGCATGTAATAGTTTTCCATTTTGGATTCTAAACTACCTAGGCTACGTATAACTTTTTCATTGTATGAATCGGCGGCAGCATCATAAGTGTATTCAGAAAGTTCTTTCTTCCATGTTTTCCATTCACTATTCTTATAATCGTAGGCAAGCATAGCTTTTGCGCTTAAACCTTCTACCCAAGGAAGTTGCCAATTCAGGGTCACAGAACTATTAAATTCCCTTCGCAAGCGTCTTTCATAACCGGCATTATCTATATAAGAAGTGTGTACCGGATTAGGCTTATCTCCAACTGCTTGCCAATAATCCGGATTATTATTAGCAAAAACATCAAAAGTAGGAACAGCCATCTGCGCCTGTCTAAACAATTCATCACCTTCTGCCGGCTTGTTTCTATCTTGAAAGATGCCCCCTAGCTTCAGGTCTACAGAAAAGCCCTTTGCAACCTGCATGCTGATATTCGATCGCACATTGTATCTGCTGAATTTCCAATCGCCCGATCTTAAAATCCCACCTTGGTTCAAATAACCGAATGAATTGAAGTATGAAACTTTCTCATTCCCACCAGAAACGCTTACATCGTGAGACATTTGAGGTGCTGTTCCGCGCACCATCTCGTTCCACCAATCCGTTCCGCCACCGTTTTTATAGCTAGCCAATTGTTCATCAGTAAAAGCGGGGGTTGCTGTTGGATTTACATTTAGAATAGCCTCATTATATAAAGAAGCGTACTCGTAAGCATTCATCATCTTAGGGTAACGGGTAACCTTTTGTATTCCGGCAAAGCCGTTGTAATCAATCTTTGGCTTCGATTCGGCGCCTTTTTTTGTTGTCACTAATAATACACCATTTGCGCCCTTAAATCCATATACAGCGGCAGCGGCATCTTTCAAAATAGATATAGACTCAATGTCGTTTGAGTTAATCTGTGCAAAATCGCGCTGCACCCCATCTACGATTACGAGCATATTGCCATATCCACGAATATCAACGGATGCGCCATCATCCCCAGGGGCACCTGAACGTTGCACAGCTCTCAGACCAGGAAGACGACCGGCCAACATGTTGGTCACGTTCGGTGTTTTAACTGTATTTAGCTCTTTGGATTGAATAGAAGCTACAGACCCCGTAACTGATGCCTTCTTTTGCTGCCCATATCCTACAATTACTATTTCATCTAGTTGTTCTGTACTTTCTTCCAAGGTTATCTTAACGGCCTGTTGATTATTTAGGGGATAATCAACCGTCTTATAACCGGTGTAAGAGATCGTTAAGGTAGCCGAACCCGGAACGCGTAGAGAAAAATCGCCATTCGCGTTCGTGGACACACCAACGCCAGCAACATTTTTCTGAACAATAGAAGCTCCGATTATGGGTAAACCTTGTTGGTCTACAACCTGCCCTTTCACCGTTATTAAGGATGCTTCCTGCGCCTTAGCGGCAATAAATAAAACGAGCATGCAGCACATGAACAGCACTGCTTTTGGCATAAAATGGCACAAAGGAGGCCACATACCAGCATTTTTTTGCTTATAACAAATTTTCATTTTCGTACGATTTTTGGTTAATGTCTTTTTCTAGACAATTTGATTAGCATTTGATTTTACATAGAGAATTAAAGGTTATATGAACTATTTAGTTTCAAAAAAATTCCCGCCTTGCGGATACAAGTTTTTTGATCTTATCACACTTTTCATTCAGCGCTCTAGCTCTAATTGTATCTGTTCTAAAGTCTTTCCTTTTGTCTCTGGCATAAACCGCCAAATAAACACAAAAGATAGACCCATCATAAGGGCGTAGAAAACAAATGAATACATACCGCCGTTTACATTCCCCTCAACAATGATGGGGAACAACCAAGAAATAATGGCTGCCATGATCCAGTGTGTAAAGCTTCCGAGCGAACTTCCCTTCGAACGTACTTGGTTTGGAAAAATCTCGGAAATGAATACCCAAATCACTGCACCTTGGGAAAACGCAAAAAATGCGATAAAACCAATTAAATAAATTAGAATCAGCATATTGCCCGCCAATTTCTGGCTAAACGTATAGGCCACTAAACCCAAGAAAAAAACCATCCCCAAGCTTCCGATGAGTAAAAGCTTCTTCCTGCCAAATCTATCTATAACAAACATGGCCAAACAGGTAAACAATAGATTGGCTCCGCCGATAAAAACAGGTTGTAAATAAGCCAATGATTTAGAAAATCCCGCCATCTCAAAAATCCTCGGCGCATAATACAATATCGCATTGATACCACTCAGTTGGTTAAACATGGCCAGAAGAACGGCATATAGGATTGGTTTAACATATTTCTTTTGGAACAGGGGTTCCTGATGACGAACAGCAACATGTTCGGCTGATGATAAGACCTTATCACATGCATCAACATCTCCTAGTTTGAAAAAAATCCGTTGTGCTTCTGACACTTTTCCGTTGATTGCCAACCATCGCGGACTTTCCGGAACGATGTTGAGCAATACGAAAAAGGCCAATGCAGGAATCACCATAATACCTAACATCCAACGCCAGGCTTCGTCGCCCAGACCTACAAAAGCAAAGTTAGTGAGATATGCCACAAAAATCCCCAATACAATCATCAGCTGAAAAGAGCCCGTTAATCGGCCTCGGATCCTTGCTGGTGCAATTTCAGCAATATATATAGGTCCAACCACAGAAGAAACTCCTACTGCCAAGCCTCCCAAAAAACGGAATCCTACAAACCATAACCATATGTGTGCTGTGGCGCAACCAACGGCCGACAATAAATATGCAACAGCTACCACCAATAACACACGTTTTCTACCATACTTTTGAGCTGGTTTGCTTGCTACCAAAGAGCCCATGACAGTACCTATCAAACTTGCAGAAACGGTAAATCCTTGCCAAAATGAGCTAAGTGCCCACAATTCCTGTATCGTTTTTTCAGCACCGGAAATCACTGCCGTTTCAAACCCGAAAAGAAAGCCTCCTAAAGAAGCAATTAATGCATATTTGACGGCTAATTGATAATTTGTTTTACCCTCCATAAGATTCGGTTCTATGCGTTAGCTTGAAATAAGATGATGCTCCAGAAAGCGCAGCACATTCCCCCATTTGTGCCAGCTTAATCGGAACATGAACACGATTATCAGATAATAATTCCAAACATGTTGGAAGAAAATAAGCATGTCCCAGCGTGATATTTCCTCCTATAATAATTATCTGTGGATTCAGGTTAATGACGTATTGCATAATGAAATCCTTTAGCCATACGCTTAATTGCCTCATTGCATTTTTAGCCGGGGGTGAATCTGATAATTGAATTTCAGAAACAACCTGTTGAACATCATTCGCTTTTTTGCCTCCTACCGATCGATAATGTTTCAAAACACCCCTTGTAGAGATATAATCTTCCGAAATCCCGGATAGAAAGGGTGATGATCCAAAATTCAAATCTACGGTTACATTATTTTCGTGAAAACCTGTTCCCAGACCAGTACCTAAAGTCATCCCGAATACCCGATTATATGTTTTTCCAGCACCGAAGAGTACCTCTCCCCGCACAAATGCTAGTGCATCGTTGATAAACAAAATATGATTTTCCGGAATGCGGAATCGTTCGGCGAAAATTTGTCGAATAGATATACCATACAGGTTTTCATACTTATTCATGCCCTTTATAAGGGATATACCATTGGCATAATCAAAGGGGCCAGGCATAGAAAACGCTAAGTAAATTTCATCGGCGGAATGCTCACGTTTAGAAAGCACTGCAGCTATAGCATCCAGCCAAACGTCTAAAATTTCACTGGCCGAACCCTCCGCATTAACAGTACTTCTCACAATACTTTCTATTTTTACCGTACAGGTTCTGGGGCACACAAGTGCAGCAGTAATGTGCGATCCACCCACGTCGACACCAATAATTGTCACTTTTTCTTGCATGGCATTCGGTTACGGCAACAAATCCGCATTAGTGGGACGCGCAGGGTCGTACACCGCTACAGCAACCTTAGAATCGGCACAACCATAATACAAAAACCATTTATTTTTGAAGAAGACCAAACCTTCAATAAAGACCGTACCATCTACGTATTGGCCACTTTTTTCGAAAGCTTCCATTGGCCGTAAGAAGGGTACATCCAACCGCGCCACTACTTTCGTCGGGTCTTCACTCGAAAAAAGCACTTGCCCTGCACTATAAGTCCCTTTATTGAATCGGGGATCCCCCGATTTAGGACTGTTTTTGCCATTATACAGTAATACGATACCTTTATCAGTTAGCACTGCGGGCGGCCCGCATTCGGTTAAACTACTATCAAAATATCCTGGTCTTGGACGGATAAAGGCTTGTAACTGACCCGATTGATCTACTACAGGCTCCCAATCTATCAAGTTATCTGAGGTAGCACCAAACACGCCCGATTCGCCCCAATACATCCAATACTTACCATTTATCTTCGTAATTACCTGCTTGCCATCGTTTAAAGTTGTCAGAATGGAGGCCGATTTATGCGATTTGTTCAATATCAAATCAGCATGCTTGGCTTTGGCAAAAATGGGCCCATGCTTCGTCCAATGCTCAAGATCGCGCGATGTTGCCACTCCTAATCGAGGTACTTTTCTGTTCCATTGTGTATAAAACATTACGTATAAACCATCTTCCGTTACAGCCACACGTGGATCCTCTGTACCTCCGGGCCATTCAAACTCCTTTTGGTTATCGTCACCAGGATAAAAAACGGGTTTGCTTTGTCGCTTAAAATGCAGACCATCCTTACTGGACGCATAACCCAATCGGGATGTCCGATGACCAATACCTACTCCGGATTTATCTTCGGCACGGTACAATACCACAATTTTACCATCTTTAACGGCAGCCGCTGGGTTAAAAGTGTCATTGTTTTCCCAAGCCACCATTTCCCCTGTCATGGGATCTTTAAACTGCGTATGTGTTAAAGGCGATATAACCGGGTTTACACCGTCTGGCCTAACAAAGCCACCAAAAGCCCAATCCGGCAATACATTCTGCTTGCCCTGCCCCATTACAGCCAAATTCCAAAAGAGGAAACAGCTTACAATAAAAAAGTACTTCTTGTTCATTCGTTTAATTCTTAGTTCCCATTTCTTTTGCCCCACCTACTTTATCACCGTAATTAAAAATCAGCAAGAAAACCGGTTTTGCAAAAAACATAAAAAAAGGTTAGCCTCTCAATCTAGTTCACAAACATAACTTTAAAAAACCAGTTTAGCAAGCTAAAAAACAAATTATTTTCTTCGTATGGTTGACTGTCTAACGATTAATCTGGATGGAATAATTTTTTTTGTATAAACAACTCTATTGCTGCCACGCAAAATACGTTTTTGCAGTGTCTGAAAAATAGCCTTGCTTAAATCTTCCAAGGGTTGTTCGATTGTGGTAATAGCCGGATCAAACAATCTAAATAAATCATTCTCATCAAAAACAGCCACACCTATATCCTCTGGAATATGTTTTTGCAAATCGCGCAATGTTTCCAATCCGGCTACACAAAGGTAATTTGTAGCAAAGAAAAGTGCATCTACTTGCTGATGTTCTTGCAGAAACTGCTTTATTTCATTCTTATAATCACTTCTATTTGAGCAATAATTCACACTCAAAACGACCTCATTTCCATTATTTTGATCAATGGCTTGCTTATATCCGTTAAGCCGTTCCACCATTTGGCTCTGACTGGAATCAAGTGTAACAAAACCAATGTTTTTAAATCCCTCTTCAACCAAGTGCATACAGGCTGCATAGGTAATTTCCTGATTATTTGTCCCGATATAATCTACTTGTACCCCATCCAACATCCGGTCAAATACCACCACGGGTTTACCCTCTCGCATCACTTCCTCAACGGCTTCTTCCATACCTACAGGAGGCACAATGATATATCCATCAACCTGAGTCTCACGAAACAATTTCAAAATATCGATTGCCTCCTGTGTATTACCCAGCGTACTGCTATATACCACGCGATACCCCATGGATTTTGCCCGTTCTTCAATTTTTAAAGCAATGGGACCAAAAAAAGAGTCGCCGATATTTTCTACAATCAAACCAATACTGTTCGATTTACCTGTGGCCAAACTCCGAGCCAGGTAATGAGGCTTGAACCCGATTTCTTCCACATAACCCAACACCCGCTTTTCCAACTCTTTACTTATCCGCCTTTCCTCTGCCTTACCATTGATAATAAACGATACGGTTGATTTTGCAATCTGAAAGTGCTTGGCAATATCATTAATAGAAATCTTTTTTACTCCCATAACCGGCAATTGGTAAACGGCTCAAACTTAGGAAAAAATCCGTTCCTCTTAAAACGAACTTACCCACATCTTTCCTTTTCCAAATTCCTTTGGTGTTTCTGATGCTTCTACAACCAGGGTACCACCTCTTGCTATTTCATCGTGCTTAAGCCACACACGATCCAACGACTTACCATTTAATTGTATACCTTTTATATAGGGTCGTCTATCGCCAAAATTTTTCACCCTTATAACGAATGGCTTACCGTTATTTTTTAGCACTATTTCCGGAAATAGTGGTACGTTTAAATAATATATAGGTTCTCCTACACAGGCAGGCTGCAGTCCGATAGCAGTAAGCACAAACCAGCCAGACATGGCTCCAGCATCGTCGTCCATGGTACGGATGTAGGCTTTGGGTTCGTTTTTATAAATGCGGTCTATAAATGCACCCGTTCCCCTGCTATTATCGTTAAAGTAATATTGAATAACCGTATCCAATGCCAAATGATGGGTGAGCCATTGATACTTCCAAGGTTTATCACTTGCATAGTATAATAGCTGCGATTGCATATCCGGCTCGTTGGCCCGATTAAAGTAATGGTTATCAAAAAAATCATCCAATTGTTCGGTAAAAGCCGCTTTCCCTCCGGCCAGATCAACGAGCCCCTTCATATCGAAAGGCACTGCCCAACGATATTGGCGAATGGTTCCTTGGTACATCCCACGGGCCGACATCCGATCGACATCGCCTTTCGACAAATCTTTAAACTCTCGGTTCCAAACGGTTTGATACTCGGCAGCACGTTGCATGAGTGAATCACTCCGCTGTTTGTCTTTCAACACATCAAAAATATGTGATAAAGCCCATAAGTCGTAAGCTGATTCGAGCGCACGGTCGGGTTTACTAAAATTAAACCGCGTGGCTTCGAGCAATAGCGAGTCTTTTATGGCTTCGAAATTGACCGCGTAACCTTTCCGATAAGCGTCTAACAAAACCACCTCGGTATGCTCCGTACGCACCGTATTGCTCGGCTCGGTTTGACCGGCAAAATCATGCTTACCATGCGCATACAAACCTGCAAGGGACTGGACGATATCGCCATAAATAGCTGGATAGGCCAGACTAAGCAAAGGTAATTGTGTTTTGTAGTTATCCCACACGGCCCATCCATGGTATCGTTTCCCATTGGCCTGATCAGTTTTGCCATCTACACCTCTGAAAGTACCGTCCGGTTCGCTGATCAGGTAAGGCGATTGTAGGGTACGATACAGTAACGAATAGAAAAGCTGTGTTCTTTCCTTTTCTCCTTTCACGACTATCTGTCCCAGCAATTGATTCCAATCGGTGGCGCTCGACTGTTTGGCTGATGCTATTCCTTTCTGCTTCGGTGTAGCTTTTACTGCATAGCTAGCCCCTACGGTAGAGGTACCTACATACACTTCTAAATCCTCCACTTCATCTGCTGGAAAGACCAGTACTTCATGTTTACTTAATGGAGTGAGCTTGACAGGGCCAGAAAAAGCCAAATGGTAAAACCATTGATAAACACCAGCGTGGCAGACGGTCTTTCCCTTGATCCAGCCACTCAGTGTTTGATCTTCCAGCTGATGATATTCATCTACAAACGTACGATTAATGCAATAACCTAAATCTATGCGGATACCCTTCTTTCCTTTGGGGAAATGATAGTGATGTACTCCTCCTTGTTGGTTTACCGTAAAACTGGCCTGTATGCCATTGGTAAAAGAAACCGCATAATAGCCCGGCTCTGCTTGGTCAGCAACTTTCATCAATGGTTTCTCATCATCAGTATCACCCAAAAAGGGCTTTACTAAGAGCAGACCGCCACTTCCCTGGCAACCTACCCCCTCGAAACGATTATGTGTAAAACCCAAAAATTCTTTTGCGAAATACTCATAACCCATGTGTGTGGTAGGATTGGTTTGTGGACCAATACTCAACATACTGAACGGATACGATGCAGCGGGCGATAGTTGTCCGTGATCACCGGATGAGCCGAGAAAAACATTGACCAGGGGTTGTTTATCCAGACCAGCCTGTTGTGCTAGCGCGCAACCGCCCATTAATAAGGCCAAACAAATACTTATGCCACGGAGCAGGTTATAATGGTCAATTTTCATTCGAATAATTTGTTTATTCATTACTTGTACGTTTTTAAAGGCATTCATGCTGCCTTCGGCGGTTTTAATGGTGATGAAGCTTGCATACATTCATCATGCCTTTTGTTTATGGCAATTTATGCAGGTTTCATTACTTAAATTATTTAAATCGTTTTAGCTAATTTAAATCACCAAATGCTTTGCAGTTTAAAAAGAATCATACATGATGGGCAAAAACAAATTTGGTTTCTGGCAAATGTACAAATGTAAATTGATTTTCTGCACCATTCTATGGAGATTTCAGTAGGAAAGATGAGGATAACCCATTTTATTTTATTGCAAATTTCATAATGCTTCCTGCTGCATGCATTATGAAATTTACAATTGTCATTTACCAAGCGTTATGAAATTATTAAAAATTCAAAAATAAGGTATTTTTTTTACCATTTTTCTTGCAAAAAAAGCAAATAGCTGGTATTTTTGGTATTGTAAAATGGAAAATATGGATATACCTTTACATCGATTATCTGTTTTTACTGCCGATCTGTCTTGCATCACCGGCAAAAGCATGCGATCATGCCAGCGCTACATGCAGCAGATTCGGGACATGTTCAATTTAGGGAAGCAGCAGCCCGTAACAGTATACCACTTTGCTGAATACCTGGATATACCGGTATCCAAAATCGCTGCTTTTTTGAATATATCCCGACAACGGTAGCACGGATAGCTGAGCAATGGGATTGCTCCGTGTAAAACACATTTTTCTGTTCCCATGGCCACGACCTTTCATAGGTCGTGGTTTTTTATGCGGCTATCTAGCGCTTGTTTTCCTCTAAAAGTATTTATCTTCAACCTATCGGTATTCACCATGGTCCTAAAAGTAATTACCGAGCGCTTTTTACTCATTACTTCTTACGCAAAAGCAATTACCTTGAATGCAAAGGCAATCACTTTTACCTTGTAGGTAACTACCTTTAACATTAAAGTAATGAGCGAAACGCCGGAAGTAACCACCTCGAGGTTTGAAGTAACTGCCTTTCAGTTCAAAGTAAACACCATCAGGATGAAAGTAATTACTTTGTACTTGAGAGTAATTACCTAGAGGATGAGCATGATTACCTTGTATTCGAAAGTAATCGCCTTGTGCATGAAAGCAATCACCTTTACCGTAGAAGTGATCACTTATGCAACAAAGGTAATCACCTTTGCTTTAAAAGTAACCACCTTCAAGTTCATGGTGTTTACCTGAGACACTGGAGTAATCACCTTTACATTAAAACCAATTACCTTGAACTTGCAGGTAAACACCTTGATGTTAAAGGTAGTTACCATCAAATCGAAGGCAATCACCACGATGCTCATTGTAACCACCTTCCACCTCAAAGTAACCGGAAAAACCGAAAATTCAATGTACCATTTTGACACTTAATCGGACAAAAGCGCCAAATTCGGACAAAAGCGCCAAAAGCGCCAAATTCGGACACGACATTTTTCCATTCTTCTAACCTTTGTATCATACAGCGACGGATGCTGTACATGATAACAAAGGTTTATGATAACAAAAAGAAAACATCCCCGACAGCCACCCTAAATAAGGGTTTTAAGAAACAGCTCTTATAGCAACTTTATGCTTTATGCTTTATGCTTTATGCTTTATGCTTTATGCTTTATTAATTTTTAATTTTTAATTTTTAATTTTTTATATCATGCAAAACAGATACGCTAATACCAGCTTTGATAAAATGAGTGATGACGCTTTTGCCACTTTAGGCGTAACCGTTATCACGGCTATGACAGCCAACCCCAATTTCGAAACGCCCTCCCCTGCTTTAGCCGATGTGCAGGTTTTGGTGGATGATTTTCGCGATAAACTGGCTGTTACCCGTAAAGGGAGTCCGTTTAATACCAGTGAGAAAAACCATAGTAGGCAATTGCTGGAAACAGAACTCAAAAAATTGGCATTCTATGTCAATACTGTGGCCAATGGTGCTCTGCACATTGTGTTGAGTTCAGGCTTTCCCGTAAAACAACTGCGAACAGCACTGAATATTCCAGCCATTCCTGAACGTTTGCGCCTAATGGACACTGCACAGAGTGGTCAGCTCCGCTTCGATTTTAATTCGGTGAAAAGTGCCTGGGAGTATGAATATTGTTATGCGACCGAAACGGATGAGCAGGGCGAACCGATTTGGACCGATCTTTTTACCACTACCCGATCGCGTAATAATATCCTCGCCCCACTACAGCCCGCCAGCATATGCCGTGTGAAAGCACGCGCACGCAATGGCAAGGGAATAAGTGATTGGAGCGAACCGGTGAGTTTAATGGTACGGTAGATATTACCTACTTACAAGTTGTCCGCAGTACGCGGGCAACTTGTTAAGCTCTTTTTACATGATGAGCTGTGTTTTTCCAATTTTTGCTATTCCTCCTTGATATGGGTAATTTTCATCCATAGTTTATAATTAATTTTTTTGCTTCCAAACCTGTAAATCGCTATGTTGTCGAATTGTCTCAAAATCACGATCGGCATGCACTATTGTTATAGCATGAAAAATGGCATAATATGCAATCAAGCAATCATTATTACGGATGGTTACGCCCTTTTTGCGCAAAAATCGAAACAGCTCTGCCGAGCCTATAGCGGCGCGTTTAGGAGGTAACTCCAATAGCGTGAAATAAGATAGTGTTTCTTTTATTTCGATGTACTTTTTATCATTACGAATGCCCTGAAGAATTTCCTGAAGGATGGTGGGTGTAAGGAATACATCGTTATCTGCTTCGATATACTCTTCCAATAATTCAGCTTGAGGGGTGTCGTTTTTATTCAGGAAATCAATCCATACAGAGGTATCGAAAAGTAAAGGTGTGCTCATAGGCTACGCATCTGGTCTAGGTCTCCCTCCCAAGTACCCTGTTTTCTTAATGATAAGATGTGCTTGCGCTGCATTGATACAATATATTGCTTTAAAGCTTCATGTACCACATCTTTTTTTGTTCTTAACTTGCTTATTTGAAGTGCCTGTTTAATAAGATTTTCATCTAATTCAATGTTGGTTCTCATAGGTTAAAGTTTATGTGTAAAGATACTAAAATTTATACACATAATATATTTATCATCGTCCATAAAAATTACGGACAACGAGCACCCTCACTGATTCACAGGGCTCTGGCTCGACAAATTAGGATAACGTTATTCAATCAAGACCCGCCTTGTTTCCCAGTTAGTACATTTGTTTCAGTCCTTTTATATTGCTAGTTTTGTATATCAAAGAAATTTCAAACCATATTGTACAATGCGCGGTACAACTATTCGAGAAAAGTTATATGATTACATTCGTTTTGCGGACGAAAAGAAGGTAAAAGCGATTTATGCCATAGTTGCCGATGAAATAGCCGTAAAGTCCAATCCATGGGACGATCCTGCATTCATGGCTGAGCTTGACCGACGGGTCACCGAGTATGAGCAGGGCGAAAAAATGTCAACCTGGGAGGAAGTGAAGGCTAAAGCCAAAGCTTTAAAAAAATAATGGCTTATTCCGTCATCCTACACCCTGAAGCCGAAAAGGAATATCTTGCTTCATTTCTTTGGTATGAAGAGCGATCTGAAGGTTTGGGAGATCGTTTCGCTCAAGTAATCGATAAGAAAATACAATCTATTCTTCAAAATCCGTTACACTATCCTGAAAAGAGAAAAAAGTACCGTGAAGCGCTAACGGACGTATTCCCTTTCCTTATCGTTTATAAAATATATCAAAAAGATGAGGTGATTTTTATCGCCTCTATATTCCATACAAGCCGAAGACCTGGTAAAAAATACCGAAAGTAAATTGTTTTATCCTCCGTCTTTTTCTCAATGAGCTTTTCAACAAAGGACTTTGAGCCACCGTTAAACAATCTATATTCTAATGAAAATAATGTTTATATTTGACGTGCGAACAATACTAAAAAGTCATTATTATGACAACAATCATGTTTAACAATATGCCTGGCAGAGAGCAGGTGCAAGTCCTGCACATTTCCAGACTTTTTGGGTGTTCGCAGCACTGTCAGGCTACTTATTTTAATTTTTCAAAAAGTTATGCGAACACCCGAGAAAAAGAAAGTAAGCAAACAACCAGAGGTTAGAAGCTTAAAAATCCAACCAGTCATCAAATTTAACCGGTGCAGTCAGACAACTGTTCCCTTTATCAGGTTAAGCGGGCATTGGCTCGAAAAATTAGGTTTTAGTCCCGATCAACGAGTTAACGTCACAACGATGAATAAATTGCTTATCATTAGTTTGGATGAAGATTAAGATTAAAAGCCGCCGGTTCTGATAGGATTGGCGGTTTTTTCGTGATAATCTCAATTACTTCGCAATTATGGCATTTTATGGCGCAATCCAAATTAACGTTCAATAAAAAGATTTGTTCAGCAGAACTGAACAAACCTTTTTATTGAACAAATTACCTATTCAGACC
>Ga0180219_1001302_pt1 | contig 16612 bp, 14 predicted proteins | sample eDN3rd30CBELigMG_FD_151338 | JGI IMG/M metagenome (GOLD analysis project Ga0180219, IMG submission 151338) | Enriched Miracle-Growth compost microbial communities from Emeryville, California, USA - eDNA 3rd pass 30_C BE-Lig MG (version 2)... ...
TCTGCCGCAGACTCTGGTCGGTGATGATCAGGTCGATGTCGTGGCTGATCTCGCCGCCGACGCGCGCGTTCGTCGCCCACCCGCCGATGAGGATCGAGGGCTCGAGGTCGTATCCGACCGAGTCGAGAAGCGCGCGCAGTCGTCCCTCGTCGTGCGCTCCGAGAATGGTCATCGTCCGTCACCTTCCTGGTCCCATTCGCGTGCCCGCACGAAGCTGTCGCGCAAGGCGTTCCGAAACTCGGATGCCTGCCACCCGGGCGTCGCGAAGAGATCGGCATACGTCTGAGCCAGACTCGAGAACCCGTTCCAGGTCTTCGCCGCACGCTTGTCCATCGACAGCACGCGTACCGCCTTGCCGGCGGGCAGGGTGGTGAGATTCACGGACGCGGGCAGGTACACGATGTGTTCGTTGAAGTCCGCGACGGCTCGGCCTTTCAGGATCGCGTTCGCCGCATCAGCGCCGCCGAGCGCGTAGGGGCCCAGCTTCGAGTCGAGAACCGGACCGATGCCGTCGCGCGTCGTCCACGCGAGGGTGTCGCGCTCGAGGTTGCGCCACGCGCACAGCATCGTCAGGAGCTTGTCGATGCTGACGACCGCGAGCCCGCCACGGCTGTACCGATCGATCGTCCCGTTGCTCTCGAGTCGCTCGAGAGCAAGGTAGGCGGTCGTGCTCGGCACGCCCGCTTCGTACGCGAGGTCGGCGACGTTCCGCCAGGTCCGCTGCCCTTCGAGCGCACGATCTGCGAGAGCACGCCAGACCAGCTCGTTGCCCTTCATTGCGCTCCTCGGCTTCCAGGTATTCCTGCGATCATCGTTACGGGATTACATGTAACCATGATTACAGGAAAATCGGAAGACGTGATCCACGTGACGAGAACGCGAACTGGGCGTCGTGGTCAAGGTGTGTCCACCTGGTGTCCGGATGGTCGTCACCGAAGAGGAGCAAAGCGGCCACGATCCCTTGAAACAATTGAGATCGCGGCCTTTCGTGAAGAGACGCGACGTGGGGAGTCGAAACTGCGGTTGCGCTGATTTTGGCGCTGCTGGAGAAGCGCGGAATCACGCGGGTTGGGCCGTCCTGCCGCGGAGAATCAACGAAGTGCGGGCTGTGCTCGAGACGTGTGTCGTTCGGTTCTGATCAGAGGAACCGGTCTGGATCTGCGCGGTTTGTGTCCACACTGTGTCCACGCGGAGCTCGCGGTCGCAACAGACGTCGGTGCGGCCGCCTTCTACGCGTCCCCCGATCTGCAGCGCTGGACGCGCGTCGGTGAGTTCGCACGCGACGACCTCGGGCTGCTCGAGTGCCCGGACATCTTCGAGATGACCGCCGACGACGGTTCGACCCACTGGGTCCTCGGTGTCAGCGCCAACGCGAGGCATCGCGATCTGCCCGCGACCTACGCCTACTGGACGGGAGCGTTCGACGGTGCTGACTTCATCCCCGGCGCCCACGAGCCGCGCTGGCTTGACTGGGGATTCGACTTCTACGGCGCCGTCACCTATCCGCATCACGCTGCCGACGGTCGCGAAGACCCGGGTCTGCGCCACGTCATCGGGTGGGCGAACTTCTGGGACTACCCGCACAACACGCCCACACTCGTCACGGATGGCTACAACGGGGACGATATGATCGTGCGCGACCTCCGCCTCGTGCGAAGAGACGGTGGCTATCACCTCGCCTCCTCGCCGACGGCGGCGCTCGGCGAATACTCGACCGCCACACACGAGATCGGCGACATCCGGGTCGAGGGCATCCACGAACTCGCCGTGCATTCACTCTCCTTCGAGTTGTCGTGCGAGATCGAATGGGATCCGGCCCAGCCACCCGAGGACCTCGGAATCGAGGTATGCCGTGCGCAAGGCGGATCGCGTCATGTGGATGTCGGCATCCGTCCGGGCGATGCGGTGAGCTACCTCGACCGCCGACTCACGATCAACCCCACTGCAGGCCGGACCTCGGCCGCTCTGGGCGACGCCGACGGGAGGATGGCCATCCGCCTGCTGGTCGATCGCACGAGCGTCGAGCTCTTCGTGGGCGACGGACGTGTCGTCCATTCGCACCGTGTCTTCCCGCTGGCCGGCGACGACGGCATCCGGCTGTACTCGCACGGCGGGGGGAGCGTCTTCCGCGATTTGCGCGTGCACGAGCTGTCGCTGAAGCCGGCAGCCGCTGCGGACGTCGAGATGGCCCCGGCGGGACCGGTCCCATGAGTCGTGTCGGCGTCATCGGCGAGGCCCTCATGGATATCGTGCGGCGTCCCGACGGAAGCGTGCACACCGCGCCCGGTGGTAGCCCCGCGAATGTCGCGCTCACACTCGGTCGCCTCGGCATGGACGTGCGCCTCTTCACTAGCCTTGGCCAGGATGCGTCGGCCAAGGCCATCCGCACGTGGCTTGGTGAGTCTCGTGTCGACGTCTTTGCTGCGGAGGCCGAACGGACCTCGACCGCGATCGCCTGTCTGGATGCCACCGGGGCGGCGCAGTACGAGTTCGATCTCGTCTGGGAAGCGCGACGGATGCGACTCGACGGCTGCGGCCTTCTGCACGTCGGGTCGGTGACCGCACTGCTGGCCCCCGGCGCGGACGAGGTGCTCGCGGCGGCGCAGGCGGCCCGACCAAGTGCGCTGATCACCTACGACCCGAATATCCGCCCCGCACTGCTGATCGAGCCCCGCGCACATCGTGACCGGGTGGAGCGGCTCGTGGCCCTCGCCGACGTCGTGAAGGCGAGCGACGAGGACCTCGACTGGCTCTACCCAGGGGTCGATCCCCTCGATGTCGCCCGCGGATGGCGGCGCAGGGGAGAGGCGCTCGTCGTCGTCACCCGCGGCGGAGCCGGAGCGGACGCGGCGACCTCTAGCGGTGTCGTCCACGTCGAGCCGCCCTCGGTCGTCGTAGCGGACACGGTCGGAGCGGGCGACACGTTCATGGGCACGCTCATCGCGGAGCTGGTGACGCGGGGATATGCGCAGCACGGCCGCGCCGCCCTGCGGGGCGTCGACGTCGGTGTTGTGCGGTCGATGCTCGAGGCCAGTGCGCGCGCAGCAGCGGTGACCGTGTCACGGCCCGGCGCCGATCCGCCGTGGGGCGAAGGGGTCCGGCCGCTGACGCGGATCACCTGACCGGTCGGCGGGCGCGGCCAGCCGGGCGCTGGGTCGCCTCACGCAGACGCAGGTCTGCGCTCTGCCGATGAGTGCTCGACGCTGGCATCGCCGCGGCCGAGGACGAACCGGCGGATGCCCAGGACTGCTGCTCCTCGGCACCACTCCTCGTTCGTTCCGGGCACCAACTCGATGCGGACTTCGGATGCGCGGGCGTCGCGATGTTCTGCCAGGCCGCGATGGATGTCGGCGCGCGCCACCTCGGCGAGCTCCACCCCCTCGCCGCCGATGACCACGAACTCGGGTGCCGTCAGGTTCGCCACCGCCGCGATGAGCTGTCCTAGCGCTCGGCCGGACCGGGACAGAAGCCGGGTGAGGGTCTCATCTCCTCGTCGAGCCCGAGAGATGACCTCCTGCCACGGCACGTCCTCGCCGGTGGCGAAGTGCACAGCGCGCTCGATGGACGGGATCGTCAGCATCGCCTCCGCGCAACCCTGGTGGCCCTGTCGGCACAGGGGGCCGAGCGGATCGAGCGGCCAGTGCCCGACGAGGCCGACTCCCGAATCGGGGCCCGTCAGCGCCCGACCATTCGCGATGCACCCGTAGCCCACGCCGATGCCCAGAGTGAGGGCGGCGAAGTTCGAGTGACCCGAGCCGACGCCGAACCAGTGCAGCGCGTCGACGAAGGCCTCGAGATCGTTCGCGCAGGCGGTCGGACGCCCCACCGCGTCCGCCGTCGCCGCCGCCAGCGGGACGTCGGTCCAGCCGAGGAATGGCGCGGAGGTGATCGTCCCGTCCGCGTCGACGACCCCGCCGACGGCGATGCCGACGGCGTCGATCGGGTGCCGCGACTCGGCATCGTCGACGAGCGCGCCGATGATGCCGACGACGTCCTCGGGGGCTCCGGAATGCCGTCGTTCCCCGAGAGTGCGCACGACGTTCGCGCGCAGATCTGTGACCACGGCGAACAGGGACTCGCCGGCGAGCTTGACCCCCAGGAAGTGATGCGCTGCCGGGACGACGTCCAGGGGAGTGGTCGGTCGCCCGCGCCCCTCTATGACCTGGGAAGTCTCCGTCACGATCCCCGAGCGGATGAGTTCGGAGCTGATGCGCGTGAGAGTCGCGGGAGCGAGATCGAGTCGTCGAGCCAACTCTGCACGACCCAACGGGCCGTGCAGCAGCACCTCGAGTGCGACGTCCTGCGTGAGCTGATCGCTCGGTTGCCACCCCATCGTGATTTACCTCCGTAGCCGAATATATCGCGCATCGAAGTCTGTGAGAAGTTGGATCTTGCGCAGGCTTTACTTCATATGCTCAAATAAATCATCGGCAACGACTGCCGCGTCGGAGGAGGGCACCCCCCTCCGTGTACCACCTGATACTGGGAGATCTGCAATGAGGCATTTACGTTCTGCGACGACGGTCGTCGCTCTGGTGGCGGCGGGTGCTCTGCTCGCCGGCTGCAGCGGTGGCGGCTCGCCGTCCGCGTCGGACGACGCGGTTACCCTCACCTTCTGGGGCACATACGGCAACGGCGGAAACAGCGCCCAGACCGACGAACTGGAGAACGAATTGATCCCCGCGTTCGAGAAGGAGAACCCGGGCATCACCGTCGAGTACGTCGACATGCCGTACGACGGTTTGAAGCAGAAGCTCACGACCTCCGCGGCCGGCGGTGAACTGCCGGACCTCATCCGATCGGACATCGGCTGGGTCGCGCAGTTCGCCAAGCTCGGGGTCTTCAAGCAGCTCGACGGCACGATGCCCGGTTTTGAGGACCTCGCCGACGCCGTCTACCCCGGCACTCTGGAGACGACCTCCTGGAACGGGCACTACTACGGCATCCCGCTGAACACCAACACCCGCGTGCTCGTGACCGACGCCGCCACGCTGCAGAAGGCAGGCCTCTCGGCGCCGCCGGCCACGTTCGACGATCTCGAGAAGCTGGCGGCAGGTCTGGACGGATCGGGAACGTTCGCCTTCGCCGACAGTGGTCTGAGCGCCTGGAACGTCATGCCGTGGATCTGGTCGGCCGGCGGTGACATCGCCGATGCCGACCTGACCACGTCCACGGGCTACCTCGACAGCCCGGAGAGCGTCGCGGGCGTCCAGCTGCTGGTCGACCTGTATCAGAAGGGGCAGATCCCCAACCTCATCACCGGGAACACCGGCGCCACGGGCACGAGCGACGGGCTGCCGGGCGGACTGTACGCGTCGATTCTCGACGGCCCGTGGATGCAGGACATCTGGGCCGGTCAGTACCCGGACTTCGCACCGGCATATTCGCCGATGCCCTCCGGTGACGGCGGGTCGATCAGCGTCGTCGGTGGTGAGAGCCTCGTCGTGACCGAATCCACCGCGCACGCCGACGCCGCGTACAAGTTCCTGGAGTTCAGCCAGAGCGAGACCTTCCAGCTCGGCATGGCAAAAGCCGGCCAGATGTCCGTCAAGCCGGAGTTCGCGCAGAAGCAGGCTGACCTCGTGCCCTACTTCGCGACGTTCTCCGATCAGCTGGAGACCGCCCGCGCGCGCCTGCCCATTCCGCAGGCCGGCGAGGTGGACACCATCCTGAACGACGAGCTCGTGCCCGCCTTCGAGGGCAAGGTCACTGTGGCGGATGCGCTCACCGCTGCCGCCAAGAAGATCGACGCGCTCCTGGCCGACAACGGCTGATGACCCTCACCGCCGGCTCGCGCGGGGCAGCCACCGCTGCCTCGCGCGAGCCCTTCCCCCCGCGCCGTCGGCGCAAGCCGAACCTCACACCCTGGCTATTCATCGCGCCCGGGGCCATCCTGTTCGGGCTGTTCATCCTGTACCCGATCGTTCAGGCGCTGCAGATGAGCCTGTACGACTGGAACATCCTGCGCGGTGCGGCGAGCGAGTTCGTCGGACTCGACAACTACACCCGCGCCGTGCAGGACGACCGCTTCTGGCTGAGTCTGTCCAACAGCGGCATCTACATGCTGTTCACCGTCCCACCGCAGATCATCCTCGGGCTCGCGGTGGCCATGCTGCTGCGCTCCAAGGCGCCGGCGCAGCCGCTGTTCCGCGTGCTCTTCTATCTTCCGGTGGTCACCAGCTGGGTCGTCGTCTCCCTGCTGTTCAAGTATCTGTTCGCCGATCAGGGCCTCGTGAACTGGGCACTCGGCGACATCGTGCCGCTCACCGACGGCAGCACCTCCTGGCTGTCGGGGCGGTGGACGGCGCTCGTCGCGATCTGCGCGCTCGGAGTGTGGAAGGGCGTGGGCTGGTCCATGATGATCTTCCTCGCTGCGCTGCAAGGCGTCCCGCAATCCCTCGAAGAGGCGGCCGCGCTGGACGGCGCGAACTGGTGGCAGCGGTTCCGTGCCGTCACGATTCCGGCGATCTGGCCGGCGATGCTGTTCGTCGTGGTCATGCTGGTCATCGGCGGCTTCAACGTGTTCACGTCGGTTCTGCTGATGACGGCAGGCGGACCTGGCGGTCAGACCGAGGTGGTCTTGACGTTCATGTACCAGCAGGCGTTCTCCAACCTCGACTTCGGGTACGGGGCCGCCATCGCCGTGCTGCTGACAATCGTGGTGTTCATCTTCTCGGTCGTGCAGCTCCGCGTGTTCCGCGACCGTTCCGACGAGGAGGCGTGATGAAGCGCTCGAGCGTACAGCGCCGCACCCTGACCGGGATGCGGCTGGTCGCCCTGGTCGTCGGCGCGATCGTCATGATCACGCCGTTCCTGTACATGGTGTCGACGTCTTTCAAGCCGCAGGCCTACGTGCTGACGACGCCCCCGCAGTTCATCCCCGACCCGTTCACGTGGGCCAACTACGTGCAGGCGTGGACGAGCCAGGACTTCTCCCGCTACGCGCTGAATTCGGTGATCGTCGCCGTGGTCTCCACCGCGCTGTCGGTGCTGATCAGCTCGATGATGGCCTATGGCTTCGCCCGGTTCGAGTTCCGCGGCCGCGAAGTGATCTTCCGCATCATGCTGATCGGCCTGATGGTGCCGGCGATGATGCTGATCATCCCGCAGTTCGTGCTCGCGAAGTACTTCGGCCTCTTGGATTCGCTCGCAGGACTCATCGTGTTCTACGTGGCCGGCTCGCTGGCACTGAACGTGTTCCTGCTGCGCGGGTTCTTCGCGGCGATCCCGGGTGAGCTCGATCAGGCGATGCAGGTCGACGGCGCGAACGCGTGGACCCGATACTGGCGGCTGGCCATTCCGCTCGCCAGACCGGCGCTCGCCACTGCCACGATCTTCACCTTCCTCGCCAGCTGGGACGAGTTCGCGTGGGCTCTGACCATCATCAACAGCCCCGAGAACCGCACCCTGCCAATCGCGATCCAACTCTTCCAAGGACAGAACGCGACGCAGTGGGGTCTCGTCTTCGCGGCGTCCGTCATCGCGGTGATCCCGGTCATCGTCGTGTACCTCATCTTCCAACGCCACTTCGTACAAGGCCTCACCTCCGGGGCAGTCAAAGGATGACCGTGACCGACCTGACACTCCTGCCCGCCCGCGCCAGCTTCGCGCCGGGCGAGAATCTGCACGTGGAGATCCGCGGAGCGGCGCCGGTGGACGGCAGCCTCTCTGTGTGGCGGCTCGGCGAACTCGTGCATCGCCAGCCGGTCCGCCCCGGCGCTCTCCAGACGCTTCCCGACCTGTCGCCCGGATGCTACGGCGTCGACCTCGAGCATGCGGGCGGCGTCGTCCGCACGGCGATCGAGATCACAGACGATGCGCGCGCCCGGCTGCGCTACGGGTTCGTCGCCAGCTACGCGCCCGGCAAGGACGTCCACGCCGTCGCCGACCTCGCGCGCAGACTCCACCTCAATGGCATCCAGTTCTACGACTGGGCGTACCGGCACGCGGATCTTCTCGGTGGCGGCGAGCAGTACGACGACGCGCTGGGCCAGCCGATCACTCTCGAGACGGTCCGGGCGCTCGTGGACGCGCTGCGCGCAGCGGGCGCGGCTTCGTACGGGTACGCCGCGGTGTACGCGGTCGGTCCCGAAGAATGGCCGCGGTGGCAGCAGCACGCGCTGCTGCGTCCAGACGGGGAGCCTTATGCGCTCGGTGATTTTCTCTTCATCCTCGATCCCGCGTCACCGCCCTGGCTCGCCCACTTCGCACAGGATCTGCGCGCGTCGGTGGAACAGGTCGGCTTCGACGGTTTCCACCTCGACCAGTACGGGTACCCGAAGCACGCCGCCACCCCGGACGGCACCGCGATCGACGTGGCCGAGTCCTTCCACCGGATGATCGACGTGGTGCGCGACAACCTGCCGGACGCGCGGCTGATCTTCAACAACGTCAACGACTTCCCGACGTGGGACAGCGCGTCGGCGCCGCAGGACGCGGTCTACATCGAACCGTGGAAGCCGGTGCTCACACTCGGCGCTCTTGCTGCCGTGGCGACACGGGCGCGGGCGGTGGCCGGGGACAAGCCCGTCGTCCTGGCCGCCTATCAGCACGTGTACGACCAGGCTCCCGCCGACGCATCCGATCGTGCGACGGCCTTCACCATGGCGACCCTCCTCTCGCACGGGGCCACCCAGCTGCTGGCCGGCGAGCACGGTAGGCTGCTCGTGGACCCGTACTACGTCCGCAACCACGAAGCCGAGCCGCGGACGCTCGAGTTCCTCACACGCTGGTCGGATTTCGCGCTCGAGCACGATGCCCTGCTGCTGGATCCGCAGATCGTCGACGTGACCGCGTCGTACGTCGGCGACTACAACGACGACCTCGACGTGGCCTACGCCGACGTCGCCGTCGCCGAGACGGCGGTAGCGGGGGCGGTGTGGCGGCGGGTCACCCGCGCCGACGACGGTCTCGTCGTGCACCTGATCAACCTGGCGGGGCAGGAGGACACCTCCTGGGATGCGCCGCGGAACGAGCCGGCCGCCACCGGCGACGGGGAGCTGCGCTTCCGACACATCCGCGGCCGGATGCCACGCGTGCGCGTCGCCGATCCCGACGCAGGCGGCCGCTTGAGCGATCTTGAGGTGCGTCTCGAAGAGAACCGCGCCGTGGCCGTCCTGCCGCCGGTGCACATCTGGCAGGTAGTCCATGTCGCTCTCTGAGGGGCTCTTTCCCGGTGCGGACGTGCCGGCCTCGTCGCAGTGGTGGAAGAGGGCGGTCGTCTACCAGATCTACCCGCGGAGCTTCCAGGATTCCGACGGCGACGGGATCGGCGATCTGCGGGGTATCCTGCAGCGCCTCGATCATCTGGAACGGCTCGGCGTGGACGTGATCTGGCTCTCGCCGATCTACCCATCGCCGCAAGCCGACAACGGCTACGACATCAGCGACTACCAGGGCATCGACCCGGTCTTCGGCACCCTCGATGACTTCGACGAACTGCTGACGGCGTTGCACTCTCGCGGCATGAGGCTCGTGATGGACCTCGTCGTCAACCACACCTCCGACGAGCATCCGTGGTTCGTCCAGTCGCGGTCCTCGATCCACAGCGCCAAGCGGGACTGGTACATCTGGCGACCGCCGCGAGCGGGGCACGCCCCCGGCGAACCCGACCGCGAGCCCACGAACTGGGAGTCCTTCTTCTCGGGGCCGACGTGGACGCTCGACCCCGAGACGGGGGAGTACTACCTGCACCTTTTCGCGCGGAAGCAGCCCGATCTCAACTGGGAGAATCCCGAAGTTCGTCAGGCGGTGTACGAGATGATGCGCTGGTGGCTCGACCGCGGGGTCGACGGCTTCCGGATGGATGTCATCAACCTCATCTCCAAGAACCCGGACTATCCCGACGGACCCGTCCGTCCGGGTGCCGAGTACGGCGACGGATTCGCGCACTACTCCGCCGGCCCCCGCCTGCACGAGTATCTGCAGGAGATGCGCCGCGAGGTCTTCGACGGGCGCGGTTCACTGCTGACAGTCGGCGAGACGCCGGGCGTCACGAAGGACGCGGCGCCGCTGTTCTCCGACCCCGCGCGGCGCGAGCTCGACATGGTCTTCCAGTTCGAGCACGTGAGCCTCGACCACGGCGACGGGAAGTTCCGTCCACGCGCCCTCGAACCGGGGGAGTTGGCGGCATCCTTCACCGAGTGGCAGGACGCGCTCGCCGACGCGGGATGGAACAGCCTGTACCTCGCAAACCACGATCAGCCCCGCCCGGTGAGCCGCTTCGGCGATGCCGGCGAGTGGTGGCGGGAATCGGCCACCGCGCTGGCCACGGTCCTGCACCTGCAGCGCGGCACCCCGTACGTCTATCAGGGCGAAGAGCTCGGCATGACCAACGCACCCTTCGACGCGATCGAGGACTACCGCGACGTCGAATCGCTCAACTACTACGCGCGCGCCGTGGCGCGCGGAGAGAAGCCCGAAAGGGTGCTTTCGGGGCTCATGAGGATGAGCCGCGATCACGCGCGGACGCCCGTGCAGTGGGACGCCAGCGCGAACGCGGGATTCTCGACGGTCGTTCCATGGATTGCCGTCAACCCGAACCACCGTCACGTGAACGCGCAGGCGCAGTACCGCGATGCCGCTTCGGTGTTCTCCCACTACCGGGCGCTGATCGCTCTGCGACACCGGCTTGCCGTGGTCGCTGACGGCGACTTCGAGCGACTGGACGTCGGCGCGCCGGCCGTGTTCGCCTTCCGACGCACCCTCGGCGCCCAGCGCCTGCTGGTGATCGCGAACCTGTCCTCGTCGGCGGTGACCCCGCACCTCCCCGAAGCCGAGCGCGACTATTGGCGCGACGAGCGTCCGATCTTGAACAACGTGGTCGGCGAGGATCGTGCCGATGCCGCCCTGAGTCCGTGGGAGGCGAAGGTGTACGCCCGCTGACGTCGCTCCGGCGGGGACCAGCTCACCGGGTATGCCCCCGACGACGCCGGGTGGTGCCGCGCGCCGATGCGCGGGAACCGCCCGGCCGTTCGAGCGGGACTCGACCAGTCGATTCATGACATAGATGCAACTAGTATCTATGTCATGAATACGTTGGAGAGCGACATCGCCGCAAGCTCGACCCGCGCGGTCGACACGCGCTCCGCGGCGGAGATTGCTTATCAGGTCGTCAAGCAGCGGATTCTGGACGGAGAGCTGCCCGGTGGGTCGATGGTCAGCGAGGGCTCGATCGCCGAGTCGCTCGGGATGAGCCGCACGCCCGTGCGTGAGGCATTCTTGAGCCTGCAGGCCGAGGGGTGGATGCGGCTGTATCCCAAACGCGGGGCCCTCATCGCCGAAGCCCAGCCGCACGAACTCGAAGACGTCGTCGACGCCCGCGTGCTCATCGAGACGGATTCCGTGCGCCGAGTCGGTCGCGACAGCGAGCGGGCGCAGGGCCTCGTGGCCATCCTCACCGCCATCATCGAGCGGCAACGCGCGGCCTTCGTCGAGCAGGATCTCGACGGACTCGCCGAAGCCGACACCGCCTTCCACGCCGCCATCGTGGAGGCGGGTGAGAATGCCCTGCTGGGCGGATTCTTCGCGACGCTGCGGGACCGTCAACGACGGATGGTCACGCGCTCGCTCTGGCGGCGAGAGGATCGCACCCCACAGGTGCTCGCCGACCATGAGCTGCTCGCACGCCTCATCGGCGATCGTGACCCGGATGCCTTCGAGGTGGCGCTCGCGCGGCACATCCGCAACACGCACCGGGATCTGCTGTCGTGAGCGCAACCGCCGAGGTTCCGACCGTCGCTGCCGCGCCCCGCGCTGCCGCGCCCCGCGCTGCCGCGTCCCGCGCTGCCGCGCCGTGGCTGAGCGTGGGCGCCGCGCTGTTCGCCGTCGCGTGGGGAGGGAACGAGTTCACCCCGCTGCTGGTCATGTACCGCCAGATCGACCACATGAGCGCGCTGACGGTCAACGTCCTGCTCGGTGCCTACGTGCTCGGCATCGTACCCGCGCTGCTGCTGGGCGGTCCGCTCTCGGACCGCTACGGCCGGCGCCCGCTCTTCGTGCCGGCACCGCTGATCGCCGTGGCCGGCAGCGCTCTGCTGGCGGTCGGCGCGGCTTCGGCGCCCCTGCTGTTCGCCGGCCGGGTGCTCTCGGGCGTTGCCCTGGGCCTGGTGATGGCTGTGGGGACCAGCTGGGTCAAGGAGCTCTCCGAGGCGCCGTTCGAACTCGACAGCGCCGACGGCCGCGGCGCGTCGCGTGCCGCGCTCGCGCTGACGTCGGGCTTCGCGCTCGGCGCCGGCGTCGCCGCCGCGCTCGCGCAGTTCGGACCGTCGCCGGCGGCATCCCCCTACGTCGTGCACATCGCCATCACCCTGGCCGCCTTCTTCGTGCTGCTGCAGGCGCCCGAGACCCGCCGGCGCCGCCGGGACGCCGCGCCGCTGCTCGATGACCTGCGCATACCGACCGCAATGGACCGGCGGTTCCTGCTGGTTGTCGTACCCATGGCGCCGTGGGTGTTCGGCACTGCCGCCAGCGCCTACGCCATCCTGCCGGGGCTGATGATGTCGCAGGTGCCGGGCCTGGAGGTGGGGATCTCGGGCCTGCTGTGCGTGGTCGCTCTCGGCTGCGGCGTCGCCGTGCAGAAGCTCGCCGCCCGGGTCGACTCGCCGCGCTCCGCGCGCGGCGTCGTCGCCGCGCTGGCGGTGACCGTCCCCGCGATGTGCCTGGCCGCCGTCGCCGTCGGCCTGCACTCGCTGCCCTGGGCGTTCGTCGCGGCCGCCGCGCTGGGCACCGCCTACGGCATGCTGCTGGTCGGCGGTCTGCGCGAGATCCAGCGCATCGCAGGACCCGACGACCTCGCGGGGCTCACCGCCGTGTACTACTCGCTGACCTACCTGGGCTTCTTCATCCCGGCCATCCTGGCGGCGCTCGGCGCGTGGATCACGTATTCTGCGATGTTCCTCGCGGGCTCCCTGATCGCAGCCCTCAGCCTCGGCGTGGTCGCCATGAGCGGGCGTCGCCACCTGCCGACCGGCTGACACCAGTGATCGCGGGGCAATGTCTCTGCGGGCCTCGGCGATCAACCCTCGGCACCCTGCCCGGCTCGGTCGAGGATCCGGTCGGCGACGACAACGGGCCGGGTACGTACACCTATCCGACCGGCAGCTTCGACCTGACGGGCCTGGATGTGTATCGGGACGGCGACCTCGTGCGATTCGTCGTGGCGACGGGTGGCGAGATCCACAATCCCTGGGGTGGCTCGGGCATGAGCACGCAGCGGGTCAACATCTACGTGCGCGACGGCTCGTCGACCGCGGTGAATCCCATGCTGCCCGGTACCAACACCTCCACAGAGGGCGCCTGGACGCACGCGATCGTTGCGGACGGCCGGTATGCGGATGCCGCGTTCGGTGGCGGTGTCTACGACGCCGACCACCGGCGCGTCGGCGCCGTCACCCTCGACCCGAGTGGGTCGATCGTCGCCACCGTGCCGGCCGCAGTCTTCGGGGGGAGCGACCTGGCCGCGACCGGATACCAGGTGGCCATGTTCAGCGACGCAGAGGACGGTGAGGGCGTGGGCAACGTGCGCCCCGTCTACAGTGCGGAGTGCGCGCAGGGTGTCGACTGCCCCGACTTCGTCGGCCCCTTCCGCGGCGGCGGCGGAGCAGGAAGCTTTACCGACCAGGACCCCTCGCGAGTTACCCGACACGTCCGACTCGAACGCATTCGACCTGTTCACCGGCGCGAGGCCGCAGGCCGAGGTGATGGACTGGACGCGCGGTCCGGTGATCGCGCCCTACGTCGTGCTGGAACGTGCCGCCGACCCCGGCACCGACCCCGGTACCGATCCGGGCACGGACCCCGGGACCGATCCGGGCCCGGACCCCGGGGCCGATCCGGGCACGGACCCGACGATCGCCATCGCGGGCGGAACCGTCGCAGCCGGCGGCAAGGTCACGGTGACCGGCGCGGGCTTCGCACCGACCGAGTCGCTGCAGGTGACGCTGCACTCCGATCCCGTGGACCTCGCCCTGGCGGCATCCGACGCCTGGGGCGCATTCTCGACCGTCGTTACCGTCCCTCGCGACACGCCACCGGGCGCGCACCGCATCGAGGTGCGGGGAGCGGCGTCCGGCTCGGCATGGGCGAACCTCACCGTGACGGCGGCCGCCGCACCGACCGGAACGCTCGCCGTCACCGGCGCCGACGTGCCGATCCTGCTACTGACGGCGCTCGCTCTGCTGGCACTCGTGGCCGGTGCCGCATTGCGCTACACCCGCTACCGTCCGGAACGCCATCGGCCGTAGATCGACGGGCGATGCGGGGCGGTGTGCTCAGGGTGTGTCCACCTGGCGTCCAGGCGGTCATCGCCGAGAGAAGCGAAGCGGCCGCGATCCCTTGAAAACATTGGGATAGCGTGCGTTCGCGAATGGACGCGACGGCGGGAGTCGAACCCGCAACGCAGTCGGTTATGAACCGCCGCCCGGGACCGCCCGGATCGCCGCGATGCCCCGGAGAACCGGGAACGCCTTCACGCTAACCCGGCCGCACGACATCCGCACCTGTCGTGACCTGTGGTTTCGCCCTGTGTCGCTCCGTGACAGGGCGCGCCGGTGCGCGGCGGCCGTCGCGGGCCGGTTGCTCAGGCGCCGAAGCCGCCCGTCCGCGTCGAGACGATGTCCTTGCCGAGCGGCATGAGCGAGATCGGCACGAGCTTGAAGTTGGCGATGCCCAGCGGGATGCCGATGATCGTGATGCACAGCGCGATGCCGGTGATGATGTGCGAGAGCGCGAGCCACCAGCCGGCCAGGACCACCCAGATGACGTTGCCAAGGAAAGACCCGACCCCGGCGGTCGGCTTCGCCACGATCGTGCGCCCGAACGGCCAGATCACGAACGCCGCGGTGCGGAAGGCGGCGATCGCCCACGGGATCGTGATGATCGGGATGCAGAGCAGGATGCCGGCGAACACATACTCCAGGAACAGCCAGAACCCCGCGAAGACGACCCAGATGATGTTCAACAGCGTGCGCATGGTCACATTGTGTCGCACGCTGCGTGCACAACTCCTGCTGAGAGCCCTGATCCCGCCCCGAGACGCACGATCGGCGACGCTGAGGCGGAGTTGTGCACGCCGCAGCGCATCACCCGCGCCGGGCGAGGGCGGCAAGCTGCGCCCTGCGCAGCAGGCCGACCAGTCCGATGACGAGGATCAACGCGCCCAGCGCCAGCAGCACATAGGCGACGACGGCGCCGACCTCGAGGTTCTGCACCCAGAGCGCGAGGTCATCGAGACGACGGGCGTCGGAGACGAACCACGCCGCCGCGGCGGCCAGCGCCGCGAGCACGAGCCCCCACACGATGGCGGCCCAGCGAGTGCGAGGGCGCGGCAGGGGTGCGGTCTCTTCGGCCGGCGACGCAGCGGCGACCGGCGGCGCAGCGGCGACCGGCAGCGCCGCGGAGGCCAGCGATGCCGCTTCCTCCGCGTGCACGTCCGGCAGTGCTGCCGTGGCGGCGTCATCGGCGGCATCCGCCTGCTCGAACAGTTCGATGGTCTCTTCCATGCGCTGCATGTCGTCGCTCACTGTCCGTCTCCTTCGGTGTCCGGCGCCAGAGCGTCGTCGACGTCTCCGTCCATCAGGTACAACTCGATGTACCCCGCGTCCTGATCGATGACCAGTCGGTGATGCGTGGTCGCGGGCGTGCCGCCCGAGCCCAGGGTGGCGGTGTGGCGCGTCCGCCCGTCCGGCAGCACGGTGGTGCCGACGCCGTCCTCTCTGGGCAGGTATACCGAGTCGCCCTGGGTTCCGGTCAGATAGATGGTTCCCGATCGGGTCGAGATCTCCAGGTCGATCTCGACACCGGGCATGACCGTGATGAAGGTCATCCCGTTGAGCTTCTGCACATACGTCTCGCCGTCCGCGCCGGTGGCGTCGAGGTAGACGGTCAGGTCGCCCCACGGCTGCACGAACGGGGCGGATGCCGGATAGCTCGGGCCGTTCACGTTGCTGATGCCGTAGCCGCCCAGGTGCAGCGCGAGTGCGGTTGGCACCGCGGTCGCGGCGACGCCGCCGACGAGCGCGAGGACGGTCACGAAGGCGAGGAACCCGCTGCGGCGACGCAGGATGCCGGCGAGCACCATCGCCCCGCCGAGCACGAGGGCCGCCACGAACAAGCCGAACGCCGGAGCGAGCTGTCCGCCGTGCTGCAGCGCGACGAGCGTGCCGATGACGACCGCGAGGCCGAGCACGACGGCGACGTACGCGAACGGTGCGCGCGGGTTCGTCGCCCGGCGGATGCGGCGGCGCTCAGTCGCCTCGGCGGAGAACGCCGTGGCGCGGGCCTGCCGCTCGCGTCGCGCCTGCTCGCGGGCGGCGCGTGCGGCGTCCTGCTGCTGGCGGCGCCACGCCTGATCCTGCTCCTTCCAGGCGGCGTGCTGCTCGCGCCAGGCGGCCAGGTCGTCGGGGGTATCGGTCGGGTCGGTGGGGTCGGCGGGGTCGGTGTCCTCGGGGCGTTTCGTCTCCGGCGCTGGCGCGCCTTCGCTCAACGGCCGGGGGGTGTCGGGGCGTTTCGTCTCCGGCGCTGGCGCGCCTTCGCTCAACGACCGGGGGGTGTCGGGCGCGCCCTCGCTCAACGGCCGGGATGTGTCGGGAGCTGCGGGGGTGTCAGGGGCGGG